>OGGK01000039.1_pt1 | contig 112805 bp, 91 predicted proteins | sample 1571171 | NCBI WGS metagenome assembly OGGK01 (sample SAMEA2581958, study PRJEB24529) | metagenome | biome: Human gut stool | place: China | collected 2011 | reverse complement strand
GGGAGTGGGAATGAAAGTTAAGAACAAGCCTTGACACAGTTTAAATTACACCCCCTGCAAGCCACATCATAGTCGCCTGCACGCTTTTTGTTTTTGTCATCTAAATTTCTGATGATTTCCAATCGAACACGATGGTGTTGTCTTCTTTGATATTGAAGCTCATACCTACCTTGATAATTTCCTTGCCGCTCATGGCAAAGGCATCGGCATAATGCTTGCTTTCTATCTGCTCAAGAGCCTCCTGGGCAGTCTTTCCAAACTTCAGCTCCATTACATAGATAGTATCGTCCGTCTCCATGGTTATATCAATTCTCCCCTTTGACGTATGTTGCTCCACTATAATCCTGAAATTCGTGAGCAAGGCAAAGATGATATACATCGTTTGCTGGTAATGACCTTCGTAATGGGTGTTGTTGCAATAAGGCACAGTCTCCCAAAACGATTTCAGCAACTGTAATGCTTCGTCTATCTTGCCCTGTTTAATAAGCACCGACATCTTGGCGATGGTGGTATTGCACATTGCAGTCTTTGAGGTCAGATAATGAGGCAACAAACTTCTGTACAATCCAACTCTTATTTCCTTGTTGGGAATGGCTAGGGTATAGAGCTCCGTTTCTTCATCATAATCCTTGATGGTGATGTAGCCACTCTGATAGAGCAGCGGCATGATGGTGGTCATGGTTTCCGTGGCAGCATCAAAGTCATCCTTTCCGGCTTCCATACTCTCGCCCAGGTTCGCTGGCAGAAAGTTGAAATTGCGCATCATATTGATCAGATAAGTAGGAGTGCCTGATCCAAACCAGTAGGAATCAATCTTCTGCTTGGCAAAGCAGGTTAATAAGCTGAACGGATTATAAACGTCTGGAGAAGGCCATGTAAAATGATAGCCGTCATAATTATCCTTTAACTTAGCTAACGTCTGCTCATACGATAAGTTTAATTTTTCAGCAAGTGCATCTATGTCATTCCGCATTCCGTTCACCAGTTCATCTTCCGTAATTCCGCAAATGCCGGCATACGGCTCGTCCATACTGATATTGGTGATGTTGTTCAATTCGCTGAAGATGCTGAGCTGAGAGAATTTGGTGATGCCTGTGAGGAATACGAAGCGGAGCAATTTCTCGCATCCTTTTAGCGGACTGTAGAAATTGCGCATGGCATTGCGAAGTTCTTCCAGTTTTTCATCCTCGTGCACCACATCAAGCAAAGGGGCATCATATTCGTCAATCAGTATTACCACTTGCTTGCCCGTTTCCCTATAGGCAGTCTGGATAAGTGAGATGAGGCGGTCGTTGGCATCAATAGCCGGATTCGTAATACCCCATTTCTGCTCTTGTTCTGCAAGTCGCTGGTCGAAATATCTTTCCAGCTGGGCTATCTCCATGTGCTTACCCATGCTCATATCGAAATGCAGCACCGGATAGCTTATCCAATCCTTTTCCAGCTTTTCGATGGCGAGTCCTTTGAAAAGCTCCTTCTTTCCTTCAAAATAGCTCTTCATGGTAGTCAGCAACAGCGACTTTCCGAAACGGCGTGGACGGCTCAGGAAGAAATAAGTACCATCAGTATGTGCCATACGATATACATATTCCGTCTTGTCAATGTAGAACTTATCCTCTACTCGGATTCGTTCGAAAGTTTGTAATCCTATCGGATATAGTTTTCTTGCCATAATTGCTCGCCTTTCTTTTAAGTGATATTCTCTTTGTTGGCAAAGATACGAATAAATGGTGAAACCACCAAATTAAAAACATCTTTTCTTCATTTATGCCCCTTATCTCATTTCCTTATACCTTTTATTTCTTTTCTCCCTTCTCTTATTTCTTTTCTCTCCTCCTTTTATTTCTTTTCAGGCTTCCTCTTATCTCCTTTCTTCCTTCTTGCTGTATTAATAATGGGTTAATCTCGGGAAAAGTCTTGGTTGATTATAGGATAAAATGTTCTTTAACCCTATTGAAATCTCCGTTCATCGACGTTGAACCGCGGTTCAGCGTCTATGAATGGCGGTTCATCGACGTTGAACGGACATTCAACGTCGATGAACGGAGATTTTATCTAAGTATAAATGTTTCTTTTCTTAGTTGAAAGAACTGTTTTAGTAGGTTAAAATCCTTGTTTTACCCCTCTTCTTGTTCTAATAAAAAAGAAAAAAGCTTTGAAAACAATCTCGTTTTCAAAGCTTTTTCCTTATTTATGCCTCTTTCTTCTTCGTCTTAGGAAGAACGAGGTTGAGAACTACGCCGATGACGGCGGAAAGACCGATGCCGGAAATGGCAAAGGAACCGGATGAGAGAACGGCGCCACCTAAGCCCATCGTCAGCATCACAGAGATGATGATGACATTGCGGGTTTCATTCATGTCTACCTTGTTCTGCATCAGATTCTGAACGCCCACACTTGCGATGGTTCCGAAAAGCAGCAGCATGATGCCACCTAAAACCGCCTGAGGAATGCTCTGCAACAAAGCACTCAACTTGCCCACGATAGAGAAACAGATGGCGGTGGCTGCGGATATGCGAATCACGGCAGGACTCGTTACCTTGGTGATAGACATCGCACCTGTTACCTCTGAATAAGTGGTCTCAGGAGGTCCGCCCAGAAAGGCTGAACAGAGACATGCCAGTCCATCGCCCAACATCGTGCGATGCAATCCCGGATCTGCCACGAAATCCTTCTTGGCTACGGCACTCACCACATACACATCGCCGATATGCTCCAGCACCGGAGCTATTGCCACGGGCAACATATAGAGGAATGGAGCCCAGGAGAAATGGGTGATGGTATCGAAGGATACAGGACAGGAGAACCATGATGCCGCTGCCACGCCCGAGAAATCTACCTCGCCCATGCAGATGGCGATGACATAGCCCACGATAACCCCCGAAATGATAGGAACCAGCTTCATCAAGCCCTTGCAGAAGGTAAGCACCAGGATAGCGGTGATGAGCGATGCAAAGGCGAGAATCCAGTTGGTCTTTGCCATATCCACAGCGCTGCCCGAAAGGGAGAGACCGATGAGGATGATGGCGGGACCGATGACTACCGGAGGAAAAATCCTGTCCAGCAGTTTCTTGCCCTGCCATTTCACCAGGGCGCTCATGACGAAATACACCAGAGAAACGCTGGTTAGTCCGGCTATTGTTCCCGGCAGTCCCCATTGCTTGGTTGCAGCGATGATAGGGGCGATAAAGGCGAAGGAACTGCCCAGGAAGATAGGCACCTTACCCTTGGTGATGAAGTGAAAAAGAAAGGTTCCTACACCAGCGGTGAAGAGAGCCGTTGCCGGATCGATGCCTATCAGAAGAGGCACCAGAACCGTTGCACCGAAAGCCACAAACAGGAACTGTACTCCCACAAGGGTTTTCTTGGTCATAGAAAGTTGTTCTGTATCCATAGTCGATATTCTTTATTAGTCTTTCAGACTCTCCTGATACCAGTCGAAGAGTTTCTTCACACCATCCTCAATCTCTACCTTATGCGTCCAGCCGAGGCTGTGGAGCTTATCTACAGAGATGAGCTTGCGCATGGTTCCATCTGGCTTGCTGGCGTCAAACTCTACCTCGCCTTCGAAACCTACTGCCTTTACTACAAGCTCAGAAAGTTCACGGATGGTGAGCTCCTTGCCGGTACCCACGTTGATGTGGCAGTTGCGAATCTCACCGAGAGAAGGGATAGCGCCACCACGGCCCTCAGAGTTGTTTCTATCCACAGCACCATCTACCTTGGCACCATAGAATACAGAACTGTACTTCTCGATACCGATGATGTCCTTGAAATCTACATTCAGGAGCACGTGAACGCTGGCATCTGCCATATCCTCGCTCCAGAGGAACTCACGCAATGGTTTGCCTGTTCCCCAAAGCACCACCTTGTTGTCGTAGATGCCGTAGAACTCCAGCGCCTTCAGAATGCGCTCGTGAGAGTTGCTGCCGTCTACATTACCCTCGCCGATGATTTCGCGGAGCTTATCAGTAGGGTTGATAGGGCGCTTGTTCATATCCACCTCGATGCTGTGCCAGTCGCCATCGTGGATGAGTTTGGCAAGATAAATCTTGCGCATCATCGCAGGCATTACGTGGCTGTTCTCCAGATGGAAGTTATCGTTAGGACCATAGAGGTTGGTTGGCATCACAGCGATATAGTTGGTACCATACTGAAGGTTGTAGCTCTCGCACATCTTCAGTCCGGCAATCTTGGCGATGGCATATTCCTCGTTGGTATATTCCAGCGGAGAAGTAAGGAGCACATCTTCGCTCATAGGCTGCGGTGCATTCTTAGGATAGATGCAGGTAGAGCCCAGGAAGAGGAGTTTCTTCACGCCATGAGAATAAGCGTTGCTGATTACGTTGCATTGCATCTTCATGTTCTGCATGATGAAGTCTGCACGATACAATGAATTCGCCATGATACCGCCCACGAAGGCAGCAGCCAATACTACTGCATCAGGCTTTTCCTCGTCAAAGAACTTCTCTACTGCATACTGGTCGGTCAAGTCGAGTTCTTTGTGAGAACGACCTACCAGGTTGTTATAACCTCTCTTCTTGAGGTTATTCCAGATAGCAGAACCCACGAGTCCGTGGTGTCCTGCTATATAAATCTTACTATCTTTTGATAACATTGATTATTGCTATAAACTATCTATCAACTGTTAACTATAAACTATTACTTAACAATACCCTTCTCAAGATATTCTGCAAGATTGCAGCGAACCTTCTGACCGGCATCCTCGGCAGCTACCTTCGCCATATCGCTCTCTACCATGATCTTTACGAGATCCTCGAAAGAGGTGGTGTTAGGATTCCAGTTGAGCTTAGCCTTTGCCTTTGTTGGGTCACCCCAGAGGTTCACCACGTCTGTAGGACGGTAGAAATCAGGAGAAACCTCAACGAGTGTCTTGCCGATGAGTTCCTCAGGACCCTCAACGCAGATACCCTTCTCGTTCTCATCCTTGCCTTCCCATTTCAGTTCGATTCCTACATAGTGGAACGCCAGCTGGGCGAACTCACGGACAGAGTGCTGCTTACCTGTTGCAATCACGAAGTCCTCTGGTTTCTCAGCCTGGAGAATCAGCCACATACACTCTACATAATCCTTGGCATAACCCCAGTCGCGGAGCGAATCCAGGTTACCGAGATAGAGCTTGTCTTGCTTGCCCTGCTTGATGCGGGCTGCAGCCAGAGTAATCTTGCGGGTTACGAAAGTCTCACCACGGCGCTCACTTTCATGATTGAAGAGGATACCAGAGCAGCAGAACATATCATAAGCCTCACGATACTCCTTGACAATCCAGAAACCATACTGCTTGGCAACAGCGTATGGAGAATAAGGGTGGAATGGAGTGTTCTCGTTCTGAGGAACCTCTTCTACCTTACCGTAGAGCTCAGATGTTGAAGCCTGATACATGCGGCAGGTCTTCTCCAGACCGCATTGGCGGATAGCCTCCAGGATGCGGAGCACACCGGTAGCATCTACATCTGCTGTAAACTCAGGGGAGTCGAAGCTCACCTGTACGTGGCTCTGTGCTGCCAGATTATATACCTCAGTAGGTTTCACCTTGTTCATTACCTGGATGATACTCATAGAGTCTCCGAGGTCAGCATAGTGAAGATGGAAGTTAGGTGTACCCTCCAAATGGGCAATTCTTTCGCGGTAGTCGGTAGATGACCGGCGGATAGTTCCGTGAACATCATACCCTTTTTCCAACAATAATTCAGCCAAGTATGAACCATCCTGGCCTGTAATACCTGTAATTAAAGCTACTTTTCTATTCATGTCATTATATGTTTTTAATGATGTCTTTTTATTGAATAAGTCAGAATATCTGTGGGTGAACCGGATTAAGCCTTAGCAATCAGGTTTTCAAAGTCATCACAGAATTCAGTCATCTGGTGATAGAGTAGATTGCAACCCTTATTGGATAATTCTTCATCTGGTAGCGGACCGCTGTTAATTGCTACCGTAAAAATGTTGGCTGCCACGCCGGCACGGACGCCCAAAGGAGCATTCTCTACCACGATGCCTTCCCAGGGTTTCAGGTTTCCTGCCTTCTGCAATCCCATGAGATATGGGTCAGGATTTGGTTTGCCGCGCTTTACATCATAGGCGGTTACGATATGTGCTTCATCCAGAAAATCGCCGAAGTCGTTGAGCAGTCGCATGATGAGCGGGCGCTGTCCGCTTCCTGTTACCACTCCTACCTGCATGCCTGCATCTTTAATCTTCTGCATGATTTCCTTTACGCCAGGAAATATTTCGGCAGTAGGCATCGAGTGGAATATTTCGGTCTTCACATCATACATCTTCTGTGCTTCGTCCAGCGTGATGTCGATGCCCTTCTGCTTCTTCACCATCATCTGGATGGTGTCAATGCCTCGGGCTCCTTCGGTGGCATAAGCATCGGCTGCTGTCATGTGGATATCAAACTGTTTCATCGATTCCTGCCATGCCACAGCATGATTTGGCATACTGTTGTACAGCACGCCGTCCATATCAAAAAGCACGGCTTTAGGGTTGAATTCCCCAAAGCCGTGTTCTTTCATATATTTAAAAATAATTTCCTTCATCAATTATTCATTCTTCAAGCGCTCCTGGATAGCTTTGCTCTCTGCCTCATAACCTGGCTTGTTGAGCAATGCGAACATATTCTTCTTGTATGCCTCAACACCAGGCTGGTTGAATGGATTCACCTCTTCCAAGAGACCGCTGATACCGCAAGCCTTCTCGAAGAAGTAGATCAGCTGACCGAGGTAGTAAGCGTTCAACTCAGGTACGTTAACCAGGATGTTAGGAACACCACCGTCAACGTGAGCCAGACGTGTACCGAGCTCAGCCATCTTGTTCACCTCGTCAACACGCTTGCCCTCGAGGAAGTTCAAACCGTCGAGGTTCTCATCATCGTGAGGGAAGAGCAACTTCTCGTTAGGAGTCTCTACGCTGATAACTGTCTCGAAGATAGAGCGCTCGCCCTCCTGAATCCACTGGCCCATAGAGTGAAGGTCGGTAGTGAAGTCGCAAGCTGCTGGGAAGATACCCTTCTGGTCCTTACCCTCGCTCTCACCATAGAGCTGCTTCCACCACTCAGCGAAGTAGTGAAGTTTAGGCTGGAAGTTGCATACAATCTCAATCTTCTTGCCAGCCTGAGTATAGAGAGCCTGACGTGTAGCTGCATAGATAGCTGCAGGATTCTCCTCGAAAGCTACGTCCTTGCCGCAAGCCTTCTCCATGTCAGCCGCACCAGCTACGAGCTGCTTTACATCGAAACCAGCTACTGCGATAGGCAACAAACCTACTGGGGTCAAAACAGAGAAACGGCCACCTACATTGTCAGGGATGATGAAGCTCTTGTAGCCCTCCTTGTCAGCACAAGTACGTGCAGCACCCTTCTTGGCGTCGGTTACAGCTACGATAACATCCTTAGCCTCTTCCTTACCGCGCTGATCCTCGCATTGCTTCTTCAAGAGACGGAAAGCGAGAGCAGTCTCAGTAGTGGTACCAGACTTAGAGATATTGATGACACCAAACTTCTTGTCCTTCAAGAAAGAAGTCAACTCGAAGAGGTAGTCCTCACCGATATTGTTACCTGCGAAGAGGATAGTAGGGTTCTTCTTGTCGTTTACGAGCCAAGCGAAAGAGTTGCCGAGGCCTTCGATAACGGCGCGTGCACCGAGGTAGCTACCACCGATACCTGCTACAACAACCACCTCACACTTTTCGCGCAAAGTATTGGCAACAGCCTGAATCTCATTGAGGAACTCAGGAGTGATAGAAGATGGCAAATGCAACCATCCCAAGAAATCGTTACCTTCACAAGTGCCGTTCTCAAGAGCTTCCTGAGCGGCCTTAACCTTAGGCTCGTAAGCCTTTACTGCACCTTCTGCAAGGAATGATGCAGCCTTTGTAATGTTTAAGCTGATACTTTTCATTTTTTCTTTTAATATCTAAATGAATGTGTTAATGTTACTACTTGAAGACAAACTCTTCTGCCGAAACCGAAGGATAGGATGTGCCTATCTGAACGAGTCGGTCAAGAGTTTGATTTCTATTTGCGGACTGATGCGCTCGTACAATATATTATATACAGCATCGAGAATCGGCATGTTGACGTGCATGTGGCGATTGATTTCCTTCATACACTTGGTGCCGAAATATCCTTCTGCAATCATCTCCATCTCTATCTGCGCACTCTTCACGCTGTAGCCCTTGCCTATCATGGTTCCGAAGGTGCGGTTGCGGGAAAAGTTGCTGTAACCTGTTACGAGCAAGTCGCCCAGATAAACTGAGTCGTACATGCTTCGGTCGATAGGGTGGACGGCTGTCAGGAAGCGGTGCATTTCCTGAACGGCATTTGACATGAGTACCGCCTGAAAGTTGTCACCATACTTCAGTCCGCCACAGATACCTGCTGCGATGGCGTATACGTTCTTCAGAACCGAAGAGTATTCGATACCGATGACATCGCTCGAAGTCTTGGTCTTGATGAATTCACTCGCCAGACAATCGTTGGCGAAGGCACGCGCCTTTTCGGTATCGCTACAGCCCACGGTGAGATAGCTCAGTCGCTCCAGTGCCACTTCCTCGGCATGAGAAGGACCTCCGATGCAGGCGAGGTTCTCGTAAGGCACATCGTAAACCTGATGGAAATACTCTGAGCAAACGAGGTTTTCATCAGGCACAATACCTTTGATGGCTGTGATGATGAACTTATCGCTGATTCGCGTCTTGAGCTTCTTGAGATGATTCTTCAGATAAGGCGACGGGGTGACGAACACGAGTGTATCGTAATTCTGCACTATCTTGTTGATGTCGGAAGAGAAGAAAATCTCATCTACATTGAATCGTGCCGACATCAGATAGGCAGGGTTGTGCCCCATGCGCTTGAAGTCCTCGATGCGGTCATCGCGACGCATATACCAGCCTATGTGATGAGTATGACCCACCACAATCTTGGCTATTGCCGTAGCCCAGCTACCGCCGCCAATTATCGCTATTTTACCGCAGTTGAACACTTCGAATGAATTTATAATTAATAATTAATAATCAATAATGTATAATGAGGCTTTCGCCTTTGTTTGTAGATATAATGCATAACCAATAAAAAGCCGGAACTCTTTATTGATTATACATTATTAATTATGCATTATCAATTAAGCATTTGCTGCATTAATCCAGCCCTGGATGTCGTCAACAGAAGGCTTCTCGTAGCCGAGCTTGTACTTCTTGTTGATTTCTCCAATCTTCTGCTGCAAGCCTTGTGCTTTTTCTTCACGGATATCAGAGATGAGGTTGAAGCCTGCCTTGCGGAGCACGTATGCCCAATCCTCTGGCACGCCAATCTCTTCCCATTCCTTGATGGTGCTCTGTGGCATCTTCTTCTCTGGCTTCATCTGTGGGAAGAACAGTACCTCCTGAATGAAGGTCTTGCCTGTCATCAACATGACCAAGCGGTCGATACCGATACCGATACCTGATGTTGGAGGCATACCGTACTGGAGGGCACGGAGGAAGTCCTGATCGATGATCATCGCCTCGTCATCACCCTTGTCAGCAAGCTTCATCTGGTCGATGAAACGCTCTTCCTGGTCAATTGGGTCGTTGAGCTCAGAGTATGCATTAGCAAGCTCCTTACCGTTTACCATCAACTCGAAACGCTCGGTCAAGCCTGGCTTAGAACGGTGCATCTTGGTCAATGGAGACATCTCTACAGGATAGTCGGTGATGAAGGTTGGCTGGAGGAAAGTGCCCTCGCAGAACTCGCCGAAGAGCTCATCAATCAACTTACCCTTACCCATGGTCTCATCTACGTCCATGCCCTTCTCCTTGCAGAATGCGCGGATCTCTTCCTCGGTCTTGCCGTTGCAGTCGAAACCGGTCTTCTCCTTGATGGCATCGAGGATAGGCAGACGGCGATATGGAGCCTTGAAGCTGATGATGTTGCCATCAATCTCGCGCTCTGGCTTGCCGTTTACGGCGATACAGATAGTCTCGAGCAACTTCTCTGTGAAAGCCATCATCCAGTTGTAGTCCTTGTACTGAACATAAAGCTCCATACAGGTAAACTCAGGGTTGTGGTTGCGGTCCATACCCTCGTTGCGGAAGTTCTTGCCGATTTCATAAACACCCTCGAAACCACCTACGATGAGGCGCTTCAGGTAGAGCTCGGTAGCGATACGCATGTACATATCCTGATCGAGCGCATTAAAGTGGGTGATGAATGGGCGGGCAGAAGCACCACCGGCAATGCTCTGCAGGGTAGGAGTCTCTACCTCAGTATAACCAGCGTTGTCGAGTACGCTGCGCAGGGTGCGGAGTACGGTAGCACGCTGCAGGAAAGTATCCTTTACACCATCATTAACGATGAGGTCAACGTAGCGCTGGCGGTAACGCAACTCTGGATCGTCGAACTTGTCGTAAGCCACGCCATCCTTATACTTCACGATAGGGAGTGGCTTCAAGCTCTTAGAGAGCAGGCACAGTTCCTTGGCGTGAACAGAAATCTCGCCAGTCTGTGTGCGGAATACGAAACCCTTTACACCGATGAAGTCACCGATATCGAGGAGTTTCTTGAATACAGTATTATAAAGGTCCTTGTTCTCGTCTGGACAAATCTCGTCGCGGGCGATATAGACCTGGATTCTTCCCTTTGAGTCCTGCAACTCAGCGAAGCTAGCTTTACCCATTACGCGGCGACCCATCATACGTCCGGCGATAACTACCTGGCGTGGCTCGTCCTCGTCCTTGAATTCAGCTTTGATATCTGTGCTGAATGCATTGGTTGGAAACTCTGCTGCTGGATATGGGTCGATGCCCATCTCGCGCAATGTCTGAAGACTCTGTCTGCGAACGATTTCCTGTTCGCTTAGCTCTAAAATGTTCATATTCTATTCAGATATATCTTTTATTTTCTTATTTTTGGTGCAAAAATACAAAATAAATCTGAACTATATGCCGTTTTTTATGTTTTTTATTATTAAAGAAAGGAAAAGGTATGTAAAGTTTGCCCTTCATCAAATAAAAAGTGCGATAAATTTTGTTTTCTCTAAAGAAAGTCTTACCTTTGCGTTGAGTTTATCAGAAACATACTTTGGAGCGAAGAGAAAACGAATAGCTCTGAATCAATAACAAAATACGAAAAATAGGAGATCATAAGATGAACATAGATGAATTAGTAAAAAGAATCAGCAAGACTGATGGATTATCCAAGACCCTCGGAATGCATTTCATTTCTACCCCTGAGCCTGATACGCTTCAGGCAACGATGAAGGTAGATGAGCGTAATCGCCAACCTTTCGGCTTCTTGAGTGGAGGTGCTTCTCTGGCTCTTGCCGAGAATGTGGCGGGTATCGGTTCCCTGGCGCTCTGTCCGGGACAGATTGCCGTGGGTATCAACGTGAGCGGTACTCATGTTCTGGCGGTCAGCGAGGGCGATATAGTTACTGCCTTTGCCAAGATTGTGCACAAGGGCAGAACCTTGCATACCTGGCAGGTGGATATCAAGAATACGGCTGGTGAGGTAATCTGTACCGTACAGGTAACCAACTATGTGTTCACTCCAAAGAAAGACAATCAGAAAAAGGGGGCAGAAACTAAGGTATGATAGCTTTTGCGTATTATCGTCTGCCTTATCTGCACCATGCTACCTATGTGGCTCAGCATGAGGGAGAACCTGAGGTACTCTCTTCTGTGGCAGAACTGAATGGCAAGGAAGGTTTCGTGATAGCTCCTTTCGCGCCATCCAGTGAATGTCCCGTGGTGTTAATGCATCCGGATGAAAGCAAACTTCTCTCTGCCGAGGGGACTGAAAATGCATCGCGATGCGGCACTTCCTACGTCGTGACGCAGCAGAATTTACGTCGTGACGTAGCAGAATCTACGTCGGGACGTAATTTTGAAGCCTATGCAAGGGAGTTTGAATGCTTTCACCGGCAGCTCTCTGAAGGTAAATTCAGCAAGATTGTTCTGGCAAGAAAACTGCGTATTCAGAGCAATCGGCAGCCTTTAGAATCAGTCCAGACTTCAGTAGTGCAAGATGCCGGCAAGACTTCAACTGTGCAGAATACAGCCAATGCTTCAGTTGTGCAGGATGCAGACTCTTTAAAGACTCTGTTTCTGAAGACCTGCCGGATGTATCCCCGTCTTTTTGTAGCCTTGGTTTATACACCCCAGTCGGGTTTATGGCTGATGGCTACACCTGAAATTCTGCTCAAAGGTGAACAGAATCAGATGGCAACCATGTCGCTGGCAGGCACCCAAAAGGCTGAACCTTCCAAGACCGTAGCCGATTATCCGGTAGAAGGGATAGAATGGTCGGAGAAGAACAGAGAGGAACAGCAGTATGTAACCGATTATATCGAGGATTGCATCAAGGCCTTTTCGGATGAATATCAGAAGAAGGGACCTTATACCACGATGGCTGCCAATCTCTATCATCTCCGTACCGACATCGCTTTCCGTCTGCATGATACGGGGCGTTTGGGCGATGTGCTCGATGCCTTATATCCTACGCCTGCCGTCTGCGGAATACCGAAGGATGAAGCTCGCCGGTTTATCCTGCAGCATGAACATCAGTCGCGCAAATATTATAGTGGTTTTGTGGGACCGATTTCGCCGAAAGGAAAGACGCATCTCTATGTTTCCCTGCGCTGCATGAACATCCTGGATGACGGCTCCTGCGAACTCTATGCCGGAGGCGGATTGCTGAAGGAAAGCGAGATGGAGAAGGAGTGGAAGGAAACTGAAGCTAAGATGCAGACCATCCTGTCGGTCCTGTAAAGGTCTTGCAGAGAAATGATAGGGATTCATTCTGATTTTATAATGCTAAAAGACAAAAGCTCTTCAAGAATCTGAAAACATAAAAACAACCTAAAAAATAAGGTGAAATGTATAGCAATAAAGAAAACGTCAATATTTTGACAAGTTTACTGGTAGCGCATGGTGTTCGCCATGCTGTGGTGTGTCCGGGCAGCAGAAATGCAGCCATAGTTCACAATCTCAACGAGTGTGAAGACATCACTTGCTATCCTGTAACCGACGAACGTAGCGCCGGCTTCCAAGCTCTTGGACTTTCTATGGCTGAAGGTTATCAGCCTGTCGTAGTGTGTGTGACTTCGGGTTCTGCATTGCTCAATCTTTATCCGGCAGTAGCTGAGGCTTATTATCAGCAAATCCCGCTCATAGTGATTTCTGCCGACAGACCGGCACAGTGGATTAACCAGCTGGATGGTCAGACGCTTCCTCAGCCTGATGCTTTGGGGCAGATGGTAAGAAAAGCGGTATCTCTGCCAGAAGTGTTCGAAGGTGAGCAGCAGGAAGAGATGCATTGGTATTGCAACCGGCTGGTCAACGAAGCGCTGTTGAAAAGCATGGGGCGGGTAAAGGGACCTGTACACATCAATGTACCTATCTCTGAGCCTTTTTATTCGTTTACGAAAGAAGCTTTGCCCGTTGAGCGCAAGATTGAGGTTGCTTACTGCAGGGCAAATATTGACACATTTGATGGGACCCCTTTTGAATGTGTGTTAGAAGCCAAACGTCCATTGTTGGTAATCGGACAGTTGGACAATACCGAAAAATATGTAGACTTGTTGGCTTATATTGACCGAATGCCTATATTATGGGAATCTCTGGCAATGCCACCTTATCTATATAAGGTTCAGGAAGAACTGGGAGAAGATTGGAATAAAACCACCCTGTATGGCGCTTTCGAGAATTTGCTGGATGAAATAAAGGACGATGAAAGATTCCGTCCTGACCTGGTTTTTTATATAGGTGGACATATTGTGAGCAAGAAGCTGAAATCTTATCTGCGTTCGCTTAAAGGAGTTGAGCAGATAAGAATCTCGCAAGAGGCTGATATCGAAGATACGTTCATGCATCTTACTAAAGTGATGGATTTGCCAAACAGTGATGCTATGTCATGGTTGGATAATTTTGGCTGGCACAACCACTGGGAGGATTATCGCAGATTGTGGATGGATGCGTTGGCTAAAAGTTATGAACGCAAAGAGAACTTCAAGCCTGAGTTCAGCAGTCTGGCTACCGTAAAGGAATTCTTCAGCCAGCTTCAGAAGGTTGAGCCTCAGGATTTCAAAGCGTTCACCTTAGGCGATAAAGATGCTCAGGACGATGGTATCTATGACCGCGAATTCGATACATTCCTTCCAGGTCTGATGAGCAGCGTCATCTCCGGCAACAGTTCTGCCATCCGGTTGATGAATCTGTATGCCGACCGCCATGTTTACTGCAATCGTGGTGTGAACGGCATAGAAGGTTCTCTTTCTACGGCTGTAGGTTTCTCGATGTGCAAGAACAAGTCTGATAAGCATGTATACTGCGTTCTCGGCGACCTGAGTTTCTTCTATGACCAGAATGCGCTCTGGAATAGAAATCTGAACGGCAAGCTCCGTATCATCGTGCTCAATAATGGTGGCGGTGCCATCTTTGGCAAGTTCCAGGGATTAAAGGAGAGTCAGGCTCGCGAAGAAATAATAATGGCAAAGCATCATGCAACGGCTGAAGGAATCTGTAGTCAGAATGACGTAAAGTATTTCGCAGCTCATACGATGGAAGAGATGGAACAGGGCATCAGCCAATTGTTTCATGCCGAGAGCGATCGCCCGATGCTCCTGGAGGTTTTCACCGATATGGATGTAGATAACGAGATGCTGGAAGCCATCCAGAAGTGCTGATAGATGACTTATAAGGAACTATAACTGATAGTTCTGTCAAAAAAATAAGATAGTAAGTAATCATAAAGTTCAAAGTTCAAAATTCAAAGTTCAAAGTAAAATGAGAGAATGGAAAAAGATAGAAGGTTTTGATTTCAAGGAAATCATCTTCGAGGAGTATAATCATATCGCTAAGATTACCATCAACCGTGAGCGCTACCGCAATGCTTTCACACCGTTGACCACTTGGGAGATGGCGCAGGCATTCAACTATTGCCGTGACTGTCTGGATATCCGTGTGGTCATCCTGACGGGTGCTGGTGATAAGGCATTCTGTGCAGGAGGTGACATGCATGTGAAGGGCCGCGGCGGTTATGTAGGTAATGACGGTGTACCTCGCCTGAATGTGCTCGATGTACAGATGCAGATTCGTCGTTTGCCAAAGCCGGTCATCGCTATGGTGAATGGTTATGCCATCGGTGGCGGACATGTGCTTCATGTGATGTGCGATCTGACCATCGCTTCAGAGAATGCCATCTTTGGACAGACTGGTCCTAAGGTAGGAAGTTTCGATGCCGGTTTCGGTTCTTCTTATCTGGCAAGAATGGTGGGTCAGAAGAAGGCTCGTGAAATCTGGTTCCTCTGCAAGCAGTATTCTGCCAAGGAGGCTGAAGAGATGGGAATGGTGAACAAGGTGGTGCCTCTCGAAAAGTTGGAAGATACCTGTGTAGAGTGGGCTGAAATCATGATGGAACGTTCGCCTCTGGCACTCCGTATGATCAAGGCTGGCTTGAATGCCGAACTGGATGGTCAGGCTGGTATTCAGGAGTTGGCTGGCGATGCCACGATGCTCTATTATACGATGGATGAGGCTCAGGAGGGTGGCAAGGCGTTCCTTGAGAAGCGCAAGCCTCGCTTCGAGGATTATCCTCAGTTCCCATAATTTCATCAGCAATAAGCAATAAAAACCTCGGAAGATGCATAAAAGCAATCTTCCGAGGTTTCTTGTTTTTTATTCGTGAGTAGCGAATCTCTGCTCTGCCAGTTTCTCGTATTTGGTGCCTGGCTTGCCATAGTTGGCATAAGGCCAGATGCTGATGCCGCCACGAGGAGTAAAGATGCCTGTTACCTCTATATATTTAGGGTCCATCAGTTTGATGAGATCCTTCATGATGATGTTCACGCAGTCTTCATGGAAATCTCCATGGTTGCGGAAACTGAAGAGATAAAGTTTCAGACTCTTGCTCTCTACCATCTTTACGTCAGGAATATAGCTGATGCGAATCTCTGCGAAATCTGGCTGACCCGTAATAGGGCAGAGCGATGTAAACTCAGGGCAGTTGAAACGTACCCAGTAATCATTGCCAGGATGCTTGTTCACGAAAGTTTCGAGCACCTCTGGCGCATAATCCATTCTATATGTAGTCTTGGCACCTAATGCCTGAAGACCGTCTTCTTTTCTATCCACGCTTGGTAATGCTTTATTTTTTAATGTTAAATGTTTAATGTTAAATGTTAACTTTTTGGGGCTAACTTTTCCTAGAGAACTTTCTTTCTAGATTGTGCCTAGCTTGAAGATGTTGTAGGAGATGTTATTGTCGTATGCATCTTCACCTTCATGCTTCTTCACGTATTTCACTACACGGATGGTAAGAGGCAATACCACAATCTCGTAGGCTGTCTTCAGTATCACCTGCCAGAGCATGAGCCAAGGCAATTCTGATGCAGGCACCACACCGCCCAGGGCAAGTGGGAAGAAGATAAGGCTGTCGCAACTCTCACCGGCAATGGTACTGAGGATGGCACGGGCAGAGAAATGCTTGCCGCCATCGCGGATTTTCATCACGCTCATCACATAGGCATTGGCAAACGAACCGATGATGAAGGCTACGAAAGAGGCTGCTGCAATGCGGGGTGCCAGACCGAAGATGGCATGAAAACCGGCATCGTTGGTCCAATAAGGCGCTGCAGGAATGGCATCGCAGATAGCACCCAGCGCCACGAAGAAGAAGTTCATCGCAAAGCCGGTCCAGATCAACAGACGCGCTTTCTGATAGCCCCATACTTCACATACCACATCGTTGATGATGTAGCTTACAGGGAATACGATAAGTCCACCGGTAAGGGAAACTGGCCCGAAGGCGATTTGCTTTGTTTCGAGTACGTTTGCTGCAATCAGGCAAACGCAGAAGAGGATGCTGAAAAGCATAAACAGCACGCTCACTTGAGTTTTTTTCTTGTCCATTTTCTTGTTTTTTACGAGGTTTACCAAGCACTCGGGTTATTGAATATGATGATTCTTTTCAGAAATCGGCTGCAAAATTACAACATTTCTTCTTAATAGCCAAATATTTGGGCAAAAAAATGGCTCCAAATACTAATCACTAGCACTTGGAGCCCTTATCTAACTAAAAACCTAAAACTTTTTTCTAAAAACTAAACCTAACAATCTTAACCTATGAGAAACTAACCTTTTCAGATTATATTGTGATAGCGAAATAACACTCTTGTTATCCGCTGTCATCTGTCATCAAGCAACTGATATACCAAAAAGTAGTTTCATGACAAGATGTCAGAGAAAATTTACTTTTCCATAAACTTCTTTGCAGCTCTTAACTGATGCCTCATCACACTCAGGAATTCCTGACTCTCCTGTAGTACGTTGAGATAAACCAGAGAAATCTGCATCAGCGTATTGTCAGTCATGTGCTGGATGCGGTCGATATGCTTTTTGCGGAGAACAGAGAGTTCGTCTTTGCAGGCATCTGCCTCGGCAAGAATCTCGCGATAGCTGTCATATCTGCCAGTTTCAATCAGTTCGCAGCTCATGCGCATCAGGTCGTTGATCTTCTGGCGTACAGGAGTAAACTCCTTGATGTATTCAGCAGGAAGCGGATTGAAGTTGTTGTCAACATGTTCCTTGATTGGGTCGAGCATACGGCGTAGAGAGTAGATAAACTGCTGGTTGCTGTTGGCACCCAGATGGAACCAGGTGTTGCGCTCGATGGCAATCTCGATAGGCGATTTCTTCAAACCGAGCATCTCCTGACGGCGGAACTTCTTCAGCATATCCTGTTCCTTCTTCAGATCCTTGTTGGCATGACGAAGGTCGCGGGTATTCTCATTGGCAAGACCATCCATAATCTGGTTGAACTCGTTCAGGGCGAAGTGGCAGACGTAAGACTGGGTGCGTGAAACCTGACGGCGAAGCAAATCCCATACAATCTCCGGGTCGCGGGAACGCATCATCAGTTGGAAGGTACTGCTCTTGCCCTCTTCTTTAGCCTTCTTGTTATACTGGATGTTGCTGCGGATGAGCAGGTAGATAACCAAACCCATGAAGCAAGCCTGGATGCCCACACCACCAAAGTGCATGATGATACAAACAATGGCGCAGGCTGCGAAAGCTACACCGGCTGTGATGAACCAACCACCGATTACACTCAATACACCTGTTACACGGAATACGGCACTCTCGCGGCTCCATGCTCTATCAGCAAGTGAAGAACCCATAGCTACCATGAAGGTAACGTAGGTGGTAGAGAGAGGCAACTTCAGGTTGGTACCGATGGTGATCAGCATGGAAGCAAGTACCAGGTTAACGGCTGCACGAACCACGTCGAAAGCAGCACTCTCCTCGAGTTCAACATCATTCTTGTCGAAACGGCTGTTAATCCAGTTCATCAGCGCCTTTGGCATAAACTGCTTCAACCATGAATCTGTAGCCTGGCAGTTGCGTACAATCACGCGGGCTGCAGAAGAACTGCCGAACATCTCATCGCCCTCGTCCTGACGGCTCAAGTCAACAGAAGTCTTGATTACGTTCTGTGCCTTCTTGGATGTCGCCATGGCGATAATCATCACGGCACCGGCAGCAAGCAGGAAGCCTGGAGTGGTCTTGGCACTCTCCATCAATGAAGTCATCATAAACTGGTCTGGCGCTGCACCGTTGGCATTTGCCATATAGTCCTGATAAGAAGAGAGACCAGCCAGAGGCACACCGATGAAGTTGACCAGGTCGTTACCAGCGAAAGCCATAGCCAGGGCGAAAGTACCCATCAGCACCGTAAACTTGAAGATGTTGACACGGCAGAGGTGCAGGAATTCCATCACAACAGCAGATACCACGAAGGTGATGCAGATGAGGAAACCGAGATTCTGGTCGATGTAATCGCGCACCTCAGCAGGCAGGTAAGGACTCGTGCCCAAACCCTTCATGAAGATGAAGTAAGAGAGGGCTGTAAAGGCGATACCACCGAAGATAGCGATGCTGTAGCGGCTGTGCTTGCGGTAGTTGAAGGTGAAAATGATACGGGAAAGCCACATCACAAAGGCACCAAACACAAAGGCGATGATGACAGATGAGAAGATACCCATAATTACCTCTAAAGCCTTGTTGCTATTGAGCAATACGCCATAGTTGAGGCTGTCGTCGCCATACATCTTCAATGTAGCGAGGATGAAAGCACCACCCAGCAGCTCGAATACCAGAGAGACGGTAGTAGAGGTTGGCATACCTAAGGTGTTGAACACATCCAGGATGATGACATCAGTCACCATGACCGCCAGGAAGAGCGTCATTACCTCTTCGAATGTAAAGTGGTCAGGACTCATGATACCATGGCGGGCGATATCCATCATTCCCGATGACATGATGGCTCCGAGAACCACACCGCAAGATGCGATAATCAGCACCGTGCGAAACTTAGCCACCTTAGCTCCGATGGCAGATTGCAGGAAGTTGACAGCATCGTTGCTGACTCCTACGAAGAGATCGAACACTGCTAAACAGAGCAGGAAGATCACAATACAAAGATAAATCGTACTCATATATTTATTAATGTTTATATACCTTATTATATAGGGGCTTGTCTCAACATAGCTAGACACATTTCTCCCCTTGCTTTTCTGGGTGCAAAGGTACGAGTACGATGTTACAGGTGATTTAAACAGGTGTTACAATGTTGTTAAGATGTTGTTGTGCTGGCGAGGTATAAATAATATGTTTTTCGTGAAAATTGGTTTGTAAGGGTGAAAAGTCAATATCTTTAGTCTAAAATCGTAAAAATGAAAGAATTTATCCACAAAGATAAAGAAATATGCGAAAATATTTGGAAGTTACAGAAGTATTTTATACTTTTGCACTGTCCTCACGCTGAAGTTGCATGTCGTATGTGACGTGGAGGCTGAGGGCATATATACATAAGGCGTTACTGGACGCTTTGGTTTTGACTGTAGAAGAACTTCGCAAACTCATCTGATTGTCAAAAACAAAGCAACGGAAACGCCCCAAGGGTGTAGTATAATATTACGCTTGCATTATCATAATGTTTGTGATAGTGTGGGAGTTCTATATATGCATCAGCGTGGGGCTTTCGTCGTTGCTCGTTTCGACAATCAGGGCAATGCGAAGGCCTTTCTACAGTGGAACGAGTGACAGGACTGGCTCCACGTTTTTTGTATATATGTAGCATGTGTAATTATTGCTGCAAAGGTAGCCAACAGCACTAATAATCTTAAGCTCTATGGATAGATGGCCTATTTTTCAAACTCTGACGTTCAGAGAGTTTCCATTTCCTGTTGATCGATATGAGGAGTATGTCGACGGTAAACTCATCTCACAAGGTGAAGTGCATTTTGAAATTCGTTTCAAACAGCATAATGGTGGTATCTTTACGAAGGCAGGATTGATTACTGTTAATTTACAGAATAATCCTATTCCTGAGAAAATTCTATCAAAGTTTGAGTTTGATAATTGTATCACAAACAATGATCGACTCGTGTTTTACATCAATGCAGAGCAATCCAACATTAACGATGCAGGACTTTTGGCGATAGGCATGGTGATGGGGTATTCTCGAAAGAAAAAGAAATATGTTGAGAATGAACCTATTATCGGCAATGTTTTTACTATCGACCAAAAGGTTGCAAAAGTAGCGTTCCGTTTCGTGAATCCTGATAGATTAATTGAATTTTATTAAATAACAGTTGTTATGGATTTCTTGAAAGAATTGTTAGGTAGGTGTGTAGGAAAAACAGCGCCTGTTCATAAAAAAAACTTAGAAAAGGCAAGTGTTTCAAATTTTATGGATAAAATAGGAGTTGTAGATCTAGGACTTCCATCAGGTGTATTATGGGCTACAGAGAATTTGGGCATATCTTCAGTTTATCCTTTGGGAAAATATTTTGCATGGGGCGAGACTGAATGTAAGACATCGTATGGCTGGGACTCATATACATTGTGTAAAGGAACTTATAATACTCTCACAAAATACTGTTTAGATTCAAAATATGGAATCGTTGATGGACTATTTGGACTAGCTAGTGAAGATGATATAGCGACATTGACTCTAGGTAAAGAATGGCATATTCCGTCAAAGAAGAATATGGAAGAACTTTTGTCTTATTGTTCTTGGAAGGTTGAGGTGCAGGAAGGCATTTATGGTTGGAGAGTGACTGGACCTAATGGAAAATCGATTTATTTAGCGGCAGCAGGTTCTGCTAGTGGAAATCGAGTTGCGGGAATTGGGGAGTTTGGTAGGTATTGGACATCAACCTTGTATGAGGAAGGAAGTTATTCTGCTTATAACTTACGCTTTAACCAATCTACTTATGAATTGGTTGGTGATACTCGTTTTTATGGTAGAATTATCCGACCTGTAAAGATTGTTGATTGACTGTAAATAATTTAGTGTGATATGAGTAATTTTATTTTTACCTCTCATTTTCAAAAAAGATTTGAAAATGGGAATTTAACAGCAGTGTCTGAAAAAGACTATTCTTTTCAGAATATACCAATTGGTTATGGGGATAAAACTTTGGCTAATACTGTAATTGACTTTTGTATTGATAGAGTGGTATCCTTTGAAATTGTAAATCAAGATAAACAAAGGGATAAGGAACCATATGTTTTTAAGGATCGTTCTAAGTGTATACAAATTATATACCATTTGTCGGAAGATGAAAAGTCCATTGTGTCAATAGAAATGATACGTTTGGATTTAGGGTTTCATATTTGTTTTTATGAAGATAAAAGCAGCGAGGCTATTCCTTCTGATTTGTTGAAAGAAGAAATTGCAACCGTGGATGAGTTTAGAAATGCTTATCCTGAACGATTGTTGTCTAATGATGAATTAGAAGAGGAGATAGAACGATGTGTAGATAGAATAGAAACAGCCCAGGATTATCTTTCCGATGAAGATGATTACAATGTGTGTGCCGTTTTGAGAAGTAAATTGGCTAATTATCGGCAAACATTGAGTGTGTTACGTGAAGAGAAAATACGTAGAACAAAATAAAATGAATATGAATGATTTGAATGGTTATTTAGAGTACAATGGATTGATTTATAAGATTCAGTCCATAGAACAACTTCGAGACTTTATGAATGGCCTTGGAGAAAAGTCTAAGGAGATGACTGAGCAAGAATTGGCTGTGTTGTGCCAAGTTGCATTTCGAGATTTTAATAAGGAGATTACCAATGATGATGATATAGTTTATTCATTGGATAATAGATTGATTAGTGGCGTGTCTGATGTAGTCTGTAATCTTCAAACTGCAGTAACAGGCTCTGTTGTTGAATATAAGATAAAGGACGGAACTGTTGCAATTTGCGACAATGCCTTTAATAAGAAAGGGGTACAACGCCGTAGAAATATCTATATGCCCAATAGTATTGTGACTATTGGTAAGAGTGCTTTTTCGCAAGCGAATATACAGGATGTGGTTTGGTCGCAAAAATTAAAGTTTATTGGAGCTTCTGCTTTTTATGGATGCAAACTCCTTAAGACAAAGCAAGGATTGGATTTGCCAAAATCTTTAGCGTATATTGAGGCAGAGGCTTTTGAGAATTGCTGCAATGTACTTAATGTTGTATTTCCTGACTCTATCAAAAAAATAGGCAGTTATGCTTTTAAGAGCTGCGACTCGTTAGAATGGGTCTATGTTCCTGATACGGTTATGGAGATGGGGTCTGGCGTGTTTGACGAGTGTGAAAATCTTAAGGAAATAAGAATACCAAAAGGTAGCCGTACAAAGTTCGAGAAGTTGTTACCTTTCTCTGTTGATAAGTTTGTTGAAGTGTAATTTTATAACTGTAAGATTATGTTTGGAATATTTGGTTCAAGAAAGAGTATGAACGAGTCTTGCAAGAGAGTTTTGGTGCAACTTTGTGAGACTATGAGAAATGCGCCTATTTATGCGGGTGTTGAAACCACGATGGCTGCTTCTTGTGAAGGAATGATAAGAATTCATCAAGAACAGAATGGGCGATTAGTGAATAATTTCGATTTTTATCCAAATTCAGATGGTTGGATAGATTCTGTGGCCATATATGGCTGTTATTTGGATAGTCATTATCGTACAATAAGTAGTTCTATGGAGATCTTTGGACTAAAGGTTTCTGAGATTTCACATGAAGGTAATTATGTTGATTGTGAGTTGGATCAGAATCAATTTCCTCATTGATAAATAAAGCTGCTATGCTGTGTCTTGAAAACACAGCATAGCATATCTTGGGATATCATCATAAAAGAGTCCACTTGATTAGTGGGTTCTAAAAATGGGGTTGCATCGCTTATCACTCCTATTCGTAAAAATTCTATTTTTATAGTGAAGATTGGCAATAAGAGCATGAAAGTTATCATGAAATGATGCATATTCAATTTAAATCGAAATCTATAGAATAGGACGCTATATTTATTTGCAAGCCTTGTGAATGAAAAAATCAAGGCTTGCTGATACAACTTATCAAATTTTTGTTTAATTTTGCAATCGATACTAATAGATGCTACTATAATATGGGAAATGATACAGAAAATATAAAGATATTATGCATCGGTGTCGGTGGGGCTGGCACTAATGTAATCAATCGTATGAAGGATATTGGTATTCCGAATGCAGAGTTTCTGACATTTGGAGGATATCGCTATGACTATAGCCATCCCGAAATTCCTCATTATAATCTTATAGAAGTCAATGAAATAGATAGCTTGCCTAATGGCTCTGGGACAAAGGTCTTTGAAAGGTTGGCTAATAATGTTGCCGATTGCATTTTTGTCTTTTTTTTGTATTTTTGCCAAAGATTTGGGGACAGAACATAATCAACGGTCTTTAGAACTGATAGAAAATCGATCTTGTTCCACACCCTGATATTGATATTTTGGAAAATAATAATTAAAAATAGGTATACAATGGGAATAATTGCTAAAAAGAAAATATGGACGTTGACAATTCAAGAAGGATTGCCGGACGATATCTATAAGCAAGCAGTTCGGGCTTTAGGCGAAGGAATTATCAATGATGATTTCTCTGCTTTTGAAAGTATGCTTGATGATAATGTGAGATGGGAGTGGGCGAAGGAAAGTCGGTCTCCAATTATTGGGCGTAATGAAGTTATTGGCTATTGGAAGGACTGGGTGAAGCGAGTAACTCATGATGAGTTGGATGTTGAGTTTGAAGTAAAGTTCTGTACTTTCTATTCTCGCACAACTTTGGCCATTTCTCCTAATGGTTATGCTACGGCATATGTGTTGTTTAACATAGAGAATGGTTTGATAAAACTTGGCGTCTTTGTTGGTCGAATTGTTGATAGAATTAATCTATTTGGAAAAGCTGATAAGAAATGGGAGGAAACATTGGATCATTTTCCTTTAGCTCTGCAAGAAAAGGATATAAAGGAAATATCTAAACAGGAGGCAAGAGGTAATAGTATGCCATGTTTGAATTGTGGAAGAACTTCCGAATTGCTTAGTTGGGAGAATGTCGTTTTTAGTAATAGCTCTATTGATTTCAGTGGGGTGGTATCTACGTGTCCTTGTTGCAATAAAGTTGTGGAGTTCGTTTTTGATGAAGAGAGCGCATTGCATGATGAAAATAGGTTGGAACGAGTCATTGGTACAAAAAAAGAGGAAGAACTTTTGATGACTAATGATATGTTTCAGATTGGTCTATATTATACTATGCCTTTGATACATAGTGAATATATCGCTTCTTTATTTAAAGGGGAGTCGATAAAAATGAAAGTTGCTGCTACATCATTAGGTGCAACGAAGAGAAAGGAGACTTCTCCTTATGCTGCTGCAGCTAAGTTTATGGAACAAGTCTTGTATGTCCTATATATGGAGAACTATGATGAGTATGAGAAAATCAAGAATTGCTATATAGATGCCTTGAACAATGGTGTTTATGAGGCTGCTAACAATTTGGGAATTTTGACTTATAACGTAGAACACTTAGATAAGGAAAAAGGACTCGAATATTTTAGAATAGCAGCTGAGCATAATTCAACAGCAGCCCTTAAAAATTTAGTGAAGATTTTTTGGCAGGAAAGAAAGTACGAAGATTTAATATCCTTGCTAAGAGACGATAATGGTAAAAATGAATTTGAAAAAGAAGGCCATGTCTTTCAAAGAATATCTAAGTTTGAGATCATCAAAAGTAATTTGGATTATTCTCAGTTCATTCATGTGCTTTTCCCTGAAATACAGATTATCCGGGATTGGTATATAAGTGTCAGGTTATATTCTGATGGGAAAAATGCAATAGGAGACGAGTCTTATTTCTATGTGGCTAACTCAAAGAATAGTGCAACATGCTTTGATATGGAAAGTAATAGCATCAAATTTGAGGGAGAGCGAGATTTTTTAATTTGGAAATATGTAGTTATGCCAAAGTCTAAACGTGCAATTTGGGAGCTATATCTATTGATGAATGTTAATACCATTTTGCCATATTGGTGGCATGGTGGTTATCGTCAGCGTGTTTTCATATTCGATGATTCAGATTTCGCGAAGATTCCTGCTTTGAGATATAGGGACGTAAGTGCTGTGATAGATAAGGGATATACACGTTCGTCCGTTGAAATTGAAGATTGTGAAGGTGGATTCGATGCTCATGTTTATTGTTGTTATTGGAATGAGTGGAAGGGACTTGTTCGAGAACACATAATCATGAAGGTTCAAGAAAACAGAGTTGTGGAATACAAACGTGGGGCAGATTTTGTAATCTTCTCGTATAATTGTGGAATCTTATATTAAATTATTATGAAGTGTTTTTTTATTATTATTGGAGTTTTGGTGATATTGTTTGTCGTCAAAATGGTATTTAGTTTTATTCATGAAACTCGTCAATTGAATCAGAGTATTCGTGAGGAGGGTGGTATGAGATGTGTTTGTAGTACTTTAGTTGATGGGCTATTGGCGTATCGTGGGGCAAGAGTAGTAAAAGAAGATTCTAATTCTATATCGATAGATGGTCAATTTTATGATCCGTATAGCAATACTCCTTGCGGATTTTGGCGTGTTGGCATTTTTAGAAGTTGGGATTGGATTAGTATCAAATATACTGCTCATGCAGGTTTGATGGACTCGAAAGACTTGGCAATTTGATAAAAATGAAAACCAACAACATATTTTGGAGATAATGAACCCTATCCTTGAAAAGTGGAGAGGTATGGTCGTTTTTGGTCAATCTCGTTAGAAATTATATAATTGCAAGCCTTGCGATTTAAAAATCCAAGGTTTGCAGACACAACTTATCGAATTATTGTTTAATTTTGCAATCGATACTAATAGATGCTACTATAATATGGGAAATGATACAGAAAATATAAAGATATTATGCATCGGTGTCGGTGGGGCTGGCACTAATGTAATCAATCGTATGAAGGATATTGGTATTCCGAATGCAGAGTTTCTGACATTTGGAGGATATCGCTATGACTATAGCCATCCCGAAATTCCTCATTATAATCTTATAGAAGTCAATGAAATAGATAGCTTGCCTAATGGTTCTGGGACAAAGGTCTTTGAAAGGTTGGCTAATAATGTTGCCGATGATATAAAAGATGTTCTTTTGTATCATTTAAACTCTCGTAAGTTAGAAAATGAAAGATTGTAAATATTGGATAGTTGTACTGCTACAGCTGTGCTCTCTTTCTATCAGCTGTGGAGAAAAGGGGGCAAAACAGGTTGCTCCTGCTCAAGATCATGCCATTTTGAAATTTGAAAATGATGAAGATGGAAAGTATTCGCAAGCGATGATAGCACAAATCATCAAACATTTTCATCTGCCAACTAATACTGTTGTAACAGATGAGGATGTTGATGCAATCTTGTTGAGAAGTGTTAATGGAAGGGATGGCGTTTATGTCGTTACCATTTGGAAGTATTATAAGAAGCAGAATGACATTCAAGAAATAGTTACGGCGCATCCTATGGCAGATTTGTTATGGTATAATCCTGATAAAAAACATGGTGTAACGATAGGGCTAGATTCTGTTTTTGTGGCAAGTGAAGCCATGCTTGTCCCTCTAAATCCTGATGTGGTAGTTGTAAATGGAACAACAGACAAGATGAATACAATTTATACTTTTATAGTAGATAAGGATGCGGGAAAGGCGATATTGTTGCCGTCAAATCGTGGCTGCGTAGGCTTTACATCAGAGAAGGGCCTGCCTATATGCTTATCTTTCAGGCATCATGCTAATGGCGAGTCTGGCAGATATTCTGTCGTTTCTGTTTATGATGAAAAAGGAAACCTCGTCAAGGAAATGTCGTTTGAAAATTATAAAAAAGATGAGAAGTAATGACATATTCAATAGAAGAGAATCTTCATTCGGGATTGGAGTTGTATTTCATGCCTCGTTTCTTTGTCTATAATCCTTGTTGTGCGGAGCCTCATACCCATGAGCTCTACCAAATTTTCGGTGTCTAAAATGTAAATTCGTTTATTCCGCTATGAAAAGCTATTGGTTGTGACGTAAGAATATAGTAATGATGATGCAAGAAGTCCTTTTTTGAAATCGCACGACATATGTTATGTAGTCGCACGGCATATGCCGTATGATTGAATGATATATGTCGTGCGATTGTATGACGATTGTCATGGCATCTATGAAAAGGCTTTCTTGCACCAAGAAATATAAGTTGTTACATTACGACATATATATCCCTCAACAGCATTAGCCTTCATATTTGAAGACTTTGACAGTGTCCTTGTCGCCGCCAGCAAGATGGCGAGGTTGTTTTCTTCTCTGTTCCTTGGTGGTATCATCTTTATATCTTATAAGAAAGAGTATCCATGCAAGAAAGCCGCATATAAGCTGAGTGACATGTATACATCAGTTGATATGCGACTGACGAACCTATATTCTCTGAAGACATATCCTAAATACTCCAACGATTTTTATTATATATCTAAAAGAGTAGTTTGCACGGTATTTCATATTGTTGCTTTATTTGAATTTTTGGCAAAGTTACGAAAAATATTGGTATATGCAAAAGAAAGCAGAATAATTTGTTTTCCTTTTCGGATAAAAACATTAACTTTGCAACTAAAAGAAATGAAAAGTATGGAAAAACTGAAGAATGTCAAGGCGATAGCCTTCGATGCCGATGATACGCTCTGGGCATTACAAAACTATTTCGAGGATGTGGAGCATGAGTATTGCGAGTTGCTAGCAGAATATGGAAAGGAAAAGGATATTTCTGCTGCTCTCTTCGAGACTGAGAGTAAAAATATGGCTGATTTGGGATATGGCTGCAAGGCTTTCACCATATCCCTGGTAGAGAATGCGGTGAAGGTGAGTCATGGTAAGGTGGAGGCGAATGTCATCGCCCAAATTGTGGACTTGGGTAAGAGTCTCCTACATCTTGATGCCAAGCCTTTGGAAGGGGTAGAGAAAACCTTGGCTTGTTTCCGTGAGATGAAGAAATATAAGCTGGCAGTCTTTACCAAGGGTGAGTTGATGGATCAGGAGAATAAGTTGTGGCGTTCGGGTCTGCAGCGGTATTTTGATGTGGTGACTATCGTGAGCGACAAGACGCCCAAGGCTTATCATCGTCTCTGCAGGGAACTGGATGTAACTCCCGACGAGCTGGTGATGGTGGGTAACAGTTTCAAGAGTGATATTGCTCCGGCATTAAAAATCGGAGCTTCGGCTGTCCATATCCCTTTTCATACCACATGGGCGCATGAAAAGACAGAGGAATTTGAACATCCCAAGCTCCGTCGTATTTCAAGATTCGAGGAACTTCTCGATATCTTATAACTCGATATTTTATAAGGGTCTTATAAAACCCTTATAAAATACTCATATAATACTTTTATTCTTCTCCTTCTTCATCTTTCAGTGATACCAAAGTCTCAACGAATGGACTGTGGAAGGTGCTGAAGAGATGCAGAATCTCCTTGCGCTGCTCCTCTTCCTTATCCCAGAGGCTGATGAAATTAAAATTTCTCCCCAAAAAAATGCTGGTTTCGAAGAATCTTCGTACCTTTGCAGTACCAGTACCCGCCAAGCCTCTCAACGATGCTCAAATGTGCGGGTCGTTTTATTTTTTATACATTTCCCTTCCTGAGATTCTCGTATTTTCAAACGATTCTTATTTCTTTGTGAATATTGAAAACATGGAAGAAAATGGTAATATGTTGATAATCAAGGAATTATGGATTTGTTGGTTAATAGCGCTAAAATAGGAATTCTATAGTTGTACGACTATAACCCCTATAGTTGTACAACTATAACTCTACAGTTGTACGACTATAGCCTATATAGTCGTACGACTACAACTTTATAGTTGTACAACTATAGGGTATTCGCTTAATTAGAAACAAAAAATAGAGAATTCGAGATGCCCAAAACTCCCTATTTTCGTTGCTAGATTCCAAGTTTACCAGTATGCAAAATTTGGTTATAAATATTGACAGAAATACCCTTTTTGGCAGGGGAAGATTACTTCTGTTCTAAATGAAATAGGCTTCAATGGCGAATGAAGCCTATTTCAATCGCACATGAAGCCTGTTTCGATAGCACATGAAGCTTATTTCATTTTTACCTCCAATTATTTAGAATTCTGCATCAAACAAGACGCTGATTTTATAAGGTATGAAGAAAATCATCAAAGAACACGAGCATTTTGAAAAGTTCATGGGCTATAAAGCACCAGAATTCAAATCTGATTCCGGAGAATTCCATGTAATATTATGGAATCTCAACTATATTTCTAACAACAAAAATGAATATGCTATCGGGCGATTATGTCTATATCTCTTCATCAATAAATCGGATGATTTCTTCTTGCTGTTCTGGATGGAACCATTGGATAGTGGTATCCCGCTTAAACCAGGTAAGCTGCTTGCGCATGTATTCACGGCTGTGCGACTGGATTTGTCTGATAGCTTCATCGCGGTCTATTTCGCCGTCAAAGTAGGAGAACATTTCTTTGTAGCCCACGGTTCTCAAGGCGGTGAGACCCTTGTGCGGATATACGCTGCGTGCTTCTGCCTCCAGACCTTCGTCCATCATCATCAGTACACGCTGGTTGATGCGGTCGTAGAGTTCAGCTCTGTCGCGGTTCAGACCTATCTTGATGATGCGGAAAGGGCGCTGCTTCTTTTCGGCTGTGCGGAAAGAAGTATAAGTCTTGCCGGTCTGATGGCAGATTTCCAGGGCATGAACCACGCGGCGTGGATTCTTCCTGTCTACTATCGCCCAGTGCTCCGGATCCATCTTGTGGAGTTCTTCTACCAGCGCCTCCAGCCCTTCCTCTTCCAGACGCTGTTTCATCCAAGTGCGTATGTCGTCACGAACAGTAGGGATGTCGTCGATTCCTTTGCATACAGCATCGATATACATCATGCTGCCACCTGTAAGCAGAGCCACATCGTGATTCTTGAAGATATCTTCCTGCAGGAGATTCATCACATCAGCCTCGTATTGGGCAGCGCTGTAATAATCTTCGATATGGTGGTTTCCTACGAAATAATGCTTTACCCGCTGCTGCTGTTCGGCAGTAGGGGCTGCGGTTCCGATAGGAAGTTCGGCGAAGATCTGGCGGGAGTCGGCATTGATAATAGGTATAGCGAGATGCTCTGCCAGTGAAAGGCAAAGCTCCGTTTTACCTACACCGGTAGGACCTAAGACCACAATCAATGTTTTCATATATTATTCCTTATATTCAAGAAAAAAAGCATCCTTGCTCGTTTCATAAACCTATGCAAGGATGCTCTTTTTACCTTTTTACTTTTTTACCCTTTTACTTTTATCGGATAATGCCTCGCTGAGAACTCTCTACGAAGTCGATAATGTACTGAATCTCCTTGGTAACCTCAAGATTCTTCTTGATTTCCTCGATACCTTCCTTCAATATACCCTTGCTGTAGAGCAGGCGGTAAGCCTCATGAATGTTCTGGATGGTCTCATTGCTGAAACCGCGACGGCGCAGACCGATGAGGTTGATGCTGCAGTAGCGGGTTGGCTCCTTGCCGGCAATGATGTATGGAGGAATATCCTGAGAGAAACGGCAACCGCCCTGGATCATTACGTAGCCTGCGATGTGGCAGAACTGGTGAACGAGAACGTTGGCGCTGACGATGGCGTTGTCATCTACTACCACCTCACCGGCAAACTTGGTAGAGTTACCGATAATCAAGCCGCTGCCGAGCACGCAGTCGTGAGCCACGTGAACGGTCTCCATCAGGAGGTTGTTGCTGCCTACTACGGTCTTGCCCTTAGAGGCTGTACCACGAGAGATCGTAACGTTCTCACGGATGCTGTTGTTATCGCCCACCTCGCAGGTCGTCTGCTCGCCCTTGAACTTCAAGTCCTGAGGCTTGGTAGAGATGCTGGCGCCTGGGAAAAATTCATTATTGTTGCCGATGCGAGCGCCCACGTGAATGGTAACGCTGTTCTGCAATACGTTGTTATCGCCCAAAACGGTGTCCTTGTCGATATAGCAGAAAGGACCGATAATGTTGTTGTCACCGAGTTTTGCCTCTGGGTGAACGAACGCTAATGGACTAATCTGATTCATTTCTATTTAGTTTAAAGTTTATAATTTATAGTTTATAGCCTGAACCACCTAAGCAATCTTGCTAAACGGCGCAGCCGCTATAAACTATTAACTATTAACTGAGTTTTACTTGTTCTTAACAATCTGTGCTGTGAAAGTAGCTTCTGCCACCACCTGGTCGCCTACGAACATATAGCCCTTCATAGAGCTGATGCCATGACGTACAGGTGCGAGGAGTTCTACACGGAAGAGGAGGGTATCGCCCGGAACCACCTTCTTGCGGAATTTCACATCATCGAGCTTCATGAAGTAAGTACTCCAGCGCTCAGGCTCCTCCAACTGGTTGAGGACGAGCAGACCGCCACACTGTGCCATAGCCTCTACCTGGAGAACACCTGGCATAACCGGCTCCTCTGGGAAGTGACCGGTGAAGAAAGGCTCGTTGCTGGTTACATTCTTTACGCCCACGATGCTGCTAGGACCCATAGCGATGACCTTGTCGACCAGCTGCATAGGGTAGCGGTGAGGCAGGAGCTGACGGATGCGGATATTATCCATGATTGGCTCCTCGTTAGGATCGTAGATAGGAGCCTGAATCTCGTGTTTGCGAATCTCCTTGCGCATGAGGCGAGCGAACTTGTTGTTTACGGTATGGCCTGGACGCGTAGCGATGATGCGACCCTTGATAGGCTTGCCGATGAGTGCCATATCGCCGATGATATCGAGCAGCTTATGACGTGTACATTCGTTCTCCCACTGCAATGGACGGTGCTGGATGTAACCCAATTTGTTGGCATCCATGTGAGGCACCTTGAGATGGTCGGCGAGCTGATCGAGCTGAGCCTGTTCTACCTGGCGCTCGTAGATAACGATGGCATTGTCCAGGTCACCACCCTTAATGAGGTTAGCCTGGAGCAGAGGCATGATATCGCGTACGAAAACGAAGGTACGGGCTGATGCAATCTCCTCTGCGTATGTCTCCATCTTTTCGAGGGTAGCAAACTGGCTGTTGATGAATTTGCTCTCGAAAGAACACATGGCTGTGATGCTGAAGTCCTCGTCAGGAAGGATGGTGATGACAGACCCGTTATCATCTTTCACCTCAATCTTATGACGGATGATGTAGTAGTCTTTCTCAGCATTCTGCTCCTGGATGCCTACGCTCTGGATCTTCTCTACATACGGAGCAGCAGAACCGTCGAGGATAGGGAACTCAGGACCGTTTACCTGGATGAGACAGTTGTCGATGCCGAGGGCATAGAGTGCTGACATACCATGCTCGATGGTAGAAACGCGGATATCGCCCTTACCGAGTACGGTACCGCGCTGTGTTTCAACAACGTTCTCAGCTACAGCCTGGATAACAGGCTCGCCTTCGAGGTCGATGCGCTGTATTTTATAACCGGTGTTCTCTGGTGCAGGATTGAAAGTTACTGTGAGGCTCAAGCCTGTATGCAAACCCTTTCCGCAAAGAGAGAAACTACCTTTCAGTGTCTTCTGTTTTGACATAATTATATGATTTCTATTTATTTTTCTTTAATTCTTCAATCTGCTTCTTCAGGTCGTTGAGTTCCTTGTACATGTCAGGCAAACGACGGAAGATAGCCTGAGACTTGAAGTAAGCGCGCTGCTCCATAGGAGGAGTTCCGATGAGCTGCTGGCCGCTCTTGAGGCTGCCAGGAACACCGCTCTGGGCACCGAGGAACACCTTATCGCCAATAGTGATGTGGCCGGCAATACCCACCTGACCGCCAAACATACACCATTCGCCTACCTTTGTACTGCCTGCTACACCTACCTGAGAAGACATCACGGTATTGGCGCCGATGTCGGTATTGTGGGCAATCTGTACGAGGTTGTCGAGCTTTACGCCCTTGCGAACATAGGTAGAACCCATTGTAGAACGGTCTACACAAGTGTTGGCACCAATCTCTACATCATCTTCGATGGTAACGATACCAATCTGAGGAATCTTGTCGTAACCTTCAGGACCTGGAGCGAATCCGAATCCGTCGGCACCGATTACACAACCGGCATGAAGCGTAACGTTATTGCCTAATTTACAGCCGTGATATACGGTAACGTTCGGATAGATGAGTGCATTCTTACCAATCTTCACACCCTCTCCGATGTAGGCATGAGGATAAATCTGGCTACCTTCGCCTACCTCTGCACCATCGCTGATATATGCGAAAGCACCTACATATACGCCTTCAGCCACCTTAGCCTTTGGAGATACGAAAGCCAGCGGATAGATGCCGGTCTTCTTAGGCTTCATGGATTCGTACATCTGCAGGAGCTTAGCCACACACTCGTATGCATTCTTCACACGGATGAGGGTTGTGCTGACAGGGTGTTCCAATTCTACGTTCTCATCAATGAGTACGATGCTTGACTTGGTTTCGTAAACATAATGAGTGTATTTAGGGTTAGAAAGGAACGAGATGGCGCCTTCCTTACCTTCTTCGATTTTTGCGAAGGTGTTGACTGTTGCGTTCTCATCACCTTCCACACGGCCCTGAACGAACTGGGCTATTTGTTGAGCGGTAAATTCCATAATTTATCTGACTTCTAGTTTGTTTTATTTAGGTTCCCAAGGCATCATTACCTTTAGGTAACCGCAATTTGTTTGCAAAAATAGCAAAAAAGATTTAGATTCTCGACTTTATTTTGTAATATTTTGCTTTTTCGCCCCATAAAAGGGTATTTTTTAGGCGCAAAGCCTCTTTTTTAAGATACTTTGCGCCTAAATTGAGTTTTTATAACTTAGCAAGTTCTGCTGCCATTTCAGCCTGCAACTCCTTAGCTTTCTGACCTGCTACCTCAGCAAAGTCATCGCCGTTGCTGGCATAGATGATGCCGCGGGAAGAGTTGACGAGCAAGCCGCAGTCCTTGATGATGCCATACTTGCAAACTTCCTGCAGGCTGCCACCCTGTGCACCTACGCCCGGTACGAGGAGGAAGTGGTTAGGAGCCACCTTGCGGATGTCTTCGAACATCTTGCCCTGTGTAGCGCCTACTACATACATCATGTTCTCATCGTTGCCCCATTCCTGGCTCTTCTTGAGAACCTTCTCGAAGAGGCGCTCGCCCTCCTTATCCTCGGTGAGCTGGAAGTCGTGGCTACCCTTGTTGCTGGTAAGTGCCAGGAGGATAACCCACTTGCCGTCATACTCGAGGAATGGCTTGACTGAATCCTCGCCCATATAAGGAGCTACGGTTACAGAGTCGATATTGTACTCCTCGAAGAATGTCTGGGCATACATCTTGCTGGTGTTGCCGATATCGCCGCGCTTGGCATCTGCGATGATGAAGTGGTTTGGATAGTGGCTGTGGAGATACTTGATGGTGTTTTCGAAGGCAATCATGCCATCGATGCCGCGGCTCTCATAAAAAGCCAGGTTTGGCTTGTAAGCCACACAGTATGGGGCTGTTGCGTCGATGATAGCCTTGTTGAATCTGAATATCATTTCGGCTTCTGCGCCCTGGATGTCTTCACTCTCGGTGATGCACTTAGGCAACTTGTTGATATCTGTGTCAAGACCTACGCACAAGAAACTCTTCTTGGCGAAAATCTGCTCTACGAGTTCTTTTCTGTTCATAATGGATTGATATGATGATTCATCGTCCCGAAGTACGGAACGATGAATCGGGGTTTTACAATTCTGTTTCTTTCAGTTTCTCTGCGTTCTCGGCTACGGTCAGGGCATCAATCATGTCCTGAATATCACCTGCCAGGAAACCGTTGAGATCGTGAGTGGTGTAACCGATACGGTGGTCGGTAACACGGCCCTGAGGGAAGTTGTAGGTACGGATCTTCGCACTGCGGTCGCCGGTAGAAACGAGGCTCTTGCGGCGGCTGGCGATATCGTCAACATACTTCTGGTGCTCACGGTCGTGGATGAATGTATAGAGGCGGCTCAAGGCACGCTCCTTGTTCTTTGGCTGGTCACGGGTTTCGGTACACTCGATGAGGATTTCCTCTACCTCGCCTGTGTTAGGGTTTTTCCAAGGGTAGCGGAGACGTACACCAGACTCCACCTTGTTCACGTTCTGACCACCGGCACCTGAACTTCGGAAGGTATCCCACTTGATGTCACCTTCGTTGATGTTCACCTCAAACTTGTCTGCCTCTGGCAATACGGCCACGGTAGCTGCTGAGGTGTGCATACGGCCCTGTGTTTCAGTAGCAGGCACACGCTGAACACGGTGAACACCTGATTCGTACTTCAATGTACCGTAAACGTCAGTACCGCTTACAGCGAAGTCGATTTCCTTGTATCCACCTACTGCGCCTTCAGAAACAGAAGTCACGCTGACGGTCCATCCCTTCGATTCGCAGTATTTCTTATACATATTAAATAGGTCGCCTGCAAAGAGGGCAGCCTCGTCGCCTCCGGCACCGCCTCGGATTTCCATCTGTACGTTCTTGGCGTCTTCTGGGTCCTTAGGTACCAGCGCAATCTTGATTTCTTCTTCGAGTTTAGGCTGCAGCGCCTCGTTCTCGTTGAGTTCTTCGCGAGCCATCTCCTTCATTTCCGGATCGCTCTCGTTGGCAAGGATGTCCTTTGCCTCCTTGATGCTATTCAGACAGTTGATGTATCGCTTGCGTGCGTCCATGATGTCACCCAGGTCTTTCCATTCCTTGGTGAGCTTCACGTAGCGTGGCTGGTCGGCGATGACATCTGGGTCGGTAATGAGGGTGCTTACTTCCTCGTATCGGCTCTCTAAGCCTTCTAGCTTCTGTAATATGTTGTTATTATCCATTAATTATAATTCTATTTTTAGTATTCGAATGTTCCGAATTCGCTCTTGATGGTCAGGCTGCGCTTGCCTTCTTCGATGTGACCCACAATCTGGGCATCGATGTTGAAGCTCTTGCTGATGGCGATAACCTTCTCGGCAACCTCAGGACGTACGTAAATCTCCATGCGGTGACCCATGTTGAATACCTGATACATTTCCTTCCAGTCGGTCTCTGAGCAGTCGTGGATCGCCTTGAAGAGTGGAGGCACTGGGAACATGTTGTCCTTCACTACCTTGCAGTTCTCGCCTACGAAGTGAAGAACCTTGGTCTGGGCACCACCGGTGCAGTGAACCATACCGTGAACCTCTGGGCGGAGCTCATCGAGAATCTTCTTGATGACAGGAGCGTAGGTACGGGTAGGAGAGAGTACCAGTTCTCCGGCATTGATAGGTGAACCCTCTACCTCATCAGTCAACTTATACTTACCGCTGTAAACCAACTCGTCTGGCACGGCGTGGTCGTAGCTCTCAGGATAGTTCTCTGCGAGATACTTGGCGAATACATCGTGGCGGGCAGAAGTCAAACCGTTGCTGCCCATACCGCCGTTGTACTTCTTCTCGTAAGTAGCCTGACCTGTAGAAGAAAGACCTACGATGACATCGCCTGGACGGATGTTGGCATTGTTGATGACATCGCTGCGCTTCATGCGGCAGGTAACGGTAGAGTCAACGATGATAGTACGAACCAGGTCGCCTACGTCAGCAGTCTCACCGCCGGTAGGATAGATGCCGATACCCATCTCACGCATCTCGTGGAGCAGGTCGTCAGTACCGTTGATGATAGCTGAGATTACCTCGCCTGGGATGAGCATCTTGTTGCGTCCGATGGTAGAGCTAACGAGGATGTTGTCTACGGCGCCTACGCAGAGCAGGTCGTCGGTATTCATCACGATAGCATCTTGAGCGATACCTTTCCATACAGAGAGGTCGCCCGTCTCCTTCCAGTACATGTAGGCCAAGCTCGACTTGGTACCTGCACCGTCGGCATGCATAATGTTACAATACTCTGGGTCGCCGCCCAAGATATCAGGTATGATCTTGCAGAAAGCCTGTGGGAAGATACCCTTGTCGATGTTCTTGATAGCGTTGTGAACATCTTCCTTTGCTGCGCTAACACCGCGCATCATATATCTATTATTCATAATTAAAAGTTTAAAATTTATAGTTTATAGCATTCTTGCTTATAATTGATTATTTCTTTTTGTTGTCTTGATGATAGAAGTCAACAATTTTATCAACTCTAAACAATCTTTATTCATGCTATCAAACTTTTTTTTATCAATATACTCTGTTTCATATAATAGTTCTAGCCAATAGTTTGTTTCGTTGGCTTCCTTTAGTGAAATATAGAGTTTTGCTAAAAAGTCGCTGGTGCTTTGAGCATTGAGACCTTCTGTGATGTTAGCTCCTATGCTAGTACCACTTCTTAGGCATTGTTTGCAAAGAATGAATTCCTTCTTTTCTTTTGTCAACCATTGGTACATTCGGATAATCCGAATAGCAAAAGCTTTACTTTTTTCTCTAAGTATACTATATTTCATAGTCAGAAAAGCCCTATTAACTATAAACTATAAACTATTAACTAGTAACTAATCCTGGTGCCAGAAATCCCATGATGCAAAGGCTTGCAACAAGAGCATTTCCAAGCCATTCTTTACTGTGGCTCCATGTTCTTTGCCCTTCTTCATGAAGAGGGTTTCGTCGGGATTGTAGATGAGGTCGTAGAGCAGGGTGTGGCTGTCCATTGCCTCGTAAGGCAGCGCAGGACACTCGTCTACGTGTGGGTACATGCCCACTGGGGTACAGTTTACGATGACGTTATACTCCTTGATAACCTCAGGGGTGATTTTTTCGTACTGGATAGTACCCGGACGCTCGTATCGACTCACGAAGGCTGTTTCCAGTCCGAGCGATTTCAGACCGAAGTTGATAGCCTTTGAAGCTCCGCCTGTACCCAGGATGAGAGCCTTCTTGTGATAAGGCTCGATATAAGGTTCGATGCTCTTGGTAAAACCGATTACATCGCTGTTATATCCTTTCAGATAAACATCTTCGCCTCTGTGCTCCACCTTGATCACGTTGACGGCTCCGATAGCATTCGCCTCAGGGCTTACCACGTCGAGATAGCTGATCACTTTCTCCTTGTAAGGAATGGTGACGTTGAGACCCTTAAGCTCAGGATTTGAGTCGAGAATCTCGGTAAGATTTTCGATAGAAGGTATCTCGAAGTTGATGTATTGGGCATCGATGCCCTCGTTCTCAAACTTTTCGTTGAAATAGTTTTTTGAGAACGAATGCCCCAGAGGGTAACCTATGAGTCCATACTTGTCCATAATATTTTTGTTTTATTTGGTTGCGAAATAGAGTGTGCAGATGCCGAAGGTGAGTCGCTTGAACTCTGCCTTTGCGAATCCTGCCTTTTTGAACACCTCCATCATGACCTCGCCCTGAGGGAATGCCTCGATGGTCTTGTTGAGATAACTGTAGGCGCTCTGGTCTTTGCTGATGAGTTTGCCATACATCGGCAAGACAGTGTTGCTGTAGATGCTGAACAGCTGCTTCATCGGGAAGCTGACCGGCGTGGTGAGCTCTACGATGCAGAGATGTCCGCCTTTTTTCAGTACCCGGCACATTTCCTTCAGTCCCTGATCCAGGTTCTGGAAGTTCCTGATACCGAAGGCTGCGGTTACAGCGTCGAAGCTCTCGTCCTGGAACGAGAGGTTGAGGCAGTCTTCCTTGGCAAAGGAGATGGTGTTTTCCAGTCCCAGCTGCTTTACCTTCTGTCTGCCTATCTCCATCATGCCTTCCGAGATGTCTGCTCCGATCAGCTGGTCGGGATGTAGCATCTGTGCGGCAAGGATGGCGAAATCGCCGGTACCGGTAGCGATGTCGAGCATCTTTTTAGGAGAGAAGGGCGCAAGACGCCTGATTGCCTTCTTGCGCCATCCCTTATCGATATCCCACGAGAGACGGTGGTTCAGGGTATCGTAGGTAGGGGCGATGTTATCGAACATCTCCTCTACCAGCTTGCCCTTGTCTCCTGTGCCCTCGTAGGGCTTAATCTGTTCTTGTCTATACATTATATATAGTTTACTTGTGTGCTGCAAGCCACTCGCTTACGTTCTTCTCGATGCGGGCAGCGATGTCGCCTTCCTCGGCAGCCTTGTCAAACTTCTCGCCGGTGATGTGCTCGTAGAGTTCGATGTAGCGGTCGGATACGCTCTCTGCATACTCGTCGGTAATCTCTGGCATAGTCTGGCCTGGCTCGTTCATGAAGTTGTGCTCGATGAGCCACTGACGAACGAACTCCTTAGAGAGCTGGCGCTGTGGTTCACCCTTCTCAAACTTCTCCTCGTAACCGTCAGCATAGAAATAGCGGCTAGAGTCTGGAGTGTGGATCTCATCGATGAGATAAACCTTGCCGTCGCGCTTGCCGAACTCGTACTTGGTATCTACGAGGATCAAGCCCTGCTTGGCAGCGATTTCCTGACCGCGGGCGAAGATGCGGCGTGTGTAGTCCTCCATCACAGCGTAATCCTCTGCACTAACAATACCCTGGGCGATGATCTCTTCCTTAGAGATATTCATGTCGTGACCCTCGTCAGCCTTTGTAGTAGGGGTGATGATAGGTTCTGGGAAACGCTGGTTCTCGCGCATACCGTCAGGCAACTTCACACCGCAAATCTCGCGGCAGCCCTTCTGATACTCGCGCCATGCACTACCGGTGAGGATAGAACGGATGATCATCTCCACGCGGAAACCTTCGCACTTCAAACCTACGGTAACCATTGGGTCTGGAGTAGCCAACTTCCAGTTTGGACAGATGTCTGTAGTTGTGTCCAGGAACTTAGCTGCAATCTGATTGAGCACCTGTCCCTTGAATGGGATACCCTTAGGCAGAACAACGTCGAACGCTGAGATTCTGTCGGTAGCGACCATCACGAGGAGGTCGTCGTTAATGTCATACACATCACGTACTTTACCGTGGTAAACACTCTTCTGTCCATCAAAATGGAAATCTGTCTTTGTTAATGCTTTCATTTTACTTTGAACTTTGAATTTTGAACTTTGAACTTTATGATATGCTTTATTTATGATCTGCATTCTTGATGAAATCTATTTTTAAAGAATCATTCTGTTCATTCTTAATTCTTATTATTTTGAATTATCTTTTTCTGCTTTCTGAGCTTCCCGTGCTTCCGCTCTCTCCTTGTCATACTTGTCGTATGCGTTGACGATGCGGGTTACGAGTTTGTGGCGCACGATATCCTTCTGTCCCAGCTTCACCACTCCGATGCCTTCCACGCCGTCCAGAATCTTGAGCGCCTCCTTCAGTCCGCTTCGCTGTTCGCGTGGCAGGTCAATCTGTGTCAGGTCGCCGGTGATAATCATCTTGGTGTTCATGCCCATACGGGTTAGGAACATGCGAATCTGTTGGGAGGTAGTGTTCTGCGCCTCGTCGAGGATGACGACGGCATCGCTGAGTGTGCGTCCGCGCATAAAGGCGAGCGGAGCAATCTGGATAATGTGCTTTTCCATCATATCCTGCAGCTTTACGGCAGGTATCATGTCTTCCAGCGCATCGTAGAGCGGCTGGAGGTATGGGTCAATTTTGTCTTTCATATCGCCAGGCAGGAAACCGAGTTTTTCGCCGGCTTCTACGGCTGGTCGTGAGAGGATGATTTTCTTGATGGCTTTCTCCTTGAGGGCCTTTACGGCAAGGGCGATGCTGAGATAGGTCTTGCCGGTACCGGCTGGTCCCACGGCAAATACCATGTCGTTCTTCTCGTAAGCATCTATCAGCTGCTGCTGGTTTTCGCTGCGGCTCTTGATAGGTCGGCCACTGATGCTGTATACCAGCACGCCTTTCACGCTGTCCGCCTTGGTCTGTTTTCCTTTCACGATGTCCAGGATGTCTTCATCATTGAGCATGTTGTATTTAAGCAAGTGCTTGCGCATCTGCTCAATATCCTCTTCCACCTTTGCCATTTCCTCTTCGTCGCCGAGCACACGAATCACGTTGTCGCGTGCTACGATACGCAACTTAGGATACAGCGATTTAATCATCTGCAGGTGGGCATTGTTCACACCGTAGAACATCACTGGATCGATATCTTCGAGTACAATATGTTTCTCTATCAAAATGTCTTAATTCTATAAAGTTTAAACTATCCTATCTAATATTTTGTTATATAACGCTGCAAAATTACTACTTTTCCATGAAATGAGCAAATTTCGGCGAATAAAACATTCTTTAAATATTAAAAAAGCTATTTTTTCGAGAGATTTTGTTACCTTTGCAGCTAAATTTGGCGATGCGGTTCCCGTTTTGCCTGAAGAATATAGAAAGTTATTTCGTGAAAATTAGATAATTATGAAGATTAGTAAGAACAGATATTTACAGGGTTTTGGTATTGTGGTTTTGCTTCTGGCGCTGGTAAGAGTCATCTTCCCGGGGGTGGCAAAACCGAAGGTTGCGGCTGCAGGTGCGGCTGATTCTACGCTCGTGGCAGCGAAGGATTCGGCTGCTTCTGATGCTTCTTCTGCTGAGATTTCTGATGCTTCCGCTGGTGCTGAAGGGAATGTGGCTGAGGACCTGAAGAAGGATGAACTCTCCGCTACGCCTGATACGGCACAGGGCGGCAAGCCTTCTATCTTCTTCGATAAGAATGGCAGGGAGGTGAAGCATTGTATCTTCTCGGTGCCTCATTTCGGCAATACTTTCCCCGACCAGCAGGATGTGCAGATTCTGGCGGCTACTAAGCATGGTGTGAAACCGGTACAGAACCGTCTGGAGGCGGAGAACAGCAAGGGCAAGCTGGTGTATGTGGGCAGCAATCCTTTCTTTTATGTTGACAAGCTGAACAACAGTATTCCTTACCTGGTGCCTCGCGCCTCTGTGCTGCTCCAGGATATCGGCCGTGCCTATTTTGATTCGCTGCAGATCAAGGGCATTCCGCTGCATAAGATTATCGTGACGAGCATTCTGCGCACCAAGGATGATGTGGCGAAACTGCGTACCCGAAACGGTAATGCTACCGAAAATTCGTGCCATCTCTATGGTACTACCTTCGATATCTGCTACAACCGCTACAAGCAGATTCAGACCCGTGAACAGCCTCGCCGCCAGGTGCAGAATGATACCCTGAAATGGGTGTTCTCCGAGGTGCTCCGCGATTTCCGCGACAAGAACCGCTGCTATATTAAATATGAGGTGAAGCAGGGTTGCTTCCATATCACCGTGAAGTAGTGGTGTTTCATTTAATTCTTGATTCTCTTCAAATCAGCTTCTTCTCCCACTATCCAGATGATGTCTCCCTTCTTGAAGACTCGGGTAGGGGATACGTGCGTCAGATTCTCACGACCTTCTTCCAGTCCTACAACCATGCAGTTGTATCTGTCTCTGATACCACTTTCGATGAGCGTCTTGCCCAGGAATTCGCTGGAAGAAGAGATGATGAGCTGGCTGAGTTTCATTTCGCGCTTTTCTATTTCAGCCTCCTCAGGCAGCAGGTCGCTCTGCAGGGCGGTGTTGAATTTCTGCAGCTGGTCGTCGTTGCCGATTACCTGCAGTTTGTCGCCCGGGAAGATGATCATGTCGCCGTTCGGGATGTTCAGCCGGTGAGAGCCGCGGTGAATGCTGCTCAGGTCTACACCGAACCGCTGGCGCAGATGCAGCTCTCGCAGCGATTTGCCCGTCCAACTGCTGTCCTCTGGCACTTCAAATTCGCTGATGTGGATATCCCGGTCTAGCAGTCTGCCCTCGTAGAGCGGCCGCTTTTCGCCATTCACCTGAGCCGCAATATCGCGCGAGCGGAGGTTGTGAACGAAGACACGCTCCATCACGATGCTACGCTTCTTGATGCGGCGGGATGTCAGCATCAGCATCACTACGGCGGCACCGATGCAGACAATCAGCGCATTGGTAAAGCGCGAGAGGAAATTGATGATATAGAAGATGAAAGCCAGTGCTATCATGAAGCGCACGAACACCGTAAAGAGCAGCGGTACGCGGTTGATGCTGCTCTCCACCCAGAGGCGTTTCCACTCGGCACTGTGGTTCTTCTTCATCACGATGGCGCGCAGGAACGGTGAGATGAACAGGACGGTGAGCAGACCGGTGATGGCGTTGGCATACCAGTGGAGATGCCAGCCGGGCAGCAGATTGCGCATCAGCGGCAGCACGAAGGTGAACATCAGGGCGATGACGGCTGCCGAGAGGATAGAGTAGGCGGTGGTGTTGACCAGCATCTGGCGGATCAGCGATTTCCACTTGCTCTGCTGCTGCGTCTGGGGATGACTCATCGCAAAATGGTTCAGAATATGGATGAGCTTGTCGGGCAGATGTTTCTCCATCACCTGGTAGGTAGGTGTGGCAAGACGAATCATATAAGGTGTAAGGAAGGTGGTGATGACGCTCACCGCTACCACTACCGGATAGAGGAACTTGCTGATGACGCCGAGCGACAGACCCAGCGAGGCGATGATAAAAGAAAACTCACCAATCTGAGCCATCGAGAAACCGCAGCGCATCGCCGACTTCAGCGACTCGCCTCCGAGCATGAAGCCGAAGGTGCCGAATATCGCCTGACCTACCAGTATCGTGCCCACCAGGGCGAGGATAGGAACGGCATATTCTATCAGAATCTTCGGGTCTACCAGCATACCTACCGATACGAAGAAGATGGCTCCGAAGAGATTCTTTACCGGTTCTACGAGTTTGATAATCTTCTCTGCCTCAATGGTTTCTGCCAGTATACTGCCCATAACGAAGGCTCCGAAGGCGCTGCTGAATCCCACTTTGGTGCTCAGTACCGCCATGCCGCAGCACAGACCCAGCGAAACGATGAGCAGGGTTTCGGCATTGATAAGTTTCCTCACCGAACGCAGGAACCACGGAATGGCGAAGATGCCCACGATAAACCATACGCCCAGGAAGAAGCCTATCTTCACGATAGAGGCAAGCATCTGCCCGCCGTCGGGACTGCTTCCGCTCGCTATCGCCGACAGCATCACCATCATCACGATAGCCAGGATATCTTCCAGTATCAGTACGCTCATCACCATCGAGGCAAACTTCTGGGTGCGCAGCCGCATATCATCGAATGCCTTATATATAATAGTGGTGGAGCTCATGGCGAGCATACCGCCCAGGAAGATGCAGTCCATCCTTCCCCAGCCGAAACTGTGGCCTACGCTGATGCCCAGCATCATCATGCAGAACACGATGACCACGGTGGCGATGATGGGAGAGGCACCCATCTTCACGATTTTCTTGAACGAGAAGTCGAGACCGAGCGAGAAGAGGGTGAAGATGACACCGATGTCGGCCCAGGTCTGGATATCCGTCTCGTCGACTACCGACATGGTGTAGGACATGTGTGGCGAAACCAGGAATCCCGCCATGATGTATCCCAGCACCAGCGGCTGCTTGAGCCTCTTGAAGATGAGGGTTACGATGCCTGCTACCATCAGGATGAGGGCGAGGTCTTTTACTAAGAATGGAATTTCAGCCATTAGTTATAGTTTATAATTTATAATTTATAGTTTATAGCGGCTTCGCCGTATTATTTATAGTTGATAGTTGATAGTTAATAGCGGCTTCGCCGTATAGGGGCAAACTTGCTTAAAGAAGAGGGATGCTGATAAAAATAATAGTTTATAGTAGATAAGACGCTTGCTTTGCAGCAAGAGTGCCCTATTAACTATAAACTATTAACTATAAACTAATCATTAAATTCTTCTGTGATTTCCGCTATCTTCACGATGGTCTTCACTACCTTCTCCATTACCTGGATGCTCACAAACTCGTGAGGGCCGTGGAAGTTGACACCGCCGGCGAAGATGTTAGGACAAGGCAGACCCTTGAAGCTCAGCTGGGCTCCGTCGGTACCGCCGCGGATAGGTTCTACGCGAGGTGGAACGCCGCTCTCCTGCATCGCTCTGAGCACGATGTCGATGACGTGCATGTTAGGATCAATCTTCTCCTTCATGTTATAGTACTGGTCGTAGATAACCGCCTTTACGGTTCCGTCGCCATACTTCTCGTTCATCTTGTTCACGCAGTCCTCGATGAAATCCTTGCGGTTTTCAAACCTGTTGCGGTCGTGATCTCGGATGATGTAGCTGAGTTTTGCCTCCTCGCAGCGGCTCTCGATGCCGATGAGGTGGTAGAAGCCCTGGTAGCCTTCAGTCTGCTCAGGAGTCTCGTTCTCAGGAATCATGTTCTGGAATTCCACAGCCAGTCGGCTTGCATTCACCATCTTGCCCTTGGCATAGCCTGTATGAACGCTCACGCCCTTGATGATGATTTTAGCTCCGGCAGCATTGAAGTTCTCGTATTCCAGGTCGCCCAGGTCGCCGCCATCTACGGTGTACGCCCAGTCGCAGCCAAACTTCTCTACATCGAAATGATGCGCACCCATACCGATTTCCTCGTCAGGATTGAAACCTACGCGGATATCTCCGTGCTTGATTTCGTCGTGGTCGCGCAGATAGCACATAGCCTGTACGATTTCAGCGATGCCCGCCTTGTCGTCAGCACCCAGCAGGGTAGTACCGTCTGTCACGATGATATCCTCTCCCTTGTGAGCCTTCAGCTCTGGGAAAGTCTCAACGCTTGAGATGATGCCCGGGCTCAGCTCGATGTCGTTGCCGTCATAGTTTTTGATGACGCGCGCCTTAACATCCTTTCCGCTGGCATCAGGCGATGTATCCATGTGTGAAATAAATCCGATGGTAGGAGTCTTTTTCTTGGTATTGCTCTTCAGGGTGGCATAGATATAGCCCATGTCATCCATTTCGACATCGCTCAGTCCTTCGTCCTCAAGTTCCTTTTTCAGGTACTTGGCAAATTCGAGCTGTTTTGCCGTACTAGGCACGCTGGTCGATTCTTCGCTCGACTGTGTGTCGAATTTCGTATAGTTTATAAATCGTTCTACTAAATCCATGTTTTCAATTATTAATCATTTCTGTTGTTTCGGGTGATCTCGGTGGGATTCAAACCCACGACCTTCAGAACCGGAATCTGACGCTCTATTCAGCTAAGCTACGAGACCCTCTTTTCTGCCGCCCGTTTCTCCGCCTGAATGACATCGAATCGGGAAGTCGACTGCAAAATTACTGCTTTTATTTGAAATAACCAAATATTTGGGGCAGATTTTTTCATATATATAATGTGTATTTGTGAATTGTTCTACAAAATGCTACTAAAAAACTTAAAAATGCTATCATTTTGCGAAAAAATACGGAAAAATGCTTGCAGATTAATTATTATTTTGTACCTTTGCAGCGCAAATACTAAATATGAAATAAAAATGAGCAATTTGATAAAACCTGAAGGGTACAAGGCGCTGCTGGATATGCGCCAGACCGAAATGGGTATTAAGATGATAAAAGAATTCTTCCAGCAAAACCTGAGCACCGAGCTCCGTCTGTGTCGCGTTACCGCTCCGCTCTTCGTATTGAAGGGTTTGGGTATCAATGATGACCTGAATGGAGTGGAGCGCCCTGTAACTTTCCCTATCAAGGATTTGGGCGAAGCCCAGGCTGAGGTGGTTCATTCTCTTGCCAAGTGGAAGCGACTGACGCTTGCCGAGTATGAGATTGAGCCTGCTTATGGCGTATATACCGATATGAACGCCATCCGTGCTGACGAGGAGTTGGATAATCTTCATTCGCTCTATGTTGACCAGTGGGACTGGGAGGCTGTGATTACCAAGGAAGACCGTACCATCGCCTTCCTCGAGAATATCGTGCGCCGCATCTATGGTGCCATCTTGCGTACCGAGTTCCTGGCTTGCGAGCATTATCCTCAGCTGAAGCCTTTCCTGCCTAAGGATATTCATTTTATTCATGCGCAGGATTTGCTCGATATGTATCCAGACCTTTCTCCTAAGGAGCGTGAGGATGCTATCTGCAAGAAGTATGGCGCTGTATTTGTAGAGGGCATCGGAGGCAAGTTGAGCGATGGCAAGAAGCATGATGGCCGAGCTCCTGACTATGATGACTGGAGCACCGTGGCTGAGAACGGCAAGATGGGACTGAATGGTGATATCCTCATCTGGTATCCTGTTCTGGGTCGCAGTTTCGAGCTCAGTTCTATGGGTATCCGTGTTGACAAGGAGAGTCTGCTGCGTCAGCTTAAGCTGGAGGGCAAGGAGGATAGAGAGAAGCTTTACTTCCATCAGCAACTCCTGAACGACAAGTTGCCTCTGAGCATTGGTGGCGGTATCGGCCAGAGCCGTCTGTGCATGGTATTGCTTCATAAGGCTCACATTGGTGAGATCCAGGCTAGCATCTGGCCTGAGGAGATGCGCAAGGAGGCTGAGGAAGCGGGCATGAACCTCATTTAAGCCTTTCTGCCGGTGCGTCATGGTGTATACTGTGATGTGCTGCATTTTCAGTTGATCTTTTTAAGATAATAATAATTTGCTTACGAAGGCTCCCGGTGCTTTTCTGCATCGGGGGCTTTTTTTTGTTTTATACCTTGAGGCTGTGTTTTACAGCCTCAAGGTCTGCGCTTCATGGAAAAAAATGAATACGGTGCAAAAGTACTACAAAATTTCTGAACCGCCAAATTTCACCCTGCAGAGTTATGTTAAACCGATTTTAACATTCCGGCTTTCGTAGTTAAACAAAAAAAGTCGTAGAGTTGCGGGGGAGAAAACTATATTTTGTAAAATGTTTCTCTGTGTGTTTTGAGCAAGAAAACAATGAGATGCTATAAAAAAAGCCATTTCTTCTGACTACTTCCTTTTTACCCAGAAAGCGTTACAGTGTGACAGTTGTGACAGTTGTGACAGTTTTCAGCGCCTACCCCTCCTTCCCTTTCTTTAGAGGTAAATTATTATATATAAATATATATATAATAATTTAAATATATATACTTATAATTTGATAGCTGCAAACTCGCAATATACCCCCTCCACTGAAAACTGTCACAACTGTCACAACTGTCACGCTGTAACGCCCCTTGGTCTTTTCCTCTTATGTATCTCTTATAACTCCAAGTTTCGATATTTGTAAAAACAATTTTCTCCACTCCGTATAGGTTGTCCTACATGGAGTGGAGAATTTCGTATCGTGTGGAGTATCTTCTATGTCATGACCAGATCCAGGTCCTTTGTGAGCTTTTTCATCGCAGGGTTCTTCTCCATAAGAAGTTCCAGAACTTCATTCTTGGTCAGAACCTTGCCTACCTCTTCCTGGTCGGCAAGGCGGTAGGTGATGCTCAGTTCGCTGTTGTGAAGACCTAAGACGAAAGTCTTGAGAATGCGGTTCTTGATGTTCAAAACGTCGTCTAGCAAGAGCTGGTTGTTGATGATAACCTCTATCTGCGGATAGTTGGTTATCTTCGGTACAATACTCTTCATGCGGTTGGCTAAGCCTATGAAATCCAGCTTGTTCTGCATTCTCATGCACATACTGAACCATGTTGCTTCCACCTGCTCCTGGGTGAACTCGTTCTGGTCGCCCGTGATGGTCGCTTTTTCCTCATTGGTATCATCATACGGACTGTGCAGGCGGCGCTGGTTCTCCACCCTCTTCTTCAGGTTAGAGAAAGTCATGCCTATGCCGCCCAGCTTGATATTCTTGAGTCGTGGCTTGTGAGGCGATGCAGCATCAGTAGCAGCTCCGGCAGCGGCTGAGCCTTCTGGAGAGGCAGATGCGGCTGCGGTGGCAGATGCAGAATAAGATGCAGCATTGGAGGCTGCAGAAGCGGCTGTCGGTGCCCCTGACGAAGGCACAGCAGTAGCTGTAGCAGCAGACGCTCCCGGCTGTGATGACCGTTTTTCGCTGCTGCCTGAAGGCTCAGAACCTGCACCCTGAGAGGCAAGCTTAGACTGAGCCAGAAGTTTCTGAAACAGGGATTTTAATCTATTGGGCGTACGCCCCGCACTAGGCACATCCTGATCCTCGGGCTGCGTAATCTGGCCTATCTGTATCAGGGTGAGCTCTACCAGTAATCGCTTGTTGCTGCTGGCGCGGTAATGGATATCGCACTGGTTCATCAGTTCCAGCGCCTTATATAAGAAAGGTGTAGGTGCCTTCTGGGCCTGAGCCTGGAACTTGGCTTTCTGGTCGTCGCTGGTCTCGAGCAGAGGCAGGGTCTGAGGATCCTTCGCCATCATCACATTGCGCACATGCTGGGCAAGCCCCTGTATCATGTTGCCGCCATCGAAACCGCGGCTCAGAATGCCGTCGAGTGTAACCATCATCTCGGCCACCTTATTCTCCAGAGCCAGGTCTACCAGACGGAAATAGTTGTCGCTGTCGAGCACGTTCAGGTCCTCGATCACCTTCTGGTAAGTGATGTTGCCCATGCAGAAGCTGGCAGCCTGGTCGAAGATAGAGAGGGCATCGCGCATACCTCCGTCAGCCTTTTCGGCTATCACGGCGAGCGCCTGCTCTTCATATTGTATGCCTTCCTTCTCAGCCACCATCTTCAGGTGGTTGATGGTATTGGCTACCGTCATTCGCTCGAAGTCGTAAATCTGGCATCGGCTCAGGATGGTAGGCAGAATCTTATGCTTCTCGGTAGTGGCGAGGATGAAGATGACATGCTGAGGTGGCTCTTCCAGCGTCTTGAGAAAGGCGTTGAAGGCAGCTGTAGAGAGCATGTGGACCTCGTCGATGATAAACACTTTATACTTGCCTACCTGAGGCGGAATGCGGGTCTGCTCCATCAGAACCTTAATCTGGTCAACACCGTTGTTGCTGGCGGCATCCAGCTCGAAGATGTTGTAGGAACGCTGCTCATTGAAGGCACGGCAGCTCTCACATTCGTTGCATGCCTCGCCGTCTTCGCGAGGGTGCTCGCAGTTGATTGCCTTCGCAAAAATGCGGGCACAAGTGGTCTTTCCCACACCTCTCGGACCGCAGAAAAGGTAGGCGTGCGCCAGCTTGCCGCTCTTCACTGCATTCTTCAAAGTGGTGGTCAATGCACTCTGTCCGACAACCGAATCGAAGGTCATCGGACGGTACTTTCTTGCAGAAACTATATACTCTTCCATTATTTTTTCTTAATTGATGATGCAAAGATAACAAAAAAATATTATCTTTGCAAACAAATTCGGAAGAAATGAGTAAAAAACTTGGTATTATATGGAATTATCTCGCTCATTATAAGTATCTTATAGTGATTGTAGCGGGTGTTCTGGTAGTTGGTGTAGTTGACGACAATAGTGTAAGACAGCACATTAAGTACCAGATAGAGATAGCTACGCTCCGTTCGGAGATAGAAAAATATCGTGAGCAGTATGAAAACGACAAGCATACCCTGCGCGATATGCAGCATGGTGTGCGGGCATTTGAGAAGATAGCCCGCCAGCGTTATTTCATGAAGGCTGATGATGAAGACATCTTTGTATTGAGTTCGGATATTCCGGAAAAAACTAACGAACAAGACGAAAATGAAACAATTGAGTAAACTGGAAAGTGTTATTTTCTTGCTGGGCGGCGTGCTGATGGTTGTCGGTGCGGCTTGCTTCGCATTTGGTTTTTCACATCCGCAGCTGGTGCAGGTAACGAGCTGGGGGTTCCTGCTGGGCACCATACTCTTCAGTGTAATGCAGGCGATGCAGTTCTATGAGGGACCTTCGCTGGTTATCCACCGCCTGAAGCGCATGCAGTATGTGGCAGACATCTTCTTCGTGCTCTCAGGCATCTCGATGGTAGATACGGTGTATGCCTTCCTGCGCCGCTGGTTTGAGAATTATGAGACCTATATCACCTATTTCTATAATAAGTGGGTAGTCTTCCTCCTCATCGCAGCTCTGCTGGAACTGTATACCACGCATCGCATCTCTCATGAACTGAAGAAGGAAAACAATCAGTAATATAGAAAGGACGAGAAAAAAGCTTTCGGTGGCCAACAGGAGTGCAAACAAAACATAAATCTTGTAAGAATGAATTAAATTGCTGCAATTTATTTCGTCAGTTCAAATTAAGATTGTACTTTTGTTCACCGAAAGTGATATAGATAGCTTATGAATAGAATATTTTACGCATTCATTGCCTTGATGGCACTTGCATCTTGTGCCAACAGTTACGATATCTCGGGTACTTCTAACGTAAGTACTCTGGACGGACGCATGCTGTACCTTAAGATACTGGAAAACAACGATTTCAAGAACGTGGATTCTTGCGATGTAGTGCACGGACAGTTCCATTTTCAGGGTTCTGTCGACTCTATGAAGATGGCGAATATCTTCATGGATGATGACCCTGTGCTGCCGCTGGTGCTGGAGAGTGGAAGCATTACGGTGAAGCTCGATGATACACAGCAGGTGGTAAGCGGTACTCCTATGAACGATAAACTCTTCGGATTCTTCAAGAAATACCAGCAGATTCAGAATCAGTTGCGCGAACTGGTGCACAAGCACGACCAGGCTATCATGAACGGTAGCGATATGGTGGCTGTCAACAAGCATCTGAACGAGGAATCTATCCGCCTCTCTGAGCAGGAAGACAAGCTCATCACTTCGTTTGTTACCGACAACTTCAATAATGTGTTGGGTCCGGGCGTCTTCTTCCTCGTTACAATGGGCAACCAGTATCCGATGCTCTCTCCTTGGATTGAGGATATCATGAGCAAGGCTACCGACTATTTCAAGAATGATCCTTATGTAAAGGACTATTATAAGAAAGCTCAAGAGAATCAGGAGATTATGAATGGTACACGAGATGCCCAGAGCGGCATGCAGCCAGAGATGGAAGCGGCTCCACAGGTAAATCCTGATGCGGCTCCGGCACCTACAGCCAACGAACTGGCTGCGCCTACGATTCCTGAAAAACAGGAAGGTCAGGAGTAGAAACAGGGCTCTTTCAGGGTCTTGGGCATTAACATCTTGTAAAACTCTTCATTTTATAAGTTTAGTAATATGAAATTAATCAAGAATGGAACCATTATAAATGAGGGTCGCTCTTTTGTGGGCGACCTCTTGTTGGATGGTGAATTTATCAAGGAGATATATGAAGGCGAGGCACCCCGTGGCAATTACGATGAAGTCATCGATGCCTCGGGGTGTTTTGTTTTGCCGGGTGTGATTGATGATCATGTTCACTTCCGTGAGCCGGGACTTACGCAGAAGGCTGACATCGAGAGCGAAAGCCGCGCTGCTGCCTTTGGTGGTGTGACCAGTTATTTTGAGATGCCTAATACGGTGCCTCAGACTACCACTCTGGAGGCTTGGCAGGCAAAGCGGCAGTTGGGCGCTGAGAAGAGTCATGTGAACTACAGTTTCTTCTTTGGTGCTACCAATGACAATGTAAATGATTTTGAGCAGCTCGATACGCATCGTGTACCGGGCATCAAGCTCTTTATGGGCTCCAGTACGGGCAATATGCTGGTGGATAAATATGAGGCACTGCAGGCTATCTTCAAGAAGGCGAAAGAGCTGGATTTGCCGGTGATGACCCACTGTGAGGATACCGAAATCATCAACCACAACATGATGCTGGCTAAGCAGAAATGGGGTGAGGACCCTGCCGTAGAACATCATCCGGAAATACGAAGCGAGGAGGCTTGCTATGAAAGCAGCCGTCTGGCGGTGCAGCTGGCTAAGGAAAGCGGGGCGCATCTCCATATCGCCCACGTTACTACGGCTAAGGAACTGGAGTTCTTTGGTAAGGATGAAAATATTACAGGCGAGGCTGTTGTGGCTCATCTCATGTTCTCGGATAAAGATTACGCTGTGAAGGGCGCACGCATCAAATGCAACCCTGCAGTAAAGACCGCTGCTGACCGCGAAGCTTTGCGTAAGGCGCTGAGTAATGGTAAGATAACTGTAGTAGGTACCGATCATGCTCCTCATCAGTTGAAGGATAAACAGGGCGGTTGTGCCAAGGCTGCATCAGGTATGCCAATGGTACAGTTCTCACTGGTAAGCATGCTGAAACTTGTTGACGAAAAGGTAATCAGTATCGAGCGTCTGGTTGAACTGATGTGCCATAATCCAGCCCGTCTGTTCCATATCAGTCAGCGCGGCTTCCTGCGTCCGGGTTATAAGGCAGATGTCGTTGTGGTGCGCAAGGGAGAGCCTTGGAAGGTGACCGCAGAGGTGATTCAGAGCAAGTGTAAATGGAGCCCCGTAGAGGGTGACGAGTTTGCATGGAAAGTGGAACAGACTTTCTGTAACGGTCATCTTATCTATAACAAAGGCGTGTTTGATGCCGCTTGCAGAGGAGAGGAACTGGAGTTCAGAAGCAATTCCTGAAAAAGGGAAATCTTACGGGGATTGTAAAATAAAATATCGTATCGGATGCGAAAAATAGTATACAATATAAGCGAAATTGAGCCATATATCAACTGGCTATATTTCTATCATGCCTGGGGATTGAGCGGCAAACCTCGAGAGGAAAAGGAAAAAATGAAGGCTGAGGCGCTCGATATGCTCCATTCATGGGAAGGCGAATATCATACCTATGCCGTCTTCGGACTCTTCGAGGCGAACAGCGAGGGGGATGATATCTGGCTGGAAGGGCAGAAAGTACGCTTCCCGATGCTCCGTCAGCAGCATCCGGCGGCTCAGGGAGAACCCAATCTCTGTCTGGCTGATTTCATCCGCCCTCTGGGCTGCGGAATAACAGACCGGCTGGGTATCTTCTGCACGACGGTAGATGGCGGTCTGGAGAAGAAATATCGCTCGGACGACTACCTCAATATGATGGCACAGACACTCTGCGACCGGTTGGCTGAAGCCACGGCAGAGAAGTTGCACGAAGAGGTGAGACGCAGCATCTGGGGCTATGCTCCCGACGAGCAGCTGAGTATCGAAGACCAGCATCTGGAGCGCTATCAGGGCATCCGTCCGGCTATCGGATATCCTTCGCTGCCCGATACCAGTGCCAACTTCATCATCGACCAGCTCATCGATATGAGTCAGGTGGGCATCCGGCTCACCACAAGCGGTATGATGACGCCTCATGCCAGTGTTTCGGGGCTGATGTTTGCACATCCCAAGTCGCGGTATTTCGAACTGGGACGGATAGGAGACGACCAGCTTCGCGACTATGCACAGCGCAGAGGAGTGCCCGTGCAGGCAATGAAAACGTATCTTCAATCAAGTTTGATCAAGAAATGATAGCAAGAATATTGATACCCGTAGTGGTATTCACCCTGTTGCCGTATCTGTGGATATATAAAAGGTATGGCAAGTTACGGCTGAAGAGTCTCTGGCAGCGGGTACTCTTCTGGTTGCCGGCTTTCGTGGTTATCGCCTACAGCGCGTATATCACGATACTGCCCAACTTCCTGCCACGCAATCCGGTGCTCATCGACATCTGGTTTGTGATGATGGCAGTATGTGCGGTTCCGCAGTTTGTCTTCAGCCTGTTCAGTGTCTTCGGCTGGTGTTGTATGAGGCTTCTCCACGGCCATCGCAACTGGGGAAAGCTCCTCGGTCTGGTAGTGGGAGCGGTGGCGTTCTTCTGTTTTATCTACGGATTTACCGAAGGATTTCCTAAGATGCAGGTCAAGCGAATTACCATCTATGTACCCAATCTGCCGAAGTCTTTCGAGGGCTATCGCATCGTTCAGTTCAGCGACATCCATCTCGGGTCATACTATGGCTGGCGTGGTCATCTGCCTCAGCGCGATATCGACAGCATCAATGCCGAGAAGCCTGATCTGATTTGCTTTACGGGTGATTTACAGAATGTTACACCCGATGAACTGCCTAAGTATCAGGCGCTGCTCAGCAGTCTGAAAGCCAGAGACGGCGTGATGAGTGTGCTGGGCAATCACGATTACACCTATTATATGGATGTAGATGATGAGCAGGAGATAGCTGCATTAGAGAAGCGGATGCAGGACTTCCAGCGGAGTTGCGGATGGCACCTGCTGATGAATGAGCATGTGGCGGTGCATAGAGGTGCTGACAGCATCTATGTAGCTGGTACAGAGAACTATGACAAACCCAAGCGAACCAACGTAAGGAAGGCGCTGTATGGCATCAGACCGGGCTCTTTCGTGCTGATGCTGCAGCATATTCCGAAGCAATGGCGCGAGACCTGGCCTTCTACTATCAATAAGGAGAAGGATGAGGATGGCGATGTGATAGGACCTGACAGGAAGGATTCGCTGGTCGTAGCACCGCAGCTTACGCTGAGCGGTCATACGCATGCGGGGCAGATCAGTATCCTGGGCTTGCGTCCGTCGATGTTTACTCCTTATGATTACGGCCTCTTCGAGGAGGAGGGTTGCCAGCTCTATACCACATCGGGTCTGGGCGGTACCGTTCCAATCCGCATCGGGGCTACGGCAGAAATCGTGGTCATCACACTGAAGAGAAAATAAGGAGTGTTGAATGTTAAATGTTGAGTGTTAAATTATTCATTCTTAATAAAAAAAATGAAGTACTTATATCGTCTGTATCAGCTTGTAATATGCTTGCCTATCCTCTTGTTGGCTAGCGTTTTAACCAGTTTAACTACTGTTTTGGGATGCATGCTGGGTAATGGTCATTTCTGGGGCTATTATCCCGGCAAGTATTGGGCTTGGCTTTGGGTCCGCATCCTCCTCCTGCCTGTAAAGGTGGAGGGACGTGAGCATCTCAAGAAGAACCAGAGTTATGTTTTCGTGGCCAATCATCAGGGCGCTTTCGATATCTTCCTGATATACGGTTTTCTGGGCAGAAACTTCAAGTGGATGATGAAGAAGGGCTTGCGCAAAGTGCCTCTCATCGGTATCGCCTGTGAGTATGCGCACCACATCTTTGTAGACAAGAGCGGACCTTCTAAGATCCGTGCTTCTTATGACCGTGCTCGCGAGGTGCTCAAAGAGGGTATGTCGCTGGTGGTATTCCCAGAGGGTGCCCGCACGTTTACGGGTCACATGGGCGTGTTCCGCCGCGGTGCTTTCATGCTTGCCGATGAACTGCAGTTGCCGGTATGTCCGCTTACCATCAATGGCAGTTTTGATGTGAAGCCTCGCATGAAGGATATCTACTGGGCTTTCTGGCATCCTCTGAAGCTCACCATTCATGAGCCTATCGAGCCGATAGGCAAGGGAGCTGACAATATCAAGAACCAGATGAACAAGAGCTATGAGGCGATCATGAACGGACTTGACAAGAAATATCAGGGTTTTGTAGAGAATCCGGACCAATAATTTCGGATTTTCGCTTGTTATTTCAAAAATAAGTTGTAATTTTGCATCTGTATTACATTATATAGAATCAGAATCATTAAAAATAGAAGAAGTTATGAGTGATAGCATAGTAATCATTCCTACATATAATGAGAAGGAAAACATCGAGAAAATCATCCGTGCTGTCTTCGGTCTCGAAAAGCAGTTTGATATCCTCGTTATCGATGACGGAAGTCCTGATGGTACTGCTGCCATTGTCAAGGGCTTGATGGCTAATGAGTTTGCCGGTCGTCTGCATATTCTGGAGCGTTCGGGTAAACTCGGTTTGGGTACTGCCTATATCATGGGCTTCAAATGGTCATTGAAGCAGGGCTATGACTTCATCTTCGAGATGGATGCCGACTTCAGTCATGATCCTAATGATTTGCCACGTCTCTATGCGGCAACTCACGATGAGGGGTATGATGTGGCTGTAGGCTCAAGATATATTTCGGGTGTGAACGTGGTCAACTGGCCTATCGGGCGCGTATTGATGAGTTATTTCGCTTCTAAATACGTACGTATCGTAACCGGATTTAAGGTGAATGATACCACAGCTGGATTCGTCTGCTACCGACGTAAGGTGTTGGAAACCATAGATTTGGATGCTATCCGCTTCAAGGGCTATGCTTTCCAGATAGAGATGAAATATACGGCTCATCGAATAGGTTTCAAGATCAAGGAGGTGCCTGTCATCTTTGTTAACCGTCGTGAAGGTGTGAGCAAGATGAGTGGTGGCATCTTCGGTGAGGCTTTCTTTGGCGTGATGCGACTGCGCCTGGATGGCTGGTTCAAGAAATATCCGAAGAAGGATTAATACTCTGTAATCACTACTCAGTAATCAGTAATCACTAATCAGTACTTGGATGGAAATCCAAAAGATAGAAAAAACATACGGGCGTTCGCCACAGGCGGATGCCCTCTTTGATTTGATGGGGAAGAAGTCGGTTCATTCCATTTTTCTCCAGGGTTTGCTGTGCTCTTCGGCTCCGATGTTCTTTGCTTCTCTGCAGGGGAAGATGAGGCGTTCGGTACTCTTCGTGCTGGATGATGCCGATGAAGCAGGCTATTTTTATCACGATCTCACTCAGATGATGGGGCAGGAGAAGGTCTTCTTCTTTCCTTCCAGCTATCGGCGTGCCGTGAAATACGGGCAGCGTGATGCAGCGAACGAAATCCTACGTACAGAGGTGCTGGCGCGCCTCTCTTCGGGAGGACATTTCCTGGTAGTCACTTATCCCGATGCACTGGCAGAACTCGTTGTGGCTAAGCAGAATCTGGATGAACGAATTCTGAAACTGGCTGTAGGCCAGCAGATTGCTCAGACCGATGTGGTTCATACCCTGCGCGATTTCGAACTCAAAGAAACCGATTATGTTTATGAACCGGGCCAGTTTGCCGTGCGTGGAAGCATCCTCGATGTTTATTCCTACAGCTGCGAATATCCGTTCCGTATCGACTTCTTCGGCGATGAGATTGACACCATCCGTACCTTTGATGTTGAGACCCAGCTCTCGCAGGTGAAGCGCACAGAGATAGAAATCGTGCCCGAACTCGCCCATATCGAGAGCAACAAGCAGTGTTTCCTCAATTTCCTCTCCGAAAGTACGCCAGTCGTGGCGAAAGACCTTTCTTTCGTTTGCGACCGCATCGGTCAGATCTATACTGAAGGCTTCTCATCGCAGAGTCTTACCGAGCAGCTGGAGGGAGCTACTGAGGTAGAGGCAGAGCGCATCAGACATGACATGAAGACCGAGCTCAACCTCGTTTCTCCGCTCGATTTCAAGAAGGCAGTAGCGGCTCATCTCCGTATCGAGTTCGGCAAGGTCGCTCCGTCAGAGAGTCCGGCTGTGATACCTTTCAATATCGCTCCACAGCCTCTTTTCCATAAGAATTTCAATTTGCTTTGCCAGACTCTGGAGGATTTCCTGCTCCAGGGTTACACCTTATATATATTGGCAGATAGCCAGAAGCAGCAACAGCGCCTGAAGGATATCTTTGAAAGCGAAGAGCTGAAGCACTACGCCATCCGTTTTACACCGGTAGACAAGACGCTTCATGAAGGCTTTACTGACCATGACAAGAAGTGTTGTTTCTTTACCGATCATCAGATTTTTGACCGTTTTCATAAATATAACCTGCGCTCAGATAAAGCGAGAGCCGGCAAGATGGCACTCACCATGAAGGAACTGCAGGAGATGGAAGTGGGAGATTTTATCGTGCATGTAGACTTCGGTATCGGCAAGTTCGGCGGTCTGGTTAGGGTTCCTACGGGCAACAGCTATCAGGAAATGATCCGCATCGTCTATACGAACAATGACAAGGTGGATGTTTCTATCCACTCGCTTTATAAAATCAGCAAATATCGCCGCAGCGATACCGGTACTCCGCCTCGCCTGTCTACACTGGGTACAGGTGCCTGGGATAAACTCAAGGACAAAGCTAAGAAGCGAATCAAGGACATTGCGCGCGACCTGATCAAACTCTATGCCCAGCGCCGACGGGAGAAGGGATTCGCCTTCAGTGCCGACAATTATCTGCAGCATACGCTGGAGGCTTCCTTCCTGTATGAAGATACGCCAGACCAGAATAAGGCTACCCAGGAGGTAAAGAAGGATATGGAGAGCGGCAGACCGATGGACCGTCTGGTTTGTGGCGATGTGGGCTTCGGCAAGACTGAGGTTGCCATCCGTGCAGCCTTCAAGGCAGCGTGCGACAGCAAGCAGGTTGCGGTGCTGGTGCCTACTACCGTTCTGGCTTTCCAGCATTATCAGACTTTCAAAAAGCGTCTGGAAGGCATGCCTGTAAGGGTAGACTATCTCAGTAGAGCCCGTACAACGAAGGAAACCAGAGAGGTGCTTGACGCCCTGAAAGAGGGTAAGATTGATATCCTCATAGGTACGCATAAGCTGATATCAAAGACCGTGAAATGGCATGACCTGGGACTGCTCGTCATCGATGAAGAGCAGAAGTTCGGTGTGTCTACCAAAGAGAAACTCCGTCAGCTCAAGGTAAATGTCGATACACTCACGATGAGTGCCACTCCGATTCCGCGAACCCTCCAGTTCTCTCTGATGGGCGCCCGGGATATGAGTATCATGCGCACTCCGCCACCTAACCGTTATCCGATTCATACCGAACTGGTAACGTTTAGTAGTGAAGTTATCTGCGATGCCATCAATTTCGAGATGAGCCGAAACGGACAGGTTTATTTCGTATGCGACAGAATATCCAAGCTTCCGGAGCTCAAGATGCTCATCGAGAAGCATATCCCAGACTGTAGGGTAGCAATCGGTCACGGACAGATGAAGCCTGAGGATTTGGAGAAAATCATCATGGGCTTTATCAATTACGATTATGATGTACTGCTTTCTACCACTATTGTAGAGAACGGTATCGACATTTCCAATGCCAATACGATTATCGTGAGCGATGCTCATCACTTCGGATTGAGTGACCTGCATCAGATGCGTGGACGCGTAGGAAGAAGCAACAAGAAGGCTTTCTGCTATCTGATGGCGCCACCTAAGAGTGCACTTACTCCTGAGGCGCGTCGCCGTCTGGAGGCTCTGGAGACGTTCAGCGAACTGGGTAGTGGCTTCAATCTCGCCATGCAGGATCTGGATATCCGCGGTGCGGGTAATCTGCTGGGCTCTGAGCAGAGCGGTTTTATGGAAGATCTGGGTTATGAAACCTACCAGAAGATTCTCTCTCAGGCTGTCACAGAGTTGAAAAACGAGGAGTTCTGTGATCTTTATCAGGAGAAGATGGATGAAGGTGCCCAGCTTACGGGTGATGATTTCGTTGACGATTGTGGCATAGAGAGCGATCTGGAGATGTTTTTTCCTCAGACTTATGTGCCGGGTGACAGTGAGCGCATGCTCCTTTATCGTGAACTGGACCGTCTGGAGAGCGATGAGGAAGTAGAGGCTTACCGCAAGCGTATGATAGACCGTTTTGGTCCTGTGCCTCATGAAGCAGACGAACTGATGCATGTGGTAGGTCTGCGTAGGGTAGGCAAGAAGCTAGGTTGCGAGAAGATTATTCTCAAGCAGGGCTATATGCAGATGCAGTTTGTAAGCAATGTAAACAGTCCGTTCTACAGAAGTCAGATGTTTAACCGCATACTCGCTTACGTTACCAGTCATATTCAAGATTGTGTTCTGAAGGAAAAATTCAACAAGCGAATGCTTCGCATCAATGATGTGAAGACAGTAGGGCAGGCTGTAAATCTGTTGAATCAGATATCGCAGATAGATTTAGGTAATGAAAAGTAATCAGTTTATTGCATAAAAAAACATTGGAATCCCAATATCCCTATTGAGTTCCAATGTTTTATTTTTTGTATAAGTAAAAGATGATGATAAGCGTTTCACAACGCATGTTGAATTTTTCTGTTGCAAAGATACTATTTCCTGTTATAATAGTGGGGTAATATTTGATATTTTAGGTGTAATATTTGGTTAAAATCTTAGAAATCACACTGATTGTATACTTTCGTAACAAATAATACCAATAGAATTAACTGATTTGTTGGACAAAAATAAAAAAAAATGTGGAAAATCAGATAAAAAAGTTTTTTATTCCATTTTTTATTTGTACCTTTGTTCAGGCATACAACAATTTTAAACATATATATAGATATGAGACAGAAAAAGTACATCTTAAGCGAGCAGGAACTTCCTACTCAGTGGTACAACATTCAGGCAGATATGCCTAACAAGCCTTTGCCACCGTTGAACCCTCAGACTCACCAGCCAATGAATGCTGATGATTTGTCACACGTATTTAATAAGGAGTGCTCAAAGCAGGAACTTGATACAGAGCATGCCTGGATTGACATTCCAGAAGATGTGTTGGAGAAGTATACCTTCTACCGTTCAACACCTCTTGTACGTGCTTATGCCCTTGAGGAGGCACTTGGTACACCAGCGCATATCTACTTCAAGAATGAGAGTACCAACCCGTTAGGTTCTCATAAAATTAATTCAGCGATTCCTCAGTGCTACTACTGTAAGCAGGAGGGGGATACCAATGTCACTACAGAGACTGGTGCAGGCCAGTGGGGTGCAGCCCTCTCTTATGCAGCAAAACTCTACGGCCTGGAGGCAGCAGTTTATCAGGTAAAGATTACCATGCAGCAGAAACCATACCGTTCCAGCATCATGCGTACGTTTGGAGCCACTGTAGAGGGTTCTCCTTCTATGAGTACACGCGCAGGTAAGAACATTATCACACGTGATCCTCATCATCCAGGTTCGCTCGGTACAGCTATCAGTGAGGCTGTTGAGCTGGCTACCACAACACCGGGCTGTAAGTATACACTGGGTTCCGTGCTCAATCATGTGGCACTTCACCAGACCATCATCGGTCTAGAGGCAGAGAAGCAGATGGCGATGGCAGGTGAGTATCCTGATCAGGTGATTGCTTGTTTTGGTGGTGGTAGTAACTTTGGTGGTATTGCCTTCCCATTCCTCCGTCACAACTTTACAGGCGAGCGCCATACTGAGTTTATAGCTGCAGAGCCGGAGAGCTGTCCTAAACTGACTCGCGGTAAGTTTGAGTATGATTTCGGTGATGAGGCAGGTTATACTCCATTGCTGCCAATGTTTACTCTGGGTCATGATTTCAAGCCTGCCAACATTCATGCCGGTGGTCTCCGTTATCATGGTGCGGGCATGATTATCTCCCAGCTTCTGAAGGATGGTTATCTGCATGGTGTAGATATCCCTCAGCTGGAGTCATTCAAGGCGGGTATGCTCTTTGCACAGACCGAGGGTATCATTCCTGCTCCAGAGAGCTGTCATGCGATTGCAGCCACTATACGTGAGGCTCTGAAGGCTAAGGAAGAGGGCAAGGAGAAGGTTATCCTGTTCTGCCTCTCAGGCCATGGTCTTATCGATATGCCGTCTTACGATAGCTATATTAATGGCGATTTGCACAATTATTCAGTAAGTGATGAAGAAATCCAGCAGTTCCTCAAGGATGTGCCAAAGGTTGACTAATAGTTAACAGTTAATAGTTTATAGTTTATAGCAAACAGTTGACAATTATTCTTTGAGATATATTGAAATAACAATATCACATTATAAAAGAAGCCAGGCTGCGAAAAGCAACCTGGCTTTTATTTTAGAAATTCTATTCTCTTTTTTTAGAAATTCTATTCTCAGTTCGAGACTTCTATCTTTCATTAGAAGTTCAACCACTCTTCGATAGCCTTAGCGATGACATCGAAGCTTGTGGTAGGCTCGAAGCGGGCTACAACCTGACCCTTCTTGTTAACGAGGAACTTGGTGAAGTTCCACTTGATATCGGCACTCTCCTTGTAGTTAGGATCAGCCTCGCTCAACATCTTGTCGAGAACAGGGTAGAGAGGGTGGCTCTCGTCCCAACCAGCAAAGCCCTTACATTCTTTCAGAAATTTGAAGAGAGGGGCAGCATCGTCTCCGTTTACCTTGATCTTCTTGTAGCGCTGGAACTCTGTGCCGTATGTAAGCTTGCAGAACTGATGAATGCTTTCATCTGTACCAGGGGCTTGCTGACCAAACTGGTTGCAAGGAAAATCAAGTATTTCGAAACCTTGAGAATGATAGGTCTCATAAAGTTTCTCCAGTTCCTCATACTGAGGTGTGAAACCACACTTTGTGGCGGTGTTAACGATGAGCAGCACTTCGTTGGCATACTCCTTGAGGGAAACATCTTTTCCCTTTCTGTCTTTAACAGAAAATTCGTAAACAGTTCTCATTTTTTTTATCTTTATGTATGTGTTATCTATATTTCCGATCTCAACTTATATGATCTAGAGTGCAAAGATACTACTTTTCTCTTAGAATACTTCAATAGTTTTTTTAAAAATTCTAAAAATCGAACAAAATCATAGATGAAGGAATGAGCGTAATATATATAATGTAGATAGTATCGCAGTTAAGAGTATATAGATTCCGTAGATAATTGGGTTTGTGAATAGAAAGGTGTGTAGATTATAAGACTACATAACGGCCTGCATGAAAGATGAAAAAATAAAAAATGCAGGATTTTCACAAACCCTGCATTCCTTTTTCTTTACCTCTTTTTCCTCAAAAAAACAAAGAAAAAGAGGTTTACGATTAATCTATCATTTAACTTTTCTAAGAACTTGTTGCAAAGGTACTACATTTTCTTGTAACACCAAACTTTTTCTCAGCTTTTTTTCAGTAAAAAGGGAAAATTAATCAAATACCCCCCCATTTTTATACTTTTTTGCAATATTCGGTCAAAAAACTAAGCAAAACGGCTCAATTTTATGACTATTCTGCTTTTTTCCTTGCTTGAACGTTTTGCTGTGTACGATAACGAAGAAGGCTGTGCCCGACAACAACTGAAGATATGTTCTGTATATGTATTACTTTTTTGTCAATACAGATAAAAGCAGCCATCAGTAATGATGACTGCTTTCATCTGTAATTATGCGGGCTATCCCTGCGTTCTGTTTCGGTATTCAGTAGGCACGATACCCGTTTCTTTCTTGAATACCTTCGAGAAATACTTAGGGTCGGTGAAACCTACTGCGAAGGCGATACTGGTCAGAGTATCGTCTGTCTTGCGCAACATCTCGCATGCCTTCTTGATACGTATATGGCGAACGAAGTCTACCGGTGTCATTCCGGTTATTGCTTTCACCTTATTATATAGTACGCTTCGGCTCATACCGATTTCGTTCGAGATGTCTTCAATCTTGAGTCCCGGGTTGCCTGCATTGGCAACAACAAACCAGAAGACACGCATCATGGTTCTGTCTTGAATCTGTGCCGCTATAAATGCCAGCTCGCTGTTTGGATCAACCGCTTCGCTCTCGGCACTAGTTTCAGCCTGGTTAAGAGCAGGCAGAGAAGCTGCTGCAGGCAGTATTCGCAGGGCTGCTATGGCATCTTTATCGCCAGTTTCCTTCAGTTTTCTGATGACATCCATCTGAATGTTGCGGCGCTGGGTGAGGATAGCCTCTATTCTGCCGAGCAGATAAGTGGTAGAGAATGGCTTGGTGATATAGGCAACAATACCTTCATCAAAACCTCGCTGCTGGTCTTCTACGCTTGCCTTGGCCGAGAGAATCATCACTGGGATGTTGTTGAGGGTGGTATCCTGCTTGATCTCGTGAATCATCGACAAACCATCCATCACAGGCATGGTAACGTCCGTGAGGATAAAGTCTGGTATCTCCTTGCGGACCATCACTAAACCAGCCTTTCCGTTCTCTGCGAGCAGCACGTTATAGGTAGGCGAGAGGATACTGTAGAGGAACTTGCGCAGGTCGGCATTGTCTTCTACTACCAGTATCGTCTGGTCTTTTTGTTCCGCTTCTTCCTGTGCAGTTTCCTGTTCCTTGCCCATTTCTTCCAGGTGTTCAGCCTCTGCATCCTTTTCTTCTTTCTGTTTGTTGGTTTCTTCCAGATAGTCAGATGCATTGTGGTCGTCAATCTGGCCATTCGCTTTTTCTCTTTCTGCCAGGTCGTAATCTTCCTCGGTCAGACCGCTGTTCGTATGGAAGTCTGCCTTGTTGCCGTATCTCTGAACCTTGTCCAGCATTACCAGCATTTCGTTGGCATTGTCTACTACCATTCTCAGCAGTTCCTTGCCCTTTCGGGTGATACCCGGCTCGGTATCCAGAATGGTTTTTACCGGGGCTCCGATGAGTGTTAGAGGGGTTCTCAGACGGTTGGCAGCATCGTTGTAGAACTCGTTCTTCAGCACGCTCATTTCGTGGGTTATGTTCTCGCGCTGGCGCTGGTTGTAGGTATAGAAGATTGCGCCTACGATACCGAAGAGCAGGAGCAGCATGAGAAACTTGCCCCAGATGCTTTCCCAGAAGGTAGGGCGCACTTCGATAGGCAGTTCTGCCACATACTTGCTCCATACACCATGCGAGTTGGTGGCTCTCACCTTGAGTACGTAATCGCCATGATTGATACGGTTGAAGCCGATGACATTGCTGCTTCCGTTCGATATCCACTCGCCTGGAGCTGTATAACCATCTATGCGATAGAGGTATCTGGTCTGATACTTGCGCTGATAGTCGAGTGATGCGAAGGTGATGGTCAGACTTCGCTTGTTGGCAGGAATCACCACTTTTTCCTTGTGCAGGATAGGTTCCGACTCCTTCTCTCCGCTATAATGGAGGGAACTGAAGATGACTTTAGGCTGGTAGTTGCTCTTCTTCAGCGTAGCCGGATTGAAGGTAATCAGTCCCATCGGGGTACCTACCGAGATGTTGTTGCTTGCCGGATCGTGGTAAGGACGGCTTTGCGAGAACGACATGTAGAAGTCGAAATCGTTAGGTCCGAACACATTGCACTGGCCCGTTTTCGGGTTTACGCAGTCGATACTCGATTCTCTGATTACCCAGATTCTTCCCTGGTTGTCTTCTACCATGCCCTGTACGATGCCTTCGTTAACATCGATGGCATGGAAGTATTTCATCTTCAGGTTGTCTTGCAGGAGCGATTTGCTCACAATCTCTTCCATCACGCCGCCCTGTTGCGAGATATACATCTTGCCGCTGGTGTGCTCCATGATATTGTTCATATCGTTTGCAGCCAGACTTGTTGTATCGTTCGGTATGTAGTAGGTCTTGTGGTATTTGATCTTTCTTGCGTTTGTAAAGGCATCACTAAAGGTGATGAGACCATCTGTAGTACCTACGAGAATGGTTCCCGTAGTGGTGCAGCAGATGCGGCGTACGCGGTCGTAGTGCTGCTTCTCCCAAGGCAGTCCGTTTCGTTTACTGATGAAGCTGATACTGCCGTCTGCTGCCTCATTTACCAGGGCGATACCGCCACCATAGGTACCTATCCAGATGCGTCCGGTGCGGTCGGCTACGATGTCGAATACCTTGTCGAATGGCAGTGAAGCGGGGGCGTTTGCATCGTAGGTAAAGTGTCTTACCTGCATTTTGTCTATCAGATATACACCGTTTCCGTTGGTTCCTATCCATGTTCTTCCCTTGATATCGAAGTGGATAGAGTAGATGCCCGTTTCGGCGAAGTTTACCTGCTGTGGCACAATCTGTCCGCTTGGCGAAAGGTATCCGATACGCTGGTAGGAGGCGTTGAGTACCTGGATTACTCCATTGTGATAGCCTGTCCAGATATGTCCGTCTGGTGATGCATTTACCGAGAACACTTCGTCTTCGCCCACATCCAGTTTGTTGATAATGTAAGGGTGATATTTGAAGACTACCTGTGTCAGGTCGTGAGAGCCTGTCAGCCAGAGGATTCCCTGGTCTGAGAGTACATATTTCGTAATCTTCGGTATGCGGTAGTTGCCCGATGAATTGCTTCTCAGCAGATAAGGCACCAGTTTTCCTGCCTTGCGGTCAAAATAACTGAAGGTTCCTCCTCTTGGCACTACCCAGAGGGTCTTGTTTTCGTCTTGTGTGATGAAATTGCTTTCGCAGGTTGTGCGGTCCATCGGGTCGTCCTGATCGGCAAAGAGCCACTGCTTCTGTCCGGTCTTCGGGTTGATGAGGGTTACTCCCATACCGTCTGTAAATGCCCATACCATACCGAAATCATCGGTATAAATCTTCTTTACCTCTGCCAGAGGCTGACTCGGGCTCTGTACGTTGATGATATCAAACTTGAAGGTGCGCGGGTTGTAGATGATAACACCCAGATTGGTTGCCAGCAGGAGTTGGTAACCTGTATTTTTCAGTTGGTTGATACGGGTTACGCCTTCCGGCATCGGTATCATGGTGAGTCGGTTCTGCAAGTCATATTTTGCCAGTTTACCATCTTCAGTTGCCAGGAACACATCTTCTCCTACCCATCTGATCCATTTGAAAGGCAGCTGGCTTGGGAATTTCGAGTTGTATACGTATGCGCCTTTGTCGGTAAGCACCCATTCTCTTCCGTGTGAATCCTGATGGATGTACCATACATTTCCGCTTCTGAGTCCCTTTTCTCCTACTTTGATGAGTTCTATGTTCCGCTCATCAAAGGTTCTTCCTACAGATCGGATGATGTATTTTCCATCTTCTGAAGTAAACCATGTAGCTCCGTTTTTCATTGGGTATACCTGGCTCACGCGCAGGTCGATGTTGAACAGTTCGTTGAATTTCTGTCCTACAGCAAAGAACTGGCAGAAGTGGGTATCGTATACGTAGAGCTGGTGGTCGTATGTAATACACCATACGTTGTTGTTATGTGATGGTTCTATTTTCAGTATACGGTTGGTTGACAGGACGTCAATATCATCGGGGTTGTCTCTGAAAGTATGAAACTTGTAGCCGTCATAGAACGACAGTCCGTTCCATGTACTGAACCACATGAGGTTGTCTTTACCTTGTTTCAGGTCTGAGATGGTATTGGCAGCGAGTCCGTCTGTGATAGAGAATTTTCTCACATCGCAGTAAGGTACAGCTACTGTCATAATGGTAGAGAGCAGTCCTAATAGGGTGATATATAATTTTCTTTTCATCATTTTTTATTCGTATACGTTTATTAATCGCAACAAAGGTAGTGAAAATTATTGAGAATACGTATTTATCAGGTGTATTTTTTTATGTTTGCGCCTTAAAATCTTCCACTTTTCATGTTATAGGGGTAATATTTGGTTGATTTGCTGGTGGTTCCTTCTTATGTTATGCCTAACAAAAAAACTCCCCCGATAAATGAATATCGGGGGAGTAGTAGGGATATGTTGTTTTGAATTTGATTACTTCTGAATCATCTTCTTTCCGTTCTTGATGACTACACCCTTGTAAGCCTTGGTTACCTTCTGGCCTGCGAGGTTGTAAACAGGAGCATTCTTTGCAGCTTCATCTGTTGTTATCTTAGTGATGCCGGTAGTTGTGCCGTTCAGAGAGATGAGAGTGTTGTTTAAATCAAGCTCATAAGTAGTATTAAACTTCGTAAGCTTACCATAAACAACAACTACGTCACCCACCTTGATGTCATTTATAGAAGTGAATTTCTTACCCTCGAAAGAAAGACCTCCGTAAACCTTCAATTCATTTTCAGTCTTACCATCGTCAGAAATGTAGTAAGAAAGGCTGCCGTATGTAGCATTTAACTCTTTACTAGCCTAAGATACAGTACCCTTAACATATACACTTTCGCTCAAGCCTTTACCTGCATCAATCAGTTCCTTAGCCTTAGCAATGGTATAAGCAGTTTCTGCTGTGTTTGTAATGTCTACGATTTCAGGAGCATCGCCTACCTTATAATATGCAATCTTAGAAACCTGAATCAAACCATTACTTGATCCAGCCTGGCAGTCAAAGACAAACTTATAGTAATTGTTTGCTGCAGATTTGGTTGGCTTGAAGATCAGGTCTCCATCTTCAATCTTGGCAGAGATTTCTTCAGTTACATTCTTGCAATCTGCATCAGTTGCTACCTGCAACTTGATAGACGTGATCTTATCTTTAGTAATCTTGTCGATGGTCAAGACAATATTGCTGATTGGCTGATCAATAGCAGGTGAAGTGATGGAAGCTACAGATGCGACATTTCTCCTTCCGCATCTGATGTATTTCCAATTATTCCACTTGTTTGTGTTGAAATTTGCAATAGTCCAGATATCTTCTCCTATTGTAGCCGTCCAGGTTGCGGTATAACTACTGACAGCCTTGCCTTCAGTACCTTCGTCAGGGAAAGTCAACACTTTGTAAGGAGTTGTTCCTGCAAACGTAACGCTAGCTACGAACGCCAGAACCAATGATAATGAATAGCGTAAAAATTTGTTCATAACTTAATAATTTTAAAGGTTTAACGTATAATTAATAAACTGTTGAAACTCATTTTGTGAGCGCATTCTAAGAATTTGCTTTGTGCTAAAAGCATGTTCTTTGAATAATTACTTATTTATGATGCAAAGATACGAAAAATATCGATACAATGTGTTAAGAAGGTGTTAAATCTTTGATACAGAGAAAGAAATATCATCAAAAAAGGCGGTTGTTTTTGAAAGAATAGGGATTTCCCCCTCAGTTTGTATCCTTTTCCCCTTTGATGCAGACGAAAAATCCACTACCTTTGCATCGAGTTCAAGAAAGAATGCTGTTCTTCGAGAACTCAATAATTAGAAGATATAAGAATATAAATAACTTAACTGATAAATTGATATGAAAAAATATAATCGGATATGGATGTGGATGGCGATAGCTGCAGCATCTTTCTCATTTACCTCATGTGATGATGATGATTATTGGCATGATGATTATTACTGGTATGATGACTATAATCATGGTGGCTGGGGATGGAATCAGGGCGACTGGAACAATGGTTCTAACGGCTCTCAGAATGATTACCTGCTGTCGGAGGCTCAGACTCTTACAGGCGACTGGAGAGGCTCTGTGATGCTCTCTGAACTTGCTGAGGACGGCCAGTCTCGCAATAACTACAGTTTCAATGCCGAGATGACGTTCTATCAGGCGGGTGATAAGGTTAACTCGCTCAGTGGTAATGGTGTAGAAGTGGATTATGCCGATGATGGAAGCAATGAAACCCAGACCCTGAAGTTTATCTGGTATATCGATAAGAATGGTGATATTTATATCCGTTATAATGATACGGGTGCTACCTATGTGATGGATGCAGGTGCTAAGCAGTATGGTTTCTATCTGGGTGATGAAAAGGGCCGTGATGTGTTCTATGGTTATGTGATAGGAACAGGTAAGGCTAAGGGTGATGTGATGCAAATCGATTTAGTGCGCTACGATCCGAGTGGAGCCCGTAAGAAGACCCGTTCTGCTTCAACCGATTCCGTAGCTCCTAGCTTCGGTAAGGCTACCGGTAGGGTATTCATGCCACATGCTATCAAGAAGTTGCCAAGAAGATGATGATATAAACCAAGAAATCCGCTCTCTCATTGATTTGAAAGAGCGGATTCTTTTGTTTGTATATAGCCTTTATTTAAAACCCCAAAGTTTCTTGAGAGCTTCTGCATCTACGTTTTCCACTTTCTTCTCGGTTTCATCAGGGAGATTACAGAAGAAGTCGATGCCGGTTTTGTCTTCCAGCGTCTTGATGTTTACGACATAGTTGCCGAGCTTATCGTTCTTCTTATCAAATACCTTGTCCTCATGAGGGAACCAAAAGCCGAAGGCACTGTAGGTATACTGCTTGGTCTTCTGGTTATACTCTTTCTTCAGCACGGCAACGAAGAAATACTTTGGTATTGGGATATAGCCTGGCTTCTTTGTTTCGCTAGAAGCACCATTCTTCTTCCAGCCCAGGAGATTACTCTCGCTGCCCACTGGGTCAATAGTTCCACCCTTTACGATAAACAGGGTATCAGAATCAATTTTTGGAGCCAGTTTACGCAGTTCACCCTCCATATTATACCAGGTACCACGCTGGTTGAAGTTGCTGTACTGTGGCTGCATGTTGGTCATGAAGAATGTCTGTTTCTGCTGTGTCAGATTGAGCTTGCGGTCAGCAGAAGGGCAGATATGACCATGGTCAAAGCCTTGAGTTGTAGGAGTAGGGTCTTCTGTGAAATCTGTGATTCCCCACTGTTCTTGCAGATCGGTATCCCATGGGTACTGGCGTTCTCCCTTAGCAGGTTTCCATCTATCTACACCTTTAGTTTCAATCTTATTAGTTGTATTGAAAGTATAGCAAGTCCATCTTTGGCTTTTCATGTTATCATCCCATTCTGTAGAATAGTTTACTGAATCTGTTGTATTATCCATGTGCACGATGGCATAGCTGGTACCATTGTTCTTGAGCTTTGGGAACTCCAGACCGCCGATAGCGTTTCTTACCACTTGTGGCATGTTGGCAGTAGCTACATTCTTGTTTGTATTGTTCTTATCGGTTGATTCACCACCGGTATTGCCACCTGTGCTTCCACCACCTGTATTACCGCCACCGGTTGTACCACCATTTTCAGGATAATAGAACTGAAGGGTATCATCAGTGCCACAGGCAGAGAACGTCATCGCAGCAAGGAGTGCGAAGATTAAAAACTTAGTATGCTTCATAATTTTCGATAATGTTTTGAAGTTAAAGATTAAGTACTTTCTATATAATAATGTATGTAGAAATCGATTGCATGAGGATAGAATAGAGAAAAAAAGTGCATTCCTACGTATATGCAACTACGCTGGAATGCACTCAGTATCTTTGCGATAATAAATATATCCTTATAAAAAAGGTATATTATTACTTCTTCAATTTGCCGTAACGGTTCATGAAGCGGTCTACGCGACCCGCTGTATCAACGAGCTTGCTCTTACCTGTGTAGAATGGGTGAGATGTGCTAGAGATTTCAATCTTAACAACTGGATAAGTCTCGCCTTCGAACTCAACAGTGTCGTTAGTCTTGCATGTAGACTGAGAGAGGAACATATCGCCGTTAGACATATCCTTGAATACTACAGGACGATAATTCTCTGGATGAATACCTTTTTTCATTTTTCTTTTTTATTTTTATTGGGTTATTAAAATTAGACGTCATGGGGATGCTTGTTGCATCATTTCGTGTCCCTTATCGGGGCATGCCCATTATAGCCTGTTATCAATTTCAGGCTGCAAAGTTACGCTTTTTTCCTGAAACCACCAAATATTTCTTCTTCTTTTTAAGAAATATTTTAGAAATGAGCATAATACGTAGGTTCGCGTTCCCTCCTGACACCTATGTTTTTAATGGATGAAAAGAAATCCCCATCGCCTCTGTTTGTGTAGAGGACGATGGGGATTGGTATTTTTTCTAATACATAATATCTAGTCAGGGAATTACTTGATAATCGTTGTGCTGCCAAATGTTACTGTAAAATCATCAATGAGAATATCACCACCTGGTTTGCCTGAATTCATAATTACGAAGCAATAAGTGCCATCCTCAGCAGCTTTGAGTGTTTGCTCAACTAGTTTCCACTCTGTATTCTTGAGTTCATTAACGTAATTACCATAAATATATTTACCTACTTTTCCATCTGTAACAGGAACTATACCTGGACAAATAGATGCGCCATTTTCAGTTGCTGCTTTTACATAGAACTTAACTTTGTATTCGCCAGCCTTGAGAGTTATTTCTTTATATCCTAAGCGCATGTTTTTACCACTCACACCCTTAACCTTTACTGAGTACTTGCCGCTATGAGCGTCTTCGCTCTGAGAAAGGGTAGCATTACCTGCTGTAGAAGCTGTTTTCCAGTTGGTTGGTTTACCATCAGTCCAGTTTTCGAAGCCGCCATTCTCGCCTGTTGCTACCTCGCCTGGTGTTGGATCTGGGTCTGGCTTAACCTCACCGCCGCCTGTACCTTCACCTTCAATCTTAATGATTGAACTGGTCTTGTCAACCTCCATGATTTCTTTGTTGTTTTTATCAACAAACTTCATGATCTTACCCAGGATAGTAACCTTCTGGCCCACCTTCAAATCTTCCTTAGAAGAGAAGTCTGCGCCGTTAAGTCCCTTACCAGAGTAAACCTGCATGTCCTTGCTCTTGCCATCGTCTGAGATGTAATAAGTAATGCTCTTGTATTGGTCATTGTAGAAAGCAACATCTGAGATGATACCTGTCAGGTAAACCTGTGTAGTAGGCGCTGTGCCAGCCTTGATGGCTGCGATAGCTTCTGCCACGTTGTATGGGTCACTGAGAGAACCCTTACCGGTTGCTGGAGTATCAGGAGATGTAGTTCCTGTGTTCTCGATAGAGATGATGGTGCTGTTCTTGTCGATTTCATTGACAATAGTGCCATCAGGCTTCGTGAATGCCTTGACGATTCCTTTTACTACTACGGTCTGACCAACTTTCAAGTCATCCTTGGAAGAGAAGTTTGCACCATCCTTGCCTTTGCCAGAGTATACTTCGATAACATCTGAAGAACCCTCGTCTGCGATGTTATATGACAAACTGCTATAGGTTGCGTTGAAGAAAGTTACGGCTGTAATCTTACCCTTTACGCATACAGCTGTAGAAGGTGCTGTACCTGCCTTGATGAGGGCAATGGCTTCTGTTACAGTATATGGATTGCTTTCAGAACCCTTTTGGTTAGGATCTGTGTTTCCTGGACCAGCAGGCTGAGTAGGCAGTGTATAAGGCTCTGGTACGTCCTCACAGCTGCTGAATGTGAAGGCTGCCATAGCCGCCATCAAAACTGAAAATATATACTTTTTCATATTATTGTCTTTTTTAATTGTTACTATTTTGATAATCAGTAATTACTTGATAGAGATGAGATTGCCACCCTTAATCTCTTTGGTGCCGTTATAATCAAGCAGGGTGCCTGATACAACCACCTTCTTGCCTGGTACAAGGATACCCTTGGTTTCCTCTGTCCACTTTGCACCATCGATGTTGAAGCAACGGAATACCTCGAGAGTCTTGCCTTCTGTATCCTTACCGTCGTCAGAGATAACGAATGTACCGTTACCATACGTGCCTGTATCTACATCTTTCACCTTTACGATGATACCGGTAGCATAAACCTTAGCATCGCCTGCTGTACCGGCATTGATCTTCTCCAGTGCCTGAGCCACGGTATAAGGCTTCTCCAATGTACCGCCTGTTTCTGATGCCTTCAGGTCATCCGTGCTGCGAATCACAATCTGCCAGGTGTTGCCGAATCGGGTGAAGATACCGGTGATATCGAATACACCCTGTGGAACCACCTCGTTGGCAAACTTAGAATAACCTGAGTTGCGCACTACCAGATTGTTTTTGTTGATCTTCTTGCCCGTTTCGGCATCAATCAGTTCCAGACTCGTATTGGTATCATCTGGTGCCCATACGTTAGTACCGTTGGCAGAGGCAAACTTCACCTTCTTCAGGGTCATCAGCTTGCCCACGTTAGCATTCATATAGGGTTCATCAGTAAGTTTTGTCAGGTCAAACTCCTCTGGCACTACCGTGCTTGCATCAGCCTCGCCAGGGTTCAGAATCTTGAAGTGCTCGTTCCAGATGGCACGCTCTATCTTTCCTATACCCAGACTTCCGTCTGAGAGCTTGGTATTCACACCGCCAATCTGAGGCAACTTCTTGTAACTTCCGATATAGAGACCCTTCAGGTTTACGAGAATCTCCTGACCAACAGGAAGATAACCTGACAGGCCACTTCCGTTGATGGCAATGATGATTGCGCCGGATGCATCCTGTACGCTCACCTGGTTGTAGATATTGCCACTGACATCATTGCCCGTCACTACCGCCTTGATCATCATGTCCTTCTCAATCAGCTTGTAGCCATTGTCGCTGTTGATAATCGTAGCAAACTGGGTCTTCAAATCTGCTATGCTGATCACATTCTTCTCCCTCAGGCTGTTGTTGCCCCATGGAGCTGCAGGCACCTTCTCGGTCAGGTCTGGGTCAGCATAACCGTCGCCCATACACGACCCCAGAGTCAGTGCCAGGAATGCCAATGCTATGAATTTTATCTTTTTCATTGTTCTTTCTTTTTATTGTTATAGAGAAACGGGATTGCTCCCTGTTCTTTATGTTAAAGAGAAACTGCTCTTTAGAATCTGTAAGATACCTGGAACATGCCGTTGGTACCCCAGGTGTAATACTTCTTAGGATTCTTAGAGAACTGGTAGAGGCGTGGATTCTTCACGTTGCCGTTAGCATCTAGTGTATAGCTTGAACGTGAGTTCTGCTCATATCCGCCTGTTACGATGATCTGGTTGTTCAGCAGGTTGGTAATCATGAGGTTGAAGTTGAGAGAACCCTTCTTCAGTCTCACGCTCTTGCCTATGCTCAGGTCAACCATCCATCCTCCGTGACCCTTCTCCTGGGCTACAGCATCCTCAGTCCAGCTCATACCGTCGAGTGTAGTAGGAGCAAAGATTTCAGGGAATGCCTTGTGGGCAGCCTGGCGGTTGGTCAGCACCTTCTCATATCTGTAGCTTGGAGAATAAGAGAGGTAGATGCGGTCGTAATAGTTGGCATTGAGGTTGACGAACCATCCGTTTACATGGGCATCGAGACCGATGCTTCCCACTGTGAGCGGTGTGCCACTCTCGCGCATATTCATCACGTAAGCCTTGTCCTGGTAAACCTCAGCACTCTTTGAGAGCATGTATACGGCGTTTACATTGTTGATGTTCTTTGCCTCGCTCATAGCGCCCAGAGTCTTCAGGTCGAGCCATGATGTAAGCTTGAACTTAGCGCCCACCTCTACACCATAGTATTCCTTCTTCAGTCCGGTCATGCTCACGTAGGTGAATGAATTCTCATCATCGTTGTAGAAGTTCTGCCATTCCGTAACGTTCTCCAGTCGGCTGAAGTAACCGCTCACGTTGGCACTCAGCCATGCGTTGCGATACTGGTAGCTGAATTCAGAGCTGAAGATGCGCTCGTTCTTGAGGTTAGTCACGAAGTCGTTGCTGATTTCAGGCGAAATGAAGGCTGTGTTTGCCATCGGCGCACGCAACTCGTATCCGGCTCCGATGCTGAAGGCATGACCTCTGCCCATATCCACGTTCAGGCTTCCCTTTACACCACCGTCCAGGAAGTTGGCTGTGCCGCTCTTGCCCTGACTGTTGTTCGGTGCCATACCGTTGCGCATGTAGCCTCGGCGGTTCATTCCGGTATATCCGATACGTCCGCTCAGCATCGCCTTCATGTTGTAGAATTCGGCTGTATAGGTGCTCCATGCGTTTGCCTTGTTCACGTCGATGCGATAGTCGTAACCGAACTTGTCGCCCTCGTAAACCAGCTTGCCTGTGTTGTTAGGACCGGCTGTGTTCAGGTCGTACTGCACACGTGGGTCGGTCTTAGGATAATCGCCCAGGGCATAGGTGTTGATGTTGTGGAAGATGGCACCGCCCAGCATGTCTTCCAGTGTCTGATAGTGCTGGTTGGTACTCTTTCCGAGCATGATACCCGTAGCCAGGTTCGATTTCCTGGTCAGCTTGGTGTTCAGAACGGATGACAGGGTCAGGGTCAGGTTGTCGTTGTGCTTAGCCTGAACATAGTAGAGCAGATCCTGTCCGTTCTTGGCTGCCTGCTGGTTGGCATAGTACAGGCGGTCCCAGTTGATCTGTCGGTTCTGCTTGCTAGCCTGCCAGTAGTTTACGGCGTTGTTCCAGTTTTCCCAGGTATACATGTTGTTGCCGTTCTTGTAGTCGCCCCATACATAGTAGTTGGCTGATGGCATGTTCTTCCAGTAGTCTGGCTGTGGATTCTCTGCGTTGTTGTAGTTGAGCTTGGTGCTCTTGTACATAGAGTATTTTCCGAACACCGATGTGGTGAGCTTCATCTGGTCGTTGATTTCCCAGTCCCATGTAGCGATAGCCGAAGGAGCAAAGTCGTTCACTACGCGTGAGTTTCTCTTGTGTCCGTTCTGGTATCCCCAGTATGGGTTATACTGGTAGTCGTTTGCCAGCCAGTAAGCCTCGTCGGTAGATGCGCCCTGGGTGCTTCTTTCTGTCGGGTTACCCCATGTAGAGAAGCTCAGCGAGTGGCCGTTCATCCACTTCTTCTGCACGCCGAAGAAATAGGAGAGGGCGTTGTAGATGGTTCCCTCTACGTATCCCTGGTTAGCCCAGCGGTAGGTGAGACCGGCTGTTATCGCCCATCCCTTCTCGTTGAATCCGCTGGAGTAGGAGTAGAGTCCGCGCAGGGTATAGTTGCGGTTGGCAACACCTACGCTGGCATACTGTCCTTCCTGCATGCTTCCGGCACGGAAATCATAGTTGTTGGAGCCTGCCATGCCCGTCATCGAATAGCCGTTGGCTTCGAAAGGCAGGGCGAAGTCTACGTTTCTGGAGAATCGGTTCAATCCACCGATGTTGGAGAAACGGAACTGTCCGGTCTCCATATCGTTCATGGAAGCACCGTTGATATAGACATCGTTGTACTTCTGGTTGAAGGCACGGTAGCGGAAACGAGCTGGCGAGAACAGGTAACCTGCCTGGCTCGCGTATACGTTGCTGGTAGAATTGAGGATGGTGACATTGGATGACATGTCATCGTCCTCGCCCAACTGTGCCTCGGAGAAGGTGAAAGCATTCTCGTCAAGTCCCTGTGCTAAGTTCTGGTCAGTCTTTTCGTTCTGAGCCATAGCCAATGAACACGAGAAGAGCGCTAACATTGCTAAGTTTACTTTCTTCTGCATAGTTTATATGTTTTAAATATTAATAGATCGGCAACAGTGATTTCTTTGAGCAGTGATGATATATTTATAGTCCCGTTGGATTTTGTTTAGGTAAACTGTAAGGGGGACTTATCATGGTTTCTGGTCTTGTGTCTTCTGTCCCGATCAAAAATAATTATTAGTGCTGCAAAGTAACAAAAATTTTTTTTAAAAGAGAAGTTATTTATGTTAAAAATGCATGAAAACTGAAAAAATATTCGTTTTTATGGAGATATTTCCGGTTTTTTAGGTATCTTTGCTGCGTATTTCCTTATGAATTTAAGAAATACATATATAATAAGGTATACATTAATAATTAATATTGTATGAGAAAACAATTGCTCTTGCTGGCTGCCCTCCTCATGATAGGGCTGGGCGCTACAGCACAGAAAAAGAAGTCGCAGACTTCAGGCAACAGGCAGTTTCAAGTGTATGCTGTAGGTTTCTACAATCAGGAGAACCTCTTCGATACCTGCCATGATGCCGGTAAGAATGATTATGAGTATCTCCCTGCTAAGGGATGGAATGGTATGAAATATACCAATAAACTCAAGAATATGTCGCGCGCACTTGCCGATATGGGTACCGATGTGCTGCCTAACGTGGGCTGCGCCTTCATCGGTCTGTCTGAGGTTGAGAATGCCAACGTGCTGAAAGATCTCACCGCGCAGCCGCCTCTTAAGGCAAGAAACATGCAGTTCTGCCATATCGAGGGTCCCGATAAGCGAGGCATCGACTGTGCGCTGCTCTATAATCCGGCACTCTTCACGGTGAAGAATACCCGATTGGTGCCTTACGTACAGGAACTCGCCAAGGATTCTGCCTACAAGACCCGTGGTTTCCTCACTGTTCGCGGTGAACTGGCAGGCGAGGATGTGGCTGTCATCGTATGCCACTGGCCAAGCCGTTTCTCCGTTTCGTTCTATCGCGAGAGCGGAGCACGCCAGACTAAGGCTGTAAAAGACAGTTTGCTGAAGTTGAACCCGGCGATGAAGGTGTTCGTGATGGGTGATATGAACGATGATCCTACCAACGCCAGCATGCACAAGGTGCTGAAGGCGAAAGCTGAAATCAGCGAGGTAGGTGCCGATGATATGTACAATCCATGGTATAATATCCTGGCCAAGGAGGGCAAGGGAACCCTGTTCTACAGCGGTTCATGGAATCTCTTCGACCAGATTGTCATCACGCCTAATCTCCTGAACAGGGATAGTAAGAACAAGGACTACAGTTCTCTGAAGTTCTGGAAGAACCACATCTTCCGCCGCGATTACCTAATTCAACAGGAAGGTCAGTACAAGGGTGCTCCTTTGCGTACCAAGGCAGGCGGCAGATGGCTTAACGGCTACAGCGATCACCTGCCGGTAGTGATGTATCTGGTGAAGGAAAAGAAGTAGAAATGGTAGAGAATCATCCTTTTGAGCCGTGGCTGCCGGGCAATGCCAAGTTGCTGATGCTCGGCACGTTTCCGCCTGCAGAAAAGCGGTGGTGCATGCCCTGGTATTATCCTAACTTCCAGAATGATATGTGGAGGATATTCGGGATTATCTACTTCCAGGATAAGTTTCATTTCGTGGATGTAGAGAAGAAGACCTACCGCCTCGATGCTATTAAGAAATTTCTCGGGGAGAAGGGCGTCGCCATCTATGATACTGCACAGCAGGTGATACGCACCAAGAATACGGCATCCGATAAGGATCTGCAGATCGTGCAGCCCGCCGATCTCGACGGCATGCTCCGCCAGCTGCCCCATTGCAGGGCGGTGCTCACAGCCGGCCAGCTTGCCACGAAGGTATTTTCAGAACACTTCGGTATCAAGGAAAAGCCTGAGATGGGAGGCTATGCAGAATTCCAGTTCGAGGGCCGCAGACTCCGTCTGTACCGCATGCCCTCCAGTTCCCGTGCCTATCCTATGGCAGTGGAGAAGAAGGCTGAATTTTACCGCAAGATGTTTGATGAAATTTTATAGAAAAGAAGAAAGAATATGAAAGATAAAGTGACCGTTATTGGCATTGCGGGAGGTACAGGCTCCGGCAAGACCACTGTGGTGAAGAAACTCGTAGAAGTGCTGCCGCCTCATTATGTGGCTGTGGTGCCCCTCGATTCATATTATAACGATACCTCGCAGATGACCGAGGAAGAACGTCATCAGATCAACTTCGACCACCCGTCGGCATTCGATTGGAAGCTTTTGCACCAGCAGCTCGCTGATCTGCGCGCTGGCAAGGCGATAGAGCAACCCACCTATAGTTATATCAAATGCAACCGTGAACCGGAAACGATTCACGTTGACCCCAAGCCGGTTGTGATCATCGAAGGCATCATGACGCTGGTGGATAAGAAGTTGAGAGACCTGATGGACCTGAAGGTGTTCGTGGATACCGATGCTGATGAGCGCCTGATACGCAACATTCAGCGTGATACCATCGACAGGGGTCGCACCGTATCGATGGTGGTAGACCGATACCTCAAGGTCCTGAAGCCGATGCATGAGCAGTTTATCGAACCCACCAAGCGCTATGCTGACATCATCATTCCGCAAGGTGGCGAAAACCTCAAGGGCATCGGTATCCTCTGCAAGTATGTAGAGGGACTGATAGAGAAATAAAAATATTTTTGCTCAAGCATTGCATTTCTTTAATGCAAAACAAAGTTTAATTAGGAAACAGGGCGGCCTTCTTCGTGAGAAGAGGTCCGCCCGCTTTGTTTTTATCCCGGTCGGGCTATTCAAGTAGTTCAGTTAGCGAATTCAGCCGTCTCAGTTAGCTGATTCAGCCGTCTCAATAAGCCTACGGATACGTCTGCGCTAGCCGACGCAGTAATATCCGTACCCCGACGCAGTAATATCTGTACCCCGACGCAGTAATATCTGCATCCCGACGCAGTAATATCTGTATCCCGACGCAGTAATATCTGTATCCCGACGCAGTAATATCTGTACCCCGACGCAGTAATATCTGTGAGTCAGCGCAGCACAACGTGTGGTCCGTTTTCGCCAGGTCCCATAACCATATTCTGCAAAGATCTTCTTGCTTTTTGCAAGAAGATAAGCTGAAAAACGTGATAGATGAAGGCTATTAGTGATGGATAGCGTGATGGATATTGTAAACATTTTATCCATCCATCACGCTTTCCTAAATAGATAATTCTCTTATTATCAGATGATTAACATTTTGAGAAGAGAAAAAGTGAGGGATGTGAGGGATAAAACTTAAAAGATTATTCCTCTTCCTCCTTCTCAAAAGCCTCTACGAAAGGCTGGTGGAAACCCTGGAAGATGCGGAGATACTCGGCTCGCACCTCATCACTCTCCTTAAAAAGATTCAACTCGCCACGCTTGTGAGCCTTCAGCATACTGCTGTAACGGCGAATCTTACGCTTGTAGTTCCTTGCCATCAACGCATCTGCCTGAACAGGATTCTGACTGACATACGAAAAGGCACAAAGCTGCTTCATGAACATGTCGAACACCGGATTGTCATGACTCCAGTCGTCCTCACTCAGCCAGAACCACTGGAAATGATACTTCTGCTCCAGTGCCATCAGATGCTGCCCCAGCTCGTCAATCTCCATGCCCTTCTGCATCTGCTCCTCAGCAAAAGCTACCAGAGATGCCGCATCTACATTCAACTCAACCTCGTGAGACAGCGTGGTGCCCTCAATCTGAATGCGCCAACGGTGATTCCTGTTCTTGATGAGCGCAGAATTCGTGTTCATCAGCAACTCAGAAAGCTTGCCCTCGGTAGGAATCTGATCTACTACCGAAAGACGGTCGCGCTGGTTGCGAACCACCAGCTGATGGTCCTCATGGCGCAATACACACATGTAAACCAGCCTGTTGCTGTCGAGCTGAAGGGTGAAACGGTCGTTGTTGTCATCGCCCACAAATTCGTAGGTGTAGTCATCTACCTTATCCTGCGGAATGCTCAGCTCGCCATGCACCTTGTTGCCCTCGGCATCGTAGAGCGAGAAACCGATATAAGGAATCTGAAGACGGAGGACAACCGGATTGCCGCCGTCCTCAGGAATCAGGGTAACAGCCAGTCCGTCATCGCCGAAATCATCTTTGCGGCATACGAATCCGTCATCCGTCTTCTCAGCCTTCTCCACCTTCACCTCGCCGTGGCGCCACCAGAAATCGAAGGTGATGGTCTGGTCGTCCTCAGCGGCTACACGGATGAAATCCTCGATGTCCTGACCCAGGTAAATCACCTTGGCAGGCTCAATCTCCTCATCGTCATCGCCCAGCGCGCGCACCCACATCTCGCCCGGAACAGGATCATCTTCCCATTCGGCATCAGCAGGGGCTGCAGTAGACTTGAAAACGAGGAAAACCATTCTTTCTTCTTCCCTCGTGCCATCTTCGCGGCACGTGAAGCACTTCGCCTCCTTGGGGATGAAGAATGGGGTTAACAGGTACGGGTTTTTGCATAATGCGGTATACTCTACCTCGGTCCATGCCGGGAGAGCGTGTGTATTTGTCTTGTCTGTCATATTCTCTTGTTGCATATAATTCTTGAGTTGGTCCTATTTCTTTTCATCATCCGGCGTGTGTGGCAGGACGAGGGGGATGTTGATCCCAAAAAACAGTTGCAAAGGTAATGCAAAATCGAGACACTACAAAATATATCACCTATTTTTTTAATTATTTTACGATTCAATATTTGGTGCTTCCAAAAAATAGTTGTAGTTTTGCATCTGAAATAATGAACAGAAAGATGAAAGTCAAGACAATACTCACACTGGCGCTAGCCGCCACAACCCTCGCAGCATGTCACAGGGGAAAGAAACCACCACGTATGGACAATTCGAAACTCGCCATCAGCCTCTCGAAACCGGCAAAGGGCGACAGGGCTATCTACGGACTTGCCTGCCTGGGCTGCTCGGATACCGCCCTGGTGCTGCTGCCCAACGGCGGAGGAGACCCCGTAAGATACAACATCCTGGATGCCACACGCAACCATCAGGTGTTCGGAGATATAGAGGTGGGCGACTGGGTTTGCGTGATGCCATGCGAGGAGAAGGATGAGAAGAACCGCGCCGACATGGTGATAGACCTGGACCAGCTGAAGGCCACCTGGACCTATCCGGTGATGCCGAAGCTGCGCGACGTTTCGCATCTGAGCAAGCGCCAGCAGGCGAGAATCCTTGCCAACATGCCCGACAGCATCGTAGAAACCTATATGGTGCCGCGCCAGTATGGCTTCACCCTGAAGCGCATGAGCGAGGCGATGGCCGTGGGCAGGGTGATGATAAACAAGGATGTGGATGACGACAGTCCGGTAGAATATCCTGCCGTGCCTCAGTATACGGAATGGCATGCCTACAACGGCAAACTGATTCTGGTGCAGGGCCAGCGCGAGCTGGATGGCGTGGTGCTCAACGGGAAGACGAAGCGCGATACCTTCACCTTTGTATATATGAAGGGCGACAGTCTGGCTCTCTCAGACCGTGAGGGCCGCATCCAGGGTTACCACCGCTCGCTCAATGCGATGAAGGCCAACGCCAAGGCCCATGCCGCAGCCGAGAAGCTGAACAGCAAGATGAAGAAGGAAATATTGAAGTAAATTACATAATAAATATAAAAAAAGAGGCGAATAGGACGATTTCTCGATTTTTTTGTCTAATTTTGCACCTTGGAATTTAATTCATACATCGAATATAAAGAAAAAGAACAAGAATAATGAAGAAGAAAATTCAGTTCAGTCTCGTTTATCGAGACATGTGGCAGAGCTCTGGTAAGTTCCAGCCACGCAAGGATCAGTTGGCTAAAATTGCCCCAGTTATCATCGAAATGGGATGCTTTAGCCGTGTAGAGACTAACGGCGGTGCCTTCGAACAGGTTAACCTCCTGGCAGGTGAAAATCCTAACGATGCCGTACGCGCATTCTGCAAACCTTTCAACGAGGTGGGTATCAAGACTCACATGCTCGACCGCGGATTGAACGCTCTTCGTATGTATCCTGTGCCTGACGACGTGCGCGCCCTTATGTATAAGGTAAAGGCTAAGCAGGGTACCAACATCACACGTATCTTCGACGGACTGAACGATGTGCGCAACATCATTCCTTCTATCAAGTGGGCAAAGGAGGGTGGCATGACTCCACAGTGTGCACTCTGTATCACCAACTCTCCTGTTCATACTCTCGAATATTATATGAACATCGCCGACCAGCTCATCGCTGCCGGTGCAGAGGAAATCTGCTTGAAGGATATGGCAGGTATCGGCCAGCCAGCATTCCTCGGCAAGCTCACCAAGATGATTAAGGACAAGTATCCACAGATCATCATCCAGTATCACGGCCACTCAGGTCCTGGTCTCTCTATGGCTTCTATCCTCGAGGTCTGCAACAATGGTGCCGATATCATCGATACAGCCATCGAGCCATTGTCATGGGGTAAGGTTCACCCAGACGTAATCTCAGTTATCAGCATGCTGAAGAACGAGGGCTTCGAGGTACCTGAAATCAACATGAGCGCTTATATGAAGGCTCGTGCTATGACTCAGGAGTTCATCGACGAGTGGCTCGGCTACTTCATCAACCCAGGTAACAAGATCATGTCTTCATTGTTGCTCGGTTGCGGTCTCCCAGGCGGTATGATGGGAAGTATGATGGCAGACCTCGGCGGTATGCGTCAGACCATCAACAACATCCGCAAGAAGAAGGGTGAGGAAGAGTTGTCTATGGACGACCTGCTCATCAAGCTCTTCGACGAGGTTGAGTATGTATGGCCACGCGTAGGTTATCCTCCATTGGTAACCCCATTCAGCCAGTATGTAAAGAACATCTCACTGATGAACCTCCTCACCATGGAGCAGGGCAAGGGTCGCTTCGTAATGATGGACGACTCTATGTGGGGTATGATTCTCGGTAAGAGCGGTAAGATTCCTGGAACTATCGACCCAGAACTCGTAGAGCTCGCCAAGAAGCAGGGCCGCGAGTTTACCGACGTAGATGCGCACACATTGCTCACCAACGCCCTCGACGACTTCAAGAAGGAGATGGACGAGAACGGTTGGGATTACGGTCAGGACGACGAGGAACTCTTCGAGCTCGCTATGCACCCAGAGCAGTATCGCAACTACAAGAGCGGACAGGCAAAGAAGAACTTCCTGGCCGACCTTCAGAAGGCAAAGGATGCCAAGCTCGGTACAACCCTTACTCCTGCACAGCTTGCAGAGTTCAAGCACGCCAAGGCAGATGCCATCGTGGCACCAGTAGCCGGCCAGCTCTTCTGGGAATTCCAGGGCGAGGGCGAGTGCCAGCCAGCTGTAGAGCCATACATCGGCAAGGAATATAAAGAAGGTGATGCCTTCTGCTATATCCAGGCTCCTTGGGGCGAGTTTGAAACCATCCCAGCTGCATTGGGCGGCAAGCTCGTAGAAATCAATGCCAAGCAGGGCAGCAAGGTGCGCAAGGGCGATGTTATCGCTTACATCGAGCGCGATGCGGAGTAAATATAATAGAAATGAATTATCAAGCTATTATTGATAAGTATTATCCTGAGGATAATGAACTTCGGCATATCCTCATCACACATAGCCAATCTGTAGCGCGAAAAGCGCTACAGATTGTTTCGTATCATCCCGAATTGCAACTCGATGCCCAGTTTATCGAAGAAGCAGCCATGCTCCACGACCTCGGCATCTTCATGACCGATGCCCCAGGCATACAGTGTTTCGGCTCGCAGCCCTACATCTGCCATGGACGACTGGGAGCAGAAATCCTGCGCAAGGAAGGATATGAGCGACATGCCCGCGTATGTGAGCGCCATACCGGTGCAGGCATCACAGAGGCACAGATCATAGCACAGAACCTGCCTCTGCCACATCAGGATTTCCTGCCGGAAACCATGGAAGAGAAGGTGATTTGCTACGCTGATAAATTCTTCAGCAAAACTCACCTCGACCGGGAAAAAACAATTGAGAAAGCAGAAAAAAGTCTCATGAAGTTCGGAGAGGAAGGAGTAAAACGCTTCCAGCAATGGGAACGCATGTTTGAATAGAATTCTAATTTATTGAATGAGAAAACAATCGACGATAGCTATGCTGCTGCTCGCTGCCATCTCGTGTATGATGGTGGCTAACCCAGGTACGCCCGATTCGAAAAAGAAAAAGAAGAAAACGGAGAAGACGGAAACCGTGGACAGCGTGGGTGACAGTGTGTTCGTAGACTCGCTGGGCAACGAAATAAATCCCAAACTGAAACAGGCTGACGACACCACGCAGATGGACTCGCTGCAGAAAGCTATATGGAAACATAATAAAGTGGTGGATGACAGTATCCGCCTCGACAGTATCGCCAGAAAGAAACAGGGTGGAGTAGACGCACCGGTTAACTATCAGGCGGACGACTCTCTCGTATACGATGCCAAGAACAAGGTGGCATATCTCTACGGAAACTCCAATGTGAAGTATACCAACATGGACCTCAGTTCCGACCGCATCTCCATGGATATGGACAAGAGCAACGTGAAGGCGATGGGTACACCCGACAGTACGGCGGAGGGAGGCATCAAGGGCAAACCTGTCTTCAAGATGGGTAGCGATACCTATGATACCGACACCATCAAATTCAACTTCAAGAGCAAGAAGGCCCTTATTAATAATGTATATACAGAACAGGAAGACGGATTCCTGACCGGTATGAAGTCGAAACGAGACTCATCGGGAGTCATCTATCTGCAGCACGGAAGGTATACCACCTGCGATGATCCGCATCCCGACTTCTACATCTCGCTCTCCCGAGCCAAGGTAAGACCGGGCAAGGATGTGGTATTCGGACCAGCCTATCTCGTGGTGTGCGATGTGCCTATGCCGCTTGCCATCCCTTACGGCTTCTTCCCGTTCACCAAGAGCTACAGCAGCGGTTTCATCATGCCAACCTACGGCGATGAAACGGCACGAGGATTCTATCTCAGAGATGGCGGATATTATTTCGCCATGAACGATAAATGGGACCTGAAGCTGCTGGGCGAGATTTATACCAAGGGATCGTGGGGACTCTCGGCAGCTAGCAACTACCGAAAGAGATACAAATACTCGGGTTCCTTCTTCTTCAGTTACCAGGATACGAAGAACGGCGACAAGGGAATGCCAGACTTTACCGAGCAGGAGAGCTTCAAACTGCAATGGAGCCACCGCCAGGACAGCAAGGCAAACCCATACAGTTCGCTTTCGGCAAGTGTGAACTTCGCCACATCGAGCTACGAACGCAACAACCTCAATTCGCTCTACAATCCGCAGACGATGACGCAGAGTACGCGAACCTCATCTGTTAACTGGAGCACCTCGTTCTCAAGCATCGGTATGACGCTCAGTTCCACCGCCAACCTCTCGCAGAACATGCGCGATTCATCCATCGCCATGACACTGCCCGACCTCAACATCAGCATCTCCCGCTTCTATCCGTTCAGAAGAAAGAAGATGGTGGGCGATGAGAAATGGTACGAGAAGATAGCCATGAGCTATACGGGACACATCTCTAACAGCATCAATACCAAAGAGGATAAGCTGATGCACAGTTCTCTCATCAAGGACTGGCGCAACGGATGGCAGCATCAAATACCGGTGAGCGCTACATTCACGCTCTTCAAATATCTCAACGTGAACCCATCGTTCAATTTCACCGACCGTATGTATACCAACAAGGTGGAGAGATCATGGGATGAAGCCAGCCAAACGGAGAAATGTGATACCATCTACGGTTTCAACAACGTGTATAACTGGAACATGAGCGTAGGTCTCTCTACCAAACTCTATGGTTTCTACATACCAAGCCGCAAGCTCTTCGGAGATAAGATACAGGCTGTGCGCCACGTGTTTACGCCTACGGTGAGCTTCAGTTATGCCCCAGACTTCGGAGCTTCACGCTACGGCTACTGGGACACCTACCAGAAGACCGATGCCGACGGAAACGTATCGCTGGTGAGCTATTCTAAGTATGCCAACGCCCTCTACGGTGCGCCGGGCAAGGGTAAGAGCGGTAACATCTCGTTTACCCTGGGCAACAACATCGAGATGAAGGTGAAGAGCGACAAGGACTCTACCGGATACAAGAAACTCAGTATCATCGATGCGTTCGACATCAACATGAGTTACAATACCGCAGCCAAGGTTCGCCCTTGGAGCGATATGAACATCAACCTCAGACTGAAGTGGTGGAAGAACTATACCTTCAACATGAACGCTGTGTTTGCCACCTATGCCTACGAGCTGGACGACCAGAACAATGTTTATGTGGGTACCCATACGGAGTGGGGCAAGGGCAGGTTCGGACGATTCCAGGGTATGTCGCAGAACTTCTCGTTCACACTGAACCCGGAGAAGCTGAAGAAACTCTTTGGCGGGGGTGATGATGAGGACGACAAGAAGAACAGCCAGCGCAATGATGATGACGATGAAGGTCTGGATACCGACATCGAGAGCAACGTAGACGACAGCATAGAGAAGGGTAAGACGGCAGCCAAGAAGGGCGGCAAGGCTGAAACGGATTCAGATGGTTATATGGCGTTTAAGATGCCATGGTCGCTGACCTTCGGTTATGGTGTAACGATGCGCGAGGATACGCGAAGAGAGAAGTTCAATGAGAAGACGATGCGCTATGCATACAAGTTTACCCAGACTCTGAACATGAGTGGTAACGTAAGAATCAGTGATGGCTGGAACATCAGTTTCTCATCCGGTTATGATTTTGACAACCACAAGATCAGTATGACCACCGCCAGTCTGGCTCGTGATCTTCACTGTTTTAACATGAGCTGTTCTGTGGTTCTCGCTCCATATACGAGCTACAACTTCACCTTCCGTTGTAACGCAGCCACCCTGACAGATGCGCTGAAATACGACAAGCGTAGCGGTTATTCGAACGCTGTACAATGGTACTAGATGAAAGTTTATAGTTGAAAGTTTATAGTTAATAGAGCTTTTCAGCTTATAGTTAATAAAAAAACAGGCAAAATCATTTTGCCTGTTTTTTTTGTTTTATCTATATTACTTTTTTACCCTTTTACTTTTTTACCTTTAAAAGCCTTCTTTTAGCCTCCGGGTGCTCAGGATAAAGGGTGAGGGCCTTGCGGTAATTCATGATGGCAGCCTCTTTCATGCCCTCTTTTTCGCACTCCTTCCCCATAATCACATACTCCGTGGCAAGGCGCTTGAGGAACTTCTGCTGCTTCTCCTTCTCTTCATCCTTCTTTCTTATTTCTTCGCGCAACCGCTCGTTCTCTGCCTGAAGCTCGTTCACCCTGTTCAGCTTTTTGCGGATGAAACGCTTGGCAAGCGGCTGCTCGATGTCATAACGGCTGTGGATGGCAAGGAAGAAGTTATCGAGAGCCGACTGCATATCGCCCCTGTCAAAGGCCTTGACGGCATCATGATACTGCTTGTCGGCCTTACTCTGGGTAAGCGCTGTGTTGATGGTGCTTTGGTCGTTGTAATGACGGGCAAACTGCTTGACATCATTGCGCACGAAAACATCACTCTGACGCAACGGCTCCTGAAGACTGATGCCCTCGAGACTGGTGCAGCGGGACAAGGCAACATACGTCTGTCCGCCCGCAAAGACACCACCCGTGAAATCAATCTTCACCTGGTTGAAGGTGAGGCCCTGGCTCTTATGAACCGTTATCGCCCAAGCCAGACGGATGGGGTACTGCTCGTATCTGCCAATCTCTTCCTCCTCAATCTTTTTCTCAACCTCATTGAAATGGTATCTCATGTTGCTCCATGCCGCAGGCTCCACCATCACATCCTTGCCTTCCTCGGTGCGCACATAAATCTTGGCATCCTCATCCTCATCAAAACCGATGATGGTGCCCAGCGTGCCATTCACCCACTGATGCTCGATATCATTCTTGATGAAGATAACCTGAGCCCCCGTCTTGAGGTAAAGCTCGATAGGGGTAGGGAGACTGCTCTCCGGAAACTCGCCCTGTATGTGACCACGGAAGAGACAAGGCTCTCCCGGAAGACGCTGGAGTTGGCTGTCGTTGATGTAATCTACCGTATCGCGGCGTGTAGAGAGGGTGATGGCAAGTTTGGAATCACCTTCATCGAGCTGGGCTCCCACACGCTGGTTGAGGCGCTGTAGATCCTGCATGGGCACCTGAGACGTGCGGATATGGTCGAGGATGCTGATGAAAACGGGATCGCTCTGACGGTATACCTTCTTGAGTTCGATGCTCACGAGCTTGAAGTATTCGAATACCTTGGCATCGAAGAAGAAACTGCTGCGGTAGAAGGGACTGAGCAGATGACGGTCGTCTTCCTTCACCACAGGCTCCAGCTGGAAGATATCGCCCACCAGAAGCAGCTGCTTGCCCCCGAAAGGCTCTCGCATGTTGCGGCAATATACCCGCAATATCTTGTCCAGGAAATCGATGATATCGGCACGAACCATACTGATCTCATCGATGATGATGAGCTCTACCTCGCGGATAATCTTTATCTTCTCTGAATTATACTTCAGGGTGTTGCGGATGTTGCGGACGGAATACATGCTGTCGTTGGGCAGCAGCGGGTGGAAAGGAAGCTTGAAAAAGCTGTGGAGCGTGCTTCCTCCGGCGTTGATGGCCGCAATGCCTGTTGGGGCAAAAATGATATGTTTCTTCTTGGTATTGGCGGCTATATAACGTAAAAAAGTAGATTTACCCGTCCCCGCCTTTCCGGTAAGGAAAAGCGAACGACGGGTAAACTGTATGATTTGGAGTGCATTCTGCAACTCCGGGTTGTCGAGATCAATCATTGTATTTAATTTATAGTTTATAATTTATAGTTTATAGCATAAGCCATATTAAATCGCCTTCTTGCTAAACGGTGTAGCCGCTATAAACTATAAATTATTAACTAAATTTAAAGATCATCGAAGTTGACAGGCTGCTCCGTTGGCTTGGCCTTCTTCTTCTCTTTCTTTTCTTCTGTGGTGGCTGTACCGTTGGCAGATTCGCTTTCAGCCTTCTTGGCAGGAACCTCGCGGATGATAGGGTTGCCTTCGTCATCGAGAACGATCTCTTCCTGGAAGGCGGTACTGTCCACCTTGGTGGTATCTACCTTTGGCTTTGGTGCATAGCTTGCACAGATGTACATATCGCGGGTGATATCGCTGTCCTGTGGCTTGTCAAACTTGCCGTGATACTGCTGGAAGGCTGGGTCGCCAAAGACACTCTGGAGGAAGTAACCGCACACAGGAAGAGCGGTTCTCGAACCCTGACCCAATGCTCCGGTGCGGAAGTGGAGACAGCGGTATTCGCCTCCTACCCAGGCACCAACTACGAGCTTAGGGCTCACACACATGAACCAGGCATCGGAGTGGTTATTGGTGGTACCTGTCTTGCCACCGAACTCGGTATCACGGTAATTGCCTACATAGCCCCAGAGACTCTGGGATGTACCTCCCGGCTCCTTCATACCGCCCTGTAAGAGCTGCTGCATGAGGAAGGCACTCTTATAAGGTATCACCTGCTCGGAATCGGTAGGGCCCTCGTAAACCACCTTACCGTCGTGGTCTACAATCTTGGTAACCAATACCGGGTCGTGGTGCTTGCCATTGTTGGCAATGGTGCTGTAGGCGCATGCCATCTCCAGGAGGTTGACATCGCTGGAACCGAGGGCGAGAGAAGGGGTGTCATCCAACGGACTGTTGATACCCATCTTCTTGGCTGTCTCGATGATGCGCTTGATGCCCATCTCCTGTCCTAATCTTACAGCCACAGAGTTGATACTCTTGGCAAAGGCACTCTTCAATGGGATGCTGTCGCCCGAGAACGAACCATTGGCGTTGGATGGACGCCAGGTGGTCATTTCGTGCTTCTTCTTATCGTATACCTCCATAGAGATATATTCGTCGCGACGCTTGTCACAAGGGGTTAAACCCTGATTCATTGCCTCGGTATAAACAAAGAGCTTGAAGGTAGAACCAGGCTGGCGCTCGGCTGTAACCTTGTCATACTTCCAGTGGTCGAAGTCGATATCGCCCACCCATGCCTTTACTGCTCCGGTCTGTGGCTCCATGGCTACAAAGGCGCAGTGCATGAAGGTGGTCATATACTTGATGGAGTCTTCTGATGTCATGTTCATCGTGATACTGCCCTTGTCATAATCGAATACCTTAACCGGGTGAACCCACTCCTTATAGTAATAGTTTACTGAGTCGGGATTGTTAGGGAAGCGGGCTATCAATGCCTTGTAGAATGGCTGGCGCTCGGCGATGCCCTGGATGAAGTTTGGTATCACGTTGTGGTTCTCATCCTGCCAAGGATCCTGACCCATCCAGTTGCCTTTGCCTGCCTGGGTACGGCGGATGCTCCAGTGGTTGTTGAAGTTCTGCTGTACCTGTTTCATCTGCTTGCGGGCTGCATCTTCTGCATACTTCTGCATGCGGGTATCGATGGTGGTATAAATCTTCAAACCGCTGGTATAGAGATCGTAACCTTCGTCTTTACACCAGTCTTTCAGGTAGTTGGCTACTGCCTCACGGAAGTATTTAGCCTGTCCGTCGTAGTTTTCTTCTACCTTGAAATCGAGCTTGATAGGCTCATCTTTCAGTTCATTGTATCTGTCTTTTGAGAGATCGCCATGTGTCACCATATTATATAATACGGTGTTGCGGCGTGCAAAACTGTTCTCCGGGTTGGTGCGTGGGTTGTAGTAGGTGGTAGCTTTGAGCATGCCCACGAGCACGGCAGCCTGACCGGTGGTCAACTCCTTAGGGGTGGTGTTGAAGTAGGTCTTCGCAGCGGTTTTGATACCATAGGAATTGCTACCGAAATCTACCGTGTTGGCATACATGGTGATGATTTCCTTCTTGCTGAACACAGTTTCGAGTTTTACCGCGATGATCCACTCCTTGCTCTTGATGATGAGCAGGCGGAGTACAGGAATCTTGCCCAGCAAACCGGTAGAATATTGCGAACGTACACGGAACATGTTCTTCGCCAGCTGCTGTGTGATGGTAGAAGCACCGCGCCCGTTATGATGGAGGAGTGCATCCTTGGCAGCAGCAAACACACCGATAGGGTCGATACCGATATGCTTGTAGAATCGTTCATCCTCGGTATCTACCAGTGCCTTGAAGAAATCAGGTGTAACCTCATCATATTCTACCGGAGTACGATTTTCGTTGAAATACTTGCCGATGAGCTTTCCATCAGCCGAATAGATTTCAGAGGCCTCTGAGGTCTGTGGGTCCAGGATGCCTGAGAAATAGCCAGGTGACTTGCCGAAGAGCCATAAGAAGTTGATATCTACTGCGCCCAGATACAAGATGAAGGCGACTATACAACTTGCCAAGGCAACGAGGGTCTTGGTATACCACGCTCTGCCCTGATACAATCCTTTGTACCAGGTACAGAATGCGCGAAACTTTTGCCATAACCAGGCAAAGAGAGACTTAATTTTATTCATATATGATGATATAATGATTTCGTTGTTTTACTCTTCGTTCTTCACTTCCTCTACATCCACATAAATCTCCTTTGAATCCTGTTTCTGCTGTTGGTTCTTCAGCCAGATTCTCTTGTTGTTGGAGACTTTAAAGGCGTTGAGAAGCTCTACTACTCCATAGATGAGCATACCCCAACCGATGATGAAAAGAGGAGCAGAGGCGATGGCTGAAGGCTTGATGATGGCGAGCAGACCCAGCAGAAGAAGGGCTGAAGGGAAGAGCCAAAAGAGAATGCCTACGCGTCCCATCTTAGCTGCTGAAGCCAGGTTGGCAAACTGGGTCAGAGCGCCCAAAATCAGGATGAACGCCAGGATGAACATCAGCCAGGCGATAAACACCTGAGGCATCAGGGCAAGCAGCAATCCCAGGATAAGACTGCCTACGCTCACAAGCGGGAATTTAGGCATCATGCCCATGATTGGCTTACCATTGGAATCAGACAGAATCTGGCCCTGCATCTTCTCTGCATTGCGCTTGGCTGCCCAATAACTGGCAAGGGAGATGACACCTGAAAGGAAAAACAAAACACCGATGGCGATGGTTATCCAGGTGACAGTCTGCTCACGATATTGGATGAGCAGGACTCCTACAATGATGGCGCATACTGCGCGGAATATTGAACTGTGTATTACCTTCATACTAAAACTGATTTTGTTATTTCGGGGCAAAGTTACGAAAGAAATCCGAAACTAGCAAGAAGTTTTTTATATAAACTTAAATTATTGCTATATTTAACGCTAATTATTGCTATATTTAACGCAAATTATTTGTTGGTCTCGATAGAAAGCCGTAATTTTGTAAGCAAAATCAGAATCATGATGTCTTGGAAAGAGACTTAGTGAAAGTAAAAACTATGTCTGGAGTATAGACTTAGGAAAAGTAAAAACTCATTTTTGATATAGACGGAAAAAGTAGAGACAATGACAAAATTATATTTGGTGCGCCATGGTGAAACGGTGGATAACAAGGCGCAAATTATGCAGGGACAAACACCGGGAAAACTCAATATGAAAGGTATTGAGCAGGCTGAGGAAGTGGCCAGGAAAATGGCGGGTACACCTATCGATGTTTTCGTATCGAGCGATCTCTATCGCAGTATACAGACCTGTGAAATTATCGCCGGCTCGCATCCCGTTGTCACCACTCCCTTGCTCAGAGAGCGTGATTGGGGCGATTTTACGGGTAAATTCATCCCTGACCTGCCGAAGGATCCAAAGGATTGGCCGGACAACATAGAGACGCTGGAAAAGATGAAATCAAGAGCCCAGAATTTCCTTACCTGGCTCAAGGTTACTTATCCTGATCAGACCGTTCTTGCTGTGGGGCATGGCATCATCAACAAGGCTATCCAGAGTGTTTATTATAAACGTCCGATGAACCTGATAGAGAAAATGGCGAATGCTGAGGTCAGAGTCCTTATTCTTTAAGTGAAGAGTGAAGAATTCAATTACTTCGCTAATCATAAAGTTCAAAGTATCAAAAGTTCAAAGTATAATTCAAAGTATCAAAGAATATGAATAAAATTGCTCTTATTACAGGCGCAACAAGCGGTATTGGCGAAGGTTGTGCACGTCGTTTTGCCCGTGGCGGCTATAACCTGATTCTTACAGGTAGAAATACGGGAAAGTTGGAAATCCTGAAGAAAGAACTCGAGGCTGAGGGCGTTGAGGTGCTTGCCTTGGCTTTCGATGTGCGTAACCGTGAAGCTGCCAAGAAAGCGGTGGATTACATCCCTGAGGAGTGGCGCAATGTGGATGTGCTTATCAATAATGCAGGACTCGCGCGTGGATTGGAACCTGAATATGAGGGCGATTTTGAAGATTGGGACCAGATGATTGATACCAATATCAAGGGACTCTTAACCATGACTCGCCTGATTGTACCTGGTATGGTGGAGCGTAATCATGGTCATGTAATCAATATAGGTAGTGTGGCGGGTGATGCTGCTTATGCGGGAGGTAATGTATATTGTGCTACCAAAGCGGCTGTAAAGGCTATTACAGACGGCTTGCGCATTGATGTGGCACATACGAAAGTGCGTGTTACCAATGTGAAACCGGGTTTGGTTGAAACCAACTTCTCTAACATCCGTTTCCATGGTGACCAGAACCGCGCAGACAACGTTTACCGCGGTATAGAACCTCTAAATGGCGATGATATAGCTGATGTAGCCTTCTATGCTGCAAGTGCCCCAGAACACGTGCAAATAGCTGAGGTACTGGTTCTTGCTACGCATCAGGCTAACGGAACCGTGATACACAGAAGCTAGTTAATAGTTTACAGTTAATAGTTAATAGTTTATAGAGGCTGCGCCGTTGAGCAAGATTGTCAAAGCGGTTTATGCTATAAACTGTAAACTATTAATTATTAACTATTAATGATGTGGCAAAGCTGATTGATATCTGATTCGAATGTATCTCGATTAATCGCCTTTGCTCGCATTCCAGACTTGTAGTTGTAGATGGTCTGGGTGGAGTAATGCAGCAGGGTGGCAATCTCCTGGCTGTCGGTTACACCCAGTCGCATCAGGGCAAAGATGCGAATCTCAGTGGTCAGGTCGTGCGTAGTAGGAACTTCCATTTGACATTCTGGCAGCAGGAGCTTGTTCAACTCAGTAACGAAACCCGGATACAACTCCATGAATGCCTTATCGAACCGGTTGTAGAACATCTGTGATTCCTCTTCTTCCAATTTATGGGTGTTGAGACTCTTCAGTAAATCGGCGGTCTGGTTTGCCTTGATCTTACGGCTTACCAGTTTGCGATAATCTGATAACTTGCTGATATAAGCCGCACTGATGTCCATAAAGAGGCGCATGTAGGTCTCTCGCTTGATATTGGTCTCTACCAGCTGCTGGTTCAGTTCGGTGAGCTGTGCATTCATCTCTTTCTGCTTCTCGTTCTGTTCTTCAATCTCAGCCTTGTTTTTCTTCAGCCTGTTCTTCTGTCGGTTGTTGACTAAGGAGAGGATGAGGATGATGACCAGCGCTATGCTTACACCAATGAACCCCCAGAGAAAGCGGGTACGCGAGCGCTCGGCAGCCTGCTGGTTGGCTGAAGCGATGACTGGAAGGATGTTGGAAATCTGCATCATGCGCAGTTGGTTGTTGAAGAACTGGGCATCTTCCATCGTGTGCTGGATATATTTGGCAGCTCTCTTGCTGTTGCTCGCATCCTTTTTAAAGAGGTAGTAGGCTAGCTTTTGAAGCGCAACAGTTTCTTTGAGTTGGCACAATCCATCGCTCACGGATGCCTCTACGAGATATTCCTCGTAAAGGTCGAATTTGCCGTTTTTTTTGTAATATCTGGCTATACCATAAGCCGACATGGCATGTATGCGGGATTTGGCTGGCGACATCTTCAGTGCCTTCAGATAATAGTTGAGCGATTCCTTGCTGGTAGGGTTGTGGAGATAGGCGTATTCGCCCATGAGATACTGATAGAAGACGTTATGCTTATTGTTTTCGTTGAAACTCTGTATCAGAAGGGTCATATAATGTTTCTTCTGGGCACGGAATTCTTCGGCGTAATCTGAGTTCTTGGCGTATGATTCCCAGTAATTATAGATCCAGGCGAAGGTGAAGTAATAGTATAGCTTCAACTGGTATGGCATCTCATCAGGATTGAGCGATTGGAGTAAGCTTTCTGCTTTGCCATAAAATCCCCTTACCGAGAGTATGGACGCCCGGTTTATCTGGTTACGTAATATATAATAGGTGTTATGACATTTTTCTGCCAATTCAAGCCCCTGTTTCATATATGCGTATGCTGAGTCGTAGCGGTAAGCACTATAGGCATGATATATGCTGTCAAGAAACAGTAGTCGGGTTTGGTTGTCTTCAGCTTCATAAGCTTGCCGCTTCAGATGTTTCAATTCCTTTTCCTTGATTCCCTGATAATATTGGTCGTTTTCAATCATCTTGTCAATACGATCCAATAAAGTCTTCTCGTCCGTTTTGCCTTGAGCAGCCAATGGCATAGTAAGCAAAAGAAGTAAATATATAAGTAGTTTCATCTTTAATGCTTCTTTATAATTATAATAAAATTGTCTTTTAAATGTTATTTTCGTCCTTTTGTCCGTTTTGTGGTGCAAAGATACAAATTTCCTTTCATATAATGCTATTTACTTTAGATAAAAATAGTTAATATATTAAAGCGTCTGATTCTTAATGAGTTATCTGTTTCTTTGGTAGGCTGATTTTTTACCAAAATGCTACTTAGGTATACAACTTTGAAAAAAATGATATAACTTTGCAAACGAAATCAGAAAACAGTAGTTTTAATGGTTTAATTACCACTTCAAGTCTTCTAAAAGTATTTAATGATAAGAAAATTCCTTTTGTTGATTTAGTATGTTGATTTAAATAGGAAAACAGGTTTAGTTTATATTAGGGAAAAAAGGATTGGTAATAGACTAGGCTACTTGATGATTCAAGTTTGCCCTTAAAGGCAAAGCTTATCTATTATGTTTTAGGGAAAACCGCCATGCTTTTGTGAAAAAGTGTGGCGGTCTTTGTTTAATATATGTTAGTTTCTTCTCTTTTCTTTTTCTTTTCTTTGGTCAACTCAAATTATTTTTTTACCTTTGCCACATATTTATATATAGATGAATGGATTTATATATATAGGTAGTAGGAAATAGATTTCGAGAGAAAATATCAGTTTTCTTCATGTGTAGAGGGAAATGGTAAGTAGACTTTAAAATATTATATTGAATAAAATATTAAAACAATGAATATATTAGTAACAGGCGCTAATGGTCAATTGGGACATGAAATGCAAATTTGTGCCCAAAAAAGCAATCACAAGTTTGTCTTCACCGATGTGGCTGAAGGCTATGAAAAACTGGATATCACCAATCTTGACGCTATCCGAGAAAAGGTGAGGGAGAATGATATTCAGGTAATTGTTAACTGCGCTGCTTATACCAACGTAGATAAGGCTGAAACAGATTACGATCTGGCTAATCTGCTCAACAATACTGCTGCGGGAAATTTGGCACAGGCTATGAAGGAGGTAGATGGTACTTTGATTCATGTATCTACCGACTATGTTTTTCAGGGCGACAAGAATATACCTTGCCGTGAAGATTGGGAAACGAATCCTTTGGGGGTATATGGTAAAACGAAACTTGCAGGCGAAAAGAGTATTGAAGCTACTGGATGCAAGCATATCATCATCCGTACAGCATGGCTCTACTCGCAGTGGGGTAAGAACTTCGTGAAAACCATGCAGAGTCTCACGGCAAGCCATGACACCCTAAAGGTGGTCTTCGACCAGGTGGGTACTCCAACTTACGCTGGCGACCTGGCTGCTGTCATCTCACATATCATCGAAACTGACCAGTTGGATAAGACGGGCATCTACCACTTCTCTAATGAGGGTGTCTGCTCTTGGTTCGATTTCGCTAAGATTATCTGCGAACTGAGCGGAAATACTTGCGATATACAGCCTTGCTACAGCGAGGAGTTCCCAAGCCCAGTGAAGCGTCCTCACTTCTCTGTACTTGACAAGAGTAAGCTGAAGCAGACTTTCGGATTCAAGGTGCCATACTGGACTGACAGTTTGAAGAAGTGCATCGCTGAATTGGCGGCATCAAAATAATTATTAATTATAAATTATAAATTATTAATTGAAATGAAGAATATCATTATCACGGGCGGTGCTGGTTTCATCGGCTCACACGTAGTAAGGCTTTTCGTGAACAAATATCCTGAGTATCACATCATCAACCTCGACAAGTTGACTTACGCAGGTAATCTGGCTAACCTCAAGGACATTGAGGACAAGCCTAACTATACTTTCGTTAAGGGTGATATCTGCGATTTCGACCTGATGCTGAAACTGATGCAGGACTACAAGGTGGATGGCATCATCCATCTCGCTGCCGAGAGCCATGTAGATAGAAGTATCAAGGATCCATTCACTTTCGCTCAGACCAACGTGATGGGAACCCTGTCTCTGCTCCAGGCGGCAAAGATTTACTGGGAGAGTCTTCCTGAGGGATACGAGGGCAAGCGCTTCTACCACATCTCTACCGATGAGGTATATGGTGCATTGCAGATGACTCATCCTGAGGGTATTCCAGCTCCTTTCACTACCAAGGCATCCAGCGATAAAAACCATGAGGCTTATGGCGAGGAGTTCTTCCTGGAGACTACCAAGTACAATCCTCACTCTCCATATTCTGCATCCAAGGCAAGCTCAGACCACTTCGTCCGTGCTTTCCACGATACATACGGTATGCCAACCATCGTGACCAACTGCTCTAACAACTACGGTCCATACCAGTTCCCTGAGAAGTTGATTCCGCTGTTTATCAACAATATCCGTCATCGCAAGCCATTGCCAGTATATGGTAAGGGTGAGAACGTGCGCGACTGGTTGTATGTAGTAGATCATGCCCGTGCCATCGATATGATTTTCCACAAGGGTAAGATTGCCGAGACCTACAACATCGGTGGTTTCAACGAGTGGAAGAACATCGATATCATCAAGGTGGTTATCAAGACCGTGGATAGATTGCTCGGCAGAAAGGAAGGCGAGGATATGGATCTCATCACTTATGTAACAGACAGAAAGGGTCACGATATGCGTTATGCCATCGACTCTAGAAAGTTGCAGAAGGAATTGGGTTGGGAGCCATCTCTGCAGTTTGAGGAGGGTATCGAGGAGACTGTAAAATGGTATCTCGAGAACCAGGAATGGATGGATAATGTAACATCGGGTGATTACCAGAAGTATTACGATAATATGTATTCAAACCGATAATAGCTTTTGGAGTAATCGGAACATGTTTTTATTGTAACCGGTGCATGTCTCTATTGTAACCGGTGCAAGAGATTCTGTTTTGTATATTGAATCAGGAGTCCTGTATTTGTTTATAACAGCAAATGCAGGACTTTTTGGTTTTATGGCAATTAAAATGCAGTAAATATATTATTATTTCTTAATTTTTTATGCTTTATGTCGAAGAAAACTGAAAACTAGAAAATATTTTTCTATCTTTGCAGCCTTAATGATATATAAAAGAAACAGATATGAAGAAAATAATAAAATCAGGCATCGTTATGGCGGTTGCTACTTTGTCGTGCCTTCCCGTTAAGGGACAGGAAAAGGTGGTTCCTTTTAAATATGGTAATATGGACCACTGGGTAATCAGGAATATCAAAGAATCAGGCATTATTGGAGGAAATCAGAAAAAAGTTTATGCCGTTGGACCTAATATGACTATCAATGGTAATAGTCCTTATACCAATAAGGGTGGTTCGCCTTGGGGTTCCTCTAATGTCCTGGCACATGTATCGGGCATCTATAAGACGAATAACTCTGTGTTTCGTGATAAACATGGTAGTGGATATTGTGCCAAACTGGTAACCCATATTGAGAAAGTAAAAGTGCTGGGACTCATCAATATCAAGGTCTTGGCTGCCGGTTCTCTCTTTCTGGGTGATGTTCGTGAACCGATAACAAGTACCAAGGATGGTCCTAAAGCCATCAACTGGGGTATACCATTCACCGCACGTCCTAAGGCTTTGCGCTTTGATTATAAGACTTCTTTTCCTAATGCAGCCAATCGTATCAAGCAGAATGGATTTAGCGGAGCCTCTACGGTTGCAGGGCGAGATCATGCTATAGCTGTGCTCTATCTGCAGAAACGGCATGAAGATGCTAAGGGAAATATAACAGCTAAACGTGTGGGTACGATGGTAGTCAGATTCGGAAAGAGTACCGATAGATGGGTGGAAGATGCTACCTATACAATCCATTATGGCGATATCCGCCACATGGCAGGTTATCAGGCTGCTACTATGGGACTGCGATCCACTGACTATGCCCGTAACAGCAAGGGTAAGAGTGTGCCGGTAAAAGAAGTAGGATGGGCGAGTGCTAACGAAACACCTACTCATCTGATTCTTCAGTTCTCCTCATCCGATGGTGGAGCCTATATCGGAACTCCAGGCAATACCTTGTGGATTGATAATGTAGCATTGGTGTATTAAAATAATAAAATCGACAAAATGAAGCATATTCTGACAATACTTATTATGATGTTGGCATTGGGCAGCTATGCCTCTGAGCCTTCTGTAACCGATAGTATCTCATCTGCAGAGAAGATGGATACGACGACTTTACATGCCGGGAAATCATGGGTGAACCGGATTCTTGACTACTTTAATGATTCCAACAAAAACAAGAAGCATAAGCGTTTCGATTTTAGTGTGATAGGTGGCCCTCATTATGCCTCTGATACCAAGTTTGGATTGGGATTGGTGGCAGCAGGACTATACCGTACTGATCCGAATGACAGTATTCTTCCTCCTTCTAATGTCTCGCTTTATGGTGATGTCAGTTCTGTTGGTTTCTACATGTTGGGGGTCCGTGGTAACCATATTGCTCCTAAAGGAAGATATCGCATCGATTATCACCTTTATTTCTATTCTTTTCCCTCTGATTTTTGGGGAATAGGCTATGAGATGGGCGATAACGATGCCAATAAGAGTGACATGAAGCGTTGGCAGGCTCAGGCTGAAGTTAGCTTCCTGTTTCGTGTAGCAGATAATTTCTATATCGGACCGATGGCGAGTTATGACTATGTAATAGGTAAACATATTGAGCGTCCGGAATTACTGCAAGGCATGGATCAGCATACTTGGAATGTTGGAGCTGGTGTTTCTCTGGTATATGATAACAGAGATAATCTTACGAATCCACATCGTGGTATCTGTCTGAATATCAATCAGATGTTCAGACCTAGATTTATGGGAAATGATTATGCCTTCAGTACGACGGCATTTCGTTTTGATGCTTATCAGCGACTGGGTAAGGGAACGGTTCTTGCCGAGGACATTGGGGCTAACCTCAACTTTGGTAATCCTTCGTGGGGAATGATGGCAGAATTGGGTGGTACTCATTCCATGCGTGGCTATTATGAAGGCCGTTATCGCGATAAACATTCTCTGGAAGCTACGATTGAGTTGCGCCAACATGTATGGAAGCGTAATGGCATCGTAGTGTGGGTTGGAGCAGGAACCATCTTCCCGAAATTCTCGGCATTGCGCTCTAAACAGATTTTGCCGAATGCCGGTGTAGGTTATCGCTGGGAATTTAAGAAGAATGTGAATGTACGTCTGGATTATGGATTCGGTAAGTCGGGGCAGTCTGGTTTCCTGTTTAATATCAATGAAGCGTTTTAATACAAGAGAAGAATGAATCGTTTATCCTATATATATAATAAGGTGTCATCGGGGCAATTCCTGTATGTTTATGCTGTGGTGGCATTGCTGTTGCCTAATATAGCCTTGTGTTATACCGAGTGCTTGGCTCCGTGGGCATGTGGTGTCAACGTGTTGCTGCCTTTGTCGCTGTATATGTTGTTCTTTTCTGTGGCTAAGCGTCCTGGTAAGATGATATGGTGGGCATTTATCTTTGTCTTTTTCGCTGCGTTCCAGCTGGTATTGCTTTATCTTTTCGGAACGGGAGTGATAGCAGTAGATATGTTTCTGAATCTCGTAACTACCAATCCCGGTGAAGCGATGGAGCTGCTCGATAATCTGGCACCAGCCGTGGTAGGTGTGTTTGTGGTTTATTTGCCTTTGCTTATCCTGGGGGGTGTCAATATCAGAAGAGATAGCCGGTTGTCGGTTTCTTTCCAGCAGAGAGTTCGCCATTGGGCAATGCAGATTGGGGCTATAGGACTGTTCTGTCTGCTGGCAAGCTATCTGGTGGTGGATGATTACCGTATGCGCAATCAGCTTTATCCTGTCAATATCTGCTATAATCTCTATTTGGCTTTCGAACGCAATGCGGCTTCAGAGAATTACAGGGAAGCAAGCCGGGATTTTAAGTTTGAGGCCAGGAGTGAGCATTCTGCCACGGCTCCCGAGGTGTATGTGATGGTAGTAGGAGAGACGGCACGAACTCATAATTTCAGTCTTTACGGCTATCCTCGGAATACCAATCCTCTGCTTTCCAAGACACCGGGTATCAAAGCTTTCCCGAATGTGACAACGCAGAGCAATACCACCCATAAGAGTGTACCGATGCTCTTGTCTGCTGCATCAGCCGAGGATTTTGAGCGACTTTTTCATGAGAAAGGCATCCTAGCGGCCTTTAAGGAAGCCGGATTCCATACTGTGTTTATCAGCAACCAGTTGCCCAATCATTCGTTTATCGATTTTCTGGGAGAACAGGCTGATGAGCATTATTTTCTGAAGAAAGAGGATGCTTCGCAAGGCAACCATTATGATGAGGATCTGTTGCAGAAACTGGATGAGATATTGCCATTGGCTGATGCTTCCTCGTCTGCCCATTACCGTTATCGCAAACTCTTCGTGGTTCTTCATTCCTATGGTTCTCACTTCAATTATCAGGAGCGCTATCCCCGTAGTTTCGCTTACTTCAAGCCTGATAGCAGGAGTGAGGCAAAATCGGAGAATAGGCGTGATTTGTTGAATGCTTACGATAATACCATCCGATATACCGATTATATCCTGCATGGTATCATTGAACGTCTGCAGAAATGGGAGGGGGTACAGACTAAGACGGATGGGGTATATGATCAGCCTACATCAGCGATGCTCTATACCAGCGATCATGGAGAGAATATTTTCGATGATGAGCGCAGCCTCTTCCTTCATGCAGCACCGAAGGCTTCGGATTACGAACTGCATGTGCCTTTCATCATCTGGACTTCTGATGGATTCAGTAAACAATATCCGGATATATTGAAGGCTTTGGGAGAAAATCGGTCAAAACAGGTGCAGAGTAGTCTTTCGGCTTTTCATACTATGTTGGGCATCGGTGGCATTCAGACCCGTTATCGTCTGGATGAATACTCGGTGGCGAGTGGTAAATATCATCCAACGGAATTGCTCTATCTCGATGATCATGATGAGGCAATACCGCAGGAAGATGCCAAGTTTTTGCGTTAAATTCTAAGCCAAAAGGCTTTCTTGCTGTAAAATACATGAAAAGAGTTTTCGTAAATGTCAATTATTTGCGAAAACTCTTTGTCGTATCTATAATTTGCTGTATCTTTGCAGCCGGATTTAGATAATAATAAAAATACAGTTGTTATGGAACCAACTCGAAAAATCGAAAAGGTAGGCATGCGCAACCTTCGCATGGAGGATTACGATCAGCTTGCCAAGTCGTTTAAGCGTATTTACGCAGACTCAGATGTATTCTGGACAAAAGAACAGATTAAGAAACTCATTACTATCTTTCCTGAGGGACAGGTGGTTATTATCGTGGATGATAAGATTGTGGGCTGTGCGCTCTCTATCATCGTCAACTATAATATGGTGAAGGGCGATCATACCTATGCTCAGGTTACGGGTAATGAAACCTTCAATACCCACGATCCTAATGGAAACATTCTTTACGGCATCGAGGTATTTATCCACCCTGATTATCGTGGTTTGCGCCTGGCTCGCCGTATGTATGAGTATCGCAAGGAACTCTGCGAGAAACTCAATCTGAAGGCTATCATGTTTGGCGGTCGTATACCAAACTATCACAAGTATGCCGATAAGATGCGCCCTAAGGAGTATATCGAGCATGTAAGAAACCGTGAAATCTATGACCCGGTTCTTACCTTCCAGCTTTCCAACGACTTCCATGTACGCCGTGTGATCCGCAACTATCTTCCTAGCGATGAGGAGAGCGAACACTGCGCCACCCTCTTGCAGTGGGATAATATCTATTATCAGCCACCTACGGATTCTTATGTAGACCGCAAGCCAACCGTAAGAATCGGATTGGTACAGTGGCAGATGCGCCCATACGCTTCGGTGGACGACCTCTTTGAGCAGGTAGAGTTCTTCGTAGATTCCGTGAGCGACTATAAGAGCGATTTCATTCTCTTCCCTGAGTATTTCAATGCACCGTTGATGGCTCGTTTCAACGACTTGGGTGAGGCGCAGAGCATCCGAAAGATGGCGCAGTATACCGAAGAAATCCGTGATCGTTTCCGCGAGTTGGCCATCAGTTACAACATCAATATCATCACGGGTAGTATGCCTTATCTTAAGGACGATTCCCTCTATAATGTGGGCTTCCTTTGCCGTAGAGATGGTAGCGTAGACATGTACGAGAAGATTCATGTTACACCAGATGAGCAGAAGTGCTGGGGATTGAGTGGTGGTAGCCATATCCAGACCTTCGATACCGATTGCGGTAAGATTGGTATCGTGATCTGCTATGATGTGGAGTTCCCTGAGTTGTCAAGATTAATGGCTGAGGATGGCATGCAGATTCTCTTCGTTCCATTCATGACCGATACCCAGAATGCTTACTCCCGAGTAAGAGTATGTGCCCAGGCGCGTGCTATCGAGAACGAGTGCTATGTAGCCATTGCGGGTAGTGTGGGCAACTTGCCACGTGTTCACAACATGGATATCCAGTATGCCCAGAGCGCCGTGTTCACCCCTTGCGACTTTGCTTTCCCTAACGATGGCAAGCGTTCAGAGGCAACACCTAATACCGAGATGATTCTCGTATCAGATGTTGACCTGAATCTCTTGAATGAGCTTCATACCTACGGTGCTGTAAGAAATCTTCGCGATCGCCGCAAGGATCTGTATGAATTGAAACAGAAGAAGTAAGTGGCAAGAAAAATTTAACATTTAACATTCAACACTTAACATTTAAATAAAGTGTATAAGATAGAAATCTCGGAGCGCACGCTCCACTTCAAGCAGCCGGCAGGCACGTCTCGTGGGGTTTATACCACGAGACACAGTTATTATCTCACTCTCACCTCTGATGAAATGCCGGGAGTAGAGGGAGTGGGAGAGTGTGCTACGCTCCCTGATCTCAGTTGCGATGCCAAACCGGAATATGAGATGACCCTGCGACAGGTTTGTCAGATGGTAGAGCAGATGGGACGCATCCCTTACGATATGATTCGTGCTTATCCAAGCATTACTTTTGGTCTCGAAACTGCCTTTGCTTCATTCTTTGATGAAACGAAGAAGAAGCTGGGGGCAATGAATCTGTCTGAGGGAAAGACTTCTGTCGAAATACTGAAGGAGGCGGGAGTCTCTGTTCCTATGGGAATGGAGAATCTTGTCAATCTCTTCGATTCTCCTTTCGGAAGAGGTGAAGAAGGTATCACAATCAACGGATTGGTGTGGATGGGTACTTACGAGGAGATGCTGGCTCGGTTGGAGGAAAAACTCCAGGCGGGTTTCCATTGCGTGAAACTGAAGATCGGTGCCATCGATTTTTTCAAGGAACTCGATCTCATCAAGCGCATCCGTGATGTGTATACCAAGGAGCAGGTTGAGTTGCGTGTAGATGCCAATGGCGGCTTTTTGCCGGAGAATGCGATGAGTCAGCTGGAGGCTTTGGCTAAATATGACATTCATTCGATTGAGCAGCCTATCAAGCAGCATCAGTGGCCTAAGATGGCTCAGCTTTGTCGCGAAACACCGCTTCCTATCGCCCTGGATGAGGAACTGATTGGTGTGAATGTCCGGAGTATGAAGCAGGCTTTGCTCGATACCGTCCGTCCTCAGTATATCATCCTCAAACCTTCACTTCATGGTGGCATCTATGGATGCAACGAGTGGATAGAACTGGCTAACCAGCGTGGTATCGGCAGTTGGATTACTTCTGCTCTTGAGAGTAATATCGGTCTGAATGCTATTGCTCATTATGCAGCTAAAGTATATGGTCCTAATGTCAAGATGCCGCAAGGCTTGGGTACCGGACAGCTCTTTACTGATAATATACCGATGCCTTTGGAGATTCGTGGTGACAAACTGTTTGTAGTAAAATGACTTTAGAAGATTTCCTTTCAGAATGGAATAACGATAGCGACCGGGTGCTTGTTCATACAAGTGGTTCTACAGGCAAGCCTAAACCGATGTTGGTTGAGAAGAAGCGAATGCTCAACTCAGCCCGCATCACCTGTGATTTCTTGGGTTTGAAGCCTGGCGACAGTGCCCTGTTGTGCATGCCGCTCGATTATATTGCAGGTAAGATGGTGGTGGTGCGGAGTATAGAGCGCCATCTCCATCTTATTTCTGTTTGCCCAAGTGGTCATCCTTTGAAAGATGTAAATGAAGAGATTACCTTCGCTGCGATGGTCCCGATGCAGGTTTATAACACCCTGCAGGTTCCTGAAGAGCGGGCTCGTCTCTGCCGCATCAGGCATCTTATTATCGGTGGCGGAGCCATAGATGAGGCTCTCGAACAGAAACTGAAGGCTCTTCCCGGCAATATTGCCATCTGGAGTACCTACGGAATGACCGAAACGCTCTCGCATATTGCCCTGAGAAGAATTAATGGTGATGAGGCCAGCGAATGGTACCAGCCTTTCGATAGTGTCAGAATCAGTCAGACCGATGAAGGTTGTCTGGTGATAGATGCTCCGCAAGTCTGTGCTGAACCCCTGGTAACGAATGATATTGTGGAAATAGAATCCTATATATATAATAAGGTGGAAAAACTCCGTTTTCGCATCAAAGGCAGAAAAGACAATGTGATTTGCAGCGGAGGCATCAAGATACAGATAGAAGAGGTTGAGACTCTGTTGAAGCCTTATCTCGAAAAACCTTTCATGATAGCCAAGAAGAAAGACGGGAAGTTTGGAGAAATTGCTGTCCTCCTGACGGAAGATGAGGAGATTGAAAAAATAGAGGCGACTGTTCGCCGCCTCTTATCTGATCATAAATATTGGATTCCTAGAGAATACCTTCATGTAGACCATCTTCCGCTTACCGAAACCGGAAAGCCGAAGCGCTCTATCTTTCTTTAAAAGGATTCTCTGAAGAAAGATTCTTTAGCTGAATTATCCTTCTCTGAAGAAGTCGAGTGCTTCCTTGATCTCTTCTGTCGTAGCTGTCTGGTTGATACGGATATCGCCTATGCCGCCCAGCATCGTGAAGTTGATGATGCCATTCTGGTTCTTCTTGTCATGATGCATCAGTTCGATGATCTCATCATAGTCATCGCAGGTAATATCCAGTGTACCATAGAATTCCTTGATGAAGTTTACGGTCTGGCGCATCTTCTCTGTAGGGAATCCGGTTTTGGCAACACTCAGATAGAGTTCTGGAATCAGACCGAATGCCACAGCGTAACCATGCAGGATAGGCTTGCGCTTCAAAGCCCAGCTCTCAAACGCATGACCGAAAGTATGACCCAGGTTCAGCGCCTTGCGGATGCCCTGCTCGTGAGGATCCTGCTCTACAATGCGCTCCTTTACCTTCACGCTGTCGCCTACCATGCGCTGCAACTGCTTCAAATCAGGCTTGTCGAGGTCAAAGCTGACCAGCTCTTCCCACATTGCTTCTGTAGAAATCAGACCGTGTTTCAGCATCTCTGCATAGCCCGAACAGATGTTTTCTGTATCGAGCGTCTTTAAGAATTCTGTATCGAGAATAACGAACTTAGAATCGTTGAACACACCTACTTCGTTCTTCAGTCCGCCGAAGTTGATGCCTGTCTTTCCACCTACCGATGCATCTACCATAGCCAGCAGGGTGGTAGGGATATTGATAAAGTTGATACCTCTCTTAAAAGTGCTGGCAGCAAAGCCACCCAGGTCGGTTACCATACCGCCGCCCAGATTAATCATACAGGAGTGGCGTGAAGCACCTCCCTCCTGCAATCCTTTCCATACCATCATCAGACTTTCGATGTCTTTATGGCTGTCGGTAGCCGGAATAGTGATGATATGGGCTTCCTTCATGCAGTAAAAATTCTGCAATACAGGCATGCATAGTTCCAATGTCGTAGTATCTGTAAGCACAAAAAGCTTGTCGTGCTCACACTCAGAAAGTGCACTTACCAGTTCGCTTTCCAGTTGGGTTGATATGATTACTCTTTGTTCCATAACATTCTAACGTATTAATTTTTGTGCAAAGATACACTAAAATGGAGACAATACAAAAAAAAAGTTGCTAAATTTGCGTTTTTTATCTCAGAATGCATTAAACCTTGGTGTATTTAACGCGTCAAAACAATCGAGTAACAAAAATGATAATAGAATATCATAGCGATTATGTGTGAAAACACTCATAGTTGGAAATAATAACAAATTAAAAATAGAATGAAAAAATCGATTCTGACGATGCTGCTGCTGTTGATGGCAATAGCATCCTTTGCTCAACAGCGACTGATATCCGGTCAGATTACCGACCGCGATACCAAGGAGGCCATTGAGCAGGTAACTGTTCAATTGCTTAAGAGCGACAGCACGTATGTAGCTGGTGCCATCAGTAATGAGAACGGACTCTTTCATGTCACCGCTCCGGCAAATGGCAAGTATCTGCTCAAGATTTCGAGCGTAGGATACAAGTCTACCGTGAAGCGTATCCAAATTTCTGATAACAAGGATCTGGCTATGGGTAAGATTGTGCTGGGTGCTGAGGCTATCATGCTGAAAGGCGCAGTGGTAACAGCCATGGCTCAGAAGGTAACCCTGAAGGAGGATACTTTCGTGTACAATTCTTCTGCCTATCGCACACCGGAAGGTTCTGTAGTAGAGGAACTCGTAAAGCGTCTGCCGGGTGCAGAGGTGAGCGATGACGGTACTATCAAGATCAACGGTAAGGAAGTAAAGAAGATTCTCGTAGATGGCAAGGAGTTTATGACGGGCGATACCAAGACTGCCCTGAAAAACCTGCCTACCAGCATCATCGAGAAAATCAAGGCATACGATGAGAAGAGTGATCTCTCTAAGGTAACCGGTATTGATGACGGTGAGGAGCAGACCGTGCTCGACTTCGGTGTGAAGAAGGGTATGAACAAGGGTTTGATTTCCAACATCGACCTGGGCGTGGGCAACAAGAGCCGCTACAATATGCGTGGCATGGGAGGTTATTTCAATGATAACAACCGATTCATGCTCTTTGCCAATGCCAATAACACCAGCGACCGTGGTTTCGGAGGCGGTGGACCGGGTAGAGGTTTCGGAGGCGCTAACGGCTTGAATGCCAGCAAGATGATAGCCGCCAACTACAATTACGAACTGAAGGATAAATTCAAGTTCAATACTTCACTTCGCTGGAATCACAGCGATGGCGATATTTGGAGCCGTCGTTCCAGCGAGAACTTCATGGGTAGCAGTTCTTCGTTCAGCAACAGCTTGACTCAGAATTTCTCTCGCAGCAACAGTTGGAATGGCAACATCCGATTGGAGTGGATGCCTGATTCCATGACCAATATCCTCTTCCGTCCTTCCATCTCCTGGAGTACCAGCGATGGATTGAGTGGCAGCCAGTCGGCTTCTTACAACAAGGATCCTTACACCATCACCACCAAAGACCCTCTTTCTGAAGAAGGTATTGATGAGTTGGAGAAGGCTGAGGCTATGGTGAACAGTCAGTTGACTAATGGAATCACCTATTCTGATAATAACAATATCAGGGGTATGCTGCAGGTGAACCGCAAGTTGGGCAACAAGGGACGTAACATCACCTTTCGTGTGGATGCCAAATATACGGATAATGACAGCAAGAGCATCTCGCTCAACAATGCCAAGCTCTATCTCGTACAGACAGCGGAGGGTAAGGATTCTACTTATCAGACCAACCGCTATAACCTGACTCCTTCGAAGAATTACAGTTATGCGGGCCAGTTGACCTATAGTGAGCCACTCTGGAAGGCTACCTTCCTGCAGTTCAGCTATAAGTTTACTTACAGCTACTCCAAGAGCGACCGCAGCACCTACGATTTCAGCAAGTATGCCATGAATGGCGATCAGGAGTACCGTGGTTGGGATAGTTACCTGAATCCGTTTGCCGGTCATCTCGAAGATTACAAGGATGATGATCAGAGCCGTTTCTCTGAGTATCGCAACTACAATCACGATATCCAGGTGATGATGCGATTCGTCCGTCAGAAGTATAACTTGAACTTCGGTGTGATGGTTCAGCCACAACAATCGAAGTATATCCAGGATTATCAGGGAGTGCATGTAGATACCGTCCGCAATGTGGTGAATGTGAGTCCAACCCTCGATTTCCGTTATCGCTTCTCAAAGATGAGCAACCTGCGCGTGAACTACCGTGGTACCACAGCGCAGCCAAGCATCTCTCAGTTGCTTGATATCACAGATAACAGTGACCCGCTGAACATCTCGAAGGGTAACCCTGGCTTGAAGCCATCGTTCACCCAGAACTTCCGGTTGTTCTACAACAATTTCGTGCAGAACCATAACAAGGGTGTCATGACCTTCATCAACTTCTCAACCACCAACAATAGCATCAGCAATAAGGTGACCTACGATGAGAAGACTGGTGGTAGAATCACCCGACCTGAGAATATCAATGGCAACTGGAATGTGATGGGAGCCTTTATGTTCAACTGCTCTATCGATAGTGCTGGTGTATGGAACTTGAATACCGATACCTACTTGGGTTACAACAACTACGTGAGTTATCTGAGTCTCGACAAGCAGTCTGATTCCCAGAAGAATACCACCCGCAGTACCACTTGGAGAGAGCGCCTCTCTTTCAGCTATCGCAACAACTGGCTGGAGCTTTCGCTCGATGGAACATTGAATTATAACCATGCTACAAACAAGTTGCAGCCTAACAGCAACCTCAATACCTGGCAGTTCTCTTATGGTCCTAGCATGACGCTTACAGCGCCTTGGGGTACCAGTCTGAACTCAAGCCTCTCTATCAGCAGCCGCCGCGGTTATAGCGACAGCAGCATGAATACGGATGAGTTTGTATGGAATGCGCAGCTCTCTCAGGGTTTCCTGAAGGGCAAGCCTCTTACCATCATGCTGCAGTTCTATGATATTCTCCGCCAGCAGAGCACCTTCTCTCGTGCCATTTCTGCTACATCCCGTACGGATACGGAGTATAATTCCATCAACAGTTATGCGATGCTGCACGTGATTTACCGCCTGAATCTCTTCGGAGGCAAGGATGCCCGTAGGGGTGGACCTGAAGGTCCTGGTGGTCCTGGTGGCCGTCCAAACTTCCATGGCCGTCCTTTCAATGGCGGTTTTGGCGGTGGTCGTCCAGGCGGCAGAATGTTCTAGAAAAGAAAATGAAGTAAGCTTCATTTAAAACGATAGTAAGCCTCACTTAATGTTTTCGTGAGGCTCATTTCAAATAGGTATGACGAGAAAAAAAGAAATCCCCGCTCTTCGTTATGAGGAGTGGGGATTGTTATTTTGTCTTGTCAAGAGTTCTCGATTAGAGAGCGAACTTGTAACCTACAGTAATCTGGATTACGTTGTTGTAGTGATCCCAGTTGTCTGCAACCTTAGTTACACCGATGTTGTAACGAGCATCGAATACGATGTTCTGGTACTCGTAAGAGAGACCTACAGGGATAGAGAGATCTACAGTCTTTACGTCTTCTGCATCATCCTTGTTTACCAGGAAACCTGGCTGCAAACCTGCCTTGAGAGCAAGACCAGCTACTGGGTAGTAGTTCAAAGTGATAGGCACATTGATGTAGCCTGGATTCCACTTGCCACCTTCAAAAGTCATACCGGCAACTTTTACATCCTTAGCCTTGAAGCCCTGTACAGAGTAGAGAGCACCTACAGCAACACCTAAATTATCTGTAGCCTGATACTGCAATTCTGCACCAGCAGCGAAACCTGCTTTCCAATCGTTGTCACCGATTGTAGAAACGTTCAAACCTACCTTAGGCTGAATAGTTGTTGTACCTGCAGCCTGCTGTGCGAAAGCACCTACTGAAGACAGCACCATAGCTGCCATAACGAATAATTTTTTCATAATCTCTAATATTTTAAATTAAGTATATAATGCTCATATAGAGTACGATTGACTATCAGTGTGTATGCTGATTCCATCATTTTTATTGGGTGCAAAGGTATGTTTTTTCTCTATTCGCTCCAAATATTTTAACCTTTATTCATTAGTGTCCAATAAAAATTGGACACGTTAATTAATTAATCAAATAGTCCCTT
>OGGK01000035.1_pt1 | contig 116563 bp, 81 predicted proteins | sample 1571171 | NCBI WGS metagenome assembly OGGK01 (sample SAMEA2581958, study PRJEB24529) | metagenome | biome: Human gut stool | place: China | collected 2011 | reverse complement strand
ACTTCAGTAACACCACGCGCAATATTGAACGTTGGGTGGTAGAGGAACTCCAATAGGGTATGCTCTCTGACGGCGTTTGATGTACATCAAATCGAATAATCAGCGCATCAAACATTTTTTTCAAGTATATCAAACGGATTCATCATCGTAGAAAAACAGATTATCTGTTTCATTAGAACGCATGGTCTGTTTTATTGAAATACATTATCTGTTTTATCAATACACATTATCCGTCCTGTCATTCAGAGGAGCTTGCGACGAAGAATCTCTTCTCTTATCCCCCTTCCACCCTCCACAAATCCCTATCCATGGGGAATAGCGGGTGGAAGGGGGTAATGCCACACGTCATCTCCTCAATTGACGCACATTACCTCCCCAAATGCCTGTGGTTTGCCTTACTGAGATGCGTGGTTTCGGGCACTGAGATGCGTCATTTGGAGAGACAACGTGCGTCATTACCTCCCCCCCCCCTCCACCCGCTATCTCTCATGAACAGGTGTGTGCAGAGGGTGGAAAGGGTGTCGGTGAATAATAAACAGGTCAACTTTATCCTTAAATAAAGTCAAATAAAAAGTGGACAATTCCGTCCTTCGTAACAAAAAACTGTTTATCTTTGCAATAGTCCTATTGGGTGCAATGGGACTGTTTTTTATTGGAAAGCGTTATTGAAATTATCTTCTAACATCAAACTTCGCAACTTTGAGAACCAATGAAGATGACAACAACAACGCTTGCGTCTGTGTTTATAGACCTGCTTCTCTGCCGATTAAACCCGGTAGAGAAGTATCTATATACAAAAACGACGTGAGTGGCTGCTGTTTATTCATTGGTTGGGCAATGCGAAGGCCTGGTGTTAGAATAAATATAGCTGCTCGCGTCCTTTTTTGTATGTTTAACTTAACAGTATGGCACATGACGAAAAGAAAATGTATTTCTACTCGTATTCTGACGAGACTATTGGCGGTGTTCCTGTCGTTCTCTCCTTTTATGACATTGCAAGCCGCCGCACAACAAAGCCCCGTACCCCTTTCCCTCGGTTTGGGCGGCGCATTGTCCCTGCGCTACCACATCGCTCCCGCTTGGAGCCTGCAACTGAAGAACAGCGTGTTGTGGAAACTGAAATAACTTATCAACCAATAATACACTTATCCTTATGAAACAGCTTCTATTCTTATTGCTTGCCACCACCCTGACCCTTTGCGGCTGTAGCGAGCAAGACTTCGCCGAGATACGCGCTGAACAAGCACGCATCGACGCACGCCTTTCCGCCCTTGAAGAGTGGCAGAAGACAGTCAACATACAAATCTCAAGTATTCAAAGCCTTGTCTCCGCCCTTGAGGATAAGGACTACGTGACGGGTGTCAGCGAACTGTCCGACGGTTCGGGCTACGTGATAAACTTCCTGAAAAGCGGGGCTGTAACCATCAGGAACGGTGCTAAGGGCGACAAAGGAGATAAAGGCGATGCAGGTACCTCCGGCAATGTTCCCAATATCGGTGTCAAAGAAGACGGCGGCGTCTATTACTGGACTTTGGACGGCGAGTATATAAAGGACAATAACGGCAACTTGCTACGTGTGACAGGCGAGCAAGGCGATGCGGGGGAAAAGGGTGACAACGGTATTGCCCCGCAAGTCAGAATCAATGCAACCAATAATGAATGGGAGATTTCCACAGATGGCGGCAGTGACTGGACGCCAACAGGCATAAAGGCTACCGGTAAGGACGGTACTAACGGAAATAACGGTACTTCCTGTTCTATAACGGTAAATGACAGTAGTAACCCCATTATCGTCACCATCACCAATACGGATGCGAAGGGAACTGCTATCGCCACAGAGATAAAGCTTCCCCTCTACAAGGCTTTCTACATCGGTAGCGATGCGGAATCCCAAAGCAACTCTGCACTGATTATCACCAAAACTACAACGGAACTCCCTCTTGTGCTCCCCGGCGGCTTCAAAGAGAATGACTATACGGCTGTCATGGCTCAAATCATCAGCAACAAGGGCACGAATACAGATATTCAGACGCGTGCCGCCGCAGACCCGTGGGGAGTCAAGGTGACGAAGCCGACATTTACAGACGGTGTCTGTAATAATGACGCCAAAGTAACCGTATATACTCCTACAAGTATTGGAGCGAGCGAGGGTACATTGCTCGAAGTGACCCTTGTTGGCAGTGACGGCGGCAAGATTGTGTCCAGTCGTGCACTGAAAGCCGGTACAGCTATTACCCCTATTGCCGGCGACTATTATTACAGTGACGGTGGCATTTCCAGTCAAATCATCAGTAGTAAGACTCCTATCGGTGTCGTATTCTACGTGGGTGATGTAGCAAAAAATGACGGGCAACTGAAAGCAAAGTTGGGTGGCGGTGATGCTAATAATTACAATAGTAGCGACATTCACGGTTTGGTTGTTGCCTTGAAAGATGCAAGCTATGATTTTGTAAAATGGGGAGCTTTTGGCGTTCAAATAGGAAACAATAGCATGAGCGGCTATACCGACATAACCGCCACTAAGGGCACAAGCGGAACTGTCAATCAGATGCTTGGATACAATAATACAGAAGTGATTCGTGAGTACAACAAGGGTAAAAGCGGGGATGCTCTTGTTACCGCCGTCAGCATCATCGACGAGAATACCTGTACCGATGCAGATAACAACAGGATTTTGCCCAAAGCCCCCACGGGTAGTAGCGGTTGGTATCTTCCCTCTGTCAAAGAGTTGTCCACCCTTTGTTCGGGTTGGAATGAATTGAGCGATGAAGGTGCCCCCAATGGTTCATCATCCGATACTGATAATTTTGAAATAGTCAACAATGCTTTAAACGCATTGGGCAGTACTGTTGCCGTGCAGATAGATGATTTTCCCTACTGGTCCTCTTCGGAGAGCTGGCTCAATCCGGTTTACTATGCTTTGATGGTGAATATGGGCGATGGCTACGTATGGTCGCACGGCGATAAGAGCGTTGGAAATATTGTGTTGTTGCGTCCGATACTCGCTTTTTAAATATACCGTGAGTGCGCAGTTATTATACCAATGCCGCTACAAATTCCCATACGAAGTATCCGCATAAAACGCATTTCAGTACCGTGCCGAACAGAAATCCGAGTAGAGAACCAACTCCGGACTTTAATGCCTGACCGGTTTCTCTACCACCGAAAAGTTCTCCTATGAATGCGCCTAAGAACGGGCCGAGGATAATGCCCCAAGGCATGAAGAACAGCCCGATGATAGTTCCTATGAGGCATCCGCGTGTTCCCCACCGGGTGCCTCCGCTGTATTTGCTACCCAGTATGGGGACGATGTAGTCGAGTACCTGCACGATGATTACAATCAGCAACCATAGTAGCAATTGCGTGGTGGAGTACTGCACTCTGTCGGTGAAGTGCAACAGTAATAAACCGGCATAGGCTACGGGCGGACCGGGTATGGCGGGAAGTATGCAGCCCGCCAGTCCGGCAAGCAAGCATAAAGCACCTATGATAATAAGCAGGATATCCATTGTCTCAGTGGGTTGTGATTAGGGCTCAAATGTATGATTTTATATTGAGAAGGTGAAAATGTTATGAGAAAATTCGCTAATTTTGCAAGCAATAAATTAATTGGAATATGGAAAATCAGAGACCTTTAATATTGATTTCCAATGATGACGGCATCATTGCGAAAGGAATTAGCGAGTTGATAAAGTTTCTTCGTCCGCTGGGCGAGATTGTGGTGATGGCTCCGGATGCGCCACGTTCGGGCAGTGCTTGTGCGCTGACTGTGACAGAGCCTATCCGCTATCAGCTGCTCCGTAAGGATGTGGGGCTGACGGTTTATAAATGTTCCGGTACACCGGCCGATTGCATCAAACTGGCTTTTCATACGGTGCTCGACCGCAAGCCCGACCTTGTAGTGGGCGGTATTAATCATGGCGATAATTCTTCGGTCAATGTACATTATTCCGGTACAATGGGCGTTGTTATCGAAGGTTGCCTGAAAGGTGTTCCTTCTATCGGCTTTTCATTATGCAACCACGAACCTGATGCCGATTTTGAACCGGCAGGAACATATATCCGCGAGATAGCCCGCAAGGTGCTGGAAAAAGGTTTGCCGCCGTTGACTTGCCTTAATGTCAACTTCCCTGATACAAAGGAACTGAAAGGAGTGAAAATCTGCGAACAGGCCAAAGGCCAGTGGATAAATGAATGGGAGAACTTCGCCCACAGAGGTGATGCGCACTATTACTGGCTGACCGGCGAGTTTGAAGAGTCTGAAAAGGGAAATGAAAAGAGTGACCATTGGGCGCTTGAGAACGGCTATGTGGCGATTACTCCGACTACCGTAGATGTAACTGCATACGGCTTGATAGACGAATTGAAGGCTTGGTTCTAACGGATGCCTTCAGAACATAGCAAGGTATTTAAATATAGGCATTTATGAAGTATTATTTGATTGTCGGCGAGGCTTCCGGCGACCTGCATGCGTCGCACCTGATGAGTGCTTTGAAAGCGGAAGATACGCAAGCCGAGTTTCGCTTCTTCGGCGGTGACTTAATGGCTGCTGTGGGCGGAACGTTGGTGAAGCATTATAAGGAATTGGCATATATGGGCTTCATTCCTGTTTTGCTGCATCTGCGCACCATCTTCGCCAATATGAAGCGCTGCAAGGAAGATATTGTGGCCTGGCAACCGGATGTACTTATTTTGGTGGACTATCCCGGCTTTAACCTGAATGTTGCCAAGTTTATTCATGCCCGCACGCAAATACCGGTGTATTACTATATCTCTCCCAAGATATGGGCGTGGAAAGAATACCGCATCAAGAACATCAAGCGGGATGTGGATGAATTGTTCTCTATCCTTCCGTTTGAAGTGGAGTTCTTTGAAGGCAAGCACCGCTATCCCATACATTATGTCGGTAATCCGACAATGGATGAGGTTACCGCATTTCAAGCCGCTTATGCTGAAACCTCGGATGAATTCCGGCGTGCCAACGGTCTTTCTTCAAAGCCTGTCATTGCGTTGTTGGCAGGTAGCCGCAAACAGGAGATTAAGGATAATTTGCCGGATATGATTCGGGCTGCCGCTTCGTTCCCCGATTATCAGTTGGTGCTGGCGGGAGCTCCGGGCATTTCTCCGGAATATTACAAGGAATATGTCGGCAGTTCGGATGTAAAAATAATCTTTAACCGTACTTTCCCCTTGCTTCGGAATGCGGAAGCCGCACTGGTAACTTCGGGCACCGCAACATTGGAAACGGCATTGTTCCGGGTTCCGCAGGCGGTATGCTACCATACGCCGATAGGAAAGATTATCGCTTTCTTGAAACGGCATATCTTAAAAGTGAAGTATATTTCTTTGGTTAATCTTATTGCGGATTGTGAGGTCGTGAAAGAACTGGTTGCCGACACCATGACGGTGGAGCAGGTGAGGGCGGAACTTCAACGTATTTTATATGATAAGAAGTATCGCCAACAGATGCTCGACGGTTACGAATACATGGCATCCCGTTTGGGAGAAGCGGGAGCGCCCGAACGTGCCGCCAAGAAGATGACAGCATTGCTTAAGAAACGTTTCAAAAAATAGGATGATATTTAATTTCTTGTTAAAAGGAATGAAGCCGGTGCAGTAAATGCCCGGCTTTTGTATTTTCTATACAGAAATAAACGAAAGGACTTTAATTATGAGAAAGCTACATTGGTTATTTATGGCAGTTTGTCTGGCTGTAATGCCTGCACTGCAATCCTGTGATGACAACGACGGATATTCAATCGGTGATTTCACTCCGCCTTTATGGGCTACGGTGCGTGTCACGGGAAATGCTTTTTATCTGGACTGTGATGTTTGGGGAACGCTTTGGCCCGTGAATACGGATTTAGGATGGTATGAACCGGTTGACGGAAAACGTGTGATTACTGTGTTTAATCCTTTGTCTGATGGATTTGACGGATACGATCATGCCGTGAAGCTTCTGCGCCTGCATGATGTGCTGACTAAGGAAGTGGAGACATTGACTCCTGAAACCGAGGAAGAGTTCGGTAATGACCCGGTTCTGATATTTAAGGGGGATATCGGCATTAGCGGGGGATATATGAATATCATATTCATGCAGAACCTGCCTTCCAAGAATAAACATCGTATCAGTCTAGTGCGTCCGCAGGACGATGCGGATTTGTACGGAGAGGACGGTTACATACATCTGGAACTCCGCTATAACGACTATGATGATGTGACGGGGCTGCGTGACTACGGTGCGGTATCGTATAATTTGAACAGCCTCAATGTGACCTCAGAGACAAAGGGCATTAAGCTGAAACTTAATTCGGAGGTAAATGACGAAGTGGAACTGACATTCGATTTTAAGAGCGCCGATGATAACGCGAAGGATATGCGTGATGTTGATTTGTCGAAAATGCAGCTGAGATAGGAAATAGGCACGAATTACGCGGAAAACACGGATAAGTTTGAAGAGAACCGTGAAAAGCCGTGTAATTCGTGCCTGAAATAATGGTTTCTTGTTAAATCATTGTCAATATATACAGGTAGACTACCGCTGCGGGGATAGCCATTAGTGCACTGTCAAAACGGTCGAGCATTCCGCCATGTCCCGGAAGGATGTTGCCGGAATCTTTGATGCCGAGTTGGCGCTTCATCAGCGATTCGGTCAGGTCTCCCCAAGTACCGAAAATGACTACGATAACTGCCAGTCCTGCCCATTGCCACATAGACATGAAAGGGAAGAAGCGGGCAAATACAAAGGAAGAGGCGATGGAGAAAATCGCTCCGCCTATGCTGCCTTCCCATGATTTCTTGGGAGAAATACGTTCGAACAGACGATGCTTGCCTATTAGGGAGCCAACGCAATATGCCCCTGTATCGCTCAGCCAGATGAATACAAAGATGGAAAGCGGCAGGATGGGGTTGTAGGTTACGCTGCTTGTTTCCGGTGAATTCTGGAAAGCAAGCACATTCAGTAATGCGAAAGGCAAGGCTACGTATAACTGGCTCAACATGGAATATGCCCAGTTGCCGATGGGATTCTTCTTTTTCAGATATAACTCCGTAATCATCAAATAGAGCAATAGGCCTAAATAAGGTAGGAATACACGCGCATCAATGGCGGATGTGCAAAATCCCATGAGTGCAAGGAACAGATAAGCTCCGCCTAAAGCGGTAATCGTTCTGTTGATGCTGACCTCACCGCTTTTGTTTACCAAATGGGCGAACTCATGCACGCTCAATGCACTGATGATGGTGAACAGAATTCCGAATGAGAGGGGGCTGTAAAGGATACAGCCCACCAGTATGATTACAAATAATGCACCTGTAATTGCACGTTGTATGAAATTGTTTTTCAAGGTGTTTTCGTTTTAATTATTTGGTTCGGTATTATCCGTATTATCGGTATTGTTGGAAGCCTCTGTGTTGTGGCTTTCTTCTTCTTTCACCTCTTTTTCAGCTTCTTTGGCCTTGGCGGCTTCTTGCTCTTCGGCTTCTTTCAGCTCTTTGGAGGTTTTGCCGGCGCTGATGATTTCTTCGGAACGGGAAGCCCACGGGCGTTTGCCGAAGATTTCTTCCACATCTTCCGCAAAGATGACCTCTTTGTCTATCAACTGTTGAGCCAACTTGTTGTGGCCGTCTCTGTTGTCGGAAAGTATCTTTTTGGCACGCTCGTACTGCTCGTTTACCATACGCTTCACTTCTTCATCAATCAGCTCGGCAGTCTTTTCGCTGTACGGACGGTTGAAAGAATATTCTTCGTTATTGTAGTAACAGAGATTCGGCAATTTGTCACTCATGCCCAAATAGGCAATCATGCCGTAAGCCTGCTTGGTTACACGTTCCAAGTCGTTCATTGCGCCGGTTGAGATTCTTCCGATGAATAAGTCCTCTGCGGCACGTCCTCCCAAAGTGGCGCACATTTCGTCCAGCATCTGCTCTTTGGTGGTAATTTGGCGTTCTTCGGGCAGATACCAGGCAGCGCCGAGGGCACGTCCGCGTGGAACGATTGTTACTTTAATCAGAGGGTTGGCGTATTCCAACAGCCATGAGATGCTGGCGTGTCCGGCTTCGTGTATGGCGATGGAACGGCGTTCTTCTTCAGTCGTAATTTTGGTTTTCTTTTCCAAACCGCCTACGATACGGTCTACCGCATCCAGGAAGTCTTGCTTTTCTACAAACTTCTTTCCATGGCGGGCGGCAATCAGGGCGGCTTCGTTGCAGACATTAGCGATGTCGGCGCCGGAGAAACCCGGAGTTTGGCGGGCCAGTAACTCTACGTCCACCGTATTGTCTATCTTAATGGGGCGCAGATGTACGCCGAATACTTCTTTACGTTCATTCAAGTCCGGTAAATCAACGTGTATCTGGCGGTCGAAACGTCCGGCACGCAGCAATGCTTTGTCCAAAACGTCCACACGGTTGGTTGCGGCAAGGATAATGACACCGCTGTTGGAACCGAAACCGTCCATTTCGGTCAGCAATTGGTTCAGTGTGTTCTCGCGTTCATCGTTACCTCCCATAGCGGCTGCCTTGGCACGCGCACGTCCCACTGCATCAATCTCGTCGATGAATACAATGCAAGGCGCTTTCTCTTTGGCTTGGCGGAACAAGTCGCGGACGCGGGAAGCGCCTACACCGACAAACATTTCCACGAAATCGGAACCTGCCAATGAGAAGAACGGTACGTTGGCTTCTCCGGCTACCGCCTTTGCCAACAACGTCTTACCTGTTCCCGGAGGGCCTACGAGCAATGCACCCTTAGGTATCTTACCTCCCAAGTCAGTATATTTTTGCGGCTCTTTCAGGAATTCTACGATTTCCTCTACTTCCTGTTTGGCTTCTGCAAGTCCGGCTACATCCTTGAAGGTTACCTTTACCGGAGAGTTCTTCTCAAACAGCTGTGCTTTGGACTTGCCGACACTGAAGATGCCGCCACCGCCGCCCATGCCGCCACCGCCGCTCCAGCGGCGGGACAGGAATATCCAGAAACCGATAAGGAATGCAAACGGCAATATCTGCCAAAGGATTGCACCGAAGTAGTTGCGTTTCTTTTCGTAGCTGATGGAGCCGTCGAAACGCGTTTCGTCTTTTTCCTTCTGCAGGAAGTCACCCAGACTTTCACGTGAGGGAGCTTCTGTCGTAATCAGAGGATTCTTGCCTACACGGCTGGAATCTGCTTTGAATACATTGGGTACATATTGCGGCTTGACGTATGCCTCTACGGAGTTGTCGTCATAACCGGTCACTTTGCTTATGTAGCCGTTACGTACGTATTCCTGAAATTCATCGTAGGGGATGTTTTTGCTGGCTGTACCGCTTTCGTTGGTGAGGTACAGTCCCAGTAACATCATGGCTATAATCATATACAACCAGTTCAAGTTGAACTTGGGCATATTGGTTTTAGCGGGCTTTTTATTGCTGTTATTGTCCATAAGTCTAAATTAGTCGAGATCGGGGATTTGAGTTAGTTTGGCATCTGCCCACAGGTGCTCCAAATTGTAGAAGTCACGCGCTTCCGGCAGAAAAACGTGAACCAGTACATCGGAATAGTCCATGGCTACCCATTCGGCGTTACGTAAACCGTCTACTGCGAAAGGTTTGCTGTTCGCCCCTTTACGGGTGAAGTCTTTTACAGAATCTACAATGGCGCTTACTTGGCTTGGAGAGTTTCCTTGACAGATGACGAAATAATTACATATTGTATCGTCTATTTGGGTAAGGTCTGCTATGACGATTTTTTTTCCTTTTTTATCTTGAATACCTTCTGTTATTTGTTGAATTAATTTTTTAGCTTCGTTCATTACACATTATTAATATTAAACAGGTGACAAATATACGTTGATTTATTATATCAAACACGCAAAAGGGAAAAAGTCTTTCATTTTTTGTTTTTTTTTAGGTATATAATTCTTTGTGTCATGGTGTCTTATCAGATTTTAATGAAAAAAATAACAGAAAATGTTTTGGATTATGGAAAACTTTGTATCTTTGCACCGCAAAACAGAAATGTGATGCTCAATTGGGCTATGGTGTAATGGTAACACTACAGATTCTGGTCCTGTCATTCCTGGTTCGAATCCAGGTAGCCCAACCATAAGACATATATTTAAAACTAAAGAACCCGCTAAAATCATAATTTAGTGGGTTTTTTTTATTGGGTAAAAAAGAGTAAATTTGCAGCAACTCAAACATTACTAATTATGGCAAAAGAATTATCGTTGAAATACGGCTGTAACCCTAATCAAAAGCCGGCCCGCATTTTTATGCAGGAGGGAGAGTTGCCTATCGAAGTCTTGAACGGACGTCCGGGGTATATCAATTTTATGGATGCCTTGAACGGGTGGCAATTGGTGAAAGAATTGAAAGAAGCTACCGGGATGCCGGCCGCTACTTCATTCAAACATGTGAGTCCGGCAGGGGCCGCTATCGGATTGGAGTTGGACGAAACCATGAAAAAGATTTACTTTGTTGATAATCTGCCTCTTTCACCGCTCGCCAATGCCTATGTGCGTGCACGTGGCGCTGACCGTATGTCTTCTTATGGCGATTTCATAGCTTTGAGTGATGTATGCGATGAGGCTACAGCCCGTTTCATCAATCGTGAGGTTTCAGACGGGGTAATTGCTCCGGGATATACCGATGAGGCACTCGAAATATTGAGAAACAAACGCAAGGGAACTTATAATGTAATCAAGATTAATCCGGCTTATAAACCGGCTCCGATTGAACATAAAGATGTGTTTGGAGTTACTTTTGAGCAAGGACGAAATGAGATAAAATTGAATGGCGAGGAGCTGTTTGCTACTATTCCTACCCGGAATAAGAATTTCTCCGAAGCTGCCAAGCGTGATTTGATGATAGCGCTTATCACTTTGAAATATACTCAGTCTAATTCCGTGTGTTATGTGAAAGACGGTCAGGCGATTGGTATTGGTGCCGGTCAACAAAGCCGAATCCATTGTACCCGTCTGGCAGGAAATAAAGCTGATATATGGTACTTGCGCCAACATCCGAAAGTATTGAGTCTGCCTTGGATTGAGAAGATACGCCGTGCCGACCGTGACAATACGATTGATGTTTACATCAGTGACGATTATGATGACGTATTGGCTGACGGCGTTTGGCAACAATTCTTTACGGAGAAGCCGGAAATACTGACCCGTGAAGAGAAGCGTGCTTGGTTGGATACTTTAAAAGGGGTTGCACTGGGTTCTGATGCTTTCTTCCCCTTTGGTGATAATATTGAACGTGCGCACAAGAGTGGCGTAGAGTTTATAGCGCAGGCCGGAGGCTCGGTGCGCGATGATCATGTTATTGAGACTTGCGATAAGTACGGTATTGCAATGGCGTTTACGGGTATCCGTTTATTCCACCATTAAGATGCTGGCTTAGCTATGATAAACCTCTACTTTACATCTCTCAAGTTGAACTTTAGAGACGTAGAGTAGAGGTTTATTTCAGTATGGCTTATGGCTTGTCGGGAGAGTCAGGGGAAGAATGCGGATGATTAGTCATTTGAAATTATTACATCTATCCCCGGCTTTAGTTTTTCTTGGTTCTGCGGGTCGGCAATTTGTATATCTGTCACTTTTCCTTTGCTTCTCTTTATTTGTACAACGCAGGGTTTCAAGGCTTTCACCTTTATTTTTCCATTGTCAAAAGTGTCGGGTTTAAAGAAAACAATTTGCAGAATTCCCGATTCCTGATTGCTAACGGCTTGTATTTCCATGTCATTCCGTTCAATTTTCAGATATCGGTGGGAGTATGCTTTCATCTTTTCCGGATGGCTGATTCCCGGCACAACGATATATGCGTAAGATGCGTTCCGGGGTGATTTTCCGTGATTAATACTCAGGTTAAATACAGGTATGTTGATTTCCGTAGCGGGATAATTGAAGTTGATTTTTGCCCAGCTGCCTTTTTGTTTGTTCATTCTTAGTTTTACATTATTCTCTTTAGGGAAGAAGTAGGCGATGCTGTCATGCCAAATCCATAACGGAGTTTGTTCAAAAGAAAATTCCCCTTGGACAGCTTGCTGAAGCGTTTTTCTTCCTGTACTTATCCATGCTTTCCCGTCTAAATGGCATTGATTGATGGTGGTAACGATGTCTGCCGGAATATTTGAATCGATGCCGCTGCCTAAGCAGACTACTTCGTTGTCGAACATAAACCATGATTTCCGGGCTTTTACGCCATAATCATTCATCTTGAAGGTCATTACACCGTATTTCCCGTCGGATACTCCGCCTGTGAATGTACCGGTTCCTTTGGTTCCCCAGTCAACGGGATTGCGTTTCTCGCCTGCGGGCAGGGTGGTTCCCGGTATTCTGTCCCACTCCCAAACGGGGAAGATGTCAACATACTCATTACCATTGACACGAATATTGGTAGCGCCGTCACTCATATAGGTTCCGTATAGATTTTCACCGTTGCCGCTTTCGGTTTTGTTGGTGCGTGTTGAGGAAGCGCGTACGGAAAAGTCGTAATTCAGTCTGTTGTGTAGCATATAGTCTGAACAATAATACATTGTATTCCTGTCCGAACGTTGGTAAGATGCTTCCCGGGTGAGGAAACGGCGGGTAATGGCTGCATATTCGTCAGTGTGTGCGGCATCGAGAGTCTGCAAGTTTCCGAACAGGGCCGCACAATCTCCGTAATCCAATGTTCCCTTGCGGCTGACACCCCTGCCTGTTACGCTGAAGTCCAGATATCTGCTGCGGAATACATTGAAGTAGGTGCTGCGGATAAAATTGGAAAACAGGCTGAGTTTTTCCCGGTTCATGGCATATTTCGTACCGTTGAGGATATTGCCCATACGCACTATGTTGTCTACAAACACTGTTCCGTATCCGCCGATGTAGAGTTGCGGTCCGTGCTGGTGATAAGACAAGTCCTCCTGTATGCCTTCGTTCACAACGATTTGTACGGGGTAGAATATTTCATCGGCATTGACACGTACGATACTGTCGTTCTTCAACAGGCAGCCTCTTACTAAATGATGAATGGCAATGTCCATTTTGTTGGCGCCGGTCCATTTGCGCGGATCGCTGCGTTCGCTCATTGTTTGTAAAATAGGAGCACTGATTTCGGATGGGAGTTTCTTTTGTCCTGCATCCATCAGGGCGAGGAGTGAGGCTTGTGTCTGCGGTACGGAAATCTGGTTGAACCACCAGTTAAAACAGGTAGGGTCTTGTTTCACCCAATATTGGAGGGCGGTTCTGATGGCATTGTATAATACTTCGTTGCCGTAATAGCGGGAGTTTTCATCAGTATATGAAGTGGCAATTGTAACCAAACGCTTCAAGTGTTCCACCGGTTCCCAATTGGTACGGAAGAAGCAAGCATAATCCAAATCGCTCCATTTGCCTTCCGGAAGCATGGAACGTAATAATCTTTCTGTGATTTGGTCTGTTTGCTGTGAAGTAGCTTTGGCATATAGTTCCTCACGCACCCGTTTAAGTATTTGTTCATATTCATCTTGCGGAATGCCGGTTTGGTTTTGGCTGCGTTTTCCATTGGCAGGATTGTAGTAGGCGGGATAGGAGGGGGCTTGACGTTTTATCTCTCCTGACATTTCCAAAGTAACTACTTCTTTTGCCGCTCTGTTAGTGTAAATCTCGGCTACAAGGTTGATGCTGTTTTCCGTTCTGCCTTCCGGGTGATAGACCAACCGTATTGTTCCTTCTTCGCCGGGGCGGTAGACTTTATCGGCCCACTCGGATGAGGTGCATCCGCAACCGGTAATGATGTTTTTGATGGTCAAAGGCTTGTCTCCGGTATTCACGAACCGGAAATCATGGCTCACATTTCCGTCTTTTTCCTGAGCGGTTTCCCAATTGAATTTGGTTTCCGAGAATGTAATTTCTTGTGCCGGTAACAGGCTGTTTGCGGCCAGTAGTACGATACCTAAGGTTAGAATTCTTTTCATAATTTAGAGTGAGATAAGATTAGATAAAAAAGAGGTTATGTCAAAAAGCCTTCAATCCTTTTGGCATAACCTCGTATAATTAGGTTCAAAAAATTATTCCGCTTCGTTGATTGAATTGTCAATCACTTTAATTTTCTGTTTAACCAGTTCTATATCACCTTTCAGTTTCTCAACTTTACGGTTAAGTTCGGTCAAAAGGCTGTTGCCTTTCTTGGAAGACGCTGTAAGGAAGCCCAGATTGTTTTCGTAGGTCTGCAATTCGTTTTTCATGTTTTCGCAGGCACGTACCAGTTTGTCTCGTTCACGGTAGAGGGCTTGCGGGCTGCCTTCCTGTATATTGCTGATAGATGATTTGAAGTTACTTAACTTCTTATTGGAAGCGCTGATGTTGAAGCGTTCAAACAACTTGTCTATCTGGCTGTGATATTGTTTGTAAATCTTGTCTTTTTCTTTGAATGGCACGTGCCCTATGCCGTTCCATTCTTTCATAAGTTCGCGGACCAGTTGAGTGGCTTCTTCCACATCCATTGTTTCATCAATGGCGGTCAGTTTCTCGATAATGACTTTTTTCTTCTCCAGATTCTCCTGCTCAACGGAACGTTGTGAAGAAGTTGCTTTATTCTTCTGTTCAAAGAAGTAGTCGCAGGCGGAGATGAACCGTTTCCATATGGCATCCGAATATTTCTTGGCAACAGGACCTACTGTTTTCCACTCTTTTTGGAGTTTGGTCAGTTCGTCCGCTGTTGCTTTCCAGTCAGTACTGTCTTTCAGAGCCTCTGCTTTTTCGCATAAGGCACGTTTCTTTTCAAGGTTCTCGTTCATCCCTTCTTTCAGAGACTTGAAGAACTCGCCTTTCTTTTGGAAAAACTCATCACAGGCTTTGCGGAACCGTTCAAATATCTTTACGTTCATCTTTTGCGGGGCAAAGCCGATAGTTTTCCATTTGTTTTGCAAAGCGATGATTTCCTGAGTCTTGTTTTCCCAAGAAGCAAAGTTGGTAAGCTCACTATAATCAATGGACTCGATGATTTCGCAGATTACGGTCTTTTGGTCGAGATTGTGTTGTTCAGTCTCTTTCAAAGCCTCAAAATGCTGTTGGTGACGACGGTTTACGGTAGTAGAGGCAGCTTTGAAGCGTGCCCATATTTCGTCGCGCAGTTCTTTTGCTACCGGTCCTGTATCGCGAAATTCCTGATGCAATTTCTGCAATTGGTGGAAAGCGGAAACTACATCCGGTTCGTCTGCCAGTTTCTCGGCGGCTTCGCAAAGATGATTCTTTATTTCAAGATTCTTTTTGAAGTCGTATTCACGAAATTCGTTGTTCAGTTTTAAAAGGTCGTAGAACTTCTCGACGTACAGCTGGTAGTTCTTCCACAATTCGTTAATCTTGGCTTGCGGCACAATTTTAACCTCGTTCCATTGCTGCTGCAACTTCTTGAATTCCGTATAGTTCTTGTTGGCGTCTTCCGGAGATTCCACCAATTCTTTCAGTTCCTCGATGATAGAAAGCTTGATTTGCAGGTTGAGTTCTTTCTGTTTCTCCTGTTCTGCATTGAGTGCGCTTCTTTTTTCCTTGATGACGGACATGGTGTTTTTGAATTCCTCTTCCAAAGCGTCGGCTTGTGGAACAAACTCTTCAATAGCTCCTCCATTCTCAACGAATTGCTTCTTTGCGGCTTCCTGCTCTGAGTTATGTAGTTTGTAGAAAGCCTGTTTCAAACCGTCTATCTCCGATTTGGCTGCATTCTCCACGTCTGCTGCAATCTCTTTAAGCTTGTTCAGGATTTCTTCTTTAGTGAGCTTTTGAACTGATTCGGCCGGCTTGTCAGTCAAGGTTGCCTCAGCGGGAGTTTCTGTTGTTGCCGGCTCAGAAACCTCTGCTGTTTTCTTGTCTTCTTCTAATTCCACCGGTTTGTCGGGGAGATTAGTGTCATGAGTGTCCGTCATTTGTATTTACTTTTTAGAAACGGGATGCCCCGTTCGGGTTACATTAGGTTACAAATTAATGAAATAAAATGATTACTTCATACTTTTTCCTTTAATTTTTTTCAAATTAGCCGTTTCAGGCCAATAGTACGGTGATACCCATATACATCATCATGCCGATAATGTCGTTGGTAATGGATATAAACGGACCTGTGGCAATGGCCGGGTCCACTTTCAGCTTTTCGAGTGTCATGGGGACTAATGTTCCGAATATGGAAGCAAACATGACAACGGCAAACAGGCTGATAGATACGGAGTAGGTAACTGTGGCCGTACCGCCGAATCGTACAAAGTTATATATGTATACCAATAAGGATATGATAGTCGCATTGATTACCGCCACTACGGATTCTTTGGCAATTTGCTTGAATGTATCTTTTGCATCCAGAGAACTGTTGGCAAGGCCTTGGACAATGATTGCGGAGGACTGGGTTCCTACGTTTCCACCCGTACCTCCGATTAGCGGGATGTACAGAGCCATTTCAGGATGTGCGGCGAAAGTCGCGTCAAAATTACCTAATATCATGGAGTTGCCGATACCGCCCAGCATACCGATAAGCAACCACGGCAGGCGTGCGGAAGTCTGGCGCATGACGTTGTCGTCTGTTTCTACGTCCTGTGACAAACCGGATGCCAATTGGTAATCGCGTTCCGATTGTTCGCGAACCTCGTCCATTACGTCGTCTACGGTAATTTGCCCTACCAGACGGCCTATACTGTCGATAACGGGCACCGCTACCAAGTCGTATTTCTCGATAATCTGCACCACTTCGTCCGTGGGAGTGTCTACATGGACGGAAATGGGGTCTTTCCTCATTACATGTTTCACTTTGGAGACGGACGGCGAGGTAATCATCTTCTTCAACGGGAATACACCCTGCAGGCGTTCGTCATCGTCAATGACGTATACGTAGTAGATTTCGTCCAGCTGTTCAGCTTGCAGGCGCATTTCTTTCAGACATTCCGGCATACTCCAGTTCTCGTTGACGGTTACCATTTCCGTACCCATCAAACCGCCGGCGGTGTCTTCATCGTATTTCAACAGGTCTACGATGTCTCCGGCCTGCTCTATATCCTCAATATGCGAGAGGACTTCTTCCTTTTTCTCCTCATCGAGGTCACGCATCAGGTCTACGGCATCGTCCGTATCCATATAATCCACAAACCGTTTGGCAATGGTTTCCGAAGGCAGAAGTTCCAAGAACTCCTTCCGGACGTCTTCATCCATTTCTACCAGTACGTCGGCGGCTGTTTCGTTGTCGAGGAGACGATAAACGAAGCGTGCCTCTTCGGGCGCGAGGTCATTACACAATTCGGCAATGTCTGCCGGATGCAGGTCGATAAGAAGCGCCTTGACGTTTTCCGCGTCTTTCTGCTCTATAAAGCTTTTGACTTTATCTATGTATTCTTCGTCTATTTCCATTGTGTATCGCCTAAGGCTGAAAGCCGTTAAATTCTCATTTGTCCGTTTCTTCTTTCATCTCTTTCAACGCTGTTTCCACCCGGTTGGTCAACTCTATGAATTCCTGTACGGAAAGCTGTTCGGGACGTTTGTTGAAGAGGACGTCTTCGGTCAGCGGACATTCTTTGCCAAGTATCGGTTTTATGGAGTTGCGCAGGGTTTTCCGGCGCTGGTTAAATGTGGTTTTCACCACCTGCTTGAACAACTTTTCGTCGCATCCCAATTGTTGCGTGTCATTGCGCGTCATGCGGATAACGGCGCTTTTCACTTTGGGAGGCGGGTTGAATACGTGCTCGCTTACGGTGAAGAGGTACTCCACGCGATACCAAGCCTGTATCAGTACACTCAGAATGCCGTACGTCTTGCTGCCCGGACCGGCGGCGATGCGCTCGGCAACTTCTTTCTGTATCATGCCCGTACAGCATGGTATCAGGTCTTTGTTGTCCAGCATCTTGAAGAAAATCTGGCTGGATATGTTATAGGGATAGTTACCCGTCAGTACGAAAGGCTGCCCGTCGAACAGGCGTTGCAGATTCATTTTCAAGAAGTCGTCTTCTATGATATTATCCTCCAATTGCGGGTAGGCTTCCCGCAGATAGGCCACCGATTCGTAATCCACTTCCACAACTTTTACCGTGCGCTCTTTGGGTAGAAGGAATTGCGTCAGCACCCCCATACCCGGTCCCACTTCCAGTATCGGAAGTTTGGGGCAGGCGTCTACGGTGTCGGCAATGTCCTGAGCCACTTTCAAGTCTTTCAGAAAGTGCTGGCCGAGAAACTTTTTAGGTTTAACTAATCTCATGTATCAACTAAATCGTTACTTTTGCGGTTCAAAGGTAATCCTTTTCGGCGAATTACGAGTTACAAATCACAAATTACGACGTGTGCCGGATGAATTTTAAGGTAAAACGATGAATAAGATAATAAAAAAGACATTGAAAATCGTGTTGCCCGTTCTTTTGGGCGGTTTTATCCTGTATTGGGTGTATCGTGATTTTGATTTTGAACGCGCAAAAGAGGTGCTTTTGTATGGCACGAATTGGGGCTGGATGTTGCTTTCACTGTTCTTTGGCGTGATGAGCCATGTGTTTCGCGGGTGGCGTTGGCGGCAGACGTTGGAACCGCTGAGGGCTTACCCTAAGAGGGGCGATTGCGTGGATGCCATATTCATTTCCTATGCTACCAATTTGATATTGCCCCGTGTGGGCGAGGTGTCGCGTTGTGGTGTTCTGGCTAAGTATGATGATGTTTCATTCTCCAAATCTTTGGGAACTGTGGTAACCGAGCGTTTGGTGGACACTTTGTGTATCCTTCTGATTACGGGATTTACTTTTCTGGTGCAGATGCCGGTGTTTCTCCGCTTCTTTCAGGAGACGGGTACAAAAATCCCTTCACTGATGCACCTGCTGACCTCTCCCTGGTTTTATGTTTCCCTGTTTTGTGTTATCGGTGTGCTGGTGCTGATGTACTATCTGATGCGGATGCTTTCTTTTTTTGAGAAGGTGAAGGGAGTTGTGCTGAATGTGTGTGAAGGGGTGATGTCGCTTCGTAATGTGAAGAATATCCCCTTATTTATTCTTTATACCTTACTTATATGGGGATGTTATTTCTATCATTTCTATCTGACTTTCTATAGCTTTTCTTTTACGGAACATCTTAGTTTTCAAGCCGCAATGGTGATGTTTGTTGGCGGAACGTTTGCAGTAATTGTTCCTACGCCCAACGGGGCGGGGCCTTGGCACTTTGCCGTTATCACCATGATGATGCTTTACGGTGTGAATGCCACGGATGCGGGCGTGTTTGCGTTGATAGTACACGGTATTCAAACCTTACTGGTTATAGTGCTTGGTATCTACGGCGGGCTGCACGTTTCGTTGGCGAACCGTGCAAAATGAATTAGAAGACTTTTGCATTATCGATTGGAGGGATATTGAAAAATAACTCTTATATTTGCGAAAACAACTTTTATAATTATGAGTACAATCTTACAGTTGGCTCCACAAAATGTGTGGAAGCATTTCTATTCGCTGACTCAGATACCCCGTCCGTCCGGACATATGGAGAAAATAACTGAGTTCTTGATAAATTTCGGTAAGGGCTTGGGTTTGGAATCATTTGTTGACGAGGTCGGCAATGTCATTATCCGCAAACCGGCTACTCCGGGTATGGAAAACCGCAAAGGTGTCATTCTGCAGGCCCATATGGATATGGTTCCGCAGAAGAACAACGATACAGTTCATGATTTTACCAAAGACCCCATTGAAACCTACATTGACGGTGATTGGCTGAAGGCCAAAGGCACCACTCTGGGCGCAGATGATGGTTTGGGTGTAGCCGCTATCATGGCGGTACTTGAGGCGAAAGACCTGAAACATGGTCCATTGGAAGCGTTGATTACCAAGGATGAGGAAACGGGTATGTACGGCGCATTCGGTTTGAAGCCGGGCACGCTGAACGGTGAGATTCTGCTGAATCTTGATTCGGAGGACGAAGGAGAACTTTATATCGGTTGCGCGGGCGGCATCGACATTACGGCTACGCTGGAATATAAGGAAGAAGCTCCTGCAGCTGATTTCGTAGCCCGTCGGATAACTTTGAAGGGATTGCGTGGCGGACATTCCGGATTGGAAATCAATCAGGGACGTGGCAATGCCAATAAGCTGCTTGCCCGTATCGTACATGACTTACTGATTGAGTTCGATTGCCAGTTGTCAAGTTTTGAAGGTGGTAATATGCGCAATGCCATTCCGCGTGAGGCACACGCTGTATTGGTGTTTAATCCTGAAGACATCGAAGGATTGGAAGACTATATCAAGGAATATGAGGTGCAGATTAATGAAGAATATACACCGATTGAAGAAGGCATTACCTTGAAATTGGAAAATGTAGATTTGCCTGCCGCCATTGTTCCCGAAGAAATTCAGGACAATATGATTAGTGTGCTAATGGCTTGTCAAAATGGAGTAATGCGTATGATTCCTACAGTTCCCGATACGGTGGAGACTTCTTCCAATCTGGCCATTGTGACGATTGAAGGCGGCAAGGCGGATGTTCGTATATTGGCTCGCAGTTCTTGTGATACAATGAAGGACTTCTTGGCAGATAGCTTGACTGCGTGCTTCTCTATGGCAGGCATGAAAGTGGAATTGAGCGGCGGCTACTCAGGCTGGCAACCTAATGTGGATTCTCCGATTCTGCATGCCATGACATTATCCTATAAGCAACAATTTGGTGTAGAACCGGCTGTGAAGGTGATTCATGCAGGCTTGGAATGCGGCATTATCGGTGCCAACTGTCCGGGGCTTGACATGATTTCTTTCGGTCCTACGTTGCGCTCACCGCACTCACCCGATGAACGTGCATACATTCCGTCTGTGACGAAGTTCTATGACTTCTTGGTTGCGACTTTGGAACAGACTCCTGAAAAGTAATTTTCTTTATACCTTATACATAATAAGACGGAAAGCGGGACACTTTAAACGTGCCCCGCTTTTTATTACTGCCATTTTGACTTTGGCCTGTCAGAATAACTTTGCTTTACCGCCATTCTGACTCTTCTTATTGTTGCAACTTTGCAGAAAATTGATTTAGGTCAAGAAATATGTTATAAAACATCTTTTTCTATGTGTTTTCACTTGCTATCTTGAACAAAGGCCTTATTTTTGTGTTGTAAAACATAGAAATAATAGGATAACAGGTTATTTTTAAGAGTAACAAGATTGATTTTAGGAGGATAACAAAATGAAAAAGTTAAGGAGTTTGTTCAGACATTTCGGCGAGGCCGATAAGAACATTTGGGGTTATGTAATGCTTTAAGCATTCATCCCCTTTTTAAGAGAGAAATTAGTTTTCAGTTTTCAAGATGTTAGTTTAATTTTTTAAGGTTATGAAAAAGAAGATTATGAGCTCATTCAGACGTATTCTCGCAGAGGTAGGTCGTAATGAGATGTTAATGATGGGTTACACCATTAAGAAGTAAAGAAAAAAAAGTTTTCAGGGTATTTAATTTAATTGATAAGATTATGGGAAAAAAGATTGTAAATTCTTTCAAAGAGGTTCTTACTAAAGTTGGTGAGAACTGGATTGAAGCAATGAAGTATTATAACTACCCAAGATGAGTGTAGTAATCGATAAGAGACCGGGGGATATGTTCTGAGAATGTATCCCTCGTTTTTTTATATTTGTTACCGAGGAGGATTGTGTCAGCATATGCTTTGTTTTTTTTATTTTTTACTAAAAGTCGGCACAACATAACTATTAATTTGTTATTTTTGTTTCTAACCACTATAACAATAGAATAGCTATGAAGAAATTCCAAAGATTTTGTACATTGTTTCTGCTGATGATTGGAGTGTGCTTCCTTTCCTTGCATGCTCAGTCCTATGACAACCTGTGGAAACAGGTAGAGCAAGCTCAAAAGAAGAGTTTGCCGCAAACTGCAGTGAAGCTGACGGGGAAAATTTACCGGAAAGCCGAGCTGGAGAAGAACGCTCCGCAAATGCTAAAGGCATATATCTATCGGGAAGCTTATCAGGAAAGACTGACTCCGGATAGCCTGTATACTAATTTAAGGAATCTGGAAAGTTGGGTGAAATCGGAACCGAACCCCGTAAGCAAAGCTATTCTGCATTCACTGCTTGCCCGCGAATATGCGGATTATATGCGAGGCAACCGGCGGCTGTTGTCGGAACGTACGTCTTTGGACGTAGACGAAGCCCCTGCAGACATTCGTGAGTGGAGCGATAATCTTTTTGTTGCTAAGGTAGACGAACATAACCTTGCCTCATTGCGGGATTCCCTCCGCTTGCTTGAAGTCTCTTCCAAGGAATATGTGCCTTTTGTAGTGCTGGAAGACGGAAGCCGTTTTTACGGGCACGATATGTACCATCTGCTGGCGACCCGTGCAGTCGACACTTATCGGCTATTGGACGGCTTTCGGGTGGATTCATTGCAACGCGCCCGGATTGGCGGTATTTATACAGAGATGATAAAGGCTTACCGGCATCGTAACGGGGCGGAAGACGCCGTGATACTGGCAACGCTTGATTACTGGAAGTGGAAAGTAGCCGGTGGCGGTATAAACCGCGAACCTTATGCCGCTTATCGTGAGCGAAAAGAAGAACTCAATAAAGAATATCTCGAAGTTTTGGACAATCTGATTCGGGAATATGGCACGCGTGAAGTCTGTGCGGAAGTCTACATTTGTAAGGCCGACCGGCTCCGCAGTTTGGGAGGAACTTATATTGATGGGGCTTTGCAGACCTGTGATGAAGGGGTGAAACGCTACTCGGCTTATAAGCGTGTTAATGAACTGCGGAACATACGGGAAAATATCCTGCAACCCTATTTGGATATTAATACCCAGGGGAGTGTTTATCCCGGTGACTCATTGAAGTTGGACGTGACCTATCGTAATCTGAAAGAATTTACGCTGAACCTGTACCGTACGAATCTGTCCGAAATACCTTGGATGGATACCGGAATAAGCAAGGCATTCTATCAGAAACATGCCCGTAAATTGTCTGCAACTCATTTTGAACTGGATGCTTTCACTGGGCAAGATGGAAAACAAGGAGAGTCATCAAACAACCTGCAACGTACGGACTTGAAGTTTTATGTGCCGGACGAACCGGGCGTTTATATATTACAGATTGTGCCGGATGTCGCAACAGCCCGTACGGCAGATTCATTTCTTGTTTCAACCCGTTTCAAGGTATTGACGCTGTCTCTGCCGGATAACAAAATGGAAGTGGTTACGGTAGATAGCCGTAGCGGACAACCTATTTCCGATGCAACGGTCAGTTTCTATTCCGCGTACAATGAAAAAGACCGCAAACTGGTGCAGACGGTTACTACCGATGCCGGCGGCAAGGCTGTTGTAGAATGGAATAAAACTATCCGCAGCTATGTGGCGCGTAAAGGGACAGATACCGCTATGATGCCTCAGATTATTTATTTGAACAGATATTACGAGCGCGGTGAGTCGCGTCCGGAAGAACATATCACTCTGCTGACGGACCGTTCTTTGTATCGTCCCGGTCAGACTGTTTATGTCAAAGGCATCGCTTATGAACAGGAAACGGATAAGGCCCAAGTCCTGGCAGGAAAGAGTTATCAGGTACGTTTGTTGGACGTAAACAGAAAAGAACTGGTACAGAAGAACGTCAATACCAATGAATTCGGTTCCTTTACGACAGAATTGGTGTTGCCGACAGTTTGCTTGAATGGTAACTTTACGGTTGAAGTCAAAAACAGAACGTCCGTTTCCGTACGGGTGGAGGATTACAAGCGGCCTACCTTTGAGATTACTTTTAATCCGGTGAAAGAAGCCTTCTGTTTGGGAGAGACGGTAGATGTGACCGGCAATGTCAAGGCATATAATGGCATGGCCATTCAGGATGTTCCGTTGGTATATACTGTTACCCGTCGTAACAATTGGAGATACTGGGGACAAGGTGCTGCACCGCTTGCCTCGGACACGGTGCAGCTGGATGCGAAAGGTAACTTCTCCATTCCGGTTGTTCTGAAGCCGGGCGCAGATACGGACAGAATGGGCGGGGAACGCTTTTCCTATCAAATAGAAGTGTCGGTCACAGGGGATGCGGGCGAAACGCAGACTTCGCAGTGTCACCTGAGCGCTGCCCCTCAAGCCTATTTCTTTATGCCCGATATTAACAGGGAGTTGTGCAAAGAAGATTCCATATCGGGAAAACTGGCAGTGATGAATGCCGTGAACGAGACGTTGTCCATGGAAGGAATTTGTCGTCTGTATCCGGTGCTCGACTCTAAAACGGGAAGAATATCAGATAAGCCGGTTTATGAAAGTACCTTTACATCGGGTGAAACGAAAGACTTCGCTGCTTGGAAACAACTACCGTCGGGAGAGTACCGCTTTGTCATGTCGGTTCGCGACCGCGACGGTAAGGAGGTCAGCAATGCGGACAATACGGTGAATATTGTGTTGTTCTCATTGACAGATACCCGTCCGGCTATGTTTATGGAAACCTTCCTCTATGAAAAGAATACGGAGTTCGATGCAACCCATCCGGCACTCTTCTACTTCGGCACTTCCATGAAGGACGCCTATGTCTTGGTAGACGTTTTCGGGCGGAAGGGAAGGCTGGAGAGCCGTACTCTGTCATTGAGCGATTCGATTCTCCGTATGGAATATCCTTATCGGGAGGAGTATGGAGACGGGGTTGCCGTGCAGTTTACCTTCGTAAAGAACGGACAGCTATATACCCGTAGGGTGGAATTGCGGAAACGCCTGCCTGAACGGACATTGGATATGAAGTGGGAAGTCTTCCGCGACCGTTTGCGTCCGGGACAGGAAGAAGAGTGGAGGCTGGTTATCAAGACTCCGCAAGGTTTTCCTGCTGCCGCCGAGATGCTGGCAATGATGTATGATGCCTCATTAGACCGGATTTATAGCCGCAGCCAGTCGTTAAGCGTTTATTACAACCGGTATATTCCTTATTACTATTGGGATAGCAATAATAACAACGGAAAGAGTTATGCTCCTTATTTCCCCACGAAGTCGTGGACGGTTCCCGTTTGGCACTTTGACTATTTCATTTCGCCCTATACCGGAGTGGCGGAAGTCTTGCAAATTGTCGAAAATAGTGCGATTGTCAGTGGATCCGGATACGGAACCACCAGAAACAAGATGATAGCCGGACGGGCGGTTGAAGCGAAGTATGTTCCGGCACAGGTGGAAGAAGGGGTTGCGGATGTTGTTTTTGAATCGGAAACTATTCTTCTTGACGGACAAACATTACAACCGGTAGCTGACTTGCGTACTAATTTTGCCGAAACGGCCTTCTTCTATCCCCAACTGTGTACGAATGAACAGGGAGAGATTGCTTTCTCCTTCACTATGCCGCAGAGCCTGACACGCTGGAATTTCCGGGGCTATTCCCATACCCGGGATATGATGACAGGTATGCTTGATGCTACTGCTGCCACTGCCAAAGAGTTTATGCTTACTCCGAATATGCCCCGCTTTGTACGGGTAGGCGATAAGACACAGATAGCTGCCGGTGTTGCCAACCTGACGGGGAAGGCGGTAAAAGGCACAGTCGTATTCACCCTTTTCGATCCGGTGACGGAGAAGATTATCTCCACCCGGCGTCAGAAGTTCTCGGTAGAAGCCGGAAAGACGGTATCGGTTGATTTCAGGTTTGATGTAACGGAACGTTACGACCTGCTTGGTGTACGTATGGTGGCAGACGGCGGTACATTCAGTGACGGGGAACAGCATCTGTTGCCTGTTTTAAGCAATAAGGAGTATATTACGGAGACGCTTGCCATGCCTGTTCGTGGTGAAGAAACACGTACTTTCTCGCTGGACAGTCTGTTCAACGGTAACAGTCGTACGGCAACCGACCGTCGTCTGACGGTGGAATTTACGGGTAATCCGGCATGGTATGCCGTACAAGCTTTGCCTGTCTTGAGCCAGCCTGCAACCGATAATGCCATTTCTTGGGCAACCGCTTTCTATGCTAACAGCTTGGCTGGGTATATCGCTAATAACCAGCCTCGCATTAAGGCGGTGTTTGATAACTGGCGACTGTCGGGCGGAACAAAAGAGACTTTCCTCAGCCAATTGGAGAAGAACCAAGATGTGAAAAACATCCTGTTGGATGAGTCTCCCTGGTTGCTGGAGGCTACTACTGAGGCGGAGCAACAACAACGCATTGCTACCTTGTTCGATGTTAATCAATTAAATTACCGTAATATGTCGTCTTTGCTTAAACTGAAAGAATTGCAGGGTGAGGAAGGCGCATGGAGTTGGTTTGGCGGTATGTCCGGCAACCGTTATGTCACAAGTTATATCACCGGGTTGCTCGTCCGGCTTTCTTTGCTTACGGATAAGACACTGCCGGAAGAAGTAGCGGGAATGAAGGATAAGGCTTTTGATTATCTGAATAAGGAAGCCCTGAAAGAATACCGGGATATCCGCAAGGCAGAGAGGAATGGGGCTAAGATTACCGTTTTGTCGGATGCCGTTATGGAATATTTGTATCTGGTGGCTCTCGGTTCGGAAAAACTGTCCGGTGAATATGCCAAAGCATTCGATTACTTCCTTACCAAGTTGGGACGTAACCTTGAGAACGGTACAATGATTTGTAAAGCGCAGACCGCCATTATTCTGCAGACGGTGGGACGCAGGACGGAAGCGAATGAGTTTATAGCTTCCATAAAAGAACATCTTGTACAAACGGATGAGATGGGAGCGCATTTTGCTTTCTATGCCAATCCTTATACTTGGGGCATGATGCCGGTTCCTGCTCATGTGGCTGTCATGGAAGCCTTGCACAAGGCAGGCGGCAATGATGCTTTGGTAGAAGAAATGAAGCTTTGGCTGTTGAAACAGAAACAGGCGACGGCATGGAATTCTCCGGTGGCTACCGCCGATGCGATTTATGCTTTGCTTTGCCGGGGCAACAATTTGCTGGAAAGCAAAGGGGATGTCCGCATTATTTTAGGCAATAAGGTGCTGGAAACTCTTTCTCCGGCAAAGACCACTGTGCCGGGATTGGGATACATCAAGGAAGTCTTTACGCAAGGCAGTCCTGAACTGAAGGCAACGTCCGTTACCATAGAGAAGAGGGATGCGGGCATTGCATGGGGAGCTGTCTATGCGCAGTATTTGTCGCCCATATCCGACGTGAAACAACAAGGCGGTGAACTGAATATTGAAAAGAAACTCTTTGTAGAGCGTATCTCGGCAGACGGACAGAAATCTCTGCAACCATTGTCGGATGCCGCACAGCTTTCAGTAGGTGATAAGGTTGTGTCCCGGCTCACGCTCCGTTTGGACCGTGCCATGGACTTTATTCAATTGAAAGACCAACGTGGCGCTTGCTTCGAACCGGTAAGCTCGCTTTCGGGGTATCGTTGGAGCAACGGTTTCGGATATTATGCAGAGGTGGAAGATGCCGGGGCCAATTTCTTCTTCGACCACTTGGGCAAAGGCGTCTATGTACTGGAGCATAGCTACCGGGTGGCTCGTGGCGGTACGTACGAAACCGGACTGGCTACCGTGCAATGCGCTTATGCACCGGAATATGCTTCCCACTCTGCGGGAGGAACTGTTGTAATCAAATAGGGTAGGTGGATTTTACTTGCTATCGAATGTTTATAGGTTATAAAAAGCGGAAAGAAAATCTGTGTATCTCACTTAAAAACTTTACATTTGTGCAACTAATTTAGAAGCAATATAAATGAGACGCAGTTTTATCACTCTATATGCGCTTGCAGCTACGGCGTTAACAGCCGTAGCGCAACCGCGTTTCACCTCTAATACGGAAATGCATGATTTCGGACAGATTGAATGGAAACATCCGGTAACGGTGCAATACTCCATTACAAACACCGGCAACCAACCTTTGGTGCTTACCGAGGTGGAGCCCGATTGTGCCTGTTCCGTGGCCCGGTGGACAAAGACTCCTATCGCTCCGGGTGCAAAGGGAGTAGTCAATGTGACTTTTGATGCGGAGGCTTTGGGGCACTTCAACAAATCCGTAGCCATTTATAGTAATGCGCAACCCCATCTGGTTTATTTAAAGTTCAACGGTGAGGTGGTGCGTGAAATCAAGGATTTTACTAAAACTCATCCATACCTCATCGGGCAGATACGCATAGATAAGAACAATCTTGACTTTCCCGATGTGCAGGCCGGTGAGAAGCCTGTTATGCACATAGGGGTTGTGAACCTGTCAGACCGTCCGTACGAACCTGTGTTGATGCACCTGCCGCCTTATCTGCAAACGGAAGTGAAGCCCAATGTCTTGCAAAAAGGGGAGAAGGGTGTCATCACCGTTACGTTGGATTCCGAACGGTTGACGGACTTCGGACTGACACAAGCCTCTGTCTATCTGGCACGTTTTGCGGGCGACAAGGTGGGGGATGAAAATGAGATTCCTGTGTCCGCCATTCTTCTGCCGGACTTCTCGGGCATGACCGAGACGGAAAAGGCGAATGCCCCCGTCATCAATCTTTCCATTAAGGATATTGATATGAGTACCGTACTGGCAAAGAAATCGAAGGCGCGTCAGGACATTATTATAACGAATACCGGCCGTTCTCCTTTGCAAATCAGCAAACTTCAGGTATTCCACCCGGCTGTGGGCGCCAGCTTGAAGAAGAGTGTGTTGCAACCGGGCGAAAGCACCCGCCTCCGTGTAACGGTGGCGAAACGGAATATCGGGAAGAAACGCCGTCATCTGCGCTTGCTGATGATTACGAATGACCCGATGCAGCCGAAAGTAGAGATTAATATTAAAGCGAAATAATATAAAATCTTACTATGGAACATCCTGAAAATAACAGAGAATATAAAGGTTTGGTTGTCAATGCAGGCATTGAACAGCCTTCGTCCGTCAATCCTTATCTGAAGCGGAAACCGAAAAAACGCCAGCTTTCCGTTGCAGAGTATGTAGAGGGTATTGTAAAAGGCGATATCACGACATTAAGCCGGGCTGTGACGTTGGTGGAAAGTGTAAAGCCCGAACATCAGACCATAGCTCAGGAGGTGATAGAAAAGTGTCTGCCATACTCCGGCAACTCTATCCGCATAGGTATCAGCGGTGTGCCGGGAGCCGGCAAGAGTACGTCTATCGACGTATTCGGACTGCACGTATTGGAGAAGTACGACGGCAAACTGGCGGTATTGGCCATCGACCCCAGTAGCGAGCGCAGCAAGGGCAGTATTTTGGGTGATAAAACCCGCATGGAGAAGCTCTCCGTTCATCCTAAATCCTTTATCCGTCCCAGCCCTTCGGCAGGTTCGTTGGGTGGCGTGGCACGCAAGACGCGTGAAACGATTGTGCTTTGTGAAGCTGCCGGATTCGATAAGATATTTGTAGAAACAGTGGGTGTGGGACAGAGTGAAACTGCGGTACATTCAATGGTGGACTTCTTCTTGCTTATCCAGCTTGCCGGTACGGGCGATGAACTGCAAGGCATCAAGCGCGGCATTATGGAAATGGCGGACGGCATCGTCATCAATAAGGCGGATGGAGATAATCTGGAACGTGCCAAGCTGGCTGCCACCCAGTTCCGTAATGCGCTGCATCTTTTCCCGGTTCCGGAGAGCGGTTGGACGCCGCAGGTACTGACCTATTCCGGCTTTTACAACCTTGGGGTACAGGAAGTATGGGATATGGTCTATAAATATATCGACTTTGTGAAAGAGAATGGCTACTTTGAATACCGCCGCAATGAGCAAAGCAAATATTGGATGTACGAAACCATTAATGAACAACTCCGCGACAGTTTCTATCATAATTCTACAATCGAAGCAATGCTGGCCGATAAAGAAAGCCAAGTGCTAAAAGGTAACCTGACCTCCTTTGTCGCTGCCAAGAATTTGCTGGATACTTATTTTGCGGAATTGAAAAAATAGCGGGAGTGTATCAAAGCAAAGAATACTTACTGTTTGTTTTTTAGGCACGGATTACACGGATTTCACGGAAAAGAATAAAGTAAATCCGTGAAATCCGTGTAATCCGTGCCTAAAAAAATCATCAACTACGTTTTGATAACTTCTTGTTCCCTACACCTCTTTCCCTTCCTTCTCAAAGTCCTTGCGTGATTTGCTTTGCGTAACGATATATACACCGAGAAATACCAGTGCAATGGCTATTCCCTTTTCCAGATTGAATACAGCCATACCGATTACGACTGTAACTATTGAAGCTACAATAGGTTGCATATAGTTGTACATACTCACTACTGTGGGGCGCAACAGTCTTTGTGCTGTCATGATACATATATAGGCAAGGAAACTGCCGCCTACCACTACATAGCCCACTTGTAACAGTGCCGCAGTAGAGATTTCCGCCCACTGTATGGCAGCCACATCGTGATAGGAGAAAGGGATGTAGCACATGGATGCATACACAAACATCCATTTGTTCAGGGTGATGGGAGAATATTTTTGGGATAACCCTTTAAATACGGTCAGATAGATAGAGAAACTGATTTGGGCGACGAGACACAGTAAGTCACCTATGATGCTTCCGTTGCCGCTACTTGCATTTTGGCTGCTCATAATAAGTATCAATGCTCCCATTGCTCCTACAAAGATGCCCAGCACTTTTTTATTGGTAACGGGCTCTTTCAGATAAACAGCCGCTACAATCATGGTGACGATAGGAAGGGTAGTAGTTACGATGGAGGCATCGATGGGAGAAGTCATGGACAGTCCGAAGATGTAGACTCCCTGATTGAACACCAATGCAAAAAGCGAGGCGAAGAATATCTTCAACATATCCCGGTGGTCTACCTGCTCGCGTTTGCAGAACAGTGAGAGTAGCCAGAAGCAAGCCGCTGCGCCTACCATGCGGAAGGTAGTGACAGACAAAGCGGAGAACTCAACTAAAGCGGATTTACCGATGGGCGCCATTAACCCCCATAGAATATTGGCGGTCAGAGCAAACAGGTGACCTTGTACGTTCTTGTTCATATTGTGAAATATGTATTGTTTGTGGTGAAAAACGCTGCAAAGGTAACTAAATTCTCAATCTCTTTCTTTATATTTGTAATACGAATATATAGGAATCATGGAAGTACAAGCCAATTACATCAGACGTATCGAGATACACGGGTTGTGGCATCGGTATAATATAGCTTGGGAGTTGCGTCCCGATGTCAACATACTTTCCGGCATCAACGGAGTAGGAAAGACTACGATTCTAAACCGCTCGGTGGGATATCTGGAGCAAACCACCGGAGAAGTGAAGAGCGATGAGAAGAGCGGAGTGCACGTATTCTTCGATAATCCGGAAGCAACTTTTATCCCCTATGATGTAATCCGCAGTTACGACCGCCCCCTTATCATGGGAGATTTTACCGCCCGTATGGCAGATCCGAACGTAAAGTCCGAACTGGACTGGCAACTCTATCTGCTCCAACGCCGTTATCTTGACTACCAAGTGAATATCGGCAATAAAATGATTGAATTGCTGAGCGGTGACGAGGAACAGCGGAGTATGGCTCCGGCGTTGTCCGTACCTAAACGGAAATTTCAGGATATGGTTGACGAACTGTTCAGCTATACCCGAAAGAAGATTGACCGCAAAAGTAATGACATTGTCTTTTTTCAGGACGGTGAGCAACTGCTTCCCTATAAACTCTCATCCGGTGAAAAACAGATGCTGGTAATCCTGCTGACAGTCCTTGTGCGCGACGAAGGCCATTGTGTACTCTTTATGGACGAGCCGGAAGCGTCATTGCACATTGAATGGCAGCAAAAGCTTATCGGCATGATACGCGATTTGAATCCGAATGCACAGCTTATCCTCACTACCCATTCTCCGGCCGTTATTATGGAAGGCTGGCTGGATGCAGTGACGGAAGTGGAGGATATTTCGACGATAATCAGCAACTGACTCCTTTAATTCTTGAAACTTCTTTAACTCCTGAAAAGGATAATTTATAATTCATCACTGCTTTGGCAACATCTTTACGACATAATCTGACTTCCGCTTATCTGGACGCCGCGCATAAGTTCTCGTCGAAGAAAGGGCGCAGACGCATTGTGGCGTATGTGGAAAGCTATGATGATATAGCTTTTTGGCGTACTCTTTTGGCTGAGTTCGAGAATGAGGAGCGTTATTTCCAAGTAATGCTTCCGTCTGCCACTTCATTGGCAAAGGGCAAGAAGATGGTGTTGATGAATACGCTCAATACAACGGAACTGGGGCGCAGCCTGATAGCTTGCGTGGACAGTGATTACGACTTCCTGCTGCAAGGGGCTACCAATGTGTCACGGAAGATAAACCGCAACCCTTATATCTTCCAGACTTACGGATATGCTATTGAGAACTTTCATTGTTTTGCCGAGAGCCTTCATGAAGTTTGCGTGCAGGCAACGTTGAACGACCGTCATATTCTCGATTTTCCCGCTTTCCTGAAACGCTATTCACAGATAGCTTATCCGTTGTTCCTGTGGAACGTATGGTTCTATCGCCGGCATGATACGCATACTTTCCCCATATACGATTTCAATGCCTATGTCCGTTTGCAGGATATAAGCCTGCGGCATCCTTATAGCGCTTTGGACGCTATGCAGCGTACGGTATCTGCCAAACTATCCGAAATGGAAGTACGCTTTCCGCAGTACATAGAGCACGTTGATAAGTTGGGTGAGGAGTTGCGGAAATTAGGATTAATTCCCGATAATACCTATCTCTATATGCAGGGACATCACATTATGGACTGTGTGGTGCTGAAGCTGTTGATACCCGTTTGCACAGTACTCCGCCGTGAGCGTGAACAGGAAATTAAACGTCTGGCGGAGCATAACGAACAGTTCCGCAATGAACTGACGGGTTATGAGAACAGTCAGGTCAATGTGGCTGTTATGTTGAAGAAAAACAGCGGTTACAAGAACCTTTATCTCTATCAGTGGTTGAAAGAAGATATAAGGGAATTCCTCGAACGGGAGAAACTATGACCCCCTGTCGTATTTTATACCTCATACTTTATATTTAAGCATCATGGACATATTAAAGAATATCGACGAATTATTGATTTCTTGGGGAACAGCCCCTTCTCTGGCCGATATACTCGATCAATTTATAGCTTTTGCGCTGGTGCTGATTGTCGCTTTTCTGGCGGATGCTATCTGCCGGAACATTTTGTTGAAAGTGGTGGCGCATCTGATAAGGAAAACAAAAGCTACATGGGATGATATTGTTTTCGACCGTAAGGTGTTGATTCACCTTAGCCGGATGGTGGCGCCTGTCATTATCTATATTTTTATTCCGGTTGCTTTTGCCGAGACGAGCTCTTCCACTCTGGGATTCATCCAGCGTGTCTGCCTTATCTATATTCTTATTACGTTCCTGAGTTTCATCAATTCGTTCCTGAAGGCTGTTTATGCTGTGTACAGCGAGAAGGAACAACTCCGCGACCGCCCGTTGAAGGGAATGTTGCAGACGGTACAGGTGATTCTCTGGTTTGTGGGCGCCATTATCGTGGTAAGTATTCTGATTGATAGGTCTCCATTGTCGTTGTTGGCGGGGTTGGGTGCTTCTGCCGCTATCCTGATGCTGGTGTTCAAGGATTCTATTATGGGATTTGTTTCGGGTGTGCAGCTTTCCGCCAATGATATGCTGAAGGTGGGCGACTGGATTGCAATGCCCAAATACGGTGCAGACGGTACGGTGATAGAAGTCACACTGAATACGGTAAAGGTGCGTAACTGGGATAATACCATCACTACGATTCCGCCCTATCTGCTGGTCAGCGATTCGTTTCAGAACTGGCGCGGTATGCGCGAGAGCGGAGGGCGGCGCGTCAAGCGTTCCATTAATATCGATATGAACAGTGTGAAGTTCTGTACTCCGGAGATGCTGGACAAGTATCGTAAGATTCGTTTGCTGAAAGACTATGTGGAGCATACGGAAACAGTGATAGAGGAGTATAACAAGGAACATCATATCGACAATTCCATTCTTGTCAACGGTCGCCGCCAAACCAATTTGGGCGTGTTCCGGGCTTATCTGACTGCCTACTTGAAAAGCCTTCCTGATGTAAACCAGGAACTTGTCTGCATGGTGCGCCAGTTGCAACCCACAGATCATGGCATTCCTATGGAGCTTTATTTTTTCTGTGCTATCAAGGACTGGGTCCCTTACGAGGGAGTACAGGCTGATGTCTTCGACCATGTACTTGCTATTATCCCGGAATTTGATTTGCAGGTATTCCAGTCTCCGTCAGGCAGGGATTTTCAAAGAGCCTTCTCGTGATTTTAGGGAATTTGGCTATTGATAGATGCTTCATCAAAGCTCATCTGATATATAGGGTATCTGATAGGATGGCAGTAAATCTTCTTGTTCTGTACTTATATTGTATTTGTATTTATCGGTTTCTTTCAATAAATGCCCCTTTTCATCATAAATTGAGATTGTTATGGTTTTATTTGTCCGGTTTGAATCAATACGGGTTTCTTTGAACTTCATGCCATTCTTGTAGTAGGTACTGTCTGTCCAATGAAAATCTTCGAATTCCCTATTGAGAACTTCAATCCTTAGTTCTCCGTCTCTGTATTCTTTCCGGGTTTTACTGGGCGCTCCGTCAATGGTAGTCAGGACAATAACGGTGTCATTGTTTGTCGTAGTGTTTTCGCAAACTATCTCCTGTGTACATTCGGAGTGAGGTATCTTTTGTAGAGCTTCCTCGTAGGTAATCCCTTTGAAGAAGTATCTTTCTGTTTTCTGCCCGGTTATCAAGTCTGTGTCTGTTGTTTTAAGGAGTTCTCCTTGACTGTCATAAGTATAAAAACTTTCGGAGACCTGTTTCTCCGAAGGAGTATCGGCGGATGCGGATATATCTTTTATGTATTCCGGTTTGTCCTTGGCGTAATATCTGGTAAATGAGTAGAATGTGGTATCCTTGCCATCTTTTAGCCAAAGTTCCTCTTTTATGTTCTTGTGACGGCTTGTTGTCTTTATGTCAGAGTCGGAAATCTCTGTGGCTATATAGTCCGTGTCATTGCTATAGATATATTGCTGCAAACTATTAGATGTCAGTATATAAGCTTTGTCTTGACTGTAGTACAGATTATGCGTATTTACTGCTTTTACATTCACCAATCTGCCCGCATTATCGTAGGTGTTGTTGTATTCTGTGATTAAAACTGAATTATAGTGTTCTTGCGGTTGGGCATTGTGACCGCATGCGGTGAGCAGTAATGCTATACTTGGCAAGAGCAGGCAAGTGTATCTATTGAATTTCATGTCTTTATAATTGGTTCTATGGGATTGGGTATTGTGTTATAGGAACGAAATATGTTTCTCTCCCGGTTTCACATATATTTCTCCATCCGAAGTTTCCATGATAATGGGGCATTTTCGTTTACTCTCCACGGGGGTAACTCTGGTGGTTGGCGGCTCGTCATGATTCCTGCCCACAATGTAGCGGTCTATCACCTCTCCATTATCATCGACCAGTTCAAAGGTGGTGAAAATGTAATCTCCCTTTTTACTGATATAAAAGCGCAGTTCTATCTTTTCGTTCAACTTGAAATCGTCATCACTATATAATGTGTATGGGAGAGTTTCTGTGGGAAAGAGCCTGATGAGCTTGGTGTCGGATGATGTGTCCGGCAGTGTGTCCCAATCTTGTTTTACTAAAAAACTGCGTTCAAAGAATGGAGATGAGTATTTTATTTTTGTGATTTCTACTATCTCTTCCTTACCTTCCCGGCTGATTTGCCATCGCCATTCCTTATCACTGATAATCGAGGTTTGGTATCCTGTGGCAGATTCGGAAGCCGAAACATGTTCATGGCTGATAAGAGTGGTATCTCTATCAAAAAAACTACTGAAATGTGCCTCGCCGCCTTCTCCATAGTAGTGATTTGCCATTGTGATAGTGGTGCGGGTCTCTTTCTCGTTTGAATAATACTCACTAAATTCATTGTATTCATTAGTACTTTGTACCGGAAAACCTGCCTTATCGAATAACAATAGCAAGCGCTCGTGGTCTACATGGTTGTCATAAGAGTCTTCATCTTCCCGTTCCTGCTCACGGTCCAGTACGAATAAATCCATATTTCTGTAGCCGATGATTTTGCCTACGGCATAGAATTCTTCCTTTATATAAAGTGAATCGGACAAATCGGGGAGGAACTCATTGATGATTTCTTGCGGAATCTGTTTTCCGCGATCATGCCCTTTGCCTAAAGCTAAATCGGGGAAGTAGCTTATGAAGCGGCTGTCTATTTTGGGGCAGGTTTTATATTTTTCTTGTTCCTGCTCCTTCAATTGGCTGAAATAGACTGTATCGTTGGCGATGGTGACGAAGTATTGGGGAATATCCGATGTAGTCCGGACGAAAGTATCGTCCAGAAAGACATGATTCCCGAAACCGCAGTCGCAGTTTTCGTATCCTTCTTGAACAACGGTCAGTGTGTCGCCTTTGAACTCGAAGTGTAGCACACAATCGTTTTCTGTCATGCCGAGGTATGTACGGTAAGTGGCTTTTCCGTTGTGTACGGCGATGTGTCCGTCAATGGAACCGCTGTTGTATGCAGGTGCTCCGATGTTGACATAAATATAGAATAGCAGCGTGGTGTCATCGTATGGGTAGAAATAAGCTTCTCCTTTGGGTGCTCCCTGACGGGTAGCGGAATCCCCGAATGTATAGATGCCGCTATATCGGGTCACCGGGATAGTGTCGTCACATTGGGGTGTTAATGTGAGGCTGTCGCTTTGGGGTGTCTCAACTTGTGCATGAGTTGCTTTACTTTGCTTGTTTCCGCAACTGCTGATGAATATTGCCAGGAGGCTGATGATGATTACTTTTTTCATATCTTTTATTTATTTGCTTTTCGATGTAATAGTACTGTAATGATACCTCCTACGATAATAATGAATAACAGTAGTAGTCCCAGTACATCATACCATATAAAGATAAACCCTGGAATAATAAAGAATAACAGTAGTGCCAGTAAGCCATGCCATGCACTGCCTGTATAGTGTCGGGCAAAAAAGCAACTGAAAGGACATACGAATATACAAATCAGCAAAGCTTCAAAAAAGGACTCTAAAATCGGGAATAAGGTAGGATTACGCTCTGAGAAAGCGGCTATTGTCATGCTTATTATCACTATTCCTGTGTATATGGCAATCATAGTGCCATAGAAAATTAGTTTTGCTTTCATTCTAATCGTTTTATTTATTAATATTCCTGTGTTATAATTACGATGGTGCCTATACTAAGGTATAGTAGTAGTGCCAATACGCCGTGCCATGCACTGCCTATATAGTAACGGGCATAAGAAGTATGATGGTAAAATTTACTAATGACATCCATGCTGCTATTTGCCAACCTATGCCGTAGGGACATAAAGGGTCAAAAACTGCGATTACCCATAGAACAGCCAAAGCTGTTGCCGACTCACAATCATCCGTATCTTGCAGGGCTTTAAATGCCAATAGAACAGTCAGTATGACTACAATGGTAATCGATAAGACTTTTATGCTTTTGTTTGGAATCATGTGTCTTACTTGTTTTCAGTTACTTCTGTTCGCCCTCTTTTATATAGAAGAAACGGATGACTGACCGGTTCGTCAGTATGATAGGTGATATAGACAGAATCACCGCTCACCCTGCTTATCTCAAAATTTGCCTGGTAATAGACGGGGCTTTCTCCTTTAGGGATAAATCGTCTTATGTCTATCTTCGTTTCGGATAGCGTCTGCAAGTCAAGTAAGGTCAAATTTCCATCGGGGTTGGTTTTGTCGTCGGCATCCCGGTAGAGCAATAGGTCTGACGTAGTGTCATAATCGCTTTCATAATACAGTTTGTTCTTGAAAAGATTCTTTCCGGTACTCTTCTCGTATAGGTACAGACGGACATTGTACTGTGATTCCCAACGGTCTAATACGAAATACTTTTCGAAATCTATTCCGCTGTAACGCAAAGCATATTTATCGGCTTGTGTGCATTCTATCGGTTCTTCCTCAATCAATCGCGTCTCATCCCCATACTTTAAGGTGAACCTGCGTATGCTATCCGGTGATAAAGAGACGCAAAGTTCATAGCCCTGTTGCAACCGGTAAATGTCTTGCTTTACATCACATCTTTCCTGTGGACAAGCAGACATGCAGATGCCGAATGCCGGGAAACAACCGATGAGCAGTCTCTTGATTATTCCCGGCAAACGCGTTTTATTGCTTGTTCCCGTTACGGTCATACCTTTCCAGTGTAGTCCACGAACCACTACCGTTGGGGCGTTCCGCTACGGCTTTCAGCTTGCCGTTATCGTAATATTCCTTGCGATAGACTTCTGTGTCGTTTTCGCAGCGTCCTTCTTCACGTAATGTTCCGTCCTCGTAGAAACGCTTGTAGGGCCCTTCCTCTTTGTTGGTTTTGTAAGTGCGTTCCGATTTCAACTTGCCGTTGCTGCTGTAATATTCACGGCTGATGCCGTCACGTTTTCCGTTCAGGAAGTTTCTTGATGTTTCTACCTTCCCGTTGGTGAAGTAATGCTTTTCTTCCCCGGTTTTTTCATCGGCCTTATAGGTGGTCGAGACGGATGGCGTTCCGTCGTCGCGGTATTCTGTCCAGACACCTTCTTTCTTGCCGTCTTTGTAAGTGCCTTTTTCGCGTGGCTTTCCGCTTGCCCATATTCTGGAATATTCTCCCGTCATTTTCCCGTTCTTAAAGCTACGGCGGCATGTGTAGTCACCTCTGTTGCTTGTGATGTGCTCCACCCAGTTGCCGTCCGGCAGTCCGTCTTTATAGTAGGTGTCCAGAAGCAGTTTTCCATCTTCGCTGTAACGGCGGTCCGGTCCGTCCTGTACACCCATTTTGTAGCTGACTTCGGTTTTCACCTGTCCGTTCTGATAATAGGACTTGATGATGCCGTTCATCTTCCCGTTTATGAAGGTCGATTCCTCTGCCAAGGTTTTGCCGTCCGGATAGAATGCTTTGCGATAGCCGTCAAAGTTACCGTTCTTGTAAGTGCTTTCTATCATCAATACATTATTTTTGTAGTATCGGTAAAGACCGTCATACATTCCGTCCTTGAAGTTGGCAATAAAGTATTCTGAACGATAACCATCGATGATGCGATGCTCGCCTTGCAGGGGAGTTTTATCCTGATCCCAATGGCGGTACAGTAATCGTCCGTCGCCGTAGTTGATAACTGATACTTCATCTATTTTATATATTTTCTCTTGTGCTGATGTGTTCAGCAGGGTCGCTCCGCATAGGAGGAACATTAAAAACATTTTCTTCATACCATAATAGTTTTGGGCATTGTTTATTTTCCGGCAAAGAAAAGTAATATTATTGAATCAGAAGTGGTTTGGAAGTGTGCATATAGTGTACATTTCAATACTGTTCACTTTGGGAAAAGCTGTCAGGACAGTATTTCTTGATGATTGATTCGACTTTTTGTCGCCATTTATTAGAAATTGTAACATCATATTCTTCGAAGTCCCCGTATTTGAATATTCCATAGTTATAAGATAATATAAATGTGTCTCCTGTTACAAATAAATAAGTATAAAATGTCGGAATGGCAGCATAATTAACAACGTCATTAACTGAAATACCTAATGTTCCTTCTTTATATGCATCGGTGATTGTCTGCTTCTCTTTGGAGGTCAAAGGGATTACTTTGGTATTGTCGTAGGAAATATGGTAACCCTTGTAAGCATAGACATATTTCCTGTCCACCAAGTACAGTGTGTCGGTCGTAATCAAAGCTTTTATCTCCGTTTCGTGTTTGGCTTGTAAATAAAGAAAAGTATCTATATCTGCCTGTTCTTGCTCTGTAAGTATTCTTTGTGCGTTACAAACCGGTATTAACATACTAAGCAATCCCATAATCAATATTGTTCTAATGTTCATAACCCAATGGTATTAGCGTGCATCTTTCCGGATGCCTTTTGCGCTTCTACAATAAGAACCTTTCCGGGTATGATACAGATTTCAATTTGCATCACAAATAAAGACAATTTCATTGAATGATGACTCATCGGAGAGTGTGCATATAGTGTGCATTTCTGTGTGCATACTATTCCATAGCGGCTATAAGGATGCTATAAATTCGTCCCACTTTCCGGGGGCTCCTTTCTCTCTGAATACCTTTTCGTAGAGCCTTCGGCGGGCAGAAGAGATGGATTCTTTGGTGTGGCTGGTCAACCGGGCGATTTCTATGGGTGACATGTTTATCTTGAGTAGCAGGCAGATGTGCAACTCGTGTTCGCTGAGTTTGTGGTACCGGTACAGTTTTCCGGTGAAGTCGTCATAGACATCGTTCACGGTTTCTTTCAGGGCTTTCCACTCTTCGCGGGTTATGGGGCGGTTGTCGGGCAAGATTTCTTCTTTGAGTAACCGGTAGATATCCGATTCCTGTATGACGGAGTACAGCATACGTTGTTCGTCCTTCTCTATTTCGGCTCTTTTGTTGGCATAGAGGGTTATCTCCTTTTGCATCTGTAGTTGCGCTCTCAGTGCTTTGTCTTTTTCGCCGAGGGCTTGGAGTTGTTGTTCCAGAAGTGCTATCTTCTTCTTGTTCTCTTTGATGAAGAGGGTGCTCTTTTGGTATTGTTCTTCTTTAAGGCGTCTGATGTCTTCCAATTGGGCGTTCAGCAGTAACTGTTTCCGGCGGCTGTGCTGCCAGTATAGCAGGAAGAGCAAGAGCAGGATGAGGCCGGACGCGATGGAATACGCCATGATTAGTGTTTTCCGGCTGTTTTCGGTCTTCAGTGCATCGTTTTCTTTCTCCCGCAGCCGGTAGTTGTAAATGGAGTGCATCTTGCGGATAGTTTCCATATTCTCCAGTCTTGATACCGAGTCGTTGTATAGAAGATATTGATTGATGTACTTCAGTGCCGCTTGCGGATTGCCGCGATCCAGAGATATGTTTCCCATGCGCAGGCAGGCGTTCCTTTTGCCATAGACATTTCCTACATCTTCTATCCGTTTACAATAGTAGATGGTGGAGTCCGGTTGCCCGGTGAGGTAGTAGTATTCTGCGGCAATGGAATAAGTGGACGACAATCCCGGAAGATAGGTACTTTTGATGGCGATGTCCAGTGCTTGCTTGGCATTCTCCCAGTCTTCCAATTGTACGCAGACGGCTGCGACCTGGCTTTCGGTCATGTTTATCATGCGTCTGTTGTCCATCGCATAGGCCAGCTTTCTTGCCTCCCTGAAATAGTGCAGGGTGCTGTCCGGCCTCTCCAGTTCACGGTAGGCACTGCCTATATCCCTCAAGCAGAACAACATGTCGATGCTGTCTCTTCTCAATAAACTGTACCGATACCCTTCCTTCAATACTTCCAGTCCCTCTTCATAGAGTTTTTGGGAAAGCAGCAAAGTGCTTATCTGGCTGTATATCTTGCCTTTCAGCGGTGATTCAGTGTCTTCGGGCAGAGCTTCCATTGCCTTGTAGAAATAGGGTAATGCTTGCGGGGCGTCTCCCAAGTCGCGATAGACTCTGCCGGCGTAGTAGTAGGCTTCGGGCAGATGACGCTTGTCGTCTTTTTCTACGTAGTAGTTCAGGATGGGGAGTATAAGGCTGTCCGTGGTGTTGAGGATGTATGCTTTGTCTTTGGCCTTGATGCAGAGCAGGCGGTAGTACATTTGTGTGGCCTCGGGAGCGGTGGATATTTCCGTCTTGATGCTTTCCAGAAGGTGAATGGCACTGTCCGGCATAATGTTGGCAAGGCTGTCGGCTGTAATTAGGGCAGTAGGGTAGGGTACTTGCCTGCATGCGCAAAGGCAAAGCAGAAAGAAAAGGGTAATTACCGATTGCTTGTTTATTCTCATGGGTGCAAAATTAAGGAAGTTTTCGGTAGTGTGTTCTTTTTCCTTGAGATTGTTTTTAATGGATGTTCCTTTATTGCTTTTCTCATTAGGACTTAGCACCTTTGAGGCCTATATTGAGCGGTCACAACATCTCGTTCTTTTGTTCCATAACATCTCCATGTTTTTATGAAAAACATCCGGATGTATTAAGGTACAGGATGTGAAGAAGGAGTTGAAGAAGCAGAAGAAGGGGTAGTTGAAGAAACTGTCATTCTGAACGGAGTGAAGAATCTCTTCTCCTCATGGTTAAGAGAGGAGATTCTTCACTTCGTTCAGAATGACAGAATGTGCCTTAGCGTAAAGGTCAAGCCGTAAGAGCTAAGTCGGAAGAATTATTATTTTACCCAGCTTCCCTTCATCCAGTCGCATGCGGCTTTAATGGCATCGAAGGAAGCGTATGACAGAGCTTCGTCTACTTTGTTGCTTGTTACGGCGGTGAAGTCATCATTGGTGTAGTCTCCGTCGGATTTCAATGCGGCGGTGATGGTCATATTGGTCAGTTTGGAAGTACCGTTTTTCAGTGCGGCATTCGTTAACGGGCTTTCTACAACCAGCGGTTGGCCTTTACCGCATACTTTGGCATTGTCTATGTCGGCTTGAGTACCGCGGCGCAGGCGGATGCCCTGCTTGCTTTCGCCGTTACCTGCAAGAATGAGGTTCTTGAGTACAGGATGCGATACGGGAGTGGCTGCATTGTCGTTTTCGTTGTTGTCGGCTTCGATGAGGCAGTCGCAGTCGTAGCCCAATGTAGCTTTGGCTTCCTGATAGGCAACGAGGTCTGTGCCTTTTCCGTTCCAGCCTTCCGTCCAGTCGAAGGAGTCGTCGCTGCAACTCACCACCACCATATTGCTTACATTTACCGAACCTCCGAAGAACTCGAAACCATCGTCCGAACCTTTGTAAGCCTCGCAGTGGTCTACGATTGTACCGCTGCCTACACCGTAGAAGGAGATTCCGTTGGCTTCATGCTCTTCGTCGAAAGCAAAACCGGTATATTCCAAACGGATGTATTGCAACGTACCGGAGTTGTCGGCATCATCATTGCCGCCATATACGGCGCCGCCTATTTCAGAGCTTCCTTTACCGCCTTCGGCGTTGGTGTGTGCCTTTCCGCAGATGTGGATACCGCCCCATGCACCGGGTTCTTCTTTTTCGCTGGTCATGATGATGGGCTTGTCGGGAGTGCCTACGGCATTGATTTTAGCGCCCTGTTTCACCAAAATATAGTCTACGATATTGTCGTAGACGGAGATAATCTTTACGCCTTCTTCAATGTTCAGTGTGGCGCCCGCCTCTACAATATATTCTCCGCTCAACTTGTAGGTGCTGCCGGCCGTCAGGGTCACGTCTTCGGTGATAGTACCTTTCAGGGTACTGCCGTTTTCTATCTCATTACCTTTGTCACCGTTGTTGTCGTTGTTGTCATCGCTGCAGGCGGTGAGGGTAAGCATTCCGGCTGCAAGAGCCAAAGAATAGAATTTCAATTTCATTGCTTTCATAATTCAGTTGTTTTTAAATTGACTGTTCGTCTGTTTATACTCTATTTAAAAGGATTTATAGTTTGTAGCTGAAACCTATCTCGAAGTTGGCGCCTTTCTTATAGCGTTCCACTTCCACCTCTTCGCCGGTGACGGGCACTTCCTGCTTGAAGATAACGTCGCGGTTCAACAGGTCGTTTACTTGCAGCTTCAGGCTGAAGTGCTTGTTGAGGTCGTAGCCGGCGCTGAAGTTCAGAGTGTGCAGGGTTTGTTGCTTGATGTCCCCCAGCTTGGACACGCCTACCGCATGGATGCGGCTGCCTTGCAGGTTGTAGAGCAAGGCGAGGTTCAGTTGCCGCTCTTCGCCGAAGCGGGGGGAGTAGGTGAGGTCCGCATTGGCAAGAATGGGGGATGCGCCTTGCAAGGGACGCTCTTTGTTGGTGTACGCGCCGCCTTCGGGCAATTTTACGTTGGTGTACATATAGCTGACGTTAGCACCCAGACGCAGGTCGTTTACCAGTTGCTTGCGAAACTCCACTTCCACACCGGCAGCCATTCCGTTGTCCGCGTTCCGGAAGCTGTGGAGTGTGGCTCCGCCTTGCAATGCTTGGATGCGTTCTATCGGGCTGTCGAGGTATTTGAAGTAACCGGTCAGTGAAATCATGTCTCCGTTCTTGCCGAAACGTTCGTAGCGCAGGTCAAAGTTATAGTTGTAGCCGTTTTGCAGTTCATCGTTACCGCGGATTTGCGCCGAACCGTAAGACTCCTGATAGAGAAAGGGGGCCATTTCGATGAATGAAGGACGGGTAACGGTGCGGGATGCGGAGAAACGGATGCTGTTGGCGTCGTTCACTGCATACTTCAGATTCAGGGTGGGGAAGAAGTCGTTCTTGTCCAAGTTACGTCGTTCGGCATACCAGTCGCCGCCGTCGGTGGCATAGTTCACCCATTGTTTGCTTATCTCGTAGCGCACGCCGAGGTTTACCAGTAATGCCGGTACAGGGTAGAAGTCGGTCAGAAGGTAGCCGGAGTAGATTTCGTTTCCTGCACGGTAACTGTCTTTGGGCTGCATCACACGCTGTACTACTATGTTCCCGTCTGCAATGTTTGCTTGGTTCAGGAAACCGTCGGTGTCGTAAATGTCGGTGATGTCGGGATTAATCCTGTTCAGGTTGTAGTAGAAACGGGTTGCTTTGTAGTCGCGGTTCTTGTTTTTGTAGTTGAAACCCAGTTTCAGGAAGTTGTTTTCACTCCATTTCCAGCGCATGGCGAGGTTCCCGTTCCATTCTTCCTCGTCCAGGCTGCCGAAGTAACGCATGGTTTCTTGGCGGTTCAGCTTGAAGAGGCCGAGTGTGCCGTCGTCATTCTTGATGTACATCACTTGGCGTCTGTCCGGTTCTTCGCTTCCGGTCTTGCTGTACGATCCGCCCCAAGTCAGTTCCCACTGTTCGCGCTCGCCGAAGTCGTGGAGCCCGTTCAGTTGGTGGTTCTGCAGGGTGTAGATATGTGTGATGCTGTTGCTTCCGGTCAGTTCGTGGTCCTCTGCGTCTATACCTTCGCGGCGCTGGTAAGTGTCTACGGCATTGCGTGCATAGAAAAAGGTGTAACCGATGCGGTCGTGTCGGCGCAGGGTATAGCCTACGTGTCCCAGTGCCGCGAGTTTCAACTCTTGTGCATAGCTGTCGTATGAGAAGTTATCCTGTACATTGCCTGTCGCTTCCAGAGTTTTATAGAAGGCGTTGTCCATATTTTGATAGCCGTTGCCGGCGCTTACGGATGCCAGTATGCTGAGTGTCTGGTTGCCAATGCCGATGTTCTTGCCGAAACCGAGGTTGCCGCCAAAGTCCGGCAGGGATGATTTCTTCTTTACGGCAAACGAGGTGTCGAATATATTTCCGGTCTTTACATAGTCGTCAAAATCCGACAGGGACATATCGAGTGCGGCTTGGTCTACACCGGAAGTCTTGAACAGCGAGCCGTTGCGGTTCATCCGGTAGCGGTCTTTGCCCAAAGTGTTGAACTTGCCGCCGGTGTTGAAACTGATATTGAAGAAATCTTCGGTGATACTCTCTTTGGTGTTGATGTCGATGTGCGCGCCCGAATAGTCGGCAAAGGCTTCCGCATTATATACTTTGCTTACGGTGATGTTCTGTACGGTGCTCGATGGAAAGAGGTCCAGCGGAATCAGTTTGTTGTCGGGATTGGGAGAAGCTATGGGAAGTCCGTTCAGGGTGGTTGTGCTGTACCGGTCGCCCAGTCCGCGCACGATGAGTTGTCCTGCGTCGGCAATGGAGATACCTGTAATCTTCTTTACTCCTTCTTCCACATTGCCGATGCCTTTGATGCCCATTTCCTTTGAACCGAGGTTCTCGATGGCGAGGGTGGCGTTTTGGCGTTCCATTTGCAGTGCACGTTCGCCTTCAAGGTTCTTTCGGGCTACTACGGATACTTCACCCAGAGCCTGCGCGTCGCTCTCCAGCTCAAAGTTCAGTACGACATCGGCATTGCCTGTTTTTACATTATTCATGACGATGTCTTTGTAGCCTACATATTTAATGGATAATGTGTAAGTTCCGTTTTTTACATCCAGAGAGTAGTTGCCGTCTATATCGGCGATGGCGCCTTGCGTAGTTCCCGCTATCTGTACGGTAGCTCCGGTCAGCGGCTCCCGGGTCTGCCTGTCGGTGATAGTACCTTTGATGGTACCTGCCATGACCGTCATGGCAGAAAGTGTAAGGAATAAAATAAGGAAGAAAATCTTTCCTAAATCTAATTTCGTGCTCATCTCTTTTATACGTTTCTTAATTCGCTGCAAAGATGCGCTGATGATGTTACGTGTTTGATACGGAGTGTGTACATTATGCTTTCAAAAGTATTAAGGTTCTGTTACATGGTTTTTGAGAATGAAATGTTGCTGTTCTTATCATAAATAATTATATTTGTTGCTTTAATTCAAAAAAAGAGATTATGGCAGTTACCGATAGGGATGATAGTGAACGTTTTCTGAAAATGAGCAAGCTGGGACGAATAGGTTGGTGGGAGGGAGACTTTGCTACACAAACCTTTCTGTGTTCGGAATATGTCTGCGAACTGTTGGAACTGGAGAGCGAGGTGATAACCTTTGATGATTTCTTCCGCATGATTCCCGAAGACTACCGCGACCGTATAGATCGCCAGTACAAAGCCTTGCTCTATCTCGATGTGTATGAGCAAACCTATCCTGTGATGGTGCGTGACGAGCTGCGGTGGGTTAATTCACGTGTGGGCTATAAGGAAGTGGCTCCCGACGGTTCCGTCCATGTGTTCGGTATAGTGCAGTTACTCAATACTTCACAGGATCTTCAGGAAAAAGATATTGTGCGTCGGCTCAATGACTTGCTTTTCCGCCAGACTTCCATTTCACAATCACTTTTTAGCTTCCTCAAAGAAGATGAAGTGGACGGTGCTGTTTATAATGTATTGAAAGATATTCTTGATTTCTTCCATGCGGGTCGTGCGTATATATTTGAATATACTGCAGATCATGATTTTCTGAACTGTACTTATGAGGTTTCAGCCTCCGGGGTGGATTCTGAGAAAGAACGGATGCAACATCTCTCTGTAGAGATGTTACCTTGGTGCAATACGCAATTGCTGCAAGGCAAACCTGTAATGCTGGAGAGCATCGGACGGATGCCCGGGATGTCGGATTATGAGTACAGTATATATGTACGGCAAAACGTTAAGGCCTTAATGATAGTTCCTCTTATTGTGAATGACCATGTATGGGGCTTTGTAGGAGTGGATATTCTGGACCGTTCGGTACTGTGGACAAACGAGGATTATCAATGGTTGGTATCACTTGCCAATATCGTATCTATTTGTAGAGAGTTGCGTAATAGTAAAGATAATGCCGTACGTGAACGTAATTTCCTTAGCAATCTATTTCATTATATGCCTTTGGGATATGTGCGTATGTCCATTATACGTGATAAGGAGGGGATGCCTTGCGACTTTCGTCTGACAAGCGTGAACCGAAGATTCGAAGAATTCTTGGGAAAGCCGGTGGAAAACTTTATCGGCAAGACTGCTTCCGAAATCTATGGAGACCCTACTGAGAAGCTTAATTATCTGTTAGAGCTGCTGGGTGGCGGTTTGCATAAAGAACAAGACTTGACGTTTGAACATACCGGGAGGGTGTGTCATACAGTTCTCTACTCTCCCGGAAATGATGAGGTTATGTCTCTCTATCTGGACACTACCGATACTGTACAAGCACATCAGGCTTTGGACCGCAGCGAGAAACTTTTTAAGAATATCTTTGCCAACATACCTGCCGGAGTGGAGATTTATGATAAGAACGGATTCCTGCTGGATATCAATAATAAGAACATGGAGATATTCGGCATTCGTGATAAAGCGGATGTGATAGGCATTAACCTGTTTGAGAATCCGAACATATCTCCCCAACTGGCGGAACAAATACGTGCTTTGGATGCAGTGGACTTCCGGTTGGATTATGAATTTGAGAATATAGAGGGGTATTATCCTTCTGCGAAGCGTAATATAATAAATCTGTATACCAAAGTCTGCAAGCTATATGACAATAGCGGAAATTGTACCGGGTATGCTCTGATTAATATAGACAATACCGAGCGCATAGACGCTTTAAGCCGTATCTGTGACTTTGAAAACTTCTTCCTGTTGATTTCCGACTATGCAAAGGTGGGTTATGCCAAGTTGAATTTGCTGGACAGGAAAGGTTATGCCATTAAGCAATGGTATAAAAATATGGGTGAGGACGAAAGCGCTTCATTGCCGGAGGTTGTCGGCGTGTATAGCAAGATGCATCCGGATGATAGAAAGCGGATGCTGGACTTTTTCTATAAAGCGCGTATCGGTGAGGTCAAAAACTTTAAAGGTGAAATGCGCATCTTACGTCCGGGCACGAAGGGCAAGTGGAACTGGGTGCGTACCAATGTAGTGGTGAATCGGTTTGCACCGGAAGAGGGTATCATAGAACTTATCGGCGTGAACTACGACATTACGGAACTGAAAGAAACGGAAGCCATGTTGATTGATGCCAAGGAGAAAGCGGAAACCGCCGATAGGCTGAAGAGTGCTTTCCTTGCCAACATGAGCCATGAGATACGTACCCCGCTGAATGCGATAGTGGGCTTCTCCAGCTTGTTGCTGCAAGATGAGAATCCCGAAGAGCGGGAACAGTACATGGCGATTGTGGAAGAGAATAATGAACTATTGTTGCAGCTTATTTCCGATATATTGGACCTCTCAAAAATAGAAGCGGGTACTTTTGATTTGGTACACAAGGAACTGGATGTGAATTTCTTATGTGAAGATATAGTGCGTACCATGAAGATGAAAGCCCAGCCCGGAGTGGAGATTCTTTTTGAACGACATTTGCCGGAGTGTATTATTGTCAGCGACCGTAACCGTCTGAATCAGGTTCTATTCAACTTCATTAATAATGCGGTAAAGTTTACATCAGCCGGTAGTATACGTTTAGGGTATGACCAGGTGGATGCAAACCATTTACGCTTTTATGTGGCTGATACGGGGATAGGTATCAGTCGGGAACAGCAGGCCGATATTTTTGAACGTTTTGTCAAACTGAATACTTTTGTGCATGGTACCGGATTAGGATTACCTATCTGCAAGAGTATTATTGAACAGTTGGGAGGCATAATCGGTGTGGATAGCGAACCTGGTAAAGGGGCGTGTTTTTGGTTTACGTTACCGATAGCTTAGAAAAAAGGTATGTGCCACACGACACATACCTTTGTTTTTGTGCATTTTATAAGAATGGATTTATACGCCGCTGAATGCGCTGAAACCACCGTCAATAGGAAGCAATGCGCCTGTGACGAAGCTGGCGGCATCACTGCATAGGAACTGTACAGCACCATTCAGCTCATTGATGTCACCGAAACGTTTCATCGGAGTTTTTGCCAATACTTTCTTGCTGCGGTCGGTCAGAGAGCCGTCCGGATTGATGAGCACGGCACGGTTCTGGTCGCCGATGAAGAAGCCCGGAGCAATGGCGTTGACACGGATACCGTCTCCGTATTTCAGAGCCAGTTCGCTGGCAAGCCATTGAGTGAAGTTGGCAACGGCTGTTTTGGCTGCCGAATAGCCCGGTACGCGGGTAATAGCGCTGTAAGCTGCCATTGAAGACACATTGACGATACATCCTTTGCCTTGTTTTGCCATCACTTTGCTGAATACCAAAGACGGATAAACGGTTCCGTTCATATTCAGATTGGTTACTTTCTCCCAGCAGGCAATGTCCATGTCGTAGAAGTGTTGGTCGGGAGCCAAAGTCGCGCCCGGCATATTTCCACCGGCAATGTTGAGCAGGATGTCGATGCGTCCCCACTTGGCAACAATATCATCGGCAAGTTTTTCAAGACTGGCTATGTCCAGTACGTTACCCACGATACCGATTACATCCTCACCATATGTTTTCAGTTCTTCTACACGCTTGTCCAGTTGCTCTTGGCGGATGTCTACTGCCACCACTTTAGCACCTTGTTGCATAAAACACTTGGCAATGCTGCCACCCAGTACACCACCTGCACCGGTGATGACTGCCACTTTACCTGCAATACTGAATTGTTCGTTCATAATTTTTCTTTCTTTTTTTATTTATCGTTCTTATCTTTCGTTCTTCATTCTTCATTCTTCATTTTACTCCCCATCTCATCCTGTACTACCGCCATCATGCCTTCTACCTGTGCCAGTGCTAGCATACGGCCATGGAATGAATATCCGGGATTGTATCCTTTGTTTTCATCGCCCAGCATCATTCGTCCGTGGTCTACACGCATCGGCAGGTTCGGGTTCTCTTTCTCGAAGATACGGATAAGGTCGATAAGGTGTCCGCGTCCTGTCAGGTGAGAGCTCTCTATAAAGTTACCGCCCGGCATGGCTGCAGTGCTGCGCAGATGCACAAAGTGGGTACGTGATGCAAATTTCTTGGCAAGTTCGCGGGTGTCGTTATGCTCTCCTGCGCTGAGCGAGCCGGCACAGAAAGTCAGTCCGTTGTGAGGATTGTCCACGGCATTCAGGAACCATGCAATGTCCTCTTCGTTGGTCACGATACGCGGCAAACCCAATACTTGGAAAGGAGGATCGTCGGGATGTACGCACATATTTACTCCGTACTCCTCGCATACCGGCATGATAGCTGCAAGGAAATACCGCATATTTTCGCGGAGTGCGTCGCGATCGATACCTTTGTATAGAGCCAGCAGGTTCTTGAAGATGTTCACAGGATTCTTGTCACCTTCCTTGATATTGCCGTTTACGAATCCCTGTGTCTTTACGATGATTGTGTCGATGAGGCTTTCTTTCTCGGCTTCGGTAATGGTTTTGTCCAGTTCGGCTACCTTAGCCAGCTCTTCTGCCGAATAGTCTTTCTCAGCCCCTTCGCGTTGAAGAATGCGCAGGTCGAAATAAGCAAAACGTACCCGGTCGAAATAGAGCGATGAAGTGCCGTCCGCCCAGGGGTGTTGTAAATCGGTGCGTATCCAATCGATAACGGGCATAAAGTTATAGCATACAGTCTTTACACCGCATTTACCCAAATTGGCGAGACTGACTTTATAGTTTTCTATTAGCTGTTCGCGTTCCGGTCCTGCATACTTAATGGCCTCGCATACGGGCAGGCTCTCCACAACAGACCAACGTAAGCCGTAGGATTCAATATATTTTTTTAAATCGTTGATAGCTTCTTCTGTCCATATTTCGCCATTGGGCACATCGTGCAGGGCGGTAACTATACCTTCCACGCCGATTTGACGAAGCATATCGAGTGTTATCTTGTCTTTCTTACCGAACCATCTCCAAGTCTTTTCCATACTTCTTTTTGTATTAATGATTTAAAATGATTATTTGCTGCAAATATAGCCACTAAAACAGTTCGAGGATAGACGGATATTTGCAGGATATTTGCAAATATTTGCGTGTATCAAAAGAAAGCGATTACTATTATTCGTATCTTTGTTCTACGGACAGGCAATAGACGTCGGAACTAACATCAAGCTGTGCTATGAGACAGATTATAAACGAACAACTCCAGATATCGGAATCCAATCCGATAAAGGCGCGTTACTATGACTACGACCGCTTCACTTATCCCTGGCACTTCCACAGCCAGTATGAGATAATCTATGTAAGGAAGGGAGACGGTCGTTGTTTTGTAGGCGACTGCATAGAGCAGTTTTCAGACGGAGACATGATATTGTTCGGTCCCAATCTGCCTCATTATATGAGAAGTGATGATGCTTATCATTGCGGCAATCCTCTTTTGAGGGTTCAGGGCACTATTGTCCAGTTTGAGGAGAACTTCATGCAATACTCTTTCGACCATTATCCGCAGTTTCATCAGATACGATTGTTGCTGAAAGAGGCCAAGCGGGGAGTCGTTTTTCATGCAGCCGACAACGGGGCTGTCCGTGGCAGGGTATCCGCTTTCCCCGAACTGAAAGGCTTCGGACAGATAACGGGATTGTTGGACTTGTTGCAGGAGTTATCCGTATCTGTTCGGAAGAAGCCATTGGCAAGTCCTTGTTACTATGAGAAGTTCCCCACGGTGGGAAACAAAAGGATTGATAAGATTATCTCCTTTATTAATAGTAATTATACCCGTTCCCTTAAGCTCGATGAGATTGCCGAAATGGCGAATATGAATAGCAGCGCCTTTTGCCGCTTCTTCAAAGAGGTTACGGAAAAAACTTTCCTGCAGTATGTGGCGGATATGCGTATCGGTTATGCGTGCAAGCTGTTGACTATCGGTGATATGGAGATTTCACAGATAGCTGTGGAGTGCGGGTTCGAGTCTATCTCGCACTTTAACCGCACTTTTAAACAACTTACCAAACTGACGCCTACGCAGTACAGAAACCAAATAATGAAATAAAGCGGGAATAAATATCCCCTTACAAATCCTAAAATTACATCATCTGTTACATCCGTATACATCATCTGTTGCACTCGGATACATGATGGATTTTGCTCAAACGCATCATCCGTTTTCTCCAACAGAGATATACTTTAGTATATCTTTTCTTTATTAATTATGTTGTGTCACTAAACTGGCAGTTGCATTGGCTGTAAAGCAAGTCAACCGTCTGATAATGAGCTGAAAAATTGGCACTTGGGCTGGCTTTTTATTGGCACCTTGAAAAAATGGGAAACTATCAGGCTTTTCGTCACGAGAGTGTGTCAAAACAAAGGAACAAATAGCAAATGTTTTTTGTTTTGACACCTCGTGAAGATAAAAAAGGATTGTCCGCTTTTCTACATTCCGAACGAGAACTTGTCGATGGACTGATATACCACGCTTGCAATGCTCAGCACCACGATGCCCAGCGTACAGATGACAAGGCTGGCGCGCGTGTAGTTATCGCTGCGGAAAGCGGCAATAGGTTCGTCGCTCTTGTTGATGTACATTGCTTTTACTATCTTCAGATAGTAGTAGAGTGACAGAATGGTATTGACCAGCGCAATGAACACCAGCAAATGGAAACCGCTCCGGAAGGCTGCCGCAAAGATGAAGAACTTCGAGAAGAAGCCCGCAAACGGTGGAATACCTGCCAGCGAGAACAGCGCCAATGTCATGAGGAAAGCCAGTTTGGGATTGGTGGCGTACAATCCGTTGTAATCTTCCAGCGTAAACTTATGGGCACGCAATGCCACAATCGTGATAACGGTGAAGACGGCGAGATTGGCAAACAGGTAAATCAATACGTAGTACACCAGTGACGCCATACCCAATGACGTTCCGCTGATGACGCCCAGCATGATGTAACCGGCTTGGGAGATACTGGAGAATGCCATCAGTCGTTTCAGGTTTTCCTGACGCAGCGCGAAGAGGTTGGCAAGCGTGATGGAGGCGATGATGACCCAGTAGAGCACTTCCTGCCATTGCGCCACCATCGGGGCAAACACCTTATAGAGTATGGTCATCAGCACGAATGCCGCCGCACCTTTGGAGATAACGCTCAGGTAAGCGGTCACCGTACTCGGAGCGCCTTCGTACACGTCTGCCGTCCACAGGTGGAAAGGCACCAATGAAATCTTGAATCCCATGCCGGAGAAGAAGAATACGAACGCCATAATCTGTAACGGGTTTCCGTCCAGATGTGCCGGAATATCTGCAAAGTAGAGCGTACCTACCGAGCCGTATATCAGCGAAATGCCGTAAAGCAGCAATCCGCTGGAGAAGAGTGCCGTAAGAATGTACTTGGCGCCTGCCTCGGCGGAGTGGTGGCGGTATTTGTCGAAAGCAACCAGTGCAGCCATCGGGATGCTGGCGGTTTCCAACCCGATGAAGAACATTAGGAAGTGGCCGGCGGAAATCATAAAGTACATACCCAGCAGCGTGGAGAGTGTCAGTACGTAAAACTCGCCTTGCTTGATTGCCGTATCGGGACGGCGCATCCACTCGTGCGCCATAAGGAAGACGATAAGCGTACCTACGCTGAGGATGGATTTGACGATGCTCTGTATCGGCTGGTTGTGATACATCCCGCCGAAAGCGTCGGCTACAGGACCGGGCACGATGGTTATAAGTGTATGGATGATGAGCAGAACAACGGGCAGCATGGTGTTCAACATCGGCTTGCCGTCATGTTTGTGCGCATCCGGACTCATGAAGAGGTCGGCTATAAAGAGGATAACGATAACCGCTATCAGCGACAGCTCTTCTTTCATTAGGAGAAATTGGGAGTAATCCATATTATTTGGTGATTAACTGTTTAGTGATTAATAATTAACTCCTGATTGGCGTGATTAGCGGGCGGCTAATAGATTGACTACCGGCAGCACGCTGTCTCCAATCATGTTGCTTATCCACAGCGGGGCAAGACCGAGGCCGGCTACGCAAGCGATAAGGATGATTACGGCGGTACGTTCGTCCCAGGTGGCATCGGTCAATGTCAGGTGGTGCTTGTTGGTGCAGGTTCCATAAAGGATTTTACCGACAAGGCGCAGAATGTAGACCGCGGTAATTACAATGCTTGTGCAGGCAATGACGGTCCATACGCGGTGGAATGTATCGGGATGCTGGAAAGCGCCGTTGAAGATTGTCATTTCGGCAATGAAACCGCTGAGCCCCGGCAAACCGAGGTTGGCAAGACCGGCGATGACGTAGGATACTGCGAGGAAAGGCATTATCTTCATCAGTCCGCTAAGCTCGCGTACGTCGCGTGTGTGCGTACGTCCGTAAATCATACCGATGAGGGCGAAGAACAGGGCGGTCATCAATCCGTGGGAAAGCATTTGCAGCACGGCGCCCGTACAAGCCGTCCGGTTCATCATCAGAATGGCGAAAAGCACCAGACCGCAGTGCGATACGGAAGAGTAGGCATTGATATACTTCAAATCGGTTTGCACGCAGGCGGAGAATGCACCGTACACAACGGAGATACCTGTCAGTACGAGGAATATCCAGCCGAGTTCCTGTGCGGCTTCGGGCATCAGGTACATGGCGATGCGGAAACATCCGTAGCCGCCCAGTTTCATCAGTACGCCCGCATGCAGCATGGAAACGGCGGTCGGTGCGGATGCGTGGCCGTCGGGACTCCATGTGTGGAACGGGAACAGTGCGCCCAGCACGCCGAAACCGAGGAAAGTAAGCGGGAACCAGATGCGTTGTTGCTCGATAGGAATATTGTGCAGTTGGGCTATTTCCAGCAGGTTCATGGTGGTGGCGCCGCTGCCGAAGTAGATACCTAAGATACCGATTAACAGGAAAGCGGAACCGCCCATAAGCATCAGCGTCAGTTTCATGGCGGCATATTCCTTGCGTCCCGAACCCCATACGCCAATCAGCAGGTACATCGGGATAAGCGCTACCTCGTAGAACATGAACATGGTGAACAGGTCGGTGGAGATAAAGAAGCCGAACACGCCCATGGACAGCAGGGTGAACCACAGGAAATATTCTTTAGTCAGCGGTTGCAGACGCCAGGAAGCGAATGTTCCCGTAAAGACAATGATGGCCGAGAGTAGCAGCATGGCTACCGAAATACCGTCTACACCCACGGAATAGTGAATGTTGAGGGCGGGATACCAAGCTACGTCGGCACGGAACAGCATTTCATCCGTAGCGCCGCCATGACGGGCTTGCAGATAGACGACAGTCAGTCCGACGGCGGCGATGAGCAGTGCCGAAGCGCCGGTTATCATCACCGCACGTATCTGTGCTATGTTACGGCTGAGCCAAAGACCCAGCAGCATCAGCAAAGGGATGAGTACGAATATGGATAAGAAATTCATCTTTATAGTATTGTATTAATTGTTATTGTTCTATGGATTGATATATCAATATCAGTGTCCGTTTCTCGTTTACAGCAACAGCAGCAATATCAGTATGAGCGTACCCAGCAGGAATACGAACGTGTACTGCTGGATGCGTCCGCTTTGCAGGCCGCGTATCTCGTCGCTGGTGGCATTGGCGCCCCAGGCGAGAAAATTGAAGAAGCCGTCTATCACATGGCGGTCCCACCATGCAATGGGACGGCTGATGCAACCGAAGATGATGCGGTGGGTGATGAACTGGTAAACTTCATCGATATAGAAGCGGTGGTAGGCTGCCGTCCACAAGCCGTTGAAGCGGCGGGCAAGCGCATTGGCAACGGGTTGTTTTCCGCTTTTATACATATAGGTTGCCAAGGCTATGGAAACAACGGCGATGGCTATGCTTGTACCTGCCACGCCCCAGTCCAGATGAATGGTATAGGCTTCACCGTTCGAGCTGACGAAGTGCCCGAAAGGTATGAATCCGGCAACCACTGTAACGGCAGCGAGAAACATCAAGGGGACGGTCATCGCCAACGGGCTTTCGTGGGGAGTGTGGTGTGCGTGGTCGGTGTCTTGCGCGTGCTCGCCGCTAACCGCCGACCGCTTGTCGCTCCAGAAAATGCCGTAGTAGAGACGGAACATATAGAATGCGGTCATTGCGGCAATCACCGTCATTATCCAACCCATGGCGGGGCTGAATTGGAAGCAGGCCGTCAAAATCTCGTCCTTGGAGAAGAATCCGGAGAACGGGGGAATACCGGCGATGGCAAGGCAGGCTATCAGGAAAGTGATATGCGTAATCGGCATATATTTGCGCAGCCCGCCCATAGCGGACATCTCGTTGCTGTGCACCGCATGGATGATGCTGCCTGCACCGAGGAACAGCAATGCCTTGAACATGGCGTGCGTAAACAGATGGAACATACCTGCCATATAGCCCAGCCCGCCTTCATGCGGGTTCATGGAAGTACATACGCCGAGCGCCACCATCATAAAGCCTATCTGCGATATAGTGGAGAAGGCGAGCACACGCTTGATGTCGCTTTGCACACAGGCTACGCCGGCAGCGTAGAACGCTGTGAATGCGCCTACATAGGCAACGAGGTGCAGCACATGGGGCGCATAGTCGATGAATAACGGGAACATACGTGCCACCAGATAGACACCTGCGACGACCATGGTAGCGGCATGAATCAATGCGCTGACCGGAGTAGGGCCTTCCATAGCATCGGGCAGCCAGATGTGCAGCGGGAACATGGCGCTCTTGCCGGCTCCACCGATGAACATCAGTCCCAGCGCCAGCGGAATCATTGTTGCGCCGCCTTTCAGCAGTGCCATTTCATTGGGCTGGAAAGTATAGGTTCCGGCATAGTAGCCGTAAACCAGAATACCGATAAGGAAGCCCAGGTCGGCAAAACGGGTCACGATAAACGCTTTCTTGCTGGCGGCGATTGCTGCGGGCTTCGTATAGTAGAAGCCGATCAGCAGGTAGGAAGATACACCCACCAACTCCCAGAACAGATACATCTGAAAAATATTGGTCGCTACCACCAGCCCCAGCATGGACATGGTGAAAAGCGAGAGGAAAGCATAATAGCGTTGGAAACCGCGTTCCCCTTTCATATAGCCGAAAGAGTAGAGGTGTACCATGAATGATACGGTGCTTATGACAATCAGCATCATCACCGATATAGGGTCGAGCAAGATGCCCAGGTCAATGCTGAGCGACGGTGTGAACGGCAGCCATGTACAGTTGTAAGGCATCAGCGTGGCGTATGTGCCGTCTGCCAGCCGGGGGGCGGTGAAATATTGTATTGCGGTGAGGTAGGAGAGTACCGCCACTGCACCCAGTACCGCCGTGCCGATGATGCCGGCGGTGCGGTGTGACATCCATTTGCCGCCCAATCCCAACACAAGGAATGAGAGCAAGGGAAGAAGAAGGATTAGAATCGTATATTCCATATTTATTACCATTTGAGTTCGTCCAGCTTGTTCACCTGGATAGAACGTATGTTACGATAGATGTTAATCATGATAGCAATAGCCACAGCTGTTTCGGCTGCCGAGATGGCAATGGAGAACAGGGAGAAGAAATAGCCTTCCAGTCCGCCGGGAAACAGAAAACGGTTGAATACCGCGAAGTTGATGTCCGTAGCGTTCAGTATCAACTCGATTGAAATCAATATCGCCAAGGTATTGCGGCGGGTGAAGAACCCGTAGATGCCGGCGAAAAACATGATAGCCGAGACTATCAGGTAATATTCCATGTGTATCATAATTCTTATCTTTTACGTGCTATTAATAATCCGCCTACGATACATGCCAGCAGCAGAATGCTGACGGCCTCGAAAGGCAACAGGTAACCGTACTTGTCACCGCTCAGCATATGGTGCCCGATAGTCTTGATGTTGACTTCAAGAGGCGCTACATCGGTGGTGGCGATGAATTTATGTTTCAGGGTTATGAACAGTACAATGACAGCTCCGGCTACGGTAGTGCCCAGTCCGGCGAAGAACTTGCTGCGCTTCAGCTTTCCCGCCATGTCGCCTTCACCGCTGGTGAGCAGGATGGAGAAGACGTAAAGCACGACGATACCGCCCGCGTATACCATAATCTGTACCGAACCGAGGAATGTGTATCCCAGCAGGAAGTAGATGCCGGCTGTGCCGAACAGCACAAACAGCAGGTATGTGGCCGAACGTACCATACGTTTGGTGGTTACCGTCAGTATGGAGAATACGGTAATGAAAGCCGCAAGGAAGTAAAATACTATTGTTTCAAGATTAAATTCCATGTTATTGATTACTAATTATGAATTACTAATTACTTCGCTACTTCGGGTTGGGGAGCGGCGGGTTTCTTTTTCTCTTCTACGTGACTGCCCGGATGATTCAGCGTCAGTACCAGTTTGCTGCGGTCGAATACGGCATGCTCAAAATTCTGGTCGAATGTGATGGCATCGTGCGGACAGGCGTTGACGCAAAGCTGGCAGAATATACAGGAGCCGAGGTCGTATTCGTATTTCGCCAGTATCTTCTTTTTCTTGCCGTCTTCCGTTTCTACGGTTTCGCTCGTCACCTTGATGGTGTCGTTGGGACAAGCCATCTGGCACAGGCCGCAGGCAATGCAATGGTGCTCGTTCTGTTCATTGTGGGGCATTGTCAGTGTACCCCGGAAGCGTTCGGAGAGTTTCAGCGTCTTCCGGTTTTCCGGATATTGTTCGGTAGTCTTCTTGCGGCAGAAAACGGTCATCGTGGTTTTCATACCCGTGAGCAGGGAAGTGATACCATTGATGAGGCTGCCTATGTAGGAGTTATTATCTTTCATCAGAAATGTAATTTAAATACTACGATTAATACCATTAGAATCAGGTTCACCATGCTGATAGGAACCAGATATTTCCATTCGAGGTTCAGAATCTGGTCGATGCGCAGGCGCGGGAATGTCCATTTAATCCACATCAGCAGGAACACCACGAAGAATGCCTTGCCGAAGAACCATACAAAGCCCGGAATGTAATCCATGACCGCATTGAAACCGTCCAGACCGACGATGTGCAACGGCATCCAGCCACCCAGGAAAATCGTGGCGGCTATACCGGCTACGATGAACAGGTTCAGATATTCTGCCAGATAGAAGAAGCCGAAACCCATACCTGAGTATTCCGTATGATAACCGGCGGTCAGCTCGCTTTCGGCTTCGGGCAGGTCGAACGGGCCGCGGTTGGTTTCCGCATTACCTGCAATAAGATAGATAACGAATGCTATCACTGCCGGGATGTGTCCTTTGAAGATGAACCAGCCGTCGGCTTGTCCGGCTACGATTTCGGAGAACTGCATCGTGCCCATCAGAACTACCATTGTCAGGATGCTCAGTCCGCAGGAGAGTTCGTAGCTGATGATTTGCGCACCGCTTCGCATGGCTCCGATAAGCGAGAACTTGTTGTTGGAACTCCATCCGGCAAGCAGGATGCCTACCACACCGATACTCGAAGCGGCAAGCAGGAAGAACACGCCCACGTTGAAGTCCAGCACTTCCAGCCCTTTGCTGATGGGCAGGCAGGCGAACGTGAGGAACGAGGCTATGATGACCATGAACGGCGCCAGGTTGTAGAGGAACCTGTCGGAGAACTTCAGGTCAATGATTTCTTTAGTCAACATCTTGATGACGTCGCAGGGCACTTGGAGCAATCCCCATTTCCCTACACGCATCGGACCGAGGCGGCATTGGAAAAAGGCGCATATCTTGCGCTCCATATAAATCAGGATAATGGCAAGCACTGCATACATCAGGATGATGCATACGCCTATCACTACGCATTCGAGAAACACCGCCAGACCTTCCGGCATGAAGGAGGTCAGCATCTGGTGAATCCAATTGGTTACTATACTAAAGTCAAACATCTGTTTATTTACGATTTTACGATTTACTATTTGATAGTTTGGTGTATGTTTGCTATCTACTCTTTTATCTGTCGATGTCCGGTACTACATAGTCCAGTGTTCCACCGATGGCAATAAGGTCGGCAATCTTTGCGCCGCGGCAGATTGTATCCACGGTAGATACCAGCGGAAGACCTGTACTGCGGAAGTGCAAACGGTAGGGAGTCTTGTCTCCATGGCTCTCGAGGAACACGCCGAACTCACCGCGGCTGCCTTCTACGGCGGCATAGTAAGTACCTTCCGGCACGCGGATAATCGGTTTCATCTTCTCCTGGTATGCACCTTCGGGGATATTGTCTATCAACTGTTCGATGATTTTCAAGCTTTCCATGATTTCATCCATACGGATGAGGTAGCGCGCCCAGGAGTCTCCTTCGGTGCGGACAATCTCTTTGAAGTCCACCTTGTTATATACACTGTAAGGCATACGTTTACGCACGTCGCACGCCCAACCGCTGGCACGCCCTGTGCCGCCGGTAGCGCCGAAAGCTATGGCGTCTTCGCGAGACAGCACGCCTACGCCTTTCAGACGTTGCTGTGCAATGATATTTCCCGTAAACACGTCGTGATATTCGTGCAGGATACCGCGCAGGTAAGGGATGAATTCTTTCACTTTCTTCTGGAAGTCGGGGGCGATGTCGGCTTGCACGCCGCCAATCGTGTTGTAGTTCATGATGAGGCGTCCGCCGCAAGTGCCTTCAAAGATGTCCAAAATCTTTTCACGGTCACGGAAGCCGTAGAAGAAGGCAGTCAGTGCACCGAGGTCCATTGCCAGACAGGAGTAGAAAAGCAAGTGCGAATCGATGCGTTGCAACTCATCCATGATGGTGCGTATGTATTGCACGCGCTCGCTTACCTCTATGCCCATGGCCTTTTCGATACACATACACAGGGCATGACGGTTCTGGTGGGCGCCCAGGTAGTCCAGACGGTCAGTCAGGGCCAGTGTTTGCGGATATGTAAGGCTTTCGCACATCTTCTCTATGCCCCGGTGGATATATCCGCAGTTGGCATCAATCTTTTCGATGATTTCACCTTCCAGTGATACGCGGAAACGCATTACGCCGTGGGTGGCAGGGTGCTGGGGACCGATGTTTACTACATATTCGTCGTCGCCGAAGAGTTGCGACTCTTTGTTCTTTACAGTTCCGTCCGGGTTAAGTTCCAGTTCGGTGGTAGTATCGATTGTCTCTTCGTTGTCCATGCGCAGAGGGTTCTGTGCTTCCGGGTCGTCGTCTTTACGCATCGGATAGCCTACCCAGTCATTGCGCAGATAGAGGCGTCTCATGTCGGGATGCCCGATGAACACTACTCCGTAGAAGTCGAACACTTCACGTTCCAAGAAGTCTGCGGCTTTCCAAATGTCGCAAACGGAAGGAAGTTCGGGATGTTCCCGGTCGAGGGTGGCGGTGCGAACCGCAATCTGTTTGCCGGTAACGGTGGACTCCAACTGATACACTACGCCAAGTCCGCGCGGAGTATCGGGAGCATCTTTGGCAGTATCAGGTTCGCCCCAGTCCATACCGGTGAGGCATTCCAGAAAGTCCATCTGTTCTTCTTGCCGCAGGCGCAGCATCTCATCGTGCAAGGCTGCGGGCTCTATATATCTTGTTGCATTCATATTCATTCTTCCGGTTTTTCTTCTTTTTGATTTACACCACCAAAGTACTTCTCTATTTTTACCTTACGTTGCAACTGCATCATTCCGTAGTAGAATGCTTCGGGGCGGGGAGGACATCCCGGGATATATACGTCTACCGGCAGGATCTTATCCACTCCGTTGACAACGTGATAGGACTTCTTGAACGGGCCGCCGCTGACTGCACAACCGCCTACGGCTATCACATACTTCGGGTCGGCCATTTGGTCGTACAAACGTTTCAGTACCGGCGCCATTTTGTTCGTGATTGTTCCGCACACCATAATCATATCTGCTTGGCGCGGACTGGCACGGGCTACTTCAAACCCGAAGCGCGCCATATCATAGCGGGCTGCACCGAGGGCCATGAATTCGATACCGCAACAGCTTGTTGCAAACGTAAGCGGCCACAGCGAATTGCTGCGTCCCCAGTTGACGAAATCGTCCAGTACGCCGAGAGCCACATTGGCGCCTCCTGCGTTGAGCTCCCGAACCAGTTTCTCCAACGTTTCGTTGTCTGTAAACTCCTCATAAGGGATGGATTTTATGTTGGGTTTCTTCGTTACTTCCATTCCAAAGCTCCTTTCCTCCAGGCATAAGCAAGGCCCAGAACTAATATAATAAGGAAAAACAAAATACTGAAAAGCCCGGCTACTCCAAGCTCGCGTGCAATGACTGCCCACGGGAACAGGAATACCGTCTCCACTTCAAACATCAGAAACAAGATAGCAAACAGATAGTAACCTACCCGGAACTGCATCCATGATTTACCGCGGGTGGGAATACCGCACTCGTACGGCTCCATTTTCTGTACATTGTACGAACGGGGAGCTATCGCATTGGACAGCGCGATGACAATACCCACGAAAGCAATTGCCGTCAGCAAGACGACTACTAACAAAGTAAAGTTCATAAATCTGATAAGATTTTAGATATATAAAATATAGATATACTGAATAAAAGATGATAAGGTGGCAGAGTGCTACCCTTTTATCTGATAATCTTTCTTAGCCCGAATACGTAGTAATGCGAATCGGGTACGGGAGAATAGTACAAATCCGGTATACGGTCGTAGCTTTGCGCACGCAGCGATTGTTGCATACGGATAATATCGGCACGCAGCAGGGAAGCTTTGTTACCGGGCACTTGTGTGTGGTCTACATACTCCAGGCAGGAGGAGGTAGACGATAAATGGTTATAATAGTGCTGAATTGTTTGCCGGGCGGTAGGCGCTTGAGTCAATATGCAACTGTCAGTGCTATTGTTAACCGGAGTACACAAAAAATCCGCAGTATCTATCGCACCGTTGTGTAATAAAACTGCGAGTATGGCTATCATACAATATTTTATGCACTGTTTCATACCTCCATATCTCTTTCAGGGCGCAAAGATATAATAAGTATCTTTCATTTTGCTATCTCTGCATAACAAAAAATGACTATTTTTACACTTTTTATCCTAAGTCAATTCCGCTTCCAAAATTCCGGGGTGAACAAAAGTAAGACAGTAAACAATTCCAGGCGTCCTAATAACATGAGGAATGACAACAGCCATTTGGCTGCATCAGGCAGGGCATTCCATGAATAGGCGGGACCTGTATCACCTAATCCGGGCCCCATATTGCCAATACTGGATATGACGCAGCCAATGGATTCTTCGGCTCCTATCCCCATTCCCATCATTATCAGTATGCCGATAATGATAATAATGAAGTATAAAAAGAAGAATGCCAGAACTGTAGAAACGATGGAAGGCGATATTACCTGTTTGTTTACACGTACCGGCAGTACGGCATTAGGATGGAGGATGTGTTTAAATTCATTACGTGACACTTTGGCAAGGATTACCATTCGGATACATTTCAATCCGCCCGTTGTACTGCCCGCACAAGCTCCCATGACCATAACAATGGTTAGCAATCCCCAAAGTATGGGTGTCCATAGTATATAGTCGTCTGTGGCAAAGCCGGTTGAGGTATGCAAAGATATAACTTGGAACAATGATTTGCGGAAAGCCTCTTCCACCCCCATTGAGCTGGTATAGTAGAGAACAACTGCAATGACGGTAGTAAAACTAACTACCGACCAGAAATACCATTTCAGTTCGGCATTGTCAATGACCTTCTTGAATTTCCGGCTGGCAAAAAATAACAACAACGTAAAGTTGATACCGGAGATAAACATAAAGAAGGAGATGACATATTCTATATAAGGAGAGTTGTAATAGGCTATACTTGCTTGTTTGGTGGAGAATCCTCCTGTGCCTGTGGTGGCAAAGGCGTGGCATACGCTGTCGAACCAATCCATACCTCCCAGCATGAGCAGGACTACAAGAATCAGGGTAAGCCCGGTATAGATACTCCATATCCATTTGGCCGTGATGCCGATACGCGGATGCACTTTGTCGTGCGTGGGACCGCTGGCTTCAGCAGCGAATACCTGCAGACCGCTGACTCCGAAAATAGGCAATACAGCAATCGTAAACATGATAATTCCCAAACCGCCTATCCATTGTGTCATGCCACGCCAAAATAGCAGCCCATGGGGAAGCGATTCTATGTTGTCCAATACGGTAGCTCCCGTACTTGTAAAACCGGACATGGTTTCAAAGAAAGCATTTGTGATGTCGGGAACGTATCCGCTGATGTAGAAAGGCAGCATACCGAAAAGAGAAAAGGCTACCCATGCAAAGCTGACCAATACGTAACCGTCACGGCGGGTCAGTTGTTTTTCGCCGCCTCTTCCGGCGATGGCCATGAGTAGGCCGGCTCCGGCAGTGATACCTGCCGATTTCCAGAAATCAAGCAGGGCTTCGTCATTATAGTAATATGATATTGCCGAACATGCCAGTAGCATGACTGTTTCCAGTAACAGCAGAATACCGATAATCCGTATAATTGTCTTAAAGTTAATCACGTTCGCTAGTTAAAATATTTTTCGATTTTCTTAATCATCATGTTCAGGCAGAATACTACCACATGGTCGCCGGGCAGTATTTGTGTGTTACCCATAACCACAACACCTTCGCCGTTGCGTATCAGCCCGCCAATAGTTGTTCCCTTGGGTAGACCGAGGTCTTTTACCTGGTGCTTGGTTATCTTAGAGCCGGGTTTGACGGTAAATTCCGCCACATCGGCATTGGCAAAAGTCAGGCATTTTACGTTGCTGACGTCTGCATCCAACATCATCTGGTAGATGTGGCTGGCTGCAATCATCTTTTTGTTGATAACAGTGCCGATGTCAAGACTTTCCGCCATGCCTATATAATCTATATTTTCTACTTCCGCAACAGTCTTGCTTACTCCCATACGCTTTGCAGCCAGGCAGGCGAGGATGTTTGTTTCCGAGTTCTCGGTTAGTGCAACAAAAGCTTCGGTGTTCTTTAATCCTTCTTCTACAAGCAAATCCATGTCCCGTCCGTCTCCGTTGATAATCATAATCTTATCATCCAGTAGTTCGGTAAGGCGGTTGCATCGGTTCAGGTCGTTTTCTACAATCTTCACCTGCATATAGTCGGGAACGTATTGTGCGGTGCGTACTGCAATGCGGCTTCCTCCCATAATCATGACATTGCGCACATCGGCGTAATCTTCCTTGCCGGCTATCTTACGGATATACGGAACGAATTTGCGGGTGGTCGTAAAATAAACAATATCATGCAGTTTTATGACATCGTCGCCGCGAGGAATCAGTGTTTCATTGCCGCGCTTGATGGCTACCACGTGGTAGGGTAATTCCGGTCCGCCCAGTTGATGCAGGGGAATATCCAAAATTTCCGCCTTCTCACGCATCTTAGCCCCTATCAGAATCAGTGCGCCGCCACAGAATTCCCACCATTGGCGCACCCAACTCATACGGATGGAAGATACAATCTCTTTTGCTGCAAGCATTTCCGGATAGATAAGCGAGTCTACCCCCAATTTTTGGAAGAATTCCTTGTTTTTGGGCAACAGGTACTCGTAGTTGTCAATGCGGCCTACGGTCTTTACCGCACCAAGATTGGTAGCGAGCATACAGGCAGTGATGTTGCGGCTTTCATCGGGAGTAACGGCAATGAAAAGGTCGGCTTCTCCCACCCCTACTTCTTTCAATCCCTTAATGGAAGTGGGAGAGGCGGTGACAGTCATCAAGTCGAAGTTGGAGCTGAGTGTACTCATCCTCTCTTCGTTGTCGTCCATTAATATAATGTCCTGTTTTTCGCGAGACAATAGTTTGGCCAAATGTGTGCCTACTGCGCCGGCACCTGCAATGATTATTTTCACAATACTTTAAGAAATGAAGAATGAAGAGTGAAGAATGAAGAATTTCCTTGCGGACGGCTTGCATAGCGCAGCCCGATTCTTCATTCTTTATTTTTCATTCTTAATTAATATATTATAGATTCCTTCTTCATCCATTCCGCACAATTGATACAACTCCTGTACCGTACCGTGCTCTATAAATGTGTCGGGTACGCCGATGCGCTCTATGTGCGGGGTGTAGTTGTTGTCCGCCATAAACTCCAAAACGGCACTTCCCATGCCGCCTTTTCGTGTACCGTCTTCTATGGTAATGATGCGTTTGAAGTTGTGTCCCGCTTCATGTAATAATGCTTCGTCCAGCGGTTTAAGAAAACGTAGGTCGTAGTGGGCTATGGAAAGTCCTTTCTCGGTTTCCGCCCGTTTAATGGCGTGTGCGGCAATGTTTCCTATCGGACCGATGGTGATGACAGCAAGGTCTTTCCCGTCCTTCAGTTTCCGTCCTTTGCCTACAGGGATTTCCTCCAACGAGCATCGCCAGTTTGCCAATACGCCACGTCCGCGTGGATAGCGGATTACGAACGGACCTTTGCCCGGCAGTTGTGCAGTGTACATCAGACGACGCAGTTCGTGCTCGTCCATAGGCGAGGAAATGGTCAGATTCGGGATAGGACGGAAATAGGCAAGGTCGTATACGCCATGATGTGTCGGTCCGTCTTCACCTACCAATCCGGCGCGGTCCAGACAGAGCACAACAGGTAACCGCAGGATGGCAATGTCATGTATCACATTGTCATAAGCCCGCTGCATGAAAGACGAATAAATGTTGCAGAAGGGTTGCAGTCCTTCCTTTGCCATGCCACCGGAGAATGTGGCGGCGTGCCCTTCGGCAATGCCTACATCGAAAGCGCGGTCGGGCATTGCCTTCATCAATATGTTCATGGAGCATCCTGTGGGCATGGCGGGTGTGACTCCGACGATTTTCGGATTCTTCTCTGCTAATTCCACTAGTGTTTCGCCGAATACGGTTTGGTATAGAGGGGGAAGATTGCTGGTGTCGGCAGTAATACGTTCTCCGGTTTCGGGGTCGAACTTACCAGGCGCGTGCCAGATGCCCGGCTCCTTTTCGGCGGGCTCGAAGCCTTTACCCTTTATAGTGTGCAGATGAAGGATTTTAGGTCCTTGCATATCTTTTATATCCCGCAGAACACGGGCCAGGTTCTTTACGTCGTGCCCGTTTATCGGACCGAAGTATCGTATGTTCATCCCTTCGAAGATGTTCTGTTGCTGGGCAGCCATTGATTTTAGACTGTTAGAAAAGCGGATTAAAGCTTTGCGTCGGTCTTCATTCAGCACACCCATTTTAAACAGCATCTTGGAGGCTTTGAAACGCAATTGGTTATAGCGGTTAGAGGTTGTCAGATTGAACAAATATTGCTTCATACCGCCTACGCTGCGGTCTATCGCCATATCATTGTCGTTGAGGATAATCAATAGGTTGTTGGCGGTGGATGAGGCATTGTTCAAACCCTCAAAAGCCAGTCCGCCACTCATGCTTCCGTCACCGATGATGGCTACTACATGGCGGTCTTTCTCACCTTTTTTTGCTGCTGCAACAGCCATACCCAAGGCTGCCGAAATGGAATTTGAGGCATGCCCGCAAGTAAAGGTGTCGTAATCGCTTTCCACGGGAGTGGGGAAGGGACGTATCCCCTTAAACTTCCGGTTGGTGCAGAAAGATTCGCGACGTCCGGTCAGCATCTTGTGGCCGTAGGCCTGATGCCCTACGTCCCACACGATACGGTCGTATGGGGTATTGTAGACGTAATGCAGTGCGACGGTAAGTTCCACTGTACCCAAACTTGCTGCAAAGTGTCCCGGATTGCACGAAAGTTCTTGAATGATGTCTTGCCTTAATTCTTCACAAACCTCCGGAAGCTGCTCTACGCTTAATTTACGCAGATCTTCCGGGTAGGAAATGGAATCCAGCAAGTTGTATGTTGTTGGTTCTGTTTTCATCACTGTACTGAAGATTACAAAATGCAAAAATAGCAAAAGAAAACGGATGGCTGTATCATTTTGTCTGTTTTTTGTTTTGGAGAAGCCTTTTACAGGAATTTTAAAGTTGCAGTTTCTCCGTTTGCTGTATTTCTTTGTATCTTTGCAAGTCCAATTGAATAAAGTTTGTGTATGAACTTCATTACTCCTGTTGAACTCCCTGCCAATCTGCCCCGTTTGCGGCATACAGACCGTTTGTTGCTACTCGGTTCCTGCTTTGCAGCTAATATGGGTACAAGGCTTATAGGTGCTAAATTCTCGTGCGATGTCAACCCTTACGGTGTGCTTTATAATCCTTTGTCCATATCTGTCGCTTTGCGTGAAATCATACTTGGAAAAGTATACGGAAAGGAAGAACTCTTTTTCTTTCGTGACTGTTGGCATAGCTCCATGCATCATGGGGATTTTTCATCACCGTCGGCCGATGAAACCTTGAAGAAGATTAATGGGCGGATTGCTAATGCACACGGACGGATTTTTCATACAAATTGTTTGTTGCTTACTTTCGGTACATCTTGGGTGTACGAACAAAAAAATACGGGGTGTATTGTAGGTAACTGCCATAAGTTGCCGGAGAAAGAATTTACCCGTAGACGATTGACGGTCGATGAAATCGTATCGGACTATACCTCATTGCTGTCCGGACTGCTGGCACGAAATTCCGGGCTGAAAGTGATGTTTACAGTCAGCCCTATTCGCCATATAAGGGATGGCATACACGCTAACCAGCTCAGTAAATCTACCTTATTGTTGGCCGTGGACAGGTTGCAAGCCGCCTTTCCGGAAAGCGTGTTCTATTTTCCCGCCTATGAATTGGTTTTGGACGAATTACGCGATTACCGTTTCTATGCTGAAGATATGGTACATCCCTCCGATATGGCTGTGCAATATGTGTGGGAACGTTTCTCGTCTGCCTGTTTTTCGGAAGAGACGTTACAGATAATAGAGGAAAGTGAAAATATCCGTAGAGGATTAGCTCATAAGCCCTTTCACCCGGATTCTGAAGAGTATAAGCGTTTTTTAGGACAAATTGTGTTAAAAATAGACCGACTTAACGGAAAATACCCGTACTTAGACTTCCAAAAGGAGAGAGAATTATGTCATATACGATTGAAGATATAGCCCGAATCATTGGTGCGCGGCGGATAGGCGATATGCCGGCTACCATTGACTGGCTGCTTACAGATAGCCGTTCCCTGAGTTTCCCGGAAGAAACATTGTTTTTTGCCTTGACTACCAAGCGGAATGACGGTACCCGTTATATCCGGGAATTATACACGCGTGGTGTTCGTAATTTTGTTGTCAGCGAAGAAGGGCTGAAGGAAATTGAAACTTTCAACTTTCAACTTTCAACTTTCAACTTATTAGTCGTCCCAAGTCCGCTGAAAGCTTTGCAGAAGTTGGCGGAACAACACCGCGACCGCTTTCAGATTCCTGTTATCGGCATAACGGGCAGTAACGGAAAAACTATTGTGAAGGAATGGCTGCATCAGCTGTTGAGTCCGGAACGCGTCATCACCCGTTCGCCCCGCAGCTACAATTCGCAGATAGGCGTGCCTTTGTCCGTATGGCAGATGAATGAGCAAACGGAACTTGCCATATTGGAGGCAGGCATCTCGGAACCGGGAGAAATGCGTGCCCTGCAGAATATTATCAAGCCTACAATTGGTATCCTGACAAATATAGGAGGTGCGCATCAGGAGAATTTCTTCTCTTTGCAGGAGAAGTGTATGGAGAAACTGGCGCTCTTTAAGAATTGCGATGTGGTGATTTATAACGGTGACGACGAGTTTATCAATAACTGCGTGGGTAAATCCATGCTTTCCGCCCGTGAGATAGCATGGAGTAGGAAAGATATGGAGCGTCCGCTATATATAAGTAAAGTGGAAAAGCAAGAGGACTCCACTGTTGTTTCTTACCGTTATCTGGATATGGACAATACATTTACGTTGCCGTTCATAGATGATGCTTCTATCGAGAATTCGTTGAACTGCCTGGCAGCCTGCCTGTATCTGATGCTTCCTGCCGAACAGATTACGGAGCGTATGGCAAAACTGGAGCCGATAGCAATGCGTCTGGAGGTGAAAGAAGGTAAAAACGGATGCTTGCTGATAAACGACAGCTATAATTCAGACCTCGGCTCGCTGGATATAGCGCTCGATTTCCTGTATCGCCGCTCGCAGAGCAAAGGTCTGAAGCGGACACTGATTCTGTCGGATATATTGGAGACAGGACAGAATACGCCGACTCTCTATCGGCAGGTAGCACAATTGGTAAACAGCCGGGGAATAGAACGTATTATCGGTGTGGGGAATGAAATATCTTCATGTGCCGCACGGTTTAATATCGAGAAGGCTTTCTATCCGGATACGGTTGCGCTGATTGAGGCCATTGGGAAAGGTGAACTCCGCTTGGAGAATGAAATAATCCTGATTAAAGGTGCACGCAAGTTCGGTTTCGATGAACTGACGGAAGTGTTGGAGAAGAAGGTACACGAAACGATACTGGAGGTAAATCTCGGTGCGATGATTGCCAATCTGAATTATTATCGCGGCAAACTGAAGCCCGAGACCAAAATGGTATGTATGGTGAAAGCCTCCGCTTATGGTGCGGGGTCGTATGAGATTGCCAAAACTTTGCAGGAACATCATGTGGATTATCTGGCTGTTGCCGTTGCCGATGAAGGTTCGGACTTGCGCAAGGCGGGCATTACGGCAAGTATCATCATCATGAATCCGGAAATGACGGCATTCAAGACCATGTTCGACTACAAACTGGAACCTGAAGTTTACAGCTTCCACCTGCTGGAGGCATTGATAAAGGAAGCCGAGAAGGAAGGCATCACCAATTTCCCCATCCATGTAAAGCTGGATACCGGTATGCACCGGTTGGGGTTTGCTCCGGGTGATATGCCTCGGCTTATAGAGCGTCTGAAAGGGCAGAATGCAGTCATTCCCCGTTCAGTGTTTTCTCATTTTGTGGGAAGCGACGCTCCTCAATTCGATGCTTTTACGCGCAGACAGATAGAAACTTTTGAGGAGGCATCCATGCAGTTGCAGGAGGCGTTTCCGCATAAAATACTTCGTCATATCTGCAATTCAGCCGGTATAGAACGTTTTCCGGGAGCACAGTTTGATATGGTTCGGTTGGGAATCGGGCTGTATGGTATCAGTCCGATAGACAATTCCATAATAAATAATGTCAGTACGCTGAAAACTACCATTCTGCAGATACGTGATGTGCCCGAAGAAGATACGGTGGGATATAGCCGTAAGGGACATTTGGTGCGTCCTTCACGTATTGCTGCCATTCCTATCGGTTATGCTGACGGTTTGAACAGGCATTTGGGTAACGGTCACGCCTATTGTCTGGTAAACGGACAGCGTGCTCCTTATGTGGGTAATATTTGTATGGATGTCTGCATGATTGATGTAACGGATGTTGATTGTAAAGAAGGTGACAGCGTTGAAATCTTCGGAGACCGTCTTCCCATAACCGTTCTTTCCGATGTGCTTGATACCATTCCGTATGAAGTGCTGACAAGTGTTTCGACACGTGTGAAGAGGGTGTATTATCAGGACTGAGAAAAAATACGAAGTACGAAAGATAAAGTATACTTCATTTTTCGTACTTCGTATTTCATAAATCTTCTTATCTTTGCAATCAAATTTAATTCAATATAACTATGACAAACTTACTCTTATTAGGCGTCTTGCCCAGTGGTACCGAATGGATTATCATAGCATTGGTTATCCTATTGTTGTTTGGCGGTAAGAAAATTCCCGAACTGATGAAAGGATTGGGTAAAGGCGTGAAGAGCTTCAAAGACGGTGTGAACGAAGCTAAAGACGAAATCAATAAGGCAAAGGAAGAGGTAGATAAACCTGCAGATAAGCAATAAGGTGATAAAGATAACTCTATCACTGTTTATAATATGTCTGATAAAGAATTAACTTTCTGGGACCATTTAGATGAATTGCGCCGGGTGTTGTTTCGCATTCTCGGCGTATGGTTTGTATTGGCTGTGGGTTATTTCATTGCAATGCCTTATTTGTTTGACAATGTAGTGCTGGCTCCTTGCCATAATGATTTCATTTTTTATGACTTGCTGCGTTATATCGGTGAGAGATTCGATTTGCACGATGAGTTCTTTACGCAGGAGTTTCAGATAAAACTGATAAATATTAATCTGGCTGCACCATTTTTCATTCATATATCTACGGCTTTTTGGATGTCGGTGGTGACAGCTGCACCATACTTGTTCTTTGAGATATGGCGATTCATTAGTCCTGCGCTTTATCCCGGTGAACGCCGGGGAGTGCAGAAAGCGCTCGGTTTGGGGACGGTGATGTTTTTTGTCGGAGTGTTGCTGGGCTATTTCATGGTCTATCCGCTGACGTTACGTTTCCTTTCCACCTATCAGCTTAGTGCGGCGATAGAGAATCAGATATCTCTTAATTCGTATATCGATAATTTTATGATGTTGGTACTCTGTATGGGACTTGCCTTTGAACTCCCGCTGGTGACGTGGCTGCTTTCGTTGCTTGGGTTGGTACATAAGACATTCTTGCGCAAGTATCGCCGTCATGCTGTGGTGATTATCGTTATCGTCGCTGCCATCATAACGCCCACAGGCGATCCGTTTACGTTGACCGTAGTTGCCGTTCCGCTTTATCTTCTTTATGAAATGAGTATCCTGATGATTAAGGATAAGAAAACCGATGAGACTGATGAGGTAATAGATACGGAAGAGGAATGAGTGCTGACATAAAGGAATATTTTCATTTGCTGCAGGCAGTTTGTCGTGCGGAAGATGCTGCTTTGGGAAGTGCTTACCGTCAATTACGGGAATTGCTTGAGCATTTGTGCCGTACACAAATGGTGGATAGTTGTTTACAAATGACTGACCTCTCTGCCCGTATCAATTTTGTATCTTCCAAACTTGGGTTGACTGTTGCGGAACAAAATCGTCTGCATACTTTCCGGCTTACTTCTAATGCGGTTCTGAATCGTAAAATAAATCCATCGAAAGAACATTTGTTGCGCGATGCCAAGACTCTGTCGTTTTTTGTAAAGCGCTTGACCGGTGAAGATATCCCGGCTGAACTGTATCGCCTGCTTCCGTATGCTGATGCCACCTATATCGTAAAACCTCTTGCAAGGGAGCACGTACAACGTATGCGTGTCTGCTTCCAATATGCCGATGAGAAGTATCTGTACGTATGTCCGGTAGATGCAGTAGCGGATGAACCGCTACGGGTACGTTATAATGTGCCTCAGGTCAATGATGAATTTGCTGAAACCTGCGATTTGCTGTGGCGGCACGCTCGGATTAATTTACTGGATGTGGCAATAGATGATTCGGGCGTACTTACACCTTCTTTCATTATTCTGGAACCCGATTACCTGCTCGACATCAGTTCGTTGGCAGAATGTTTCAGGGAGTACGGGCATCACCCGGCAAACTATATGTTGGCAAGACTGCAAACACCTGATAATACCCGCCCGCTTCTGTTGGGTAATATAGCCAATCTCTTTCTGGATGAATGGATTCACGCGGAAAATGAACCCGACTATCTGGCGTGCATGAAAAAAGCATTCCGCTCGTATCCCATTGAATTGGCTGCCTGTGCTGATTTGCGTGATCGCGAAAAAGAGCGTGAATTCTTTGCCGATTGCAGGCGGCATTTTGATAATATCCGGCAGACAGTAACGGAAACTTTCCGGGCTTCAGGTTACGAACTGGATAAGGCGGATGCCGTATTGGAGCCGTCTTACATCTGTGAGGCATTAGGTCTGCAAGGACGCTTGGACTATATGCAGCGCGATATGTCGTCTTTCATTGAGATGAAATCGGGCAAAGCGGATGAGTACGCCATTCGGGGGAAAATAGAACCCAAAGAGAACAATAAGGTACAGATGCTGCTGTATCAGGCGGTATTGGAGTATGCCATGGGAAAGGATCATCGTCAGGTGAAGTCGTATTTGCTCTATACACGCTATCCGTTGCTTTATCCGGCACGTCCTTCGTGGGCGATGCTGCGCCGTGTAATGAATATCCGAAACCGTATCGTAGCAAACGAATATGGTATTCAGTTGCGTAATAGCCCGCAATATACGGCAGAGCGCTTGCGTGACCTTAATCCCGAAACTCTGAATGAACGGCAACTTGATAATATATTGTGGAAACGTTATCTGTATCCTTCCATCGATGCTGTGACGCAAAAGATTCATGCGCTGTCACCGTTGGAACAGTCGTATTTTTACGCATTATACAACTTTATAACCAAAGAGCTCTATACTTCAAAATCCGGTGATGTGGAGTATGAAGGGCGTGCCGGTGCGGCTGCTTTATGGCTTGCCACTTTGGAGGAGAAAAGTGAGAGCGGGGAGATTTTATATGATTTGGTGATACGGCAGAATTGTGCGGCAAATCTCCATAAACCTTATCTGGTGCTGGAGCGTACGCATACGGATGCGGATGCTTTGCCTAATTTTAGGCAAGGGGATGCGATTGTTCTGTATGAACGGAATGTCGGTGAAGATAATGTAACCAATAAAATGGTATTTAAGGGAAATATCGAAGAAATTTCCGATTCCGATATTCGTGTCAGACTTCGTGCAGCACAACAGAATATCAGAGTTCTGCCAATGGATAGTCGTTATGCGATAGAGCATGATTACATGGATACTTCTTTTCGTAGTATGTATTGGGGGCTGTCTGCCTTCTTGTCTGCTACGAAAGACCGCCGGGATTTGCTGCTAAGTCAGCGCGAACCGGAATTTGACAGTGCTTTTAGCAGTGCTATAGCAGTTGCCGACAGTGACTTTGCACGTATTACTTTGAAAGCACAGGCTGCCAAAGATTATTTCTTGTTGATAGGTCCTCCGGGGACTGGCAAGACTTCCCGTGCCTTGCGGAATATGGTGGAGACTTTTTATCGGGAGGGAAAAGAAATTCTGCTGCTTTCGTATACCAATCGGGCAGTGGATGAGATATGCAAGATGCTGACGGCTATTACACCCGAAGTCGATTTTATACGTATCGGTAGTGAACTCTCCTGTGACGAAGCCTATCGTCCATACTTGATAGAAAATATGCTGGAGACTTGTTCTACTCGTCGCGAAGTGCAGGAACGTATGGCACGTTGCCGTATTTTTGTGGGAACGGTGGCTACGCTCTCCGCCAAGACAGAGCTGTTTCGTCTAAAGACTTTTGATGTCGCTCTGATAGATGAGGCTACCCAAATATTGGAACCGCAACTGTTGGGATTACTTTGTATGCGTAGCATTGCCGGAGGAAATGCCATTGGTAAGTTTATCTTAATAGGTGACCATAAACAGCTTCCGGCAGTAGTGCTTCAGTCATCGGAACAGTCGGAAGTTCAGGATGAAGGTTTGCGTGCTATCGGTTTATGTAATTTGAAAGATTCTCTTTTTGAACGTCTCTATCGGAATATCACTAAGCAACCGTTGGTTTGCAGGAAGCAAACCTCTATGCTACATTCACAAACCTCTATTTTAGGCTTGCAAACCTCTACTTTTAACTCCCTTGACATTTTGTGCCGTCAGGGACGTATGAATGTAGAGGTTGCGGACTTTCCGAATCGCGCCTTCTACGGCGGATTATTACAACCGATAGGATTGAAACATCAAACGGGGAATCTTGAATTGTCTCCCGAACTTTCTGCGAATGAATTTGCTCCTTTGCTGACACGTCGTGTCGCTTTTCTTCCGTCTATTCCCGAACCGCTCATGCAGTCGGCAAAGATAAATCATTCGGAAGCAAAGATTGTAGCCGCACTGGCCGTTGCTATATATAGACAGTATACCTTGTCCGAGGAGGGATTCAATGCTATTTCCACTTTAGGTATAATCACTCCTTACCGAAGCCAAATAGCCTTAATCAAAAAGGAAATTTCCGCTTTGGGAATTTCTGTTTTGAATGATATTCTGATAGATACGGTGGAGCGTTTTCAGGGAAGTGAGCGTGATGTCATTATTTACTCTTTTTGTGTAAACAGGGCATACCAGTTGAAGTTTCTCGCTAACCTGACAGAAGAAAACGGGATTCAAATAGATCGTAAACTTAATGTGGCTTTGACCAGAGCCCGTAAACAGATGTTCATTACGGGAGTTCCTCATTTGCTGGAACAGAATCCTATCTATTCCTGTTTATTGAAAAGTTGTGAATCATAACGATTAAAATAACTTTTGCTTTCTGTAGACTGCTGTCTTTACTTCGTTTAATAAATCTTAAATATTTTCTTTCTCTTTATATACTTTATTAATAACAACATGTTTGATAAAGCCTTATATTTGCAACACGTTTTTTTCATAGAGATTTAGATTTAAGGTTAGAAGAATTGTGGAAGTCGTGAGACTTCCCTTTTTTTCGCCTTGAAAGTTGCTCTCTTATTAATCTGATAACCAATTATAGATTGCTAAGAGAACAAAAAAGCTCTTTCGCGAGAAAGAGCTTTTTGTATTTATATCTTTAATTTATATCAGTTCAGTACGATAGGTTTGTACTTCGGAACCAATGCTTTCATTATACACCAACCAATCAGGTATGCTACAGCGCATACACAGAAAATAACAAAGTATCCGGCAGGTTTTCCTTCAAAGCCCATAAATGCCATATTGGTCTCTCCGGCATAAACGAAAAGTTCACCGGCAACGTATTGCAGTACCATACAGCCTATACCGCCTGCCATACCGCCAATACCGGTAACCGTTGCAATTGCAGTCTTAGGAAACATATCACCTACTGTAGAGAATATGTTAGCCGACCATGATTGGTGAGCTGCACCGCCGATACCAATCAATATAACCGGAAACCATGGAGAAATAGTACCTAAAGGTTGAGCCAATAATACCAATAGTGGGAAGAATGCAAAAATCAACATGGCACGCATACGTGCTGCATAAGGATTTAAACCTGTTTTCTTAATAATGATACTGGGTAGCTTTCCACCATAAATTGAAAGCATTGTAATAGCATATAATGTAAAAATCAAAGCTATACCCAATCCGTCGGAGGTTTTGATACCGAATTGTGTATTCAGATAGGAAGGAGTCCAGAACAAGAAGAACCACCATACACCGTCAGTCATGAATTTACCGATAGCGAATGCCCAAGTCTGTTTGTAGCCGAAGCATTGCAGGAAGCCCATTTTCTTTCCTTCCGTTTGCGATTCTACTTGTCCTTCCTCATGGTTGTCTTGTTCAATATACTCCAATTCAGCTTTGTTTACGTGCTTGCTCTTGGCCGGTGCGGTATACATAAATACCCAAAATCCCATCCAGATGAAACCAAGCACACCGATTACGATGAATGCCATTTCCCAACCCCAAGCCTTTGCAAGCAGAGGAATGGATAGAGGTGCAATTAAAGCTCCGATAGAAGCGCCCGCATTAAAGATGGAAGTTGCGTATGCGCGGTCTTTTTTGGGGAAGTATTCAGCTGTAACTTTGATAGCTGCAGGGAAGTTTCCGGCTTCTCCTAATGCAAGTACGCATCGTGCTGCAAGGAAGCAGTACATACTGATTGTGGCGATGGTAACAACCACGTCACCTGTGGCACCCATTAACTCGGCGGCGCTGTGCAGACCTACAAAATGTTCTGTGATAATACCGCAGAAAGCATGGAGGCAAGCTCCCAAAGACCATACGCCAATGGCCCATAAATATCCTTTTTTAGATCCCAGCCAGTCTACAAAACGGCCTGCAAACAACATACAGGCTGCATAAACAAATGAAAAAACGGCTGTAATTGTACCGTAGTGTGATTCGTCCCAATGAAATTCCGGTTTAATAAATTCATCCCAGGTAAGTGATAAAACCTGGCGGTCGAGATAATTAACTGTTGTCGCGAAGAATAACATGGCGCAAATGGTCCAACGGTAATTGGTCATCTTGCCCAGTGTGTTCTGAATTGTACTCATGATAATAGATTTATTATTTAATGTTGCAAAAATACGCGTTCTAAGGCTATGTGTATGTGTAATATTTGGTAGAAATCATGGAGAAAATGACAAAATTAGGCATGGCTGCTCGCAGCCATGCCTAATTTCTTTATCTATAGATATTATTTCATATCTGTATATTTGATTTCATCCTTATCGCTATATTTCAGGTTTTCACCTCCCATACCCCAGATAAAGGTATAGTTACTGGTACCTGCAGCTGCGTGGATACTCCATTCGGGAGAAGTGATGGCTTGTTCGTTGTGCAACCAAACGAGACGTTCTTCTTGCGGTTCGCCCATTAAGTGGCAGATTGCATTTCCCGGAGCCAGATTGAAGTAATAATATGCTTCCATACGGCGTGTGTGAGTATGTGCAGGCATGGTATTCCATACAGAGCCGGGAGCGAGTTCGGTAAGTCCCATTTGCAATTGGTTTGTACCACCGTCTTTTACTCTTTCCAAAACGTCTTTTACAATCAGTTGGTTGACAATACGGTCGTTGCTGTCTTCCATTTTTCCGTAGTGGTCGGAGATACCCAAAGCATATTTCTTGGGATTAGCCTTTTGGAGTTTGGCATCGGTTGTAATCAACTGAGTAACGTAAGGTTTGTAAGCCGGAGCTGAATTGATATAGAATTTAGCGGGTTTGGTAGCATCGTTGCTCTTGAAAGTCACTTCTTTGTTGCCGCAACCTACGTAGAGTGCTTCTTTATATTTCATGGGGTATTCTTTGCCGTCTACGGTAACTACTCCGTCACCACCGGTGTTGATAACGCCCAATTCGCGACGTTCGAGGAAATATGTGATTTCCGGACCCAGTTCGCGGAAAGTTTCCAGTTTCAATACTTTATTTACAGGCATTGCACCTCCGTAAATTAAACGGTCATAAAGAGTGTAAGTAACGTTGATTTCATCCGGAGCCATTACTTTACTCATCATAAAGGCGCTACGGAGACGCTCGGTGTCATAGTGCTTTACGTCTAACGGATGACATGCAGTCTGCACAGTGTAATTTACTTGGGCGGAAGCCGAGATTGCGGCGACACCCAACATCAGGGCAATTGCTAATTTTTTCATGTCTGATATAAACTTTTAAATATTAATATACTGTGATTGATATTTCTTTTACTTAAGCGTTCTCTTTAGCTGCTTTCTCGCTGCGGATGATGATGCGGCGGTTAATAAGCATCATGGAGATTGCTATTACAACCAGTATTGCAGCGCCTACATACGAGAGTTTTATACCTCTATATATAGTCCATCCAAAGAAAGATGCTGCAAAATCAATAGCTCCACCATCGAAACCTTCGGGAATGTGTGCCGTAGGATCGTGTGTTTCTGCATATACCTGATTGGCTGCCAATGTAAAGTCCGGCGCCATATCGGTCACGAAATACAGACCTAATATCAGGGTGATAAGACCAATGATGAGTGTCTTCAATACATTACCTTTGGTAAAGGGCAGGATCATAGGGAAGAGGTAGAACATACCGGCAAGTGAAGCTAATGGCAGAAACTGGTTACCCGGCAGGAATACGGCAAGCGCCAAAATAACGGGAATCAGGATAACCGATGCTACCAATGTGGCGGGATGACCGATAACCAATGCAGGGCTCATGCCGATATGTACTTTTTTGCCATTAAACTTGGCTTTTACCAATTCAGAAGTCTTTTCGGAGATGGGCTTCAGTCCTTCAATAAACAAGGAGGTAATACGGGGAATAAGTTCCATTACGGCTCCCATTGTGATACCCAGGAAGAGTACTTTCTTAATGTCAAGTTGTGCAGCCCAACCTATCAGCATACCTACTATAACTCCTAATACTAACGGTTCGCCTATTACGCCGAACTTTTTCTTCATGCCTTCCGCATCAATTTCCAGTTTGGAGAAACCGGGGATTTTGTCTAATGCTTTGTTGATAACTATGGCAAATGGTGTGAAACTTTGGCAGAAAGGTTGGGGAATGGAAATTCCGTCCAAATCATAGAACTTTTGGAATTTCTCTGCAGTGAGGTCTGCGCAAACCAATGTGATGACATAACATATGATAGCGGCGAAGTAGCCCCATGCCAAATTTTGACCGGTGACAAAGTAAGCCACGGCGCCAATGAAAGCAAAGTGCCAGTAGTTCCATAAATCTATGTTCACAGTACGTGTGGTTTTGGTGATAAGCATCAAGAAATTAACGCCTAAGCAAATAGGAATAATGAGGGCACCGACGGCAGTATTATAAGCTACGGCAGCAGCAGCGGGCCAACCCATGTCGAATACATTCAGTTGCAGGTGATACAAATCGGATATGGCTTTCAAGGGAGTATCAAAATTTGTTGTCAGTAGGGCGGTGACTACACCTAAACCTACGAATCCGACTCCGACGAAGAGACCTGATTTCAGAGCCTTGCCAAATTTCATTCCGATGCACATACCTATAATTGTAAAAATAATAGGCATCATTACAGACGCTCCCAAAGCGATGATGTAACCGAAAACTTGTTCCATTCTTTTGTGATTTAATTGATAAATGATTATGTTTTACGATAGTATGAATTAAAAACCGGGGTCAAAAATAAGACCTTTTCCTTATTAATCAAACTGTAAAGGCATAATAAATAGTAAATAAGGACGATTTTGGACAAATTTGTCGTTATCGTGCACAAATTTGTTCGTTTTCGTACACGAAAATCAAAAAATGCACCCTCTGCGCCAAAAAATGCACAGAGGTTTGGAAAGAAACCTCTACTTTTGTTTCGTGAAAAATAATAAGGTCTAATACCAAAAAAGAACAACTTCATGAAAAAGAGTTTAATTTGTAATTTTATTGTATCCGGTTTATTGTTGTTTTCTCCTCTGAGTATGTTTGCGCAACGCGTAAGCGCTGATTTGCCTTGGTCGGTGCGTATGGTGGAGTCCGAGATGATTCGTTGCCCGAAATCCTGGCAGTTGGATTTTCAGCCGAGATTGAAGTGGGACTATTGCCACGGACTGGAACTGCAATCTATGCTGGATGTATATGACCGTTACGGTGACCGGAAAATTTATGACTACGCACTGGCTTATGCCGATACTATGGTAAATGCGGATGGAACTATCAAAATGTATAAACGTGAAGAATACAGTCTTGACCGTATAAATTCCGGGAAATTCATGTTTCGAATTTACGAACAGACAAAAGATGAAAAATATAAGAAAGCGCTTGCTTTGATGAGAAGCCAGCTCGAAGAACATCCCCGAAATGCGGATGGAGGTTTCTGGCATAAGAAGATTTATCCGAACCAAGTGTGGCTGGACGGCGTTTATATGGGAGCTCCTTTCTATGCAGAATATGCTTTTCGCAATAATCAAGTGAACGATTACGCGGATGTCATCAATCAATTTCTAATGGCAGCTCGTCATACTTACGATCCAAAAAATGATGTATATCGCCATGCCTGCGATGTAAGTCGTAAAGAACGTTGGGCCGATCCGGTTACGGGACAATCCAAACACAGTTGGGGACGTGCTATGGGCTGGTACGCTATGGCTTTTGTAGATGCTCTTGAGTTCATTCCGGAACATGAGGCGGGTCGTGACTCCATGTTGATAATCTTCAAAAAAATAGCTTCTCAAGTAAAACGCTTGCAAGATACTAAAACAGGTTTGTGGTATCAGGTATTAGATAAGAGCGGTGCACCCGGCAATTATCTGGAGTCTTCTTGTTCCACTATGTTTGTGTACTCTTTGTTCAAAGGGGTGCGTAAGGGATATATTGATAAATCCTATTTGGAAGTGGCTGTCAAAGGGTATAAAGGGATTATTGATAACTTCATTGAAGTGGATAAAGATGGAGTAATCAGTATAACAAAGGCTTGTGCCGTAGCCGGACTTGGGGGAAAGGTCTATCGTTCGGGAGATTATGATTATTATATCAATGAAACCATCCGCAATAACGACCCTAAAGCCGTAGGTCCCTTTATTCTTGCATCGTTGGAGTGGGAGCGTCTTCAAGATGTAAAAGCAATCGTTAATCAGAAGTGGTGATGAAGACGGATATGAAAATATTATGCAGCTTTTTGATGGCTTTGCTTTGTGGGGCCGGTTCTTTGTCGGCAGCGCAACAGTGGAAAGATACGATTGTTGTTGCACGTGACGGTACAGGTGACTATCGCACGCTGAACGAAGCAATGGAGGGTGTTCGTGCTTTTATGGATTATAAAGTGACGGTGCTGATTAAAAATGGCATATATAAAGAGAAGGTCATTCTTCCTTCTTGGTTGGAAAACGTCGATTTTATCGGTGAAAACGCAGAAAATACGATTATCACTTATGACGACCATGCCAATATAAATAAAATGGGAACTTTCCGAACATATACTTTCAAGGTAGAAGGGAGTTCCATTACTTTTAAGAACTTGACTATCGAGAATAATGCGGCACGTTTGGGGCAGGCTGTTGCACTCCATACGGAAGGTGACCGTCTGACTTTTATCAATTGCCGTTTTCTGGGAAATCAGGATACTATCTATACCGGTGCAAAGGGTACTCGGCTTTATTTTCTGAACTGCTATATCGAAGGCACTACCGATTTTATCTTTGGTCCTTCTACGGCATTGTTCCGCAACTGCACTATTCATAGTAAATCCAACTCATATATAACGGCTGCATCCACTCCGAAGGACATTGAAGTGGGATATGTTTTTAAGAATTGCAAGTTGACTGCTGCACCGGGGGTGGATAAGGTCTATTTGGGGCGTCCGTGGCGTCCGTATGCGGCTACTGTATTCATCAATTGTGAATTGGGAAAACATATCTGTCCAGCCGGCTGGGATAACTGGCGCAATCCTGAAAATGAAAAGACAGCCCGTTACGCTGAATTTGGTAGCACGGGAGAAGGCGCTGGCAATACGAACCGGGTAAAATGGGCCAAACAACTGACAAAAAAGGAAGTTGGGAGATATGAAGATTCGGGCTATCTTTTCCAGATGTGCAGTGATTGGAAAGAGATGTGATTATGAATTTTACATCTCTTTCAGGAAATCAGTTCTCATAGGACTAAAGCAGTCGATAAGTATACCGGCTTCCAGACAAGTACAGCCATGTTCGGCATCCGGTTCGATATAAACGCCGTCGCCAGCTGAAACAATTTGTTTTTCGCCATTGACGGTGAATTCGAATTTACCGCTTGCCACATAGGTTGTTTGGGTGTGATAATGAGTGTGCGGTGTACCTACTGCGCCTTGCTCAAATTTAACTTTAACGAGCATAACCTGACCGTCATATCCCAAAATCTGCCGAACGACGCCTTCACCGGCGGGTTCCCATGTTTTCTCATTTTCGAAGATAAATGTATTGCTTCTTGTCTTTTTCATTGTGTGAAGGATTATTTTACTTTGGCAAATATACGACATTAAAATAATAAGTTTAAAAACCATGAAAAATAAATTGATTTTGCTTTTAGCGGCGTTTTTTCTGTGTTCGGCTTTTAAGGCAGATAAGCCGCTAATCACCATATTTATGATTGGTGATTCTACAATGGCCAATAAGTCGTTGGTAGGCAGTAATCCGGAAAGAGGGTGGGGGCACGTATTACCCGGTTTCTTTTCTGAGGATATACGAGTGGATAATCACGCTATGAACGGGCGCAGTTCCAAGAGCTTTATTGATGAAGGACGTTGGGATAAAGTACTTTCGCTAATAAAGGAAGGAGATTATGTTTTTATCCAGTTCGGACACAACGATGAGAAACCGAAAGCAGACCGTCATACCGATCCGGGAACAACTTTCGATGCCAACTTGCGTAAGTTTGTCAGTGAAACTCGTGCTAAGGGCGGTATTCCCGTTTTGTTCAATTCTATTGTGCGCCGCAATTTCGGCACAGCCGATAATAAAGCTGTGGCGGAAGCAGTGCTTCAAGATGATATTCGCAAAGGTGTTAATCCTGATGCCAAGAGGGATGCCTCGCAGAAAAACGATGTGAAGGAAGGAGACAAGCTGATTGATACACATGGAGCCTATCTGGATTCTCCGCGTAATGTGGCGAAAGAGTTGGATGTACCTTTTATCGATATGAACAAGCTTACCCATGATTTGGTGGAAGGGCTGGGACCGGAAGAATCGAAAAAACTTTTTATGTGGGTGCCTGCCAATACGATTTCCGCTATGCCTAAAGGGCGCGAAGACAATACACATCTGAATATCTATGGTGCGCGTGTCATAGCCGGAATTACAGTAGATGCCATAGCACAGGCTGTACCGGAACTGGCAAAATATGTCCGTCATTACGATTTTGTGGTAGCTCAAGACGGTAGCGGTGATTTCTTTACCGTGCAGGAGGCCATTAATGCCGTACCCGATTTCCGTAAAAATGTACGTACCACGATATTGGTGCGCAAGGGTGTATATAAGGAGAAACTGATTGTGCCTGAAAGTAAGATTAATATCTCTCTGGTAGGTCAGGAGGGAGCTGTCATATCATATGATGATTATGCTAACAAACCTAATATCTTTGGTGAGAATAAAGGCACTTCCGGTTCATCTTCCTGTTATATCTATGCACCCGACTTTTATACCGAAAATATCACATTTGAGAATACATCAGGTCCGGTAGGTCAGGCGGTTGCTTGTTTTATCAGTGCCGATCGTGTTTATTTCAAGAACTGTCGTTTTCTTGGTTTCCAAGATACACTCTACACCTATGGAAAGGGAGTGCGGCAATACTATGAGGATTGTTATATAGAAGGTACGGTCGATTTTATTTTCGGATGGTCTACGGCGGTATTCAACCGTTGCCATATCCACAGTAAGCGCGATGGGTATGTGACAGCTCCTTCTACGGATGAAGGTCAGAAATACGGTTATGTATTCTACGACTGTAAGCTGACTGCGGATGCAGAGGTGAAAAATGTTTATTTATCCCGTCCGTGGCGTCCTTTTGCTCAAGCCGTGTTTATTCATTGTGATTTAGGGAAGCATATTCTTCCTGCCGGTTGGCATAATTGGAACAAGAAAGATGCTGAGAAAACAGTTTTCTATGCTGAGTATGACAGTTATGGTCCGGGAGCTAATCCTAAAGCTCGCGCAACCTTCTCACGTCAATTGAAAGATATAAAAGGATATGAAATAGAGTCTGTCCTTTCCGGTAACGATGGTTGGAATCCGGTTGCAAACGGTAATGCATTGGTTAACATAAAACGTTGATTGATAAAATAAATCAAAATGGTAAAGAATAAAATAATATCGGGGATTATCATCCTGCTTTTTGGACTTGTATTGCCGGTTGTAGCGGAGAATTATCCTTATCGAAGTGATGTGCTTTGGGTGACTGTGCCTAATCATGCCGATTGGCTTTATCAAACGGGAGAAAAGGCTACCGTAGAAGTGCAATTCTATCAATACGGCATTCCGCAAGACGGTGTAAAGGTAGACTATGAACTTGGCAACGATATGATGCCTTCGGATGCGAAAGGTTCTGTTACGTTGAAGAATGGTAAAGCTGTTGTGGCTATCGGTACGATGGAGCAACCCGGGTTCCGTGATTGCCGTTTGCAAGCCACTATTGGCGGCAAAATTTATAAGCATCATATAAAAGTGGGTTTCTCACCCGAAAAGCTTCAACCTTATACGAAGATGCCGGCTGATTTTGAAGATTTCTGGGAGAAGAATAAATCGGAGGCTTCATCTTTTCCTTTGGCGTATACAAAAGAGCGGGTTGAAAAATATTCTACAGATAAGATAGACTGTTATTTGGTTAAATTGCAGCTTAACAGCCGCGGGCAATGTATTTATGGCTATCTGACCTGTCCCAAAAATATGCAGAAGGGTGCTTGCCCGGTGGTGCTTTGCCCTCCGGGTGCAGGTATCAAAACAATCAAAGCTCCTCTCCGCCATAAATATTATGCAGAGCAGGGTTGCATCCGTTTCGAGATAGAAATACACGGGCTCAATCCAGAGATGTCCGAATCGGATTTTAAGGAAATCAGCAATGCCTTCAACGGCAGGGAAAACGGCTATTTGTCGAACGGATTGGACAATAAGGATAATTATTACATGAAGCGTGTTTATCTGGCATGCGTTCGCAGTATTGATTTTCTGACCTCTTTGCCGCAGTGGGACGGCAAAAATGTTATTGTACAAGGCGGCAGTCAAGGCGGAGCTTTGGCATTAATTACTGCCGGGTTGGATGAGCGGGTGACAGCTTGCGTCGCCAATCACCCGGCTCTAAGTGATATGGCAGGATATAAGGCAGGTAGAGCTGGCGGTTATCCGCACTTCTTCCGAGTAGCGGGGATGGATACAACTGATAAACTGAGTACAATGGCGTATTATGATGTAGTCAACTTTGCACGCCGGATAAAAGCTCCCACTTACCTGACTTGGGGGTACAACGATGATACCTGTCCGCCTACCACCAGTTATATTGTATATAATGTGCTGACTTGTCCTAAGGAAGCTCTAATTACTCCTGTTAACGAGCATTGGACATCCGAAGATACGGAGTACGGGCATTTGGTTTGGATAAAGAAGCATTTGAAATAGCGGTTAGTATTAACCGCTATCTTCTCATTTCTTTATTAAAAAAATCCAGTGTCTCCCTTTGCATCTCTTTATTAAAGAAATGCTTTTCTTCCCAAATTTTGGTTACGAGCCTGCTACCGGCATATTGACTTTCCCATGCCGAGCGCATAGTCCGATATGCGTCTTTTACTCCCTCTATCGGGAATAACTTGTCTTTGGTTCCATTAAAGAAAAGGGCCGGTTTCGGACAAGCGATGCTTGCCGTATGTGGGTAATCCAGATAACGTCTTAGGTTGGGAATGAGCATGGAGTAGGCTGACCCTCCTTTATTCTGGTTGTTTGTCAGTGTCATTAAATGTTCTGTTGTATTCATCCAGCAGATGGAAGCGGATGCCTTTATGCAGTCAGTCAAAGCGGACAACATCCACGAACGGTAAGCTCCCATGGAGAATCCCAAGCAACCAACCTTTTCCTTATCCACCATTGGGAGGGAAGCTAAAAACTCAGCGCTTCGTACATCGTCTATGTTGATGAAAGCCCCCCAAGAGGCTCCCATTTGCATAAAATTGGAGGCTAATGCCTGTTGTCCGTCATAACTTACACCTTCCTTGCGTCCGCGTTCTCCCCAAAATAAGGCATCAATAGATAATACCACATAACCATTCAGTGCGAAATAATCACCTGTATACTGTCCGTCATAGCAACGTGTTACCCAATCCTCGGCATCAGCCGATATTTTAGGTGATACTCCAAAGGGACGGACCATTTTCTCTTTACCAATGGAAAAGTGGGCTCCATGATCATGCAGCATTACGATAGCCGGAAAGGGTCCCTTTCCTTCAGGAACCAATAAATAAGCCGGTATGCGGGACCATTCCGAAATATTGAACCATATTTTGCGTGCTTCGTATCCTGCACGTTGCTCCGTTTCGGCAACAGACATATTGTACTCTTTGGGGGCGGGAGGCATATTTTGCATGCACTCCATGACTATATTGCGCGCTTGACTCCTCCATGCCTCGAAATCTTTTGTACCCGAATTACCCCATGCTTCGGGATAAGTGAGTTGTTGTTTCAGGTACTCGTAAAAAACGGGCATATTCTTTATTACCTCGTAACTTATTGTATCTGTTTGTGCTTTTATGCTCTGATTTACAGTAATAAAAGTAAAAAAAAGTATAACAAATAGTCTCATGCCAATATTTAAAATAAGAACAAAGATACAAGATTTTTCAACAAAATATGTATCTTTACACCACAGAATGAATATATTATGAGGAGAATCTTATATCTGATTGTAAGTTTGCTGTGTGCATTGTCGGTTCAGTCACAAACGGACTGCCTGTTTACCCATTATTCGTCCGAAGAAGGCCTTTCTCAGAATACGGTTATGAGTATTCTGCAAGACAGAAAAGGAAATATGTGGTTTGCTACATGGGACGGTATCAATAAATTCAACGGATATGTTTTCAGAACCTATAAAGCCAAATTTGATAACCGGATAAACTTGACGAATAACCGTGTGGACCATATGTACGAGGATAAGTATGGTTTTCTTTGGTTGCAGACGTACGATAATCAAGTCTATCGCTTTGATACTCGTTCCGAAGTCTTTGAACATGTTCCTGCTACGGAAGAAAAAGGGGGTAGAATTGCCATAACTTCAATAAAAGTATTGCCATGCGGCTCTGTGTGGCTGCTTTCGGAAAATGAAGGAGCTGTTCGTGTAAAGACGAATCCGTCTACTTACCGTATTTCTTCGGAGTGGTACTCCGAAACATCGGGTTTGTTTCCGGCAATGTGCGTGTACGATATTTATGAGGACCATGCCGGTAACGAGTGGATACTGACTGATAATGGGTTGGGAATGCTTTCGGCAGGAAGTTCCAAGCTTGTTTCTTATTTTGTGGAGACAGCGCAGAAGGAAGAAACGAAAGGACAGTATTTTTATGCGGCTCAGGAGTTTGGAGATGAGATATTCTTTGGCTCAGACCATGGGCGGGTATGGCGTTATCAAAAGAAGGACGGACAGTTCGTGTTGTTGCAGTTGCCCGCATCTTCACGGATTGTGGAGATAAAAAAGATAGATGAACAAGATATTTTAATCGTAACGGAAACAGACGGTTTCTTTGTTTATAACGTACCTTCACAGGGGTGGGAGCATTATAAAGCCTCACGTCTTCCAAAGGCGGCAGTCCGTTCTGTCCATATAGACCGGCATTCGGAAATATGGTTCGAACAGGAAGTACCGGGCACTGTTGCCCACTTCAACACGAAAACAAAAGTGCTGAAAACGGAAGTGGTACCGGTGGAGCCAACCAGTACAGACCGTTCACGTCCGGCTTTTCATGTGCACGAAGATATTTATGGAACCGTATGGGTGCATCCTTATGGAGGGGGCTTTTCGCGTTTTGACAGAGAGAGCAATCGCTTGCTGCCTTTCTACAACGGATTGCATGACTCTAACTGGCGGTTCTCCAATAAGATTCATTCGGCTTTCTCCGACAAGCAAGGCAACCTGTGGATGTGTACGCATTCCAAGGGATTGGAGAAAATTACTTTTCGGGCGTCACAGTTCCGTATGATAACTCCGGAACCTCACCGCTATGAATCTTTGAGCAATGAGGTACGTGCACTTTGTGAAGACACCGGACACAATCTTTGGGTGGGGCTGAAGAACGGGAAACTACGTGTCTATGACAAGAACCATTCCGAACGCGGATACTTGACCGATGCGGGAACCATATCCCGTGTGGGCACACCTTTGAAAGGGAATGTCTATTTTGTGTATCAAGACAGCAAAGCCAACCTTTGGATTGCCACCAAGGGAGAGGGGCTTGTAAAAGCGGAACCCCAAGGCGAGATGCGCTATAAGCTGACGCGCTATCAATACCGGAAGGATGATATATATAGTTTGAGTGACGATAATGTATATTGTGTATACGAGGACAGCAAGGGGCGTATCTGGGTTGCTACTTTCGGAGGCGGTGTCAATTACCTGACACGCAATCGGGAAGGTGAGGAGATATTTATCAGTCATCGCAACAACCTGAAAGGTTTCCCTATTGACAAATGCCATAAGGTGCGTTTCATAACAGGCGATCATCGGGGATATATATGGATTGCCACCACCATAGGGGCTCTGATGGTAAACGGTGATTTCAAGAATCCCGAAGATGCCGTATTCCATCATTATCTTCGTGTGCAGGATAATATACACAGTTTGAGCAACAATGATGTACATTGGATACTGCCTACCCGTAACAAAGAACTCTATTTGGCCACCTTTGGAGGCGGATTAAACAAGTTGCAGTCTGTAGATGCGGACGGCAATGCGATGTTCAAATCATATTGTGTCAATGACGGCTTGCCCTCGGACATCCTCCTTTCTATCTGTGAGGATAATAAGGGCAACCTTTGGATGAGTACGGAGAACGGTATCAGCAAGTTCATTCCCGGAGAGGAAAGATTTGAGAACTACGCCGATGAGCATAGTTCGTTCCGTATACGCTTTAGTGAAGCCGCTTCGGCTTATACTTCGTGGGGGAATCTTATGTATGGAACGAGTGAGGGTATTTTCTTTTTCAATCCGGATATTACCCGGAAGAGTACCTATATTCCGCCGTTGGTACTTTCTAAATTATTGGTATCGAACGAAGAAGTGCTTCCGGGTGCAAACTCTGTGCTTCAACAAAGTCTGGATGACACCCGCGAGTTGAAGCTCTCCCATGAAGAGAATATTTTCACCATTCAGTTTGCGGCGCTCGACTATACCGAGCCCGCTGAAATCCAGTATGCCTATATTCTGGAAGGCTTTGAGAAGTCATGGAATAACGTCGGCAAGCAACGGATGGCTACCTATACCAACCTGCCCAAAGGACATTATGTGTTTAAGGTTCGTTCTACCAATGCCGAGGGTGTGTGGACGGAAAATACTCGTCTGCTTGATATAGAGGTACTTCCTTCTTTTTGGGAAACTCCTTTTGCCTATTTCTTGTATGTGTTGTTTGTGGTGCTGATTATTGTGACGGCTGTCTATATTCTGTTCACAATCTATCGTCTGAAGCATGAGGTGTCCGTGGAACAGCAAATGACAAACATGAAACTGCGCTTCTTTACGGACATTTCGCATGAATTGCGTACTCCTTTGACCTTGATATCCGGCCCGGTGGAGTATGTGCTGAACAATGCGCAGTTGCCGGAGGATGCCCGTGAACAGCTGCAGGTTGTAGAGCGAAATACAAACCGTATGTTGCGCCTGATTAATCAGATATTGGATTTCCGGAAGATTCAGAACAAGAAGATGAAAATGCAGGTACAACGCATCGAGGTGGTGGCATTTACTCGTAAGATTATGGAAAACTTTGATTCCGTAGCCGAGGAGCATCACATTGATTTCTTGTTTGAGACGGAGAAATCCGAACTCTATCTGTGGGTGGATGTCGATAAGTACGAAAAGATAATCTTCAACCTGCTTTCCAATGCTTTCAAGTATACTCCCAATGGAAAGATGATTAAGATGTTCATCCATGAAGACGAGGATACTGTTTCCATTGGCGTGCAGGATCAGGGTATCGGCATTGCCGAGAACAAGAAAAAGTCCATCTTTGTCCGTTTTGAGAATCTGGTAGACCGTAATCTGTTTAATCCGAGTACGGGTATCGGCTTGTCATTGGTGAAGGAATTAGTGGAAATGCATAAGGCCCTGATTTCGGTGGACAGCAAACTGGGCGAAGGCAGTTGTTTCAAGGTAGACTTTCAGAAGGGTAAAGAACATTATGATGATTCGGTGGAATTTATGCAGGATGATGTAACGGTCGGTCTGGAAGTTCACCGGCAACAAGTGGAGGATACGGACGAAGCGGTTTTCTCACAATCGGTAACAGAAGAAACAGTACAAGGCAACGGAGAAGTGGAAACGTCCAAAGGACTGATGCTTTTGGTAGAAGACAATTCGGAGTTACGTATATTCCTGCGGAGCATATTCTCCTCCGAGTACCGCATCGTAGAGGCTGCCGATGGTATGGAAGGTTGGAGCAAAGCCTTGAAGTTCCTGCCTGATATAATCATCAGTGACGTGATGATGCCGGAGAAAGACGGTATAGCTATGACCCGTGAGTTGCGTGCCGATATGACTACCAGCCATATTCCTATTGTGTTGCTTACAGCGAAATCCTCCATTGAAAGCAAACTGGAAGGGTTGGAATACGGGGCCGATGATTATATAACGAAACCATTCAGCGCTACTTACCTGAAGGCGCGTGTCAAGAACTTGCTTGCCCAGCGGCAGAAGTTACAAACGCTGTACCGTCAGGATTTGATGTCCGCGGGAGTGGCTGTGCCCGTTCCCGGTGAGCAAATGGAAGAAAATGTAACAGCTGGTTCTGAGACAGACAAATCCCCGTCAATGTCTCCCAACGACCGTAAGTTTATGGACAAACTCGTTGATTTAATGGAGAAGAACATGGATAATGGCGATTTGATAGTAGATGATTTTGTGCGGGAACTGGCTGTCAGCCGTTCTGTCTTCTTCAAGAAGCTGAAAACCCTGACCGGTTTGGCACCTATCGAGTTCATCAAGGAAATGCGTATCAACCGTGCTGTCCAGCTGATAGAAACAGGGGAGTACTCCATGACGCAAATCTCCTATATGGTGGGTATCAACGATCCGCGTTATTTCAGTAAATGCTTTAAACAGAAAATGGGAATGACACCGACCGAGTATCGGGATAAGGTGCTGAAATAAGCTGCTGTTTCGTAACTAAAAATAGAGGGGCACCATATTCGTGGTGTCCCTCTTTCTTGCAAAGAATGTCTGTTTTAAAATCTCCCGATCTTACTTACAGACCGTGTTCTTTCTTTATCAAGATTATCTATGAGAGTCGAAAATCGCAATTAATATCCGGGATTTTGGTCCTCCATAGTCAGCTGCTCATTGGCATCAATGGCAGCCTGCGGGATAGGCCATAATAATTTTTCACCTATGGCGGTAGCTGCAGAACCTTTCAAATGCGGGTTATACAGATTATTGTACTCTATGAGCTTGCCCATACGGCGGAGGTCCATTCTGCGATAACCGTTACCATACATTTCACAAGCTGATTCTTTGAGAATAACATCCAAATCAACAGAGGGAGCATCAGGCAAACCGGCACGTTTGCGGACACTGTTCAAGCGGGCAAGGGCTTTCGGGTCGTTTAGTTTGTAGTAAGCCTCGGCAGCTACAAAAAACATTTCAGGAAGTGTGATTATGTGCAGGTCGCGAAAACTCTTTCCGGCATCGTAGGATGCTATGGCAGAGTCATCGAATTTACGGCAAGGCATTACGGCCCAACTCCATTGCTGTGCTGTGGCAAAGTCATACTTTGTGATGATTCCGTTGGGATATTTTTTTAAGTCTTCCGTATAATTACTCATCGGCTCCATACCAGCTGTTAGCTCATTTTGCGGGATTATGAAAGCATGGGCGCGGTTTGTCGGATCTTCATTACGCCACGCGGCTACGGAAGCTTCATCACATTCCCAATAAGCGGGGTAGTAAACGCCTACCATTTTACCTTGAGCAGTGTTTCCGTTACTATAGAAGGCAAAGTAATCGCCGATGGGCTTTCCGTCTTCTTTGAATCCGGTGGCATTGTCGCCCCAGTATTTCTTTACGAGCAACGTCTTCATGAACGTGGCATCATAACGTTTGTCACCTTTTTCAAAGTATCTCAGTGTGTGCATATAGGGGATGTATCGGGAATCTCCATTTTTCATGCCTTCTTCCGAACCACCGTAGTAGCCGGAGTAGAGGGATTGCCAGCGGTTACCTACATTCTGGTCGTGTGCAGTTTCGTAGTCATATTCCACGTCGAAGATGAATTCCGCGTCATCGTCCCCTGAACGGTCTGCCGCCCATAGTTTGGCGAATTCTGTTGTCAATGAACGTCCGTTAATCACTTCATCGGCAAGTTTGGCAGCTTCTGTAAAGTAAGAGTTGTTGTTCAAATCCCATGCAGCGGAAAGATAGGTCTTGGCAAGCAATGCTTTGGCTGCCTCTATACTGGCTTCACCGCCTCCTTTGGTTGCTGAAGAGGCTACTAACTTGTTGTTACTGATGATGTCCTTCAAGGTGTCGATGATGTGGTTGTACACAGCCTCGGCAGTGGCTCTCGGATAGCCTTTGACGGCTGTACTGGCATATTCGGTAATCAGGGGTACACCGCCATAGTTGTTCACTAACAGATAGTAGAACAATGATTCCACAAAGCGTCCTTCATCTATCGCTTTCTGCTTTATCTCGTCACTCACTGTGGCGTTGGGGGCATAGTACTGTATGGCAAGGCAAGAGCGTAAACCGTCATAACAAGTAGTATAGAAGTCTTCCACAATACCGTTTTCAGGGGTGAAGTTGGACCAGCGGTGCAAGGCTGCATCGTTGTCTTTACGTCCGTCTTGATACATATCTGTGCCGGAGTTGAAGTAGGTTGTCACATCGCTGCTGTTGAATATGGCATCAAGTTGTCCGTATGCGTCATTAACCAATGACTGGAAACCGTCGGCTGTGGCAAAGTACTCTATGTCGGTCACAGAACTTTTATTGTCAGGAGTCAGGAAGTCGTCGCATCCTGTCAATGTGATGGAAGTTGCCATACACATTGCATATAGTAATCTTTTATATGGTTTCATATCTTTAGAATGTTTATAGATTTAGAATTTGATATTTGCACCGATTTGGTAGGTTACGGAAGCCGGACCGCCGTCAACCAATGAAGCGCTGGCCCATTCCGGGTCGAAGCCTTCATAGTCGGTGAAGCAGAAGGGGTTGAGTACATTGACATAGAGACGCAGGTGCTTGATGGCAAGTTTGCTGGTCCATTGTTTCGGGAAGGTGTAGCCCAATGTAATGTTTTTCACCTTGACGAAAGAGGTCTTATGGTATCTGACGGCTGTGCTGCTTTTAGTGAAGTAGTTTCCGCCCGTTTTGTCTGTATTATTGGGGTAGGGACAGCTGCCATAGTGAGTTGTGGCTTGTGTAGTCACGTCACCGGTCACGGGATCAAGTACCGGAGTACCGGCAGGAATATAATAGTCAAAACTCATCTTTTGACGGCCACGGTCGCTGTAGTCCATATATTGTTCGTGGAAGTAGCTGCGTGACCATTGTCCCTGTTTGGTGTAAAGCATGAAAGAGAAATCAAAACCTTTATATGCCATGCTCGAACTTAAGCTTCCGGTCCAAGTGGGATCCGTACAGCCAAAGATTTGTTTGTCATCGTCATTGATTACTCCGTCATCGTTCCAATCGTTTACAGCCATTTGACCTTCATACCATTTCAATTTGTTCTTGCTCTTGGGACCGAATGTGTCGTAAACCTCTTGCAGAGTGTAATGGCGGTCACCATTGATGGTATGCATTGTTACACCCTGGTCTGTAATGACGCCTGCAGGCGTGTAGTCACGCAATACATTTAACCGCTCGCCGATGAACCAGTTCTTGGAAATGTCATCGCCGTTTGGCAATTCTTTGATTTTGCTCCAGTTGCGTGCAAATGATACGTTTACATCCCAAGTGAAGTTCTGGTTGCGAATAACGCCAAAATTCAACCCTAATTCGATACCGGTGTTTTGTACAGAACCGATATTGGTAGTGATGGAGCTTTCACCGGTTTCGATGGGGACGGTGGCTTTCATAATCTGCCCGTCGGATAAGCGGCGATAAGCGTCAGCAGTTACGTTGATGCGGTTTTGTAATACGGCAAAGTCCAAACCGAAGTTGAATTCTTTAATCTTCTCCCAAATAAGGTTTTTGTCTACCAATCCGTTGGGGTAGTAGCCTTGTAACTCTTTACCGTTGATGGTTACGTAAGACGGACCGGCAGCTGAAGAGCTGGTCACATAATCACCTACATTGTTGTTACCTGTAATACCGTAAGAAAGGCGTAGCTTCAAGTTATCCAGCCATTCTACGTCTTTCAGGAAGTCTTCTTCCGAAGCGCGCCATGCCACAGCTGCGGAGGGGAACCACCCCCAACGGTTGTTTTTGGCAAAGCGTGAAGAACCGTCAGTACGTACGGTTACGGTAGCCATATAGCGTTCTTTATAGGCGTAGTTTACGCGGGCAGCGACAGAAACCAATGATGATTCCGTATACGAAGAAGCGATATCTTTTGTTCCGGAACCTTTACCCATAGCATAAAATGAGAGCTTGTCATCCGAGATGTCCGTTACGCCTTGTGTATATTGCTCTTTGTCTGATTTGTACAGAGAGAATAATCCCATAGCGCCGATACGGTGGTCTCCGAACGTTTTTGTAAAGTCAATCTGGTTATCCCAAGTCCAGTCCAAACGGTCTGTGTTGGTAACAGTGGCTTCGTTGTATTTCTTCTTCTGATACCAAGCAGTACCCAGTGGATATTTCTCAGAGACACCTGTACCCATGAAGACACCTTGACGGCCGTGGTAGAAGTTGGGTGAGAACGTGGTTGTGAATTTCAGCCCTTCCATGAGGTTGAAGCGCAAGTAAGCATTACCGAATACATGGAATTTGCGAGTCGTATTTTCGTATGCGTCTATCTCAAAGTCAACGAGGGGCGAAGGCGTGGAAGTCAAAGACATCTTTCCTACTTTTGCCGGAATGGCGAGTAAATTTCCGTCTTCATCCCAAGGAGAAACTACGGGAGCAAACCAGAATGCGTTGTTGTAGGGGGAGTAGGTATTTGAACCGTCGGTAAACCAGTCGTTCTGTACGTCATAAACCAAATTGACAGACATACCGGCTTCTACCACCTTGTTCAGTTTGCTGTCGAACGCACCTTTGATGTTGAAACGGTTGTAGTCGTTTTTCTTGAATACATTTTCTTCACCTTGATAACCTACGCCTAAGCGATAGTTCGTTTTTTCAGAAGCGCCGCTGGCACTAATGAAGTGGTTTTGTTGGGAAGCAGTGCGCAGAACCTGACCGGCCCAATCATAACTTTCATTGCTCATCCATCTGTCGTGAAGGGGAGAGTTTTTCCAGTCTGTTCCGTTTTGGAATACGGATTGCAGGTCACCGTCCGTAATGGTATAGTCGATAGTACCGTCTGCGTTAGGACCACTGGTAGTAGTATAACGTGCGAACCGGTAGTTCATCCATTCTGTAGATTCCATAAACTCCGGCATACGGGCTACCTTGCGGATGCCATAATAACCATCGTATGTGATTTCTACCGGTTGTGCCTTGTTCTGTCCTGCACCTGCGCCCTTTGTGGTAATAAGAATTACACCTTCGGAAGCGCGGGAACCGTAGATAGCAGTAGAAGAAGCATCTTTCAGTACGTCGATACGTTCGATATCTTCGGAGTTCAAGAAGTCGATGGATGAAACCACCATGCCATCTACTACATAGAGAGGTCCGCTTGAATTATTGATGGATGATTGTCCGCGGATTTGCATACTGAATTTACCATTGGCACGGCTGTTGGTTGCTGTGATATTGACACCCGGAACTGAACCCTGCAAAGCGTCTTCTACACGAAGTGCACCGCGAGCGGCCAACTTATCAGAGGAAACAGAGGCTAAAGAACCCGTTACGTCTGTTTTCTTCATAGTACCGTAACCTACAACCACTACCTCGTCCAATGCTTGCGCATCTTCTTTCAGCGTGACTTTGATGTTACTCTGGTTGCCGACAGTAACAGTTTGCGAGATATAACCGATAAATGATACCTGAATTTTGGCGTTGGGCTGTACGCCTTGAAGTTTGAATTTACCGTCGATGTCGGTAATCACACCATTGGTAGTTCCTACTTCCAATACATTTGCACCTATTACAGGTTCGCCCGTACCATCTATGACAGTACCCGAAATCTGGCGACCTTGTGCAAAAGCGACTAAACACAACATACTCAGTGACAGAGTAGCTAATGCCCTTTTGGCAAGTCTTTTTAAATCCATAAGTTTGTTTTTTATAGTTATTAAATATAAAAGGTTAACATCTATTGTGAGGTGTTTCCCTCTGTTATCGAACACAAACGTAATAGATTGTTAATAAATAGAAGATTATTTTTTGGTATTCTTTGTGGAAAAATTGATTTTTAACGAGAAACTCAGATTTGCAAGACACCCCTTACACACTTCTGCATCCCTTTATTTATCGGACTTTACGGGTGGAACCATTGTTCAGACGAGTTGCACTACCGGATAAACGTTACCGTAACGTCCGCGCTTGCGTACGAATCCAGCCGGAGATAGCAGTTGCGCGAAACTGTTAGGATTTACTCCTCGCATGGCAGCGGGATTCTGTTTTTTCAATGCTTTGAATATATCGGCGGCAGAAAGATTATGAACCATCTCCTTAGTGTCTTTTTCGGTGGCAGGGCGAAAGCATGAAAAGAGTACTTCATCCGTCATATTACGACGTTGGAACGTACGGTTGTGTTCTTGCAGTTCCTGTTCTTCTTCGGCGGTAAACCAATAGCGGGCTCCATTCGAGAGTTCCTGTTTGAGCTGTGCATAGATTTGTTTATGTTCGATGTGGCTGCAATTTATTTTTTCCTTTACCTCTACGCACAGAAAACGGCGGCTGCCTGTCGAATCGGAAAGCAGGTCGAAGCGGTTGCTTGTGCCGATGAAAGAAGCGATGCGGGGCAGATTGCGAAAATTCCTTTGGTATGCCTTGCATAGGTTCAAGTCTGCCATTTGCATCAGGTTCTTGAGCAGGGGCATTTTTCCGATAGAGTATTTGTCGAACTCGTCGAGGTTTAGCAGTCCCATTTCCGACATTTTGCGGGTGACATTGCTTCGTGAGGTGAGCTCTACCTCATCCGAATAGTAACGGGACAGGCTGTCGGGCATCAAGCTTTTGCAGAAGGTGGATTTCAGGCAGCCCTGCCGGGTGCTGACGAGAAGGGGAGCTACACTGTTGGCATGCTTTCCGGTTTTCCCGGTCCATTGTGCGGCCAGTCCGAGCATCCATATGTGGAAGCCGTTTATCCAGAATGGCTCGGAAGAGATGCGGCGTGCCAGTTTGCCAATCCGGTCAATGCCGTCCCAAACGGGGAGCCGGTCGAAGTAAAGTAAGAAGGGGTGATATTCTTGTACGTTTTTAGAGAATAGATAGCGGCTGATGTCTTTATCCCAACAAAGGATACCCTGTGCATGGGCTTCAAGGCACAGCGAGTTCAGTTCGCGCTTACCTATCGGTGTGAATATTTCATGTGTGCTGTCACTGAGACGGTATTCGGTTTCTTCTGTCAGCATATTGTAGCGAAAGTCGTAGGTGGCTTGCAGAAAGCGGTTCACTTGCTCTGTCAGGCTGACCGGATGATGCTTGGCGGGTGATTTTTGTTCGAGGAATTTTCTTTGATGTCCGTTTCTCCAATCTCTTATTAAGAAAGAGATAAATTTCATAATGCTGTTTTTCATCATACAAATTGTTTTTATTAATTGTTTTGTGTCACGAAGTTACTATCGGCAAACCACCTTTTGCAAGCCTTTTCCGCACTATTTTCGCTTGTAGCGCCGAACAACTCAAACCCTTGTTTTATTCTATTTTCAACGTAGGATAGTCTGTCTTTCCTCGTAGTAAAATAGGATGTTGACAGTAGTAAACAGGTCTATTTATATCTGTCAACGTATCTGTTTACGTTTGTCAACAGGTCTGTTGACAATAGTCAGCATTCATTTATTCTTATAGGAAAAATAGATTATCTCATGGGAAAACACTAACTTTACACAGTATAAATAAATACTGCACTATGGCAATTCATTTTGAATGGTACGAGAATCCGGTACCGCCGAACCGACCGGACGAGAAAAAGCTCCATGCGCGCATTACGCTCAATGGAAAGATAGGAACGGACTATGTGAGGCGCAGGATTCAAGAACGTTGCTCACTGACGGAAACGGATGTAACGTCTGTGCTCGATGCCTTGTCGCATATACTGGGCGAAGAGTTGGGCGACGGACGCCAAGTGCATTTGGACGGGATAGGCTATTTCCATCCTACGCTGAAATGTGTAGAGGAGGTGACGGCAGATACGAAACGTAAAAACACGAAAGTTCGTCTGAAAGGTATCAAGTTTCGTGCCGACCAAGCATTGAAGAACGAGATAGGGGTTGTGAAGCTTAAGAATATCAAGCATAACGGACACTCCCGTAAGCTGTCGGATGTGGAAATAGATATGCACTTGCGGACGTATTTCGCCGACCACCAGCTGATGACGCGAGCGGACTTCCAGCAGATATGCGGATTTATGAAGTCGAAGGCGATGGAACATATCCGAAGGCTGAGGACGGAAGGCAAAATACGGAACATCGGAATACCTACACAACCTGTGTACGTGCCTGTGGCGGGATATTACGGGGTGAGCAGGGACAGGATTGTGAGGCAGTGATCAGAGTTTATGGTAAAATATCTTTTTTGTAATCTTGCGATAAGATGTCGGCGCATCTTTCAGCAATATTGATGATTATATCCATTCCTTTCTTGCGTGAAATCCGGATACTTTCGCCTACGGTAAGCATATCCTCAATGCTCGGTTTTCCTCGGTTGTTGGCAGAAGTGGCGTGTTCTCCGTTGTAGCCATTACTGCATAGAGTCAAGTCGTAAGCCGGGGCTAACAGCCAGTGATTTTCTTTCCATATAAAACTAAAGTTTTTGGCATGATCATCTTTGTTGTCTGTCAGTATGTTGAAGACCATACGCCGGAACATTTCGTCTACTTGCGCAGTATCTTGGGTAAGGTAGCCGGTGAGATGTAGCAGGTGTTTATAGTCTAATTTGGGGTTTAGGATAGACTCATTCAGAAGAGCCCCTGCGGTGGCGATGTGAAGTCTGGTATTGTTTTCGATGTCAAAACGTCTGGTAGCAAAGTACTTTCCCTCTATTAATTTGAAGTCGGGTACAGTGATGCCACATTTACGGGCGATTTCGTTATAGTGATGTTCCATTACTCCCATATTTTGTGGGTCGTAAGTATGGCGGAACTTGACCAGCCATGAACCCTCTGCATCGTGGAGCAGGCACTTCGGGCGACATCCTCCGGAGTTGCCGCTGTTGAAATAGAGAATATCTTCGTCTTTGTCTGATTTTTCGGACAGCACATCCAGGGCCATTTGCTGGAGTTCTTCTAATTGTGGGAGTGATTTTTCTTTGCCGATGTACGTTTCGGGGACGTAGCATAGTGCACCCATTCCGGATGTGCCGATAATACTCAATCGCTGAAGCGGTGTCAGTGTGTTGTCGTTTATGCCTTGCTTCTTTAGTAAGCGGTTGAGCAGGTAGCGTCCGTAACCATCGGGCAGGCTGTCTTCGAAAATGCCAAAGTTTCCCCAAAACGGTTCCGGTCGGGCTATGAACAAGTCTGGTTTCAGGGGAAGGTCGAGTGGCGAAATTGAGAAACCGGTTGCTAACCATGATTTGTCATATTGAAAGGCGCACAACCGACTGTCAGGTGTCATGCTGAGTGTCCCGACGATGCGGTTATGGTAGGTTACTGATAATTTATTTACTGATTTCATTGCGTCCTTTCTTTCTGTTCTTGTTTTTGTTGATTGTTTCCAGTTCTTCCATGGTGTTGTATAGAGGTTCGGCCAGTAGTTTTTTTACCTCTTTGGCATATCCCAATGCCTTTGCCAATGCCACGTAGGAGCTTAAGGAGATAGTATGTTTTCGCTCGAATTTGGCAATGGTGGGTGTCGGTACTCCACTGAGTTCGGTGAGTGCCTCGCGTGATAGCCCTTTTTCCAGCCTGCGCTTTTGCAAGTTGTTGGCGAGAATTGTTAATATCTCGTCGGGAGTATCAATGTCGAAACTGTAATATAATTGCATATTATTGTATCTTTAATCAGTTGTTTTATTCGATATTGCATACTATTATATCTGATACAAATGTAGCTTCTTTTTGTGGAAAAACAAAAGAAAACCATTTTTATTTATGAAAAGGTGGAAGCGAAGGTTTGAAAATGAGGTTCCACCCGCAAAGCCCGACGGATAGGGGAGTGTGGAAGGTGGAAGGGGGGACTGATGTATAAAAAGTAAGAGGATATGTTCAGTTCTGAACATATCCTCTTTGGCTGTTTATGCACCTTATAAATGGTGTTTACTTAATACTTGTTACCACCAACGCGGGTCGCCGGCAATACTTTTCAAATCGTTTATTAATAGCGTGAAGTTACTCTTCTTAGCATCTTTGAATGTACCGTTTACATCTTCACCGGTAGGTTTCAGTTCGAATGTGGAGGCAGGTTCTGTGGCACCTTCTGCTACATACCATTGGATGTCGTTTGTACCATAGCAATTATCTACCATCATAGTACCTTTGGCTGCGCGGAATGCTGAGTATGCTCCGGCTTTTCCTGAGTTACTTCCGGGACCGAATATGCAGTCCTTTAAAGTTGGGTCTTCCGTGAATTTTTCTTTAGAGAAATCAAACATATAATTATTGCCACTTTTCATATTATAAACGAATGTACAGTTAGTGGCTGAGAATGTTCCTTCGGCATTGCTGTTCTTTCCTTGCACAAAAAGTTTCTCGCAATGTGAGAATGAGGAATTACTAATCTTGATATGCTTGAAATTGGCAGCGTCATTGTCTGCGTTTGTCACTCCGTATCCACCTATTGAATCAACTATACAATCGTCCATGATGAAGTTGTCGATAGAGGCACCGGTCTTTATTCGGCATATACCGCGTTTGTATCTGATGTCACAACTCTTAAATTCCACCGTACTGATTGATGCTCCGCTCTTGTCGAGGTTAAAGATATATTTGTCTCCGAAGTTTTTACTGGTTTTTAGAGCCTTGGGGTGTTCGGAGAATTTTATTTTTTCAGCGACAAAACCTCCAATGGCACCTTCCGCATTATAGTTACCGGCTACTTCAATGATGGCGTCTCCCTTGAGACTGAGTCCGGTAACAATCTTGATGGTTCCTTGCGTAGCAGGCAATGTGATTGTACCATTCAACTCGTACTTACGTCCACCTTCCAGTACAATGGTAATGTCCTGATCGGGATATTTGGCGATGGTGTCGTTAAAGAAACTTTGTGATAAGTATGAGTAGCTTTCCTCGGCTGTCAGACTGCGCAGGTTGGCTACAACACCTTCATAAGCTTCGGGTGCAGCGGTGGTGAATACTTTCTTTCCAAGATAGTTGCCGTTGTTATAGGCACGTACGACATAGTTGTTTTCAGGCTCTAAATTTTCAAATATAACTTCTTTAGCACTCAGGTCGGCATCAGTCAAAGTATAGTCTTCCAACAATTCTTCTTCTTTTACCGTACTGCCTTCGGGTGTCACCTGATGGAAGAGTTTCAGATTTGTATAAGTATCTTCATCCCATGAAACCAATGCCATGTTGTCGATGGCCTCTACTCCTTTCAGTTTGGTAGGAAAATCCAATGTCGTAATAGTGGGAACTACGAAATACTTGGATTCCAATCCGCTGCTTTTGCTGTGTGAACGGACTTTGATGGTATAGTCCGTGTCATAGTTCAGCCCTTCAAAACGATAAAATGTTGTGTCTGTTTCGGCAGCCAACTCCAGACCGTCTTTCCCGGTCAAAGTCAGGTCATAGTAATCTGCACCTTCATAACGGTCCCAATTTACCTCTATCCATTGTCCGGAAATAACTGTTTCGCTGACAATAGGGCGGAACAAGGCGTCTGCCTTTGTCACATCGTCATCATCATCGCAACTTGCCATTAAAGTACCTGTGCCTAAAGCAAGTGAAAGCAATAAAGTCTTGATATTAAATATATGTTTCATATTTCTTCTATTTTAATAGTTAGTTAGCACCTCTTACAATTCCATAGCCATTGTTGTTCAGCACCGTACTGTTTGCAATCTTCTGTGCGGGTATCGGCAGCAGGTAGGGAACAGCACTCTCACCTGTGGCATCGGTATACCCTCTGTAACAGTTTGTAATGTAGTTGGCAACTTCATATTCTCCGGTCTTTACTTCCTCTCCTGTTGTGGGGTCTTTGACGGTAAGCGCCTTTATGAATGCGGAAGTGAAGTTATGGGCAGCGTATTTGCCTGCGTTTTCTGCCTTGTCCAAATCTTCAGCTTTGACGGTTTCGGCCGGTACTTCTTCTTCGGGAAGAGCGTACTTCGTATTCAAGAAAGAAACCATGCCTTTGTTCTTTGTATAATAAAGTTTCTTTGCATAATTGAGATAAGGTTGAACTCCCGGTTCACTTCTGAACTCGTCAACAGAAGAGCGTCCCATTTGGGTCAATATCTCTTTTGTTTCCACGATTTTCTTGCCGTAGACATTCCAACGGACTAAGTCGTATTTGCGTAGAGCTTCACCTCCGAATTCCCATGCACGTTCGTTGATGATGGCATTGCGGAAATCGTTTTCGTCTGTCAAGGCATTTACGTAGGATTCTACTTTTTCCGATTGGTCTTCGGCTGCGAAGGCACGGGCACGGACTTTCTTTAACTGTTCTTTTGCCAAATCGGTAGGACCGTTCAATTCATTTTCGGCTTCAGCCAACGTCAACAATACTTCAGAATAACGCATCAAAGTCCAATTGATGCCTGTTCCTTTGGAGGAAGAAGAACCGGGCTCGCTGGTCATCATAATACGGCTCCATTTGCCAACCGCAATACTTGTAATGTTATCGAGCGCCTGATTGTTATCTGCCGTATATTTTACGAATGTACAAGTAACATCACGACGGATGTCTTTGTCGTCGAATGAGCACCAGTAAGCAGGGCTCAGGTTTACTTGAATGGTTGTTGTTCCTTTGGAACTACCGGTCACAACCTGACCTATACACCAACCTACATCACCGCCATTACCTTCTACATGGGCTACCTCATACAGAACTTCATCATTGGGAGTTGTGACAAATTCACACTGCTTCTTGAAGATGTCCTTATAGTCTGGATGTAATTCACGTCCTTTCAATTGAATCAGTTTTTGGCAATAATCTTTGGCTAACTGATAGTAATCAGCAGAGGTACTCGCTTTCTTTTCTGTGCCATTTATGCTGTAGGTCACAGTCAAGTCTTCGCTTGTTACATCCAAATAGTCTTCTGCACGTTTCATCGTGCCGTCGGCAGTCATTCCGTATCCGGCACGGTACATGGCCAAACGGGCAATCAGACCTAAAGCAAAGTCACGGTTCATACGTTCTACGCCGGCCGGCGCTACATCAGAAAACGGCATATCTTCTTCATGGTCGACCAATGCTTGAATCTCTTTGGTAAAGATGATGTTCTTGTCGGTTTTAGGCAAGTCAAGTTCCATACCGGCTTTGGCTGCTTCAGCAAAGTAAGGAACATCACCCCAATTGCAGCAGAGCATCCAATAACGGTATGCACGCAAACAGTGGGCTTCGCCTAATAGGGCTTTCATACCGGATTCTGTTTTGCCCGTCAGTCCTTCGATTACTTGGTTACAACGGTCTATAGCTAAATAATTACTGTCCCAAGCCTTTTGTATGTCACCCCAGTTTTCCAGTAAGCCTCCTTGTAGTGACCAAACATCGCGGCGTGAGCCATCCGGCTTGTCACCCGGTGCAATGCACTCAACATCTGTGTTTTGAGCCCATACATTTGCCATACGGGAAGAGAATGGGTCTTCATTAAATTCTTTATAGGCGCCTAACAGGAGCTTCAGGGCGTCATTCTCATTGGAGAAAACATAGTTCGGATCGAACTGTGATGGAGAATCTACATTCAGGAAATCGTCGCAGGAAGTCAAGGCTACAGCTCCCATGAATGTTGCTATGATATATTTATTTATTTTCATATTCGTACTTTTTGTTAAGATTAGAAAGTCAAGTTTACACCTAATGTCCAAGAAAAACTCTTAGGATATGCAGAATAGTCAACGCCCGGAGTCAGACCTGAGGCTTTACTTCCACGAATAGAAGAACTTACTTCCGGGTCATATCCGGAATAGTCTGTCAGTACAAATACATTGTTCAATGTACAATAAACCCGGAATTGTTCGCATAAGAATTTCTTTGTATATTTCTTCGGAATGGTATAACCGAGTGTCACATTCTGCAGACGCAGGAAAGAACCGCTTTCGATAGCCCAAGAATGAGGAACGGCCGTTGCATTACCAAAAGACCACGGAGTCCAGTATTGTTTAGCATTGGCACCTTCATTCATAGAAGCCAAAGTTGCCAAGTCGGTAATCAAGTTACCTGCGTTATCAATATAGGTATAGCGGTTGCTACTGTTCATAAGATTCAGAAGATTTGGATTGTTGGTTCTGTATTGTTGAGTAGAAGCAATCTTTTCTGCATTATAAATGTCATTGCCTAATACGAAGTTGAACATGACAGAAGCGTCAAAGCCGTAGAATGTACCATTCAGACCAAAACCGCCGGTTACTTTGGGAGTCGCTTTACCTATTACAGTGCGGTCGTAGTCGTCAACTACTCCATCCGGTGTACCGTCGGGACCGGAAATATCCTTGAATTTGATGGTACCCGGGCGTATACCGGCTTTACCGCCTAGTAAACCTGTTGTAGGTACACCCTCTTTCAATACATATTTTTTGGATGTTTCGTCGTAGCTTGCGAAATCATTGGTTGTATAATATCCGTCAGTAATCCAACCAACCATCAAACCGATGGGCTGACCTACTTCTACACGGAAATCATTGTATCCTTTGAGGTCCGTTCCTGCCCATCCGGAAGCGAATTCCATTTGCGTCAGACCGTCAGCTAATTTTTCTACATTTGATTTGTTGAAACCTATATTGAAGTTTGCGGACAAACTGTAGTTCTTCTTTTCAAGTATAAATGCGTTCAAACTTAACTCGATACCCTTGTTAGAGGTTTCGGCTGTGTTTTCCATGGTCTTTTCATAACCGGGAGCTATAATATTGCGTTCGATAAGCAGGTCTACGGCGGAGTTCCAATAGGCTTCAACAGTACCTGAAATCTTTTCGTTGAACAAGCCGAAATCCAAACCGATGTTGCGGGTAACGGTAGTTTCCCATTTTAGATTAGGATTGGCAAGAAGCTTGCTGGCAGTGGCATAGTAGTTGTTTACTTTATCACCGATACCATAGGCTTTGGATGTATTAATTGCATAAGTCGGCATATAAAGCATATCGGCAATACGATTGTTTCCTACCATACCATAGCTGAGACGAAGTTTCAGATTAGATAACCAGTTTTCTGTATTTGCCATGAAGGGTTCTTCATTGACACGCCATGCAATGGCACCGGCTGGGAAATAACCCCATTGATTGCCCGGAGCAAATTTAGAAGAACCGTCAGCACGCATGGTAAATGTAACCAAATATCGGTCTTTAAAATTATAGTTTAAGCGGCTGAAGAAAGATGACAGATTCTGGTCCGGACTTATTTTGCTGGTAGTTGTAATAGTTCCGTCGGCCAAACCGAAGTTTGCAAAAACCTTTTCTGCAGACAAATCTTTGCTGAAGTGGTCGGCTTTCATATAGTTTTCGTCATTCATAGAACTGTTGATTTCTTGTCCGACCATCACATTAAACTTATGGTTGTTGTTAAGTGCGAAATCATAGGTCAAAGTAGCGGCTTCACGCAGTTTGCGAGAATTGGCTTTTGTCCAGTCCGCCAATGGAAGACCGCCTACATAGGAAGCATTGGAAGTGGTGTGTCCCCACCAGTTTTGAGTTTCATTGAACCCCCATTCATAACCGGCTTCTACGCGGAGTTTTAATCCTTTAATGATATTCCAATTGATGCCTCCGTTGAACTTATAGCTTTTTTGGTATCTCTTTTTCCAATATTGTTGCTGTTGTTCAGTCAACGTCATATTATCACGGATATATTGTTCGTATTCTTCATCGGTCAACTGACTGGGATCTATTTGTGTAAACCCTTCCAAACCTTTTATAGGGCGCGATGTGACAGCCTGAGAAGTACGTACTTTATAGTTTCCTCCGGAAGTACCGGAACCATTTGTTGTAGCATCGGACAAACGTGCATTGAAATCGAATTTTAATGCTTTAGAAATTTCATGGCTTAACTTGAAGTTACCGGTTAAACGGCTATAATCATTGTTCACCATCAAACCGCCGTCCTTTTGGTAAGTGACACTCAAACTGTATTTAGTTTTTTCGTTGCCTCCTTGTATGCTGATGTTATGTGACTGTGATATCACATTGGCACCAAACATATCATCCTGCCAGTCGGTGGCTTCTATACTATTATATAGATACAAGTCATCAAATGCTCCAAACTTCTTTTCAAAGGTTTTTAAATCACTTGTTCCACCTAATGCAGCCAATTCATAATTGGCCAGTGCATATTCGTAGTTATTTAGAACTTCCTTACGTTTAGCTAGTTTTTTAGATTGCATATAGCCATTGTAAGAAATCTGTGTCTTGCCGCCTTTAGCACTTTTTGTAGTGATGATGACAACACCGTTAGCTCCTTGAGAACCGTAAATAGCTGTTGAAGATGCGTCCTTCAGTACGTCGATTGTTTGAATGTCGGCAGGAGCTACATCATTGATGTTGGATACAGGGAAGCCGTCTACGATATAAAGTGGGGAGTTGTCACCGGTAACGGAACCACCACCACGTACACGAATCAGCATCTCCGCATCAGGTGAACCGTCGGTCGTTGTAATTTGCACACCTGCCAAACGACCTGTTAAGGCTTCGGCAGCACTGGCTACCGGGACCTTAGCCAAAGTTTCACCGCCAACGGAAGAAACAGAACCGGTCAAATCTTTTTTCTTTGTGGTACCATAACCGATAACCACTACTTCTTCCAATGCTTGCGCATCGTCTTCCAATACAATCTCAATTAATTTCCTTCCTTTTACACTAACTTCCTGTGTTGTCATTCCCACATACGAAACGACCAAAGTAGCATTGCCCGGAACACTTAGGGTAAAGTTACCGTCAATGTCAGTGATTGTACCATTACCGGTATTCCCTTTTTGGACTACAGAAGCACCGATAACGGTTTCTCCTGTCTTGTCTTTCACAGTACCTTTTACGGTTACATTTTGCGCTGATATACTAAGCGATATCATGGTTACTAAGAAGAATAGTAACACCGTGCGCATGTTTTTCATTTTAGACATTCTTTGCATATTTGTTTATTAAAAAAGTGATTTTTCATTGTGTGTGTTCGTGCACACTGTTAATTCATCGATGCAAATGTAGATTAACGTGAAAAATGACTTGTGGAATATTTGTTTTTAGGTATGTAATTTTTGTTCTCTGTAATATTTTGTCACTTAAATCCTCTTGTAAATATGTTGTATAGCAGGAAACAAAGAAAAGGACGAGTTGAAAATCAAAAAGTACACATAAGGATGGGTAGGACTATATACATTTGCGAACTATAATTATAATACTATAATTTAATACTATGCGATATGGATAAAAGCAAGTGGATACTATTACTGTGCTTTCTCTTTACATGGGGATGTAGCTCCGATTCGGAAGGGAAAGACTCAACAGATGTGACAACAGGGAAAATAGAAAAACTTATTGAACCGGTTACTTCAATTTCTGCTGACGGCAAAGAGGCGGTGTCTGTAACCTTTACAGCCAATAAGGCTTGGACTGCTAAAGCTGAAAAAACTTGGTGTACAGTAACGCCGGCTTCCGGGGAAACGGGAGGAGACATTATTCTTACCATTACAGCCGGAGAGAATGGCAGCTATGATGAGCGTAACTCTAAGGTGACCATCACTTGTGGCGATGCTGTAGAATACGTAACTGTCACACAAAAACAGAAAGATGCAATTCTGTTGACTTCCGGCAAGGTGGAGGTAAAAAGAGAAGGGGAAGAGTTTACTGTGGAGGTAAAAGCAAATGTGAGTTTTACAAGTGAAGTCAGTGAAGAAGACAGGGATTGGTTACGTCTTGTTACCCAAACACGTGCCTTCTCTACTTCTGTCTTAAAATTCGCAGCATCGGAGAATGTGTCCGATGAAAAGCGTGAAGGCGCTATCACTTTCAAGAGCGGTGATTTGTTGGAGACGGTAACCGTTTATCAGGCAGGAAGTATCCCAACTATTGTACTGAATGAAACTAACTATAAGATACCTGCTGAGGGGCAGGATATAACAATAGAATTGCAAAGTAATGTGGAATATACCATTCAGTTACCTGCCGGTGTTGATTGGATTAGGGAAAAGCCGGCAACTAAAGGTATGTCTACTTATACCCATCACTTTACGGTTGATGCAAATGATGAAGATACTTCCCGCAGGGCGGAAATAGTCTTTACGAGTAAAAAGGGAGTTTCTGATAGTGTACGAATCGTGCAATACAGTTCTCATCCGTCAATGGAGCCGGTGGAGTTCGCCGCTTTCCCCGGTGCTGAAGGTCATGGAAAGAATACCGTAGGCGGTCGTGAGGGCAAGGTCTATCACGTCACCAGTTTGGAGGATGACGGTACAGAAGGTACGTTACGTTGGGCGTTAGGACAAGACGGGCCTAAGACAATTGTGTTTGACGTAGCAGGTACAATTCATTTGAAATCGGATATTAAAACTCAGAAAGATTATCTGACGATTGCCGGACAGACGTCCCCCGGCGGTATCTGTATCGCTGATTATCAGTTCTGGATTAATTCTAATGATGTTATAATCCGTTTTCTTCGTTTCCGTCCGGGAGATACCGGTGGAGCCGAACCTGATGGTTTGGGGGGAATGGACAAGAAAAATATCATAGTGGACCATTGTTCTATGAGTTGGAGCGTGGACGAATGCCTGTCGGTATATGGCATGGAGAACTCTACCGTGCAATGGTGCCTTGCAGCGCAGGCTCTGCACAACTCAACTCATGGTAAGGGTTCGCACGGTTATGGCGGGAACTGGGGAGGTAATCGTGCTTCTTATCATCATAATATGATTGCTCATTGCAAAAGTCGTGTTCCGCGTCTTGGTCCTCGTTCTACAACTCAGGAGAGTGAGTATGTTGATATTCGCAATAATGTTTATTATAACTGGTCGGGTGAAGGCTGCTATGGCGGTGAGAACCAGCATATGAATATAGTGAACAACTATTATAAGCCGGGGCCTGCCACTAACTCTGCCGGCACCAGCAAACGCACACGCTATCGCATTGCCAAGATTGGAGTGCGTACGACTGCGTACTGTCAGGATAAAGATGGTAATTGGAACTCTTGGCAGCCTTCGTTGCACAAGTGGGGTACATTCTATATTGATGGCAACACGGTGGAAGGATATGCGGATGTTACGGCGGATAATTGGGAAAAGGGTGTTTATGAGCAACAAGACAATAATGAAAAGGTCGATTATCTTTGGACGGACGACGTTAAGAAAGATATCAGAAAAGAAACGTTGGTTGTGGAGACAGGAGGCGTAACAACTCATTCCGCAACGGATGCCTATGTCAAGGTAATGGAGTATGTCGGCGCCTGCAATTACCGTGACGCCATAGATAAACTGATTTTGGGGGATGTGAAGAATGGGCTGGCTACTTGTACGGCTACCGATAACAGTGCCGGGCTCGGCTATATAAATACTCCTAAAGATATACTTTCTGCCTTACCGGAACTGAACGGAAATCCCTATCCGGCTTTGAAGACGGATACTTCCATTGATGTGACGGATACGGACGGTGACGGTATGCCTGATGATTTTGAAATAGAATTTGGTTTGAATCCTAATGATGCGAACGACGGCAACAGCAAGACACTTGATCCGGACATGAATTATACGAACTTAGAGATGTATTTGCACTATCTTGTGAAAGATATTATGAAAAAGCAGGTAGAAGGAGGTCTATAATATCTTCCGCCTTATCCACAATATAATCGGGACGGAATTCCTCCAATTCCGTCCGTGGGCGGAATCCCCAAGTTACTCCGCAGGAAGTGACGCCGGCATTGATAGCTGTCTGCATATCCACTCCGGAGTCGCCTACGTAGAGTACTTCTTCTTTATTTACTTTGGCAATGGTCAGAATGTCTTCTACAATGGTAGGGTCAGGCTTTACATTGACTCCTTCCCGTTGTCCGAAAACAGCGATGAAACGTATTCCGGGGAAATAGTGGGCTATCAGTTTTTGTGTTGCCGACTGATACTTGTTGGATGCAACAGCTATCTGTAGTCCCTGCAACTGTAGTTGCTCCAGTAGTTCGGGAATGCCGGGATACGGACGGCTCTTGTCTGCGTTGTGCACGTCATAATATGGAATGAATTCCTTGCGTATACGGAGTACGTTCTCTTCACTCTTTTCCCCTTCGGGAAGAGCACGCTCAAAAAGTTTATTAATCCCATTGCCTACCATAAAGTTATAGGCAGACTCTTCGTGGGTAGGATAACCAATCATGCTCAAGGCATGATTGGTGCTTTGTGCCAAATCGGCAATTGTATTAAGTAAAGTACCGTCCAAATCGAATATAACAAGTTTCTTCATTATTCTTATCTTATTGTTTCAGGCGCAAAGATACGATAATTCATCGAAAAACTGTTATTTCGTAATTCTGAACCAGTCTACATCTGTCCAACCGCCGTCGTTGGTGACAATAGCCGGACGAGTACAGAACATTCCTACCTTGGCGCCAATCCATTTACCTTCTTTTACTTGGAACGGCTTACCTAACGGTTGATACTTCTTACCGTCGAGGCTGTAGCTGAAATTACATAGTACCAAAAGGTCGTGCCCGCCTTCGCTCTTGGAAATCTTTTTTCCATCGGAGGTGAACTTGGCACGCAAGTAAATCGTGTTGTCTTTTAAATCGACGGTTCCGTTCACAGATTCGGGAGTACCTTTGTCTGCCTTGGGACAAGATACTTGGGATAATACCAAACCTTTGTCTGTATTCTCTAAAATCAGTCCGGCGTAGTCAAGGCCCATAACGACCAGTCCGGTACGCTCTCCTTTGTACTTCTCCGTAGGCTTGAAGGTCAGCTTCATGGTAGCGGTGAAATTGTTGGCAGGAGTTTTCTGTAACAATAAGTTGGCTACGTCCCATAGATTTTTGTACTCTTTGATAACAGGATAGGAGTAGAGGCGGACTATGCCTTGATCTCCTGCATAGTAAGCCCATTTTTCATTGATGTTGGCATGCCATTGCCACTGTGGGGAAAGGGTGTAGCCGTCAAACTCGTCACTCTCCTGCGGAGTACGGATGGGGTATGTTTTACCTACATCCGGCTTTTTATAAACCAGTACCGGGTCGCCACAGCCGTCACCGTCTTTGTCAATACCGATAACAGGCCAGTCGTTTACCCATTTCATGGGTTGCAAATGTACCAAGCGCCCATAAGCGCCGACATCCTGAAAGTGCAGGAACCAGTCCTCACCGGTAGGAGTATCCACCCATGCTCCTTGATGAGGACCATTGACTGGGCTATTACCCTGAGCCAGTACCTTTTTCCATTCGTAAGGACCGTATATATTCTTGGAACGGAGTACGACCTGCCAACCGGTGGGTACCCCTCCTGCCGGGTGGAAGATGTAATAATAATCTCCTCTTTTGTAAAGTTTGGGACCTTCACAAGTCTGGTGTGCTTCATGTCCGTCGAAAATGACGCGTGATTGCGTAATGGCTTTGGTGGCATCCGCATTCAGTTCGCATATGGATATGATACTTTTCAATCCGGCACGGCTTCCGGCGTAGGCATGTACCATATATACTTTTCCGTCTTCATCCCAGAAAGGGCATGTATCTATAATACCCTTACCCGGCTTTACGAGTACGGGGTCTGTCCACGGTCCTTTGGGATCTTTCGCTTTCACCATGAAAGCGCCTTGGTCGGGATCGCCCCAAAATATGTAGAACTCACCGTTGTGGTGACGAATGGCAGGCGCCCATACACGGTTACCATGTTCCGGACGTTCCGGTGTTTCAACAGGAGCGAGGGAGTAGGGGACGGCAGCGCCGATAATATTCCAGTTAACGAGGTCTTTGGAGTGCAGGATTTGCAAACCCGGCAGACAGTTGAAACTGGAGGAAGTCATGTAGAAATCCTCTCCCACACGGCAGGCGTCCGGATCGGAATAGTCTGCATAGAGTATCGGATTCTTATATTTACCGTTACCTTGGTCGGCCACCCATACCTCGGAAACATAATTCTTCTCTTGTGCTGTCAAGGGTAATGTGAGCAGCAGGCTGAGTCCTAAAAGTGCGCTTCTGGTTTTCATGTTACGATTTGATTCTTTAATGTTTAAATTTTTAATGTTCAATTTTTATCAGAACCGGATGTTGCAGTCCTTCTTTCCACTCGTGCATATGGGCAAACCATGTTTCGGGAGTAGGATAACCGAAAGTTTCCTTGCATGACGTGAACATGGTGTAGTGGCGGAAGCCTTTGCTGCCGGGGGCTGAAAGCGTATAAAGGAAATTATCTTTGTCTTTTACTTCTTTGCGGACGTATTTCTGCGGGATGTAAGTGGCGATTCCTATCGTTTCTTTTGCATATTTTACAGTGTCGTTTACAGGCCAGTGCCTTCCCCAACTGCCTACTAAACCTTTGTGATCGGATTCAGAGAGTGTTTCGTTACCCATAATATTTTGTACACCGGTACAAAAAACTTCATCTTTCAGCGGCTCATCAAAAAAGGTTTCTACAAGCAGATCGCGGTGGCCTGCATAAAGAATGTAACGGTTAGTCATATTCAGTTCTTTTCCTTGATACTCCCAGCCTTTTACCGCAACATCAACAATTGTGCGTATAGGGCCGTAAGCGAGAATACTTTCCGTGCGGAAGGCTATCGGTTCTATATGAGTCGCTTTTGTTCCGTTCCATCCTTTCAGAGCGCCGATGCCGCAACTGTTTCCCACCAGTAGCACATCATCGCCAAAACCACGTGCAAGCTGTTCATCATTAGGATAAAAACCGCTTTCTTGTATTTCCAACCCTTTGTTGAATTTGCCATAGGGGTCTATCGTTTGCTTTTGATTGAAATAAACGCGGTATGCAACCAGCTCCGACTCAAACATAGGCCCATGTCCATGCAGCATATTATAAAAATTGGTCGTACCCGGTACGGTGACTGCCTGTGTAGGAGCATGCTTCTGCTTCTTGGCATCTCGTATCAGCATTTCGGCAAAGACACGTGCCGGATAGGTCTTATCTGTTTTGGCGGAAGATAAGGTTACTGTCAGCGTCTCTTTGCTTTTGGCAGGAATATTCATGACAAATGCCAACTCATCAACTTTCAAATCACCGTCCAAATCATCCAGCTGTGAGGGTATCTCTTCATTACCGTTCATTACAATAGCTGAGCGAACACGGAAACCGGGTTGTAGGTCTTGGATTTTTAATACTATCGGAGCATCGATTTTATCTTTGCTCCATGAGTTACTTACTTCTACCGAGATAGTTTTGGTGCTTGTCTGTACTTGTGCGGCGAGAGTACTTGCGCACAAGAATAGAAAACCGGTTAAAAAGGGCGTTTTCATAAGGAATGTGTTTAATTAACTGTGGCAAAATTAAACTAAAAAGAGCAGACAGTTCTTTTTCTTTTGGCAAAAAAACTGTCTGCTTTGCGCTTATTGCTTATTGGGATTATTTGAAATCCAATATTTTTCCTTCTGCACCAATGGCGGAATACATCTTTCCGTCAACTTTCAGATTCTTGGCGTTTTTCACGTCCAATGTGTGCCCTTTAGTATCGATACGTATGTTTTCCAGTGCGACCCCTTCTGCTTGGCTGATGACAATGCCTTCTTGGGCGTTGTTGATGATTACATCTTTTACAGTTACATTCTTGATGGGCATTTCCGGCAATCCGTTGAAGAACATAGCACGTCCCGATCCTTTACAGATAATGTTGGAGATGTGAATATTGCGGAAAGAAGGCGTTTCGACAGTTACTTCGGGAACAGCTGTTTTCATACGGCCTTTCAAATCTTCTTCTGTTTCTTCACCGGCAGCTTTACCACCATAGAATAAATCGAACAACAAGGGTTCGTGAGGGATGTCAATCATGTGAATGTTGTGGATGTAGATGCTTTCTACGACACCGCCGCGTCCTCTGGTGCTTTTAAAACGCAAACCTACGTCTGTACCGAGGAACGTACAGTCTGTTACATAGATGTTCTTCACACCGCCGGACATTTCGCTGCCTACTACGAAGCCGCCATGTCCGTGCAGTACGGTGTTGTTCTTTACAATAACATTTTGGCAAGGTTCGCCGCGTTTGCGCCCGTCTTCATCTTTTCCGGATTTGATGCAAATAGCATCATCACCGGCGTCAAATATGTTGTTGATTATCAGTGCGTTTTTGCAGGATTCCAAATCTAAAGCATCACCGTTCTGCGAATACCAGGGATTGAATACCTTTACTTGGTTGATAGTGATGTGCTCGCATGACAGCGGGTGAAGACACCAGCTCGGTGAGTTTTTGAATGTTACCCCTTCCAATAAAACTTTTTTGCTCTTGACTATATTTAGTAATACCGGGCGTAGCCATGGACGTATTTCATTCCATTCTTCATCTGTTTCAATACCTTCAGGAGTGTTGAATTCTTTGCAGGCTAACGCTCCCTTCAATGAACCGGCGGTGGGATACCATATGGATTTGTTCACTACACCGCCCGACTTGACGAGGGCATCCCATTGACCGGCTGTGAGTTTGCCTTTCTTTACCGGACGCCAGCTGTCACCCGAACCGTCGAATACACCATAACCTGTAATTGCTATGTTTTCAGCATTGCGTGCTGAAATAGGAGATTGGCAACGGCGGGTATTCAAACCTTCAAACGATGTTTCAAGAATGGGATAAGCGTTAAAGTCATCTGTAAAGACAACTAATGCATTCTTTTCCGTATACAGATTGACATTACTCAATAACTCGATAGGCCCTGTCAGCCACAATCCTTCCGGAATCACTACTTTACCTCCGCCTTTTGCGTTGACAGCTTTGATTGCGTCATTAATCGCTTCTGTGTTTAGGGTAGTTCCGTCACTTTTCGCTCCGAACTGCAGGATATTGACTGTATAATCCGGAAACGAGGGCAACTCGACTTTTGGCATACTAAAAGGAAGCTCTTTATAGATACTTTCGTCTATAGGACTTTTGTATTGGGCATAAACATCATTCTGTACAGGCAGTAAAGCAAGAGAAAATGTGCTAAGCGTAAATAGTTTTTTTAATAATGTGTTCATTCGTGATACTATATTAATGAATTATGAATTGTAATTTGTGATTAATGAATTAAGCGGCATTTTCAGAAAGACTTTCATCCCTTTTTTATTATCCTCTCGTAAGCTGCCCTCGCGAGTGGCCTACGAAAGAAATAATAAATGATTCATGTTAACCTAATTCTAACCTTAAATAAATATTATGAAAAAACCTCTTAATT
>OGGK01000033.1_pt1 | contig 117648 bp, 146 predicted proteins | sample 1571171 | NCBI WGS metagenome assembly OGGK01 (sample SAMEA2581958, study PRJEB24529) | metagenome | biome: Human gut stool | place: China | collected 2011 | reverse complement strand
TACACGACTCTCTTCCGATCTGTCTAAGTGTGGTTGGAATATAACAGTAGGTAGTGTTGGTTCTACATCACCTTATTTAGGGTATTCACGATACGCAGGTGATGAATTTGGTCAAATTGAATATGTGGGGGACGCACCAGAGCTAATTGCATTGTACTCCCTCACAGGTAGAGGACGTTCTCAGAATTTCATATTCCCAGAGCTTGCAGGATCAGTCAAAGTCGGCAATAAGGAATGGATACTGGCCAAACAAGATACCCATGCAACATATATGCTGTTTACAGTCGATGATGTTAGACAAACACTATTCGTAGAATATGACCCCAATAATGATTCCGGACATTGGGGGAGTGGGGAAATTAGTTAAACCTGATGTAGTTTTGTCGTAAGAAAAGGGACTCTGAAAACCAATTCAGAGTCCCTTTTTATTATCCTACACACCAAACAAAGGAAGTAACAATAACCGCGGAATGTAGGAATTGATCTAGTGCTAGACTGATGCTGCCACCCTTTGTATTTTTCCGTTTAAAGTAACCACTAGCTACTGGAATTGCAAATACGTCAATTAAGGCATGAGTACCTGCATTGATCGCAGAAAACCAAGCCCAACTTTCAAAGCTAGTATTCATCATTGCAAACCATACAAGCCAAGCACCAGCAGGAAAAGCAATTGCGTACTTTACGCAGTGTTCTATGATATATGGAACACCTGCTGTACCCTCGACGATTTCATCACCTTGAATTACAAAGTCTGCAATCCAATGAGTGAATAACATAAAGACAAGACATATTAGTGTGATGTCCATTTCGACACCTTTCTAGTATTTAACACAATACATGAAATTTGTCAAAAAATGGACATCCTATATCAATCGTTTGCAGCTTGGGATGGTACGTACAAGTGGTCAGTCATCTGCAACTTATGCGTCCACCTTCCAGAATCGTCATCTCGCCGTGCAATATAGGTAGGATGTATGCAGAGTAGCACTGATCTGAGCTTAATGAACTTGCTAGAAAAATACGTGAGTAGCCTGTAGTACTCTCCAATGTTCCTATCAAAGAAACCTTCTTCAAAGTGATCTGTACCCTTTTCAAAAGTCACCTCAACATTGTAGAAACTACCGCTGTCCTTACTAGCAAATAGAGCAAACTTTACATCACCATTGGTAAGCTGTACTCTAATAAAAGAGTCTCCACCTACAAATTCTTCATCTCTGTATCCCAATTCTTTGAGCTCTTGTCGAATGGTATCAAGTACCAAACAGCTACCAACAACATCCTTAAACTCAACAGACTCAACAGGAACTTTCACAAGAAGATAGTTGAGTTTTTCTCGTCTACACGGTTGCCAACCCAATGAGTAGGCATCGTCCATAGGCACTTTCAATACAGCTTCAATTAGTTTTGACATGTTCAGATCCTTGCTACCATCATAGAGTCATGGTTAAAGGGGACGGGTTGAACAGGAATATCACCCTTGTGCATTCTTGCAAACTCATACGCATTATCAGCGGGGGCACTCCAATGCTCCACGTCATACCACTGAGCTGTCCATGACTTAATGAAGTCACAAGAATCGAGCATATAGAGGAACTTCAAAAGGCGTTCCATTTGACTATAGTAGGGTTCAGGTTGATCATGATCCGCGGGCACCAAAAAGGTCACCTTCATTGGGTCCTTAAAAGGAAGCCCCATGACAGTAAAAAGACCATGCTTTTCAATTTCGTCCATGAACCAATTACCAGCACTCTTTTGATGTTCTGAATACGAACACTCAATACCGTCATGAGCAAAGTCGAACCAGTCAACAGGTGCATCCTCTGCGGTGAGTTCACGACTAAACTCAATGGTAATATCATACCCTAAAGTAGTGTTTTTCCCATCTGCGTGAAACTTTTTTCTCTGACGAGGAGACATGCGAGAGAGCTTACGTACACTTGGAATACCATACTCTTTTGAACCACCGTAAAACATCTCATAGTACTGTGCCGTAAGGAGACTAAGTTCCAAGGATGCGTTTTCGGGGAGCTTCGGTAGGCATCGACCAAGTCGAGTATCACTCACAGGAACAACATCAATATCTCTCATTGTATTACTTTCCTTGCGTTTTGAAATAATAGGGATTCCAACCATAGGTTGCGACGGCTTGTTCAAAGTCCATATCTTTCGAAAGAATCTTTTTCGTGTTGAGTACACCTGGACGTCCAATTTTGACCAAGCTATTGTGCGTGTACACCTTACGTTCATCATCGTAGTCAGCCTCACTACCATTTACAAACTTATTAGTAATGAGGTCATATAGGTAGGGGCTTTCAAACGGATCATGCTCGTACTCCTCTTCAATACCGTTGTTTGCAAAAGCAAGAGCACGTTTCACACACGTTCCACAAATACCGCAATTCCTTTCAACTGCATCATAACAAGAAGACGTAGCTTTGAGAATATCAAGAGGGATATGCAAGGTATTGACTGCTAGCCGAACAACGTCACTCTTAGTGTAACGCTTAAAGGGAGTCTCAATGCTAATTGGTGTGTCAAAAGTATAGCTCAATGTTGCCGAAGCTAACTTAAAGAATGTATCATTTTTGTCAACCATATATGCAGACATCTCACCTTTGAGGGCACACATCCAAATTGTCGTCCCATAGTTTGCAGCAATCGCACACAAAGTCATATTGCGTCCGGGAATGATCTGTGCTTCAGGTGTGGGACGAGGGTATGCGTAATTTGTCGAAGTGATGAACGGTACGGTCACCGTCTCTACAGGAAAGGGAAAGTGGCTGAGTGCTTCTCTTTCCTTTTCTGCATACGGTTGCCCGATATCAACATGAAGTGCTACAATGTTTGACCACGTAGGTTCATCGTCAATTTTGTTAAGACTCTGCGCATAGTAATATGCAATGAGAGAGTCCAGACCACCTGACATGAGAATGACCAGAGGCTCTTTTTTCTTTGACATGGTTATACTATCTCCTTCAATACAAGGTCTACCCATATACCATATATTTACGAGATTGTCAAGAGATAAAAATAGGGCACTGAGCTTTACTGACCCAGTGCCCTCGCGTAAGTCCCGACCTGCACGAAGGGACATAACCTTAACTGCAATATAAAATTAACAACCACTTGCCTTGAGAAGACGATTTACACGTGCAAGGTCTTCTGAAAGCATTTCAGGGTAGATCAAATAGGGGTGAGCACGTATTGCCATACGACGTAGGTTACCCTGCAAAGCAAGGTAATCAGGAGTGCAATAGCTAATGTCACCAGCCTTGAAATAGGTCTGTCCTTGTGCAAAGGTCAAAGTGGTAAGTGCTTCAAAAATACTTCTGAACGTGCATACGGGGTTGATAAACTTGACGAGAGGATTCCCACAAAAGTAAGCACGTATAACAGAGTCAAACATCAATACCTTGTGTCTACGTTTCAGAACAATGTCAAGTGGGAGCACATACTGAGCAAGAGCACTCTTTGCAAACGTTCCAGGAATGTACTCTTTTTCTAAGTCCTCTCTGCAAAGTAAAAACCCTAGGCTGTAGTGGTACACGGGAGCATGCCCTGTGACAATTACAAAGTCAAAAATACTGTAGTCACGAGGTAAATAAAAAGCTCCCTGCACGTCATCATAGACATACGTATGCTCTACATTATGTTTAACCAACTCGGATTTCAAGAGACGGTGGAACTCCATGTTTGACTGCTTACTACCATCGTTGGTCATTCCAATAATGTAGATGAACACACGTTTGTAAGCCTTAGCCCTTTCAACTAGGGAGTTCACCAATGCAGGGTCACAACGATCACACTCTCCGTGCATCTTGAGTTTGATTACATTCTGACACTTTTCAAGATTGGCTACTACAGAAGGATGCTCAAAGTCACTAGAGATAACAAGTGTGTCATCGTCTACGTAGTGTTCAAAAAGATCGTTGATGAACACTGTAGCCTGTTTTGCCATGCGAACTACAAAGTTGCTAGGTACAACACCTAAGAGGTGACTAAGAAAATAGTCATTAAGGGCTCGGTCAAACTTACCGTCAAGGTGTTCAATCCACGTCCTACATAAAGCGTTTTCTTGTGCGGAAAGTGGATCAAAGTTTGTCCACCAATCAACCACATTGCTATACATGTTTACATCCTTCTTGATATACGTACTTACGTTTTCTTAGTTCGCTCGAAGCTTCAATGTCCACAAAGGACGACAACGTACCTTCACGAATAGGAGTGGAATCAACGGAAGTGTAGGGAGCCTTCGAAGCAGCGGAGGAAAACAAAACTTTACTTGGTTCCTTACCTTGACATTTGTTTACCCAGTGAAGGAGCTTTTCCTTAGTTAGGAAAGTCACATACGAGTCATCCACAATATACCCTTCAGGGTCAACGTATGACAAGTAAAGGGAATGCTCTTCGAAGTAATGTAAGATTCGCTCAACCTGCTTTTCAGTAAAGGGATGACAAGTTCGAAGAGTGAGCTCACTTTTCTTTTCCACGTAACTAAGGGACACCGCCCCAGCAAGAAGCATTACAGACAACACGGGTAGCATGTGCTTTTCGTATAGGTCTGGCCAAAGCTCCTCAATAGAAAATCCTTGGTAGTTTACACCAAAAAGGTCATGATGCTCTATTACCTTAGTAGCCGCACACTTTCTCTGAATAGGGTCTGAGATGAAATGCCGTCCGGAAAAGTCAAGTAGCCTCCCATCCCGAAGCATATACCCAGCTTCTTTAATGTTGTCTGTAACTCCGAAAAACTTCACTAGGAGTTTTTCATAGATCGGGTTAAACATCACAGTATGCTACCTATGTATTCCTTGTCACACAACATACAGGCGTCACAGTCATAGTAGGATTGGTAATAGGTGCTATGACCACACTTTGGGTTAGCGTCACACCCTGCATCACCCAAGTCCTTTGTGTCCTTCCCTCGGTGAACCAGTGCCTCGGTATGTCCTGTGCTATCAGTACGGTACACGTCATCGGCTCGTCGATTTATGTTGAATAGGTTTTCATACTCAACATCTCCCATCTCGTTTTTGAATTTCGCAAGAAACTGTAGAAACTCTTTACGATTAGGGAAGAACTGAGAACCAATGAGTGTAGAAAACATCACCTTCTCTTGGTTAGGCAACACGGCACCAAACCGCTTCTCGTATATAGTCGCCGTTGTAGTATTAAAAGCAGGAGGCTTCAAAAAGAGATGTACCCCATACCGTTCACGAAAATCCACAAAAGAGAACTCACCATTGAGGTACGCAGTAAGCAGTTCATGCGTGAGAATCAGCGTAACGTTTACATTGACCTTGGGGTAGAAGCGGTGGATGTTCATTACATGGTCTTCCCACGTCAACCGCATCTTTTCACTTTTGAATCTACCTTGGATGTCCCATGAGGTGTTAAACCACACACGTGGATCATTACCAAATATTTCAAGACAATGGTATAGGTCGGGTTGCTTTCCTATAAGAAGTGAGACCATGATCCATACGCAGTTGATCCTACCCGTGTCTAACAGCTCTTTCAACTTGCGTATTAGGTCAAAGAAAGCATCTCGTACACGGGGATCATTTAACTGTCCTTGGAAGAACTCACCACCGATTAGACTGATCGTGTCATACGTATCATACAGAGAGTCATCTTCCAACACCTGCTTCACGTGAGCAATACGCTGTAACTTATACTCATTGGTCTTGTCTACGTTGAACCAATTAAGGTAACAGAAGTCACACTTACTATTGCAGTCCTGCCAGAGTTCAAACTGAAGCTGCTTTTTCATAACTCACCATGAATCGTTTCTAGGTCACATAGCATACAGTTGTCAGAGTCAGTGTAACAACGGTATAGCACAGAATGTCCACAAGGACTTTTGATTTCCTTACCATCACTCAAAATAGGTATTTGCTTCACGTCATACTTCTTGTGCTGACGACCTTGAAGACCAGTGTATTTGAACCGTTCTGAGTTGATTGTGCTATGCAGGAAATTTACAAAGTGTTCATAGTGGTTTGTACGCAGATACTGACAGAACTGTAGAAAGTCCTTTCGCTTGAAACGAAAGTCGGGAGGTTCAATTCCCGTATGCGTAGGGTGAGGGTACAGGAAGGTAACAATACATCCAGGGATGTTTTCCTGCTCCCATGTGCCTACGTCAAACTCTCCTCTTTTCCACATATCAATTACATATTGAGTAAGGATCATTTGAACCCCTACTCGATAGTTATACCGTTTGTGAAACTCGTTGATGTTTTTCAACACCAACTGCTTAGCGGCTTCACTTTTGAAACGATATTTGAAATCAAAGGAAAAATTGACGTCAACCTTTTCAATACCAGCTCGCTCTGCAATACGATCAACTACCCTATAGAGAAAGTCAGGTTTGTACAATCCATTAGTGACAGTAGAATACCTACAGGCAGGATTCTTTGACACTAGAAGAATGCGGTCAATAATAACATCAATGAGTTCCATGTACTTTTCTTTTACCTTGTCACTCTTGATGTAGTATACCTCACCACCTAAAAGGGAGATACCAGCACTGAAACGATTTTCCCAATCTTGATATTTGATGTTTTCAATGATGGCATCAATGACCTTAAGCTGCTCTTTCTCTGAAAGGAAGACCTTACTTTTCAATAGGCAAAAATCACAGCTGTTTGGGCAGTTAGGCCAGATACCGTATTGAATGCAATAACCACTTAGCTCGCTCATATCACTCCCTTCAACAAAGCGTAGTCGTCAGTCATGTTGCGATCACTATCACTATACCCCTGCTTAATGTCGTGTTTACACGTTTGCTTGAGAATAGGAATGTTATGCCGATTAACTACGTGATAGTGCTTCCCGTTTTCAATATGATAGAGTATGTTTGAACGGAGCTTTTGGTTAAGAAAGTCGTCCTTTTCCTGAGCACTCCAAGTGGACACAACCTCGCGGACAAAACGCATGAACGTAGCACGCTTACCAAGAAAATCTGGCATGTCTCGCATGAAAGGTTCCTTGTCCTGAAACCCAGTATTCGGCTCAAGAAAGTCCACCCTCACCTTATACCGATCTGCAAAAGCATGAACCTCAAACTCACCGTTTAAGTACATCTGCATGAGATGTTCAGTGAGGATAATTTCCACGTGAATACGTAGTTCAGGGTATAGTTCATGCAAACGGTCTACGTTGGCTTCCCAAAGACGCTTAGCGTTTTCGTTCTTGAACCTATACTTACTGTCCCATGAGGTACAAAGTAGAATCCGATCAAGCACCCCCTGCTCTTTGATATGATCCAAGAACGGCAGCAGGTACTTATCCATTTTGAACAGCAGAGAGGTAGTGATCCAAAAATTGTGTTTATCTCTTTTCAAAAGTAGACCAATGATGCGGTCAACAAGCTCATAGAAAAGAGTAAACACCTCGGGGTCTTGAAGCTGATTTTGGAAAAACTCTCCACCGATCAACCCGTAGCCGTCTACAGTCTGAGCCTCGGGGAGCTTCAAAAGAGAGATGAGATACTTGAGGGATTTGACTTTGTCAACGTCAGGTTGATTTCGGTTAAAGCAAAACCTACAACCTGTATTGCAGTCTATCCAAGGGGTGTACTGTAAAACATTGTTGCTCATAGTCCAAATACCCTTTTCATATCACAAACGTAGCACGTACCTGAATCACTGTACCGTCTGAAGTTTTCAGAGTGTCCACACTCGGCTAAAGCACAGCTAGAGTACTCATACTCACGTGTCATGGGGTTATAGCAGTATACGTGCTTTTCCTGATTGACGTCCAACCGTACCAAGTAGTCATTTACGTATCCAGGAATTTCCTCATCTACCTTCTGTAAGGCTTGCACAATGAGGGAGCGGCTAGCTGTAATTTGTGGTATCAGTTGAATGTACGGTAACAGGTTGACATAGCAGTTGTACCGTTCAGAAAAGGACTTTACTGAAAACTCACCCGAAAGGATTCGTTCACATGTAGTCTTGCTGAGCATTGTGTTTACAAAAATTCTAGCCTTGGAAAACATTCTACTAATGGTGTCCAAGTGCTTCAGCATTAACTGCTCTGTACCGTTTTTGAATCGTCCGTCAAAATCGTAGCTAGTAGTGAAGTGTACTCTGTCTAGAACTTCACTCTGCTCACATATAAACAGAAAGTGCGTGATGGGTTCAAGTTTCTTATAGATGAGATTTGTGTTTAGATACAACTCATTGATTACACCTATATGAAGGTAGTACGCAACCAAGTCAAAGAAGTCTTTCAAAAGGGGATGAATTTGTGGGTCGTCAAACAGCTCACCCCCTGTAAGCATTACATCATTGCCGTTCTGAAAGTTTCTCCCTAGCAACAACATGGTATCGAGAATAGCCTTCTCTTTATCCTCGTAAGAAAAGAGGTGTAGCTTACCCTGTCTCAACTGTTCTTTCTGAAAACAAAAGGTGCAATTGTTATGGCAGTTCGGCCATAGAATGAACTCATAGGTAGCCTTCATGCTATCTCCTCTGACTACTCTCTAGTTACTGCTTGAGGTTGAGTGCCTTTTCAATATCCATCACAAACGCATTAGTCATGGAGAGACGGTTGGCAAGTTCTACGATGTATACATACGCAGACTCTACCAAGACAAGATCCTTCGTTTGAATGTTGTCACCTTTATTAAAGATCGCAGAAAGGGTAAACAAATCAGACGTAAGGATTAGGGAGTGATACAGGTTAGGAACCTTTTCCACTTTGTCAACAACCGTAATCTCTGTCTTGTGAATAGAGTAAAGAGCAGACAAGTACCAGAAAGCCAGCTTGGTGGACACCTCCTTAATAGTAGGAGCAAGTTCCGCCTTTACGTCAATAAACTCTTCAATTGACTTGATGTAGGACATAGGTGACTCAAAGTAAGAGTCACTCAAAGAGTTATAGAGCTTGACCATGTTGAAAACGTTCAAAATGAGAGACGCATTCACAAGGTCTTCGCGCTTCATTGCGTAGTCAAGTAAGGCTACAATCACATCCGTATTGCACTGCTTAGCGTCAATGGTAATAGAGGGAAGCCCACTAGGTGTGTCCGGATCACGTGTGTTGAACGTAGCCTCAAAATCGTTGATGCGATTAACTACCTCAAGAACCAATTCCTTGGGGGTAGCAATATCAAAGGTGACCGTGCCACCATTTTTGAGAGTCTCAAAATCGGAATCCGTAAACTTGTCTACTACTAGCATCATTTAACTCCTTAAAAAAGACGCATGTATGCAATAAAAGCAGAGCTACTACTGCTTGAAGACGACGAAGAAGAACTACTTGAAGACGACGAACTCGAATTGATACGAGCACTGTACATAACCGTATACGTATTTAAGTTCATAGCAATAACGTTTTGGATCACGTTAACCATGTCCTGTACGTCTACAGCTGTAGCATAGTCAGGGGTTCCATACTCAGATACAGACGTATCTACTCCGTTTTCATAAAAGATAGTATAGGTGGACGAGGTAAACTGCGATGAAGTTTTTGCAATATGAGTTCTACAAAACACAGCCAAGTTACTCATAAAGTTAAGCAACCCTCGCCCAGAGACAGTATCGTTCAACTTTCCATAAATACCGCGAGAGGTCATAAAAGTTTGAAAACTAGAACGTACCGTGTTCTCACTGACAGCTGTAACTGGATTTCGTATTGACAACGTCATGCTAATGGGGTTAGCAGCAGCTTCTGTACCAGTACCTGTATTAGCAATCGACACAACTTGCTGACTATACCCACTAAGAAGTGTGCTTGAAATACCAGATGTATTAGGGACGTTATCACATAAAGACACCATTGTGTCTATTGCTTTGTCATATAGCGTTTTATATGTAAGAGTAGACTCCATGTTACAACCTCATGTATGCAATAAAAGCAGAGCTACTACTACTTGAAGACGATGAAGAGGAACTACTCGACGAAGAGCAAGAGGACGAAGAACTACAAGTAATCGTATACGAATACTTCGTCACGTACATTGGCCACTTCGATGCTAGGTTTCGTAAGAAAGTATCGAGATTCTGCTGCGTAAGTGTGTTGTCGATACCAACAGCATTTACACCATTTTCAGCAACCGTATCCAATGTACCACTCGAAGTATAGTAAATGGCTGTAGCCCCATCATAGCTACTCACTACACGTACAAGATGCGTAGAAAGGAATACAGCTAAGTTTGTGTAAAAATTGACCATACCGCGAGTTGACACGTACTCACCTGTCTTACTATCTAACCCACGCGAAGAGAAAAACGAGTTCAATTGACTCTGCACTGTAGAAGACGATACCGTAGTGATGTAGCTACTACTTTGAATCCTACCAGTGACCACAACACCTGGATTTGCAGGAGAGTCTACACCAGACTTGTAAGACTCTGTATATGAGTGTCCTGGTCGCAGAGAGCTAGAACTTGAATAGGAACCAATATTGCTGCATACGCTTATGATCTTATTGTAGACCCCACTAATAAGGTCACCATAAGTGATGCGTTGACCTGTTTGAATAGCCATATAAAAATCCTTTGAAAAGACCCTATATACAAACTATTAAACTTGCGGCACGTCAGGGTCAAGCTTCACAACAAAGGAACCGTCTTGAGAAGCGTTACCAAGAACGAAAGCATACTGCTCAAAACCTTCTCGATCCAACCAAGCACAAAGCTCATTCTGTATAGTAGCCATTACTTCGTCACCGAGCTTTTGTAAAACGTCCTTTGTAATGGCTATTGACACTATAGGGTCGTCATCAGTGTCTTTTCTTGAAAGAAGAATCTCTCCGTGAAACTCGTCTTCGTCGAATAGGATTTCACACTGAAGGGGAATACCTACACGCAATTGATCTAAGGTAAGGTTACTCATCTTTCATCAGGCACGTAATCGGCCATGGATTCAATGGGTTAAAGGGACTAGGAAAATTATCAAACGGGTTTTTGTAATACCGTTGAGACAGTGCTGATTGCAATTCAGCAACCTGCTTTTTCAAGTCTTCATTTTCTTTTTGAAGAGCATCAACCTTAGTTTGTAGGTGAACGATAGTGACTTCGTTTTTCTTGGAGGCAAGAATGCTTTCCGAGTAGGAGTCAATCAATTTCTGCATCTCTTGTGAGAGACCTGCGTAGCTCTTAGCATTACTAACCTTAAGTTTTTGGTATTTAGCATAAGTCTCAGCAAACACCTTCTCATCGATCACTCCATGTTTGAGGTCTGTAATAAGTCTCAAACAGAGTGCGTCAATATAGGCTTCGTACTCTTTCGGTGAGTACACTTGTTGTGATGTGTTCGTTTTCATAGTGAATATAAATACGCAAAAGGGTTGCCGTAGTTATATACAGCAACCCGTAAGTTCTTAAAAGTGTTCAATGTAGCGGAGAACTTTATAAGTAAAAGTTCCAGGCTTCGTTATGTAGTAGCAACCAACTATAATGATCGTGATTGTAACGATATTTGACCAACCCTGCCATGCGTCCCAGTCCTCTACACCGATCACAAGATAGTACATAGTGAAGTGGAAAAGAAGAGCGGGAATCAATGGTAGTGCAACTATTACAAAAAGCACCAAGGTGAGGATGAGAGACTTTAACATAGTGGTGAAGTTATGTAGCATAATTGCGTACCTCCTACACTATATTTTACTTTATTGCTATGTTAAAATCAATAGTTACACCAGTATCAATCAAACATTGAATGCGTCATCGACCTCATCCGATTCATCAAGTGTAAATGGTTCGGTGTGAACTTCCCATTCCGTACTGAACATCTCTACTTGAGTAGGAATCCAAGGAACCATACCAAAACGAGATTTCACATACAGATACGGATGTGTCATTTTAGAATGTTCATCAGGAAGCTGTACATGAATTTCCACGTCCTCTTTCCAATGCGGAAGACGCATATAATGGCATGGTTCCGTTTGAATCAAACGAAAAGCTTCATAGAAAGGGAGCATTGCATTAAGCTTCATGGGAAAGCCTCCTAAAGTTAACCGTATAGTCCATTATACGCTTCCAGTCTTTTGACCCAAACGTGTACTTACCATTGTAAGTCCACTGCTCATAGTCATATTCCGGATACTGCGTGTAAAGTGGTCTTTCAGTGATGGTAAAAATTTCGTTGTCCAACTTCAAGTCAAACGTCACATGAGTACGGTAAGGAACTTTTTGGTCGTGGTAACAGCACCTTATGAGGTGATCTATGTCTTGGTAACGATCCAACCATCCAATCGTTTGGTACATAGACAAATCGGGAGACCATCTATGGATAAGAAAGTACATACCATCTCTAGTTATTAGAAAATTGTTTGCACTACGTTTAGCCATAGCTGATCTCCCGATCAAAATGATTTTCTCTTGACCTCTTACCTGAAAGTAAAATATCCTTCGTCGTTACTAACAAAACAAGAGGTCAAGAGAAAAGCACCTACTTTCTTCGTCCAGAGGTGCCATGGACCGTATACATAACCACGCATACGAGGTGCCTTGAGTCAGAGGGCATAGTTACTCAAGGTTATTTAATTAGTCAACCCTCCGCAAAGTTTTGACCAGAGCCTCCAGTTATTGCCAAAGGAGGGTGCAACCCCCTACTATTATTCCCCGTAGAGGGAGGGGTATCGTTCCCTTGTGAGGTGTTAGGCTGCTTGCAGCTTTAACTGCCTAGGTTCAGTTAAAGTATCTTGATACCTAACTTTTCACTTAGGAAGTAACCTTTCCTGTTGGTATTATACCATATATTTACGTGTCTGTCAAGGAGTATTGTCGTCCAGTGCTTCGTCTTCGTTGAACATGTTTTCTTCATCGTCATCGTACATAGTAGTCACCATGCAATCAAATATTTTTTAGCCATGTCAAGGGTAAGGTCACCGTCCTTAAATAGGTCTAAAAATTGGTACACCTCATCCAAGGTATGAAAGAACCTCTCAAACACTTCATCATCTACCGCACTAATAATCATACGGTAGGCATTACCGTTGTGCTGTTGATCCTTGTCAAGAAGCTCCACATTAAATACACACCATTCTGTGCCATCCTCACACTTGAAAGGAGGACAAAAGGTATGAGAGTTAGTAGAGATTGCACCACTTAGATGGTACATTGGATAGGTCTGCCGCTTGAGAACAAAGGTCAAAAACACCTTACACTCGTCTCGACGTACCCATTCGTCTTTTAGAAAGTCATAGTTCAAACGAACAGTCATAATGGCCTATTGAAAATACGAACTATACCAAAAAGAGCAATAGCTCCGACAACCAAAATCAATCCACACTTATACGGTTTGTCGATTTCGAAGATACCAATGACAGGTATCAGTAAAATGAAAAATCCTGTCATCATGTCAAACCAGCTATCTTTCATAATACTAACACCTGTCTTGAAGTTTGGCAGGAGGTAAGGGATTCGAACCCTTGACACTCGGAATCAAAATCCGATGCTCTACCAACTGAGCTAACCTCCAATAAAAAGTTGAATTAAATTTTGGCTTCTGCTATTTCAACTGCTCTAGCAAAACGTCCATTGCTTGTACGAAGGAACGTGTCTGTAGCAGAGTCAATCACTTCCCCTAGGTAATGATACCTACTCTCGGGAAACTTACAAGGCTCACCTTTGCTGTATTTAAAGGCGGAAGTAAGCATTTGCTGACCCTTTCCGTAGAACCAGCGCTTGCCTTGAGAACCAGAACAAAGAGTTGCTAAGTAAAGATAGTTCTTAATGTGACGTGCTTCAGTCGCTGTGATACCATCTTCTTGAGCCTTCTTGAAGAGGATCAACATTGAGATGACTACATTACGTTTTGTGCTAGGAAAATAACCCATCATACACCTCAGCACCAAAAGAAGTAAAACTCGACTTCTGCCGACCAATGCGTATAGTCTGCTTTCCACTCGTCTAGAATAGAAAGTATAGTCTCCCTAGAATACTGATTACCTAAAAAATCAGACTCAGGCAGTTCTGCAAGTTTATCAAAAAGAAAATCAAAGTCTTCTAGTTGAAACCTTACATAACTCTTTACAAATGCAAAGGATTCGTCTCCTCTTTTCTTTTGGAGAAGCTGTGTAAAGATACGTCCTAACGCTACACAGTTCCTATCTTCACCTGTCCAATAGTGATCAATTACAGGTATATACCGATTAGGAAGTTCCGAGTAGTCTTGAGCAAAATCTGTATTGTCGCTCCTCTTCACATATACATCGACATGGTAGTCTGTTCCCATTTGCTATCTCCTAAGTAGTTGGTGCCCGAAGTGGGACTCGAACCCACACGTCCGAAAGGACAGCAGATTTTAAGTCTGCTACGGCTACCGATTACATCATTCGGGCACCGTATCAATTACGCAAGAAACATCACACCGTGCGATTCTACGTGTTGCACAATACGGGGCAGGTCCTCTTCCCTAGCAAATTCCACTACCTCAGACACAATACCATGTCCAAACAAATCAGGTGAGGCATCAGGGTACGGCACGTCATTGAACCACTCAAGTGGTCCATCCTTTCTAAAGACCTTATTGTAGGCATGAACATTACCGTAGTCATCTTCAATGCCAGGATCATCTACGTAAGGCTCTACACGTTCAGAATGTAAAAACTGAAACAACTTGTCTCTATCAAACGAAGCCGCAAGGATTTGACCACTTTCACACGAACTACGCATGTGATTGAGTCTGAGAAAATAAACGGTAACACTCATTGCTATCTCCTTATGGTTGAGTGTGGCCCGTCCGGTAGGATTCGAACCTACAACAGATGGTGTAGAAGACCATTGCTCTATCCAATTGAACTACGGACGGGAAATGGTGCCTCTGGCAGGACTCGAACCTGCAACATCTGCCTTATCTAGGCAGAGCTCTAATCGGGTATAAGCCGATCTCTTTACCAATTAAGCTACAGAGGCAAGTAAGCTTTTAAAAATCCCACATTTTGCGTGTGATAGTCAAAATGTTTTGTACAAACATCCGAGTAGTGAGAAGCCCAACACCGCCTGGAACTGGCGAAACTGCGTAACCCTTAGCAATTAGATCTGGACTGCAATCTCCTGCCAACGTACCATCTTCAGCACGGTTGATACCAACGTCATAAATCATCACATCAGAACGCATAAAGTCATCTGCGTCTCCTAGGGTGATGAAGTTAGGTTTACCAACACCACACACAATTACATCCGCCATTCCATAGAACCATTCTCTATCTCTTTTACTGGTCTTGGAATGAATTTGCATAACATTCATTCCAGCTTGTACAGCCATACGAGCCATCGGCATACCGACCAACTGAGAGCGACTAATGATAAGTATGTTTTTACCTTCGATATTTACGCCTTCCTTATCGTACACATACTTTAGATGACGTAAAATCCCAGCAGGTGTGCATGGGTCAACTACGGAAGAAGAGTGTAATCCATCAATATCCATTTTGCCCAAGTTAAATGAATTTGCTGTAACCCCCTTCCAAGGTAAGGGAAACTGTATCATCATCGGCTGAGTAGTACCGAATGAATTGACAAGTGTGTTCAGAACATCTTTTGTTCGACAGGAGGTTTTGATATGAGACAACTCAATACCAAACTTCTCACACAGCTTCATTTTACTGCGAATATAGGTATCACTAGCTTGATCATCCCCAACTTGGAAAACAATTCCTCTTACAATTGAAAATCTTTCTTTCAGCTGTGCTACTTCCAACGAAAGTTCAGAGTCTACTGTCTCAATATACTCGCGGAAGCCTTCTTTTGAAAAGTACTTCAAGTAGGGATTGCGTCCAAGCATAGTGTTTATACCTAGAATGATGTTAAAGGGAGATAGGGAACAACAGGTTCTCAGGCCATAGCATCCAACGTCGCTAGAAAAATGCTATTGTTGCTCCCTATTAAATGAGTGCTCTATAAAAGATGAATACAGGAGATAGCAAGCAAGAACCCATCTAATACAAAGCACTCATTTAATAGGAGAGAACCTTTACTGACCACTCTCTGAGAGATGGAACAGGAACTAAACAGATCAACCAACAAAGCAGCTAAAGGGGAGGGATATGTGCTTTGTTGATGATGCCTAGCAACTCAAAGAGTGGTCAGTAAAGGAACGGCACACCAAATACCGTTCCACCTACTATAGGTATTTACGAGATAGAGGTATGATAGGTAAGTGTTTCAGGGTATAAGTCACAGTAGCTGCGAATAAACTTAGTGACAGCTTGCAGTGTGTCAACGTTGAACCAAGGTTCAACAAGTTCATGCAAGTGACCAGTTACACACTCAATGTAAAAGTCTGTGGGTACTACTTCCTTTCTACACATAAGAGCATAGTAGATAGCCGAACTACTAGAAAGAGTGCCAAACCTTTTCGGGAGTGGTCTTCCTAAAAGGAACTCAACCTCAAGGGGAACCCCATTGCTGAGCTCAAGGTGTACACCTTCAGACTTGTACAAAGTAGGATCTTGCTTAGGGTGAAGTCGTCGAACAAACGTTCCACCTTGCCGTTCACACTCACGTCTAAAGCTATCCACTACGCATTCAACATAGTGCGAGTGTTTGAAATTGCAGTCAACCCACAACCACTCATTGTCATACACGGGTCTTTCAGGTGTAGAGTATGCAACACGAAGCCAGTCCAAACAGGTAGAGCCTTCCACTAAGGGTTTGAACCTAAGTACAGGACAAGGAGCTTGATACGTCATTAGCTTCGGTTCATATACCGTAAGTCCTGTTACAAAGTTACACTGCTCTATGAAAGACTGCGTATAGAATGGTAGATAGGAAAAGACGCCATCCTCCAAAAGGTACAATGCCGTTGAGTACTTGTCAAAGTTAACTACACTCATCGTCAATGGTGTAGGGTAGAAGGAAAGTACTTGTGTGATACTTGCCTCATATGCTTTACACTTGACTTGTGTTGGAACCGTGGTAACGTCCTTCGACGGTACGAACACAATGTGCTCTTTGAAAAAAGGCAATTCCTTGAGTCGTGTACACGGTTCCCTAATGAGGTCTCCTGCGCAGAGAATATCAAAGTTGGAAGACCGCATCTGCGTAAGAGCATTAAGACAGGAGACCAACTGTAAAGGAGTATCACAGATGAGTACGGAGTAAAGAGGAGAAGGCATTTGACTCACCTTAGTAGTTACCATCTGCACACTGCAAAACGGTGATACCCTTCGAACGGTACATCTTTACCACACTCGAACGGTCATCAATTGCAAGCACTACAGGTAGGCACAGCTGATTCAACCACTTCAACTTGAGCACATGGTCAGGAGTCCAGTCACCATTTGGTCTCATAACCATTGTCATTCTATTTACGAAGTCCTTCCCCATATACTTTTTAAGCCACTGCGTTGTGTCCCTGCGTAGGGATTCAGGACGACCTGTAAAAATAATGAACTCAAAGTCTTCTTTGTAGGCTTGAAAAAGAGCCTTGACAGTGAGAACAACAGGAAGGTTAGGAGGATCGTTTTTAGCTTCCTTGTCCCAATTCTCATAGTCCTTTTTGAGGACGTACTTGACTCGGTGTTGAGGGTTACTCAAGGTTGAGTCCATGTCGAGTAAAATAACACCTTCTGCCATTCTCACTATCTCCTTTCTTTATTCATGTAGGCTTCTACGGATTTCAAAACAAGCCATCATATACTCTGAATCCGTAAGGGAGTACCGAGCCTTAACTTCAGTAACTTCCTTTCCATTGGTATTGGTGAACTCCTTTAATTGAGCCTCCTGACCCTTAACAAAAAGTTGAACCTTACCGTTCTTGACCTTGACGTCAACAAGTTTCGTTTGCATTTTAGATATGATACTTAGTTTTGAATTGAGAAAAGGTCATAGCCTTGTCACCAGCCTTTTCAACCTTGGAGGACTTTCGACCGCCTTCCATGTAAAGCAACACCGTTGTCTTACTTGAGAAGTTAACAATGTTACCACCCAGAGAGGTAATCAAGTTCTCCTGCTCGGAAGACCTATAACCCGTGAAGGTTACGTTGACTCCAGTCAACGGGCCTTCCACTACCTTTACTTTACGTTTTACGTATGGTAAAGGTTCCTGCATCAGGTCTTTGTTTCTATTCCAAAACTTGTGGAATGCGACCAGACCATTTGCAATGAGTTCCGCAGTAGCTTCACCAATGCCAGGACCGAGGATGCTCTGCTTAATAGCACTCTCACTCCAAGAGGAAAGCACCAAAAGATCAAAGTCCTGTTCCTGCAAGGACTCAAGACGCTTGTGACCAACCCCTGCATCAAATGACCCACTTGCAATCATGAGAGTAGCAATAGGGAACCTCGTGGTGACAATTGGTTGGAGAGCGTCATAAATGAGCTTACCTTTTTTCACACCGAACAGCTGACGCAGTCTCGGTAGAAAGTGTGGGTGATGAATAGCTAGTAAGAGACGCCTTACAGAGGTGATGTCCAGTTTCTTATACAGTGCATCCACCGTCTTACCCTTCACAGTCTCAATACCGAGGGCTGTGATGAAACGGGATACCCACTTGATACGTTGCTCCTCCGTTATACCATCAGCCACAAAGTGTACACCCTTCAACTTGTAAGGAATATCAGGGTAGGTGACTTCAGCCTTTTCGATCACGTCAATGATCTTTGGAATAACATCTCCTGATCTAGTAATACGTACTTTGGCACCAACACCAATGCCGTGGTCAACCATCCACTTTGCATTATGAGAGGTGCAGTAAGTAATACTAGCCCCTGCAAGCACAACAGGTTCAACCTCGATTTTCGGAATCAAACGACCGTTGACGCTGATTTGATAGATAACCTTGGTAACGGTAGTGTCCTTGAACTCGACGTTTTCCTTGTACGCGATGATGTCATGTTTTGGTTTACTAGGAGTGTCGTATTTGTAGACCCAATCAGGGTTACAAATCACCACACCGTCAGCTTCATACTTGCCACCGCGAATGTAGTCAAAGTGTTTGACCTGCATCCTAGGAGAATCTAACTTACAGTACACAGTCTCGAAGCCTGCCTTAAACGCGGCCATGAGACCTTTGTATTGGGGAAGTCCAAACACTCCAAGCACTACCAAGTGTACGTCCTTCAAAGCAGGATGCGCATCCTGACGATTGAAAATACCAGACACCATGTTGCGAGGGCTGTCAAAAGTAGAAGCCCACTTGTGTGCATAGTCCTCTTTCGTAAGGATGGCTTCACAACGGAAGCAGATAGGTTTTTTATGTTTGATCTTTTTAGGGAGATTGAGGTAAGGGAGAAAGTAAGAGATGTCCTTACCATGCTCACCGTCACCACGGGTAATCAAACGGGAAGGTCTACCATTGACGTACTCAAGCAATACCGAGCACCCGTCGAGCTTAGCCATGTAAGCCCAACGGTAACGAGGGTTCTTTGTAAACCACTCGTCAATGGTAGTGTACCGTTTGTCAAGAGATGGCATAAAGTAGGGAAGCTCAACTTCGACTTTCTTACCTACCTTAACACCTGTTTGATGAAGACCTTTCCATTTTGGATCCTTGGTTTTGATCCAAGCCTCAAGCCTATCAAACGTAGGGTCACTCATGATGGGTGACCCTTTGTAATAGGCGTCCTTGGCCTCAATGTACTTAGCCTTAGCTTGATCGAGTGTGAGTTTCATTGCTATCTCCTTTCACACTGACTAGAAGTTATTCTTCGGCTTCGTTTCCGTAGATGGAATCACAGAAAGTTTACGCAGCACCTTGAGCAAAATACTTAGGCAATACCACGCAAGCACCACACTTAGTGGTCTCTTGGAAATTCACCTTAACAAGGGTAACACCTTCAGGAAGCAGTTTAGGTGCAATTTCGTTGATGAGGTAGGAGCCCAAGTTTTCAGCTGTCGGGTTAAAGGGAACAACTACCACCTTCTCGTCCAAGGCACAGAGAGCATCCTTCAATGGGTCTTTTTCCCAGACGAGGAAACGGTGATCCCAATTGTCTTCGATCCAATTGCAGAGCAACGTTTTGATAAACGAAAAATCAATGACACGACCAACAGAGTCAAGTCCATCAGCAACAACATGGAAAGTAACAACGCCGTTATGACCATGAAGATGCTCACACTTACCACCTTGTCCAACCACGCGATGACCATACGAAAACTCGTGAAAGCGATGGGCAATAATCATTTTCTATCTCCTTATAAATTGTGGGTGTGCTTTCTGCACTGATACAATGTAGGTTTCTAGGTCACTATGTTAACTCAGCAGTTCTTGGAGGTTTACCCGATCAATTCCAACATCTACACCTTCAATAGGAAATGGAACCGACAGGTTCAGGTTACCCTGAACCTTATTGACCTCATTCTGTATCGGCGCGAGAAAACACTTGTGATGCAGCTCTGTCGGAATTGTAACCCCACGACGTGCCCATGTCATGACCTTGAAAAACAGGACTGCATCACAGGTGCTTTCTCAAACACCTGCTCTACCATATAGAGTATTTACGTTATGTTAAAGAACCCTACGAAGCTTACCGAAAAATCTTTCTCGCTCTTCAGGTGTTACCTTCAGAAAACGATCAATCTTTCTAAGGTAGGAGTCATAGTTCTCCTCTGCCGCTTCGGTGTTGTTCAACCCAATGTAGTCAGAAAAGTCAGCGTTGTACTCACCTCGGGCAAGAGATATGTACAAAGCACCTCGGTCATTCATAACCTTTTGCAGAGACTTTAGACCCTCACGTTCGTCACGATACCGCATTTCAAACGGTTCAGGAGCTTGCAGGCTATTCAACACCGAAACATCAACGTTGACCGATTCAAACGTACCGTCTTTGTTGCGAATCAACCGTTGATTCTTTTCCCGAGTGTTCTTTGCAATGATGTCCATACCCCTATTATGTATCGCGGTTTTCACCGTGTTGATTGCATGTAGGGAGGTCTCAAAGAAAGGATACTTTTTGTGCAGAGCCCACAGTCCGGCACAGTACAATTCAGTTTCAATGTCATGCCTATGTAGACCGTAGCTCTTAATAAGAAAGGTCATCTTCTTTGTAACGAACTTACCTATGTAAGTTTTAAGACCATACACTATGGCATTTTCGTTTTTCTCAAGGCGAGCCAAATTCCACGGGTCACACCATGAGGTATCTATGTCTACATGGTGTGCTACCCACGTGAGAGCCTTTGTATCCTTTCGCTCAACACCGTAGTGCTTGGCTTCAAGTGCCTTCCCTGTAGCCAGTGCATACACAAACAGTTTGCAGTTTCTACAGAGGTAGCCATGCTGTACCAAGTCAATTTTTGTTACGTCTAAGTCCGCGTAACGAAAACTCTCCTTCATCTCATTCTTTGTGATGTTACCAAAAAGGTAGTCAAAGTAGAGCTGGAGCATTTGCCCCTTCGCTCTCCCGCTCGTGCCAGTTAATGCGTTAAGCATATTCTGTTTCTCCTTTCGCAAAGAGAGGGAAGGGGTTGGTCACATTGTTAAGACTCTTACAATACGATCATACGAGTCTCGCGTCACCTTGGACATGTTTTTCTTTACAGACGAATCAACGTCATCCTTCTTAGTGAACCACGAACGCGGTGCCGTATCCATTGTGGGTACTTGCGGTTCATAGTCATCCACGGTAGCAATTCGTTTCGTCTTCTCGATCTTCGGGTTATTGATTCGACCCTCAGCAACCATGACCTTCTTTTTCTTTGCAAAGTCAACCGCAGAGAAAACAGAGTCAGGGTAGAGATACGCGGTAAACGACCTACCGATGCTACGCCTTTCAGGAGACCCCGAGATAACGATTTTACCGTCAGAGGTATACCCCAAAACATACGCAGCTGCCCAGTCACTCAAGTACTTCCCTTCATTACGAATAGGGATGTACACCTTGGTGCCGAACTTGTGTTCTTTCTTTTTAGCCTTACCACTGGTCTTCAGCAACGCGAGGAGAATACGACGTTGCTTCGGACTGTACGCAGAGAACACAGACATGAGTGCTCCGAACGATTCAACGGTTCCTGTCAATTGAGAAATGTCAGGAAAGAAACAAGCAGGAGCTGTTGCATACGCCTTCACTCCCGTCTTTGAACACGGGCAATTGTGTCCGGGTTTCCGTTGGCATTTAAAAAATAGGCATTCCGAACATCTCATAGGAGATGCTTCTTTCAAGGTTAATTTTCTTTTCAACATGATATTATTGGGCACTAAAATGTTGATGATACAAACGGTTGAGTGCTACAGCATACACCGCAGCTCTCGATTTTACATTGAGCACACTTTTCAGTCTATCAAGTTTCTCTGCGTCTCCTTTCGTAATCTTAAACGTCATAGGCAAAAGTTTATTAGGGTCTTGTTCCAATAAACGTTTACCCTTATATATTATACCACAAAGATACTGTAGTTTGTTAATGCTTTCTAGGGACATACCCTTACATAGGGTAGGCACCTTGGAGGGATCGTAGGAGAGTTTGTGCACCTTTGCATGGCAGGAGTCACACAAACTTACCACGGGTCCATCCGTACCACCGAGAGCCCGAGGGAGCACATGATGACGCTCCTCATTAGCACGTCCTGGCGGTATTGCATTAGTGAACCTCTCACCACAAACCCAGCAGTGGTCTTGAATGATGGACTTCATACCAAGTCATGGTCACGGTAATAGAGTTCATAGGGAGAGGCTTCAAAGTTCCGCACCCTTTGAACTTCACCTGTAAAGATGAGTGGCTCTTCCGACGACAACAAAATCTCGGACACCGAGTTGACGAATGCACGGTAGCGATGCGTCAACGGAGGCATCATCGGTACAAGTGGCATAAAGGCTAAAGGTGTTGGATGATAGACAGCGTCATTTTTCAACCGCAGTTCAACCATGCGGTTGATAAGGTCATCACTCTCCAATGGCATAATGAGAGAACTCGTCTCCACCTCGTCATTGTACCAATAACCCAAAGATTTAGCTTTTGCTACATAAGTACGAGAAGGGTCAACCGCACATGGGTCAACGCATTCATTCAAAGTGACATACCACTTCGTCTCGTCAAAAGTAAATGGACAGTTGCGAAACACCCTCAACAAATAGTCGAGGGTGTCATCGCTTGGAAAAACTACAACTTCGTTAAGAACCATCTGCAAAACCCCAGTCTCTGATGGCAATACCTTGAAGACCGAGAGTTTTGGTTCCAACTACACCTGCTGCCCCATAGTTGCGGAAGCACTTGCGGAAAAGCTCTGCACTGTCTTCTGGCATTAACCAATACCATACAATTCCACGTCCAGCTACTGCCGCAGATGCCCCGTGTGCCGCGATCTTTATGTACTTCACACCCTTCCGAGTTTCCAACTTTTTGATTACTTCTCGCAAAGTTGTCTCAGTTGAGTTCTGTTTCGTAACACTTCGGTTGACACCAACAACTAACTGGTCATGTAAAATTGGATATCCACCGATTGCCGAAATTCTGAACCACCTCTTCAGGTTCTCCATAATGAAGTAGGCATTGTGAGGTACAGGGATTACAGGTGCCTTACACACTAAGTAGGGCTTGTTCTTGATTCTTGCAAGTCGCTGCATCTCCTTGTTCGCATTCTGTAAAGTGTCCTCTACAGCCTTCGTCTCGTCTCTCACGTATGAGAGGTCAACTCCGTTCTCTTTCAAGTCCGTTATGCGAGTGTTGAGCGAGTCAATCAACGTCTCTGTAATTTTCTTTAGCTCTTTTACAGAGTCGAAGGAGATGTCTTCAAAAGGAATGTCTCCCGTCTGAAATGCGTCTCGCGCAGATTCAATCTCGTTTTGAAACTTCGTCACGTAAAGCTTCAAACCAATCGGAACCTTCACTTCGTCCAGTCTCTTCAAGACTGCGTTGGTAAAAGCAAGTCTCTTTTTGTTAGTGTACTCGGGAAGCTCTCCAACGTAGCGTTCCACGTTTGTGACGAACTTGAGAAAGTCCTGAGCAATCGGCACTCTAACTTCAAGAGCATGTATGTTTCGGGTGTCCTGTTCCATTACTTCACCTTTCAAATCCATACCCATGTAGCAAAAGGAGGACGTAACATTGCTAGTTTGTTACGTCCTCCTCCATTTTGTGTCTGAACTAGTTTGCGATCTTAGATTGCAAATTCGTCCATGTCCGCCTTCTTGGCAGGAGCCTTCTTTGCAATCGTCTTACCCTTCGGGGCGGCAACCTTCTTTGCAGGAGCCTTCTTGGCAACGGGCTTCTTAGCCACGGGAGCCTTCTTGGCAACGGGCTTCTTAGCCACGGGAGCCTTCTTGGCAGGAGCCTTGGTAGGCTTGGCCGGAGCTTCCTTACCAGAGAGCTTGGCGATCTTCGCTTCGAGCTTCGCGTTAACCTTTTCGAGCTTCGCGTTTTCACGTTCGAGCTTGGCAACCTGTCCAACAACAGTCTTGATCTGAGCAGCAACTACTGACATAATTTTCACCTATAAAGTTTGTTAAAAGTTTTTATTTAGAGGGTTCCCCTCGGATACCCTAACCGAAAGAGGTATCCGAGGAGAGCCTTTACGAGAGAGGTTTAACTGACCCAGATCTCGTATACCTTTTCTTACTGTTATTATACCAAGTATTTACGAGAAAGTCAAGTTAAACCTCGAAAAATTTACAAAATTTTCTCAATGCACGGTCAACTGTTGGTTGAACCGCTTATTCTTAACCTGTTTGTCAACCTTAATGAGGTCAAGCAGGGTAGGTAGCTCTGCAATGAGGGCAGGTTTTGGCTTCCTGTATGTCTTTTGCAACACCTTAAGCACCCTTTCCTGCTCTCGGAGCTTGGTTTTCAGGGCGTCCTGGTCAAGTTTGGAGAGAGCCCGTACCTTAAGGTCCAGAATTTGGTTGGCTTGGGTCAGGGTTATACCTAAGTTATCCACAAGGTACTGAGCCGAATCCTTAACCTTGAGGGACTTAAAGATTACAGGGAGCTTGCTGCAGGCGAATATAAGGAGTTTCGAGTAGTCAATTAACCCCTGCTGCCGAGCCATACGGTACTCAAGACACCGTTTTTCCAGCTGTAACCGTAGGCGGCACCACCGTAAGAAGAACTCCGCTACACTCAAAGCAAGGAACTCGGTTTTATAACGGGTTACCCCATCTTTGGTTTCACTCACTCTATGGGTAACATTGAGCTTATACGCGGTTGCCACACGGGTAAGTTTTTGAACCTTTTCCACAAAGGTGTTGAACTGCGTAAGGTTATACGCCTTCTTACACTCGATGGTGAAGGTAGTGGAGCCTTTTGAATTGTAGCAACGTTGACATTCAGGAAAGAGTCTCACCTTCTGCACAAACTTGTCAACCGAAAGTCCATTAGGCCACTCCGAGATGGTAATGGACTTCTTTGCTTCGTCAACAACTAGAGTGGATTCGAACTGAACCTTTGCCTTGCCAGTTTCCATGAGTTCAAGCCAAGCCTTTTTATTTGCGGCCGACTTTACAAGGTGCCCACCCCAATGTTGCTTTGGTTTGAGGATGCGTGCATAGTCTTTAGGTTCCAACTTCACACCACTGAAAAGTTGCTTGAGTACTTCAACAACGGATTCAACTGTGAAGGTAGGAATAGAACACGTAATGCCAACACCAATACCGTCCGCACCATTGAGAACGAGCATAGGAAGGCGGACAGGAAGTACGACAGGTTCCTTTGCAGTGTCATCATAGTTGGGAACCATGTCAGTTACTGCAAGGTAATCTGACTCAAACACTGAGGCACCCATCTTCGACAACTTCACGTTGGTATAGCGTTGAGCAGCCGCAGGGTCAAGCAGTCCACCCCAATTTCCAACACCTTCAAGTAATGGAACATTGTGATGAACCATTGTTTGCATTGCACCATAAGCGGCAGCGTCACCGTGAGGATGGTAAGAGCCAATGCAATGCCCTACTACCTTCGCTGACTTAACTGCCTCACCTCCTTTGAACGAGTTCATCGACCATGCAACACGACGAAGCACAGGCTTCAAGCCATCATACAATTCAGGAATAGCACGGTCAAGGTTCACTTCCGTGGCATAGCCTGAGATGTTACGAATACCAAAATCCGAAAGAGACTCAGTCTTGATCGGCATTTATTCTATCTCCTACAAATTGTGGGAAGAAGTTACAACCCTTCCCACACTCTCTATTTACTATTTAGCGTTCCATCAAAACATCATAGTTATCTTCAGTACATAGAGGTCTTGTATCTGTCCTAGCAAAAAACGAAAGAAGTTCAGTAGGGGTATAATTTCGAGCATCCAATTGATCAGGGGCAGAGCTTTCTACTTGGACAGGTGTGTAGTTGGACCAAGCAAACCCTTTGCCGCGAATCATCGAATAAATATCCTCTTCGGAGAAGAACTGTGACTCAGGTTTTGGAGGTAGTTCAACACTAGGATCATGCTTCTTACGTTCAAGAGCCAATTCATAAGCGTCCTGATACTCTTTCCACTTATTAGCATCATTTAATCTCTTTATGGATTTACCTGTAAAGAAGGCTTCCTTTTTACCAGTAGGGTGCTCACGCATTCCTCCTTGATCTTCATAGAAAGGAGTTGACACGTAAATTGAAAAATCTTGACCAGCATCGGCGTAGGTGATGGTGTCCTGATGAAAGAAAAATCCTAAAGCAATAAGATCACGTTTCAGAGTACCGCGTCTCTTGTTATCAAAGACAAAATACGAAAGTTCCTTACGTACTCTACCAGTTCCAGCTTCTTTGTAGACGCCGTCAATTTGAATATAAGCATACCCCATACGTTTAATCTTCATACGAAGGGTTCTGCTGTTATACATGTTGACTTTGTTCGATACGAGAAATTCCTTTTTTACAGACTCGGGAAGACGAGAAACTTCTTCAAGTCCATACTCCTTAAACAAAGAACTGTCATATGTACGGCATGCAGAGATTGTGCCGCAGTCATACATTGACCACCATTGAAGGATACGATTGACACCTGCCGCACGCACTTCCGTGCTCAGGTCATACTTTTGCGTTAGCTTTTCCATTTTATAAGTCCTATAGAAAGTGAACTCTTTACATGATTTTCGTTAAGAATTCTACAAAATATAAAACTCTTAACGAAAAAGGTTCTCCGTGTTTCCACAGAGAACCTTTCTTGCGCGTGTTACTTCACACTCTTATTGATCTTTTCACTCAAGCAGTTCTTGAGAGAAAGAGCAGGTGCATGTCCTTCATAAATGTCACGGATGTAACTGTGAAGGTTGGCCGCACACTCATCAGGTACTTCAGTTTCCATGTGTGCGAGAACTTCAATCGGTTTGCACTTCACACCTGCATCGATCATACCCTGCAAATAGGCTTGCACGATGCCGAGGTAAAGGACGAAGCTCTGAGCATTGCGAGTGCTCGTAAGGAAAACTCGCATAGCACGACGCTGCTTTTTATTGAGACCACACTTGGCCATTTCTTAACTCCTTATTAAGGTTCAACAAACTTTACAGGGACAGTTGTTCCCTAACCATATTATACCACAAAATGGCTGTATTTTCAAGTCAAATCGTAGTACTTTATAGTCACTTGTGGAGACTCCGTCACTACCCTATAGGGTTTAGAGGGAGGCACAAAGAAAGTATCCCCCGTCACCTCTCGCTGTACCGTTGACACGTAGATACCAGAAAGGTACGGCATAGCTTGCTCATACACGGAAGCTCCACCGATGACGAAGCTATGTGGAAACTTTTCCAATGCTTCATGTAAGCTCTTGACCCACACTACATTAGGTGTGGAGCTCATGGTGCTTCGGTGAGACACTACCACGTTTAGACGTCCTGCAAGTGGACACGGGAGACTCTCATACGTAGTGCGTCCCATGATGCAGGGAAAGCCCATAGTCATCTTGCGGAAAAACCGCATGTCTTCTTTACAGCACCAAGGAATAGTTCCACCTGCCCCGATAACACCGTTTCGGGAAACAGCTACAATACCTAGGGTCATACTGCAATCGGAGCCTTAATCACAGGGTAGGGATCGTAACCCTCAAGCGCAAAGTCTTCAAGCTCACACTTTCCAGCATTCAGGTTTCCCCACGTTACGCGATCACTTAAATGGAGCTTCGGAAGAGCACGAGGAGTTCTGCTGAGTTGTGTCTCAACCTGCTCCAAGTGATTGAGATAAATATGGGTGTCTCCGCCCGTCCATACGAACTCACCTACGTCATAGTTACAGAGTTTTGCCATAATATGAGTGAGCAACGAATAGGAGGAGATGTTAAAAGGTAAACCGAGAAAACAATCAACGGAACGCTGATAGAGTTGACAACTGAGTTTGTTGTCACGCACGTAGAATTGAAAGAGGCAGTGGCACGGAGGGAGAGCCATTTCGTTGGTACGCAACGGGTTCCAAGCACACACAATGTGACGGCGTGAGAAGGGGTTCTGTTGGAGCGACCACAAAACGTCCTGCAACTGGTCAACCGTGAAACGTTCGTCAGGATCGGAAAACGATCTCCATTCATGCCCGTACACTGGGCCGAGGTTTCCATTTTCATCAGCCCACTCGTCCCATATCGTCACCTTGTGGTCATGCAGGTAACCAATATTTGTGTCACCCTTAATGAACCATAGCAACTCGTACACTACCGAGCGCCAATGTACCTTCTTAGTTGTCATAATCGGAAAACCCTTGGTGAGGTCAAACCGCATTTGGCGTCCGAACACCGAGAGTGTCCCCGTCCCCGTGCGATCCATGCTCTGTATCCCGTTTTCCTTAACGTCACGTAATAGGTTCAAATAGTTTTGCATTTTCCTACAGTCTCCATAGGCAAAAAGAAAGGGTAGGTAACTTTTGTGTTACCTACCCTTATTTACTTTAGGTTAGAGTTCGAATGCGGTGAGGTCCGGAGTGGAGGCTTCAAGAACAACCTCGGGCTTTGCCTTCTTAACCTTGCGGGCTTCTTCCTTGGCCTTCGCGCGTTCTTCCTTCTTGGCCTTGAGCGCTTCTGCCTTTGCCTTGAGAGCTGCAGCCTTTTCCTCTGCACGTTTCGCACGTTCCAGGATGCGAGCTTCACGTTCTGCGAAGAGTTTGGCGCGGAGTTCTTCCTTGGCCTTGCGAGCTTCCTCGCGTTCCTTGGCCTTTTCCTCACGAGCCTTGCGACGTTCTTCAGCGGCTGCGTGTTTCTGTGCGAGGAGTTCCTTGCGGGCTTCGCGTTCGGCTTCCTTGTTCGCTGCGAGTTCAGCGCGGAGTTCTTCGAGCTTAGCCTTGAGTTCTTCGTTCTTCTTCACGAGGGCTTCGTGCTTGCGTTCAACTTCGACGACGTTCGAAACGAGAGTCTTGATGGTATTGGTGATGGTGTTCGACATAGTGTTACCTCTTTGGTTAATTTCGTTTGGAGTGGGTTTCGAGTAGGTTTGTTATTTTCTACTCTTTTGTTAACACTATTATAAACCATCTAAAAACAAGATGCAAGTCTTTTAGCAAAAAATTTACAATCTTTTTTCAACTACCCGTGATTGGCAAATACGGTATTGCGAGAGCATGACAGCAAGGAGACAAGAAAAGGGTAGGTCACCATCAAGGTCACCTACCCTTTATAAGGTCACGGAAGGTTCAACATACGTTTGCGGAAAGCAACATCGTCATTCATACAAGAAACAAAATCTGTAGCGTCACGAGCAGTTAGGGGTTCAATCTGAATAAGGCGTCGGGTATCCTTATTCACTGCAAGCACTTCCATGAGGGAAGCGTCAATTTCACCCCATCCCTTAATATGGTGGATGGCTGTGCTCTTAGGAGCACCTAGGTCACGCAACTTATTTTGCACCTCCGAAAGTGTATCACCCAACACCAACTTGTCCTTATACTGAGCATAGAGTTCAGGTACGTCAGCTACAAAAATTCTACCCTCATTGAAGAGTTCAGGTAGGTATTTATAGAATAGAGCAAGTAAGAGGGAGTTAATATGTAGGCCATCAGGGTCAGGGTCGGCAAGGCAAATCACCTTACTGATCTGTAGTTTTTTCATTGGGTCTTCAGCCTTGGGATCAAAACCGAGAGCACCCAAAATCATCACCACTTCTTCTGATTCAAGAACCTTGTCTCCTGTCTTCATAGCATTGATGATTTTACCACGCAACGGGCAAAGAGCCTGCCACGGTTTGCGCTTTTCTCGAAGACCACCTGAAGCCGATTCACCTTCCACAATCAAAAGTTCCCTGTCCTCCACCTTCGTCTTGGAATCATACGGAGAGTACTTGGCAGGCATACCTTTGCGCTTCACAGCATTGAGCGCTTGTACTACTTTCTTTGACGCCTTAAACTGCGAGCGAAGTTCAGAGAGTTTCGACGCCTTTTCACAAAGTCTAAGAGCAAGTGCTTTGTTCTTTTTGAAGAAGGTGTCAAACTCTTTTGTCATGAGCTCTTCAAAGTCTTTCCCAGCACGCAAGTCAGTTAACCGCGACTTATCTTGCGAGGAGAACTCTGCCTTGTGCAGCTTCATGTTGACGATGCCGACAAGACCTTCTTTCACGTCATATGCTGAAATCGTTTGCTTTTTCTTGGCATACGTTTTCAGTGTGTTGACAATGGCGTTGCAAATGGAGTCAACATGCTTGCCACCCTGACTGTTGAAAAGTCCATTGGTGTAACCACGAACATTGAGACCTTCGGCATTGGAGAAAGCAACCACTGCATCACAAAGGTCATTATGGAAAACAAACTTACTCTCTTCAGTATTAGCCTTGAGATCAGTAAGAATTTTGTCAACGTACTCAACTGGGCCATCCTGAGAGATGTACTTTTTTGACTTACCGTTTTTGTCAAGAATCATCACGGTAAAGCCAGGATTCAGGTATGAGGTAATCTCTGCCCATTGGTGAGCAAACTTCAAGTCAATGTTGGACTTCCCACTGAAGATGGTAGCATCGGGCTTGAAGTGAATAGCCGTGCCGCGCTTGAGTGGTTTTCCAGTCGGACCCTTCGGCGTCTTGATTTTCTTAACAGGCTGAGTCAAAATACCCTTTTCAAACTTGATCGAGTACCATTGACCCTCAAACTTGGTATAAACATCAAAGAAGTCAGAGGTAGCATTCGTCCCTTTTGCACCAATTCCATGAGTACCTACTGACACCTTGTATGCTTCAGACCGAAACTTGCCAGAGGTATGAAGCTCGGAGAAAATAGCCTGCATGGTAGGCATCTTGTTTTTGATGACCTTACCGTTTACATTGACATCAAACGTTTTGAACCCTTGAGGAATGCCAGCACCAAGGTCAATTGCCCAGTAACTACCATCCTTGCATTCTACGAGAATCACACCACGGTTGCGTCCTGCAAGGTGTTCGTCCAAACCGTTGTCAAGTAGTTCACGAGCAATCAGCCACCTACCATGTTCATCCGTAGAACCAAGGTACATTGCGGCTGACTTCCGGACACTCTCGGGAAAGCGCAAAGTATCAATTGAGGAAGAGTTATAAGCCATAAGTCACCTAAAGTGTAAAGCAGGGTAAGAAAGTCCCTGTGCTACTCTCTTACCCTTTACGTGTTTCATCCCATATTGAACATCTCAAACAAAGTGGAAATCATACGGGAAGACTTAAGCTTACTGTATGACATACTTGAACTGTGTTTGATCGGTGTCCACTCACCATGAATCTTCTCTTCAAAGGAAAACCCATAGTGCTCACCGTGACGACTTAAAACAAGTCGATAGTTGTCCATCTCCAAAATGGCAGGATCAAAATCAGGTATATGCTCTTCGTTACCGAGTGTAATTACAGGATCACGATCTCTGCTGAAGGAGTAGTCAAAAGTAAGTCCACACCTTGTTTTCGTCTCATTCGAGGTAACCTCAACGTCAAACCCCCAACGATCAAAGAAGATGCGTACCTTGCTTTCAATGGTTCTCAACTTCTGAACATTGCTCGGTTCATTCGGTCCAAGCAACTTGATTTGTCCTTTGGAAATCAAAAACTTGTTCTTGCCGCGACACCAAAACTTTTCAAGCCTTTCCATTGTGGGATCAAGAATGGTTGACCCAAAAGGAACAATCTCAACCGAGTAGTTCTTCTTAGAAAGAATCAACCGCATAGTTCCCACGTAGTCTGCGTCCCACTTTGTTAACCGCAGATTAAACTTAGTGAGAACTTTCATGTCACGTTCACTTACGGGAATCAACCAACGACCGTGCCGAGCGAAGGTGACTTTTTTCTCTTCACTGGCTGCTGCTCTTTTTGCCATAGTGTTTGTACCTCACGTTTGAACTTATACTCAAAACCCCTGCCACGCGACTGTGCTTCGGAAAGGATTTCACGCAGAACATCGAAGTCAGATGCCTTCGATGCTTCAATGTACTTTTTCGCTAAAGTATTTACAGAATCACGAATGACCAACTGAACGTACTTGGCTGGGCATTCCGCATCATGAAAACATTTAGCATATGCTTTAGCACTTGTTGGATCAAAGTGCTTGCATCTTTTGCACCGCGAATACGGCAATTCCAAGTAGTGTATCATTCGCGTTTCCATGTTAGCAAAATGGGGAGCAGTCTCTTTTACAAAACTGCTCCCCTCCCTTCACCTTAGACGATTTTCACGTTAGAGTCAACGATTACATTTCGAAGGCGTCATCATCGTCTTCTTCTTCGTCCTCGTCATCTTCCTCTTCGTCTTCTTCGTCCTCGTCGTACTCTTCTTCGTCTTCCTCTTCATCTTCGGAATCGTCATCGGAGTCTTCGTCTTCTTCGTCCTCCTCTTCCTCTTCCTCATCTTCAGAGTCGTCTTCTTCCTCTTCGTCCTCCTCTTCATCATCGGAGTCTTCTTCGGAATCGTCTTCCTCTTCTTCGTCCTCTTCGTCTTCGTCTTCGACGTCGTCTTCTTCCTCTTCCTCGTCTTCCTCTTCAGGTTCTTCTTCAGCCGCAACAGGAACTTCTTCCTTCACAGTTTCAACCATCACCTGAACAGCAGAGGGATCAACAACCGCAACAATTGCACCGTTTTCGAGCTTGTAGGCAACGAGGCCATTCTTCTGTTCAACCGCAGCAATCGTGCCAACCTTGGAGAACTTGGTGTAAAATACCGTATTGTTGGCAACCGCGAGAATAGCAGTCATCGGTACGAGGGTGTCACCAACCATCACGGCGTCCTTCAGGTACTTAACCTTGCCAGTAATGGACTGAGTGCTCTTGATAGCAAGAGAGCTAACCATCTTTTCAACGACCTGCGTAACAGGGGTCTTAGCAACGGGCTTCTTTGCAACCTTCTTCACGGGAGCCTTAACGGTCTTCGTCTTCTTGGAAGCAACGATCTTGGCGGTCTTGGAAATCTTACGCATAGTTTAGTTCCTTTATAAAAGAGGCTGTGGGGTTTCACAGCAAAGTTGTTCCACTGTAGAGCAAGTTTTGCTAGTCTACAGTGGGAGTTTAACACAAAAAATTTACGTTGTCAAGCAATTTAGGTTACTCTTCTGCTTTCTTGGATCTACGCTCAACCTTTGGTGGCATAAGTACCTTAGAGAAAGCGGCGGGGAGCAGGCGACCAGCCTTGCGGAATCGACGGTAAATGGGGTCTTTCTTTTCAAGAGCAACCTCCTTTACACGCCCACTCTTGAGCTTGGTAACCATGCTGATGCCCTTATACCCTACGGTCAGAGCACCGTCCTTTTTCTTACCTACACGGAAAATGAGACGGAAGGTTTTACCAGCAGGGAACCGCTTGGGAACACTGTTAATAAATGTCACCATAGAGAGACGAGAGAGGATGCCCTGCACGGTTCTAGGATCGTAGGAGTTAACCAAAAACTTTTTACGTTCGTCAACTTCCGGATCGTAACGACCCTTGTAACGGATTACCTTGCAGTCGGGGCAAAGCAAACCGTCCTTGTCAACTCGAACAAGCACTTCAAGAAAGTGGGGCTTAAAATCAGCAGGAGCTTGCCACGTTGGTACGGGTTTCTTAACACGCGGTGTAGCCGTACCGTTGCGGCGGGCTGCGAGTGCCTTTTGCAAAGCAGGAGAGAGTTCCTTCTTGGGTTTCTCCGTAACAGTGGGCTTCTTGGTAGAAGCCACTTTCTTTTTCATGACCATTTTACTATTCCTATAAAGAACTACCGTGAGCACTTCACGTGTGCTCACTATTATAATAACACACTTTATTTACTCTAGTGAAGTGGATAGACGCAAGTGTAGTGCCTTAAGCTCATTTTCCATAAGGAGTTTTGCTTCATCAATGCGTCCAAGTCTGTGAAGACAAAGGATGCGATAACCTAGAGTAGCCTTGTTTGCTTCATACAGGGCTTGAAGTTTTCGCACAACAAAGCTCAGGTAGGAGCTGAAGTCCCCGTTGTTGATTGCCTCTAGGAGAGAGTTCAGAGCTTTCAAGTCACCGGACTTATATAACACACGGGCATACACAAAAATGCGCGGATCACCTCCGAGGTCAGGATGGGTTTTCTGCGCAATGCTTCGCCACGTCTTTTTGAGCAGTTGCTGAGTTCCTAAATCCTGAAACGGGTCAGTAAAATTAGGGTCAATCTCAAGCACTACCTTTTGTGCCTGTTTCACTCTATTTACTCTTAACTCTCGAATTTCCTTGACAAGCTGCGAGAAAGGTTTTTCATACATGACCATTACATGGTCGATGTCAGAAAGGAACCTTTCGTACTTTTCAAGCTCTCGTGAGACCTGAGCAAACACGTCTTGCTGTTGCATAGTTACTTGCCAGTAGAACCGAAGCCACCCGTGCCACGTTCCGTTTCGTCCAAATCATCCATAAGAACGAAGTTACAGGGGATGTAGGACTGCACGATACCTTGAGCAATACGTTCACCGTCCTTGATAACGTACTCAATGTCAGAGTCATTGTGAATACCTACCATAACTTCACCACGGTAGTCCGAATCAATTACTCCAACACAGTTCACAAAACGAAGCCCGTGCTTGAACCCATGACCTGAACGGCTATACATAAGAAGTACATTGCCAAAGTCAAGTCCAAACGCAAGACCCGTACCTACCTTGACTGTACCGTGTGGGGGCACAACAATGGAATCTCCCTCAAGGCAAGCATAAAAGTCGAAACAAGCAGCCCCTTCGCTACCATAAGTAGGAAGTTTAGCTTTGGGGTCTAGTTTCTTTACTCGTACCATGCGTGCAGGCTTGAAGGTTCCGGGTGTAACTTTAAGATCTGTGTTATGAGGATTCCAAAGTTGACCTAAGGCTTGAGAAGACACACTCTCGACGTTTTCTTTGCTCACTTCAACACCTTCTTTTTCTTAAGGTTGATCTTGGACTTAATGTGTTCAATAACGTCCTTCTGCTTGACAGGATCAAGTTTGGACATTACGTAGGAAAGTTCACGACGAGAGAACTTACCCGAAACGCGCATCTCATTAAGAACGGAGATTGAATCCATCTGAGACCAACGCATGACGTTGGCAACAAAGGAAGGATCAAAGTCGTCTTCTTCAGTATGCGGAATCTCATGCACGGGGCGAACTTCACTGTACGGCACGTGGTTATCATTTTCCGAGGGATTGGAAACATTGATAACTTCCGTCTTCGTAATAGCACGTGCGGCACTCAAGTTGCGAATCTTGATTTCCTGCTCACGCAAACGCTTGCGTTCAACATCGGCGCCAGGAGCATTAAAGAGTTCATCAGCCGAGTCTTCGTCGATCACAGTAATAAGACCCTCACGGAGAGCCTTTCGGAAAGAGCCACTTTCGAGGAGGTCACGGAGAGAAGCATACTCGGTGACGTCAACAGGGAGGAAGCTCTGCGGAATGACGACCGTTTCACGTTCGTCACCGACGGCAGAGTTAATCTGAATCACTACGTCAGCACGTTCCTGTTTCCACTTTCCCGTCTCAGGGTCAATGTTTCGCTGCATAGTGGGGGAAGACGTAGTAGTGTTGAGCACCCACACCGAGCGAGAAGCAGGGTACTCACGAAGTTCATTAAGAGACACTGATTTCATTTTTAACCTCGTTGATAAGAATTTGTTTTTGCCTTTCAAGTTCCTCGTCACTCGGCTGTACTTGATTTACCAAATGACAATATTGTTCGACAGTAAGATTGCGACAAGTGATAGGGTCATATTTGCAAGCATTTGTTATGCGGTCTTGCCACATACATGCAGAACGTGGCAAAATGCAAATCTCACCTACCTTCTTTTTCAAAATTGCACAATGTGCCATTTTCTACTCTTTATTTACTATGTACGAGATAGGATACGAGAACGTACTTTCAAAATCCTCTTTGCGTCATCCTTGTACTGAGATGAAAGGATAGTTTTTAGGACGGCATTCACGTCCAAGTTCAGTTCCTCAAACTCTAAGGTAAGAGACTGTAGATCGGCGAGTTCCGTTTTACTACCCCATCTTTTAACGTCTACCACATTGAGTGAAGCATACAGAGAGGCATCAACCTCGTCTGCATCCTCGGGAACAAGCAAACGGTAAAAGATGTTCTCTCGTTGAAGTGTTTCTAGGATGGCTGGGTTTTCCACAATCACCGTCCGCAGTTGATACCTAGGTAGGAAAGGGACATAGGTAACTTCAGCATCCGTTGCGTCGCATTCAATGAAGTGAAAACCTTTGCGGTCAACATCCTCACCGAAATTGAGTTGATACAGAGTGCCACTGTAATACGTATTGCGGAAAGAGGATGAAGAGTGAATGTGACCACTGACAACATGATAGCCCTTGGAGGTGACTTCAGACTTAGTGGGCTTTCCGTTGTCCATAGGAGCCCCTGCTAAATCGAGGTGACACACGTTTAGGCACTTTTTAAAATTGGAAAACGGAAAAGGGAGAAAGTTGACTCGGCTACCGTCCGCAAACTTCACCGTCTTCGGTTGATCATACACAGTGAGGTTCTTCAACCGAAACTGCTGCAGCACCTCGCAGGAATGCCCCAAATGAGAGTCCTTCGCAAACTTGTCGTGATTTCCCAAAATCACGTGAAAGTCGATGTCCTTGTTCCGACGGAAAAAATCGACCAGTTGCAAGTGTGCTCGGTAACTCATGCGCACCGCATCACATACGTCTCCATAAATGATTGCCTTCTCGATACCCTTTTCAACAGCAAGATCAATAACTCGTTGAACCTCGCTGAGAATGTATCCATCGGAATCATCCACGAAACGGGAAAACCCTCCGTGACCGTTTTGACTGCTCAGGTGCAAATCACCAATTCCTACAAACTCCATTTTCTCTCACTCCGTTGTCCATACCCATATTATTTACAGTCTTAACCATCTGAGCAAATCTCCTCCCTCCTTTTTAAGGAATCGCTCAAGATACACCAACTTGCTCTTTTTGATGTACGTTTTTTGTGTCACGCATCTGCACCCGTTTATGGAGTAATAGACGTAATTTTCCCTAATGAACCAGCGACTGAACTTATCCGTAGGTCGATTGTTTTTATCAAAAACACCAAAGCTACGTAGAATTTTTCTCAACTGACCTGGCTTAACACCATAGCCTTTAGCCAGCACAGGAACTTCAATTCCTACCTTCTTTTCGATACTTTCACTATCATATATGTCCTTTGCTAGCTTATGAGCCTTTAGAGCTATCTTGTACAAAGGATCATTCCTCTCCTTCAACTTATATTCGAGTTGAGCACACATCCTCATCAAATGTTCTAAATCAACTCTTTTCTTGTTAATATCAAGTTTTTGAAAATCAACTTCATTCTTTCTCATTTTCTATCAAATCCTATTTGTTTTTTTTTTTTTTTTTTTTTTTTTTTTTTTTTTTTTTTTTTTTTTTTTTTCGCTTTGGTTTTGTTATCCTAACGTGTTTTATGTTAACTGCGTTAGAGGACACTAATAGGATATACCCCCATTACTTTATCTTTACGTTATTCTTATTTTACAAACAGATCAAAATCCGTGATTGAGGAAAGAAAATTGTAACTACCTGTTACAATCCTTGTAAAAAGCACTTTCTAACTAGAAAACTAGTTGATACCCGCTAGAAACGCAATTTTGCCATATTACTGACTATTGAAAACCTAGGGTTCTGCTAGTTGTTTTGTACCACTTTCATGCTGAGCATTTTGCATTTTGTAACATTTGTGCCTCAAAACTTCTCAAGTGACGTCATTCTGACGGTTTTTACTCCTTTCAAAAGGTGTCTTGGTTTTGACGCACTTGCTGGATAGTAAATACCTCGCATAACTTATACACGTGTGGAAATACCATGTTAGACAGTACCTATTCTTATGACAACACTGGGTTCAATCTCAAACTCAAAACTGACCCTAATTGGAAGACCTCGAAGATGCGTGTGCTCATTGTGGTTGAGCACATACTAACCCCTGACTTGCAGAACCATGAGTTGATGAGTACAGATGATACTCATGCACCAATGGTGAACGTGATCAAGTATGCTTTGAGAGAAGTAAAGAAGTACGGGAAGGCTATTACACCTGCTTTCCGCGTGTTCAACTTCCGTTCGGAAAAGCACTTGCACCTCTCCAATGATCAGATTGTAGCAAAGGAGAAGGAGTTTGGAGTACGCACGGTCGAGGCTATTGAAAAGATGAAACCGACGCACGTGCTCTTTTGCGGACCTGCTGCATACACAAATTGCGTCCCCTGTGCCTACCCAATGAACCGTGTGGGATGGGTGGAACGCAATCAGTTTGGCACTCACGAATGCTATACGACTTTCACCTTTGACCTATACCGTTTGCTGGAAAAGGACGGGGCTGCGGCAAACAACTTGGGCAGTCTCATTTATCACCTTTCCTATTTGCTCAATTCGGAGTTCCCCTTCGACCTCTCTTACGTAAAGCCGCATCCTGTGTACGTGGACACGAAAGAGAAGTTTGACTCCCTTATGACTCTCTTAGAAAAGAGTAAGTTTGTGGGGTTGGACACTGAGACGAGGAACCTAACGGTAAACGATAATGCCATTTATACTATTCAGCTTTCCTCTGACTTGAATGACAAAGGGTATGTGCTGGTTCTCGATCACCCACAAACTCCGTGGACTGCGAAACAGATCAGGTACTTCAAGGTCAAACTCAAGAAGTTTTTCTCGACGAGTGATGGACCTACACTCGTCACCATGAACGGGATGTTTGACCTCCGAGTAATTCGTCGCGCATTGCGTCTCCCCATTATTCGTAAGCGAGTGTGGGAAATCACGGCAGGGGAACATCTTCTAAACGAAACACTAGACAGCTGGCGCAACCACTTCAACGGTACGAGCTTCGGTAACTTGCGAGCCATCCTTTGTTCGTATCAAAATGACTTCTATTACCGAGCAAAGTTCACAAAGGAAGACCGAGGTACAACGGGAGACACAAAACCTGATGACCCTGACTTTCTCAAGTATGCGGCCATGGACGTGTGCTGCATGATTCCCATTATGAAGATGCAGTGCAAGCGGGCATCCTATATGGACATTGCAGGAAAGAACTATGAACCTCTTTTTAAGCGGCACATGTTGTATGAGATGTCTGACACTGCGCACGTCATTTCCCATCTCAATGAGTTTGGCTCATACATTGACATGGAGTACATGAAGTTACTTGCATCGAAGAACTCTCCTTTCGTGCAGGAACTCAATGAGATCAAATCGGACATTTTTGCACACCCTGCAACGCAACAGGCAAACAAGGAACTTTTAGGAGCAGCTGGATTCAAGTCAAAGGGTCTCTTTGCGAGCAAGAAAAATGACAAGTGGGTGTTCAACCTAGGTAAAGCAGATCACCGAGTGAAACTCTTTTTGGATGTGCTGGGGTTGAAGAGTGTAGAAAAGACAATGACTGGGGCACCTTCCATTGGTAAGGTTTTCATTAAGGAGTACAAGGATTCGAATGAGGTAGTTGAGCTCTATGCAAAGTATCAAGAGGTCAACAAAATCTACACGTCTTACATCAAGGGTTGGTACAAGCTGTTGACCACGGATTCAGACGGTAGCTACGATGCCCACCTGCGTCCCTCTTATGGGTTTTTCGGAGTTGACACGGGAAGACTTTCCTCTCGTAACCCATCCCTACAGGTTATCCCTCAACATTCGAAATCGGCAAAGATTCTGAAACGTGCTTTCGTTGCACCCCCTGGATTTATTCTTGTTCGGTATGACTATTCTGCGCATGAAGTCCGAGGGTGGGCAATTGTTTCGGGTGACGATCACTTGGCAGATGCTTTCCGTGCAGGCCAAAAACTTCGTCAAGAGTGGATTAAGAACCCGACCGATGAAGTGCTGAAACGTATGAAAACCGAGGGTGACATTCATATTCAGAATGCTCATCGCTTTTTCGGAAAATGGGTTGACAAGAAAGACCCGTTGCGTCAGGCAGTCAAGTCCGTAGTCTTCGGGGTTTTGTATGGTAAGGGACCCGCAACACTCGGCAATGATACGAAGACTGCGGAAGTGGGTGAGATGCGATCCACCCTTAATGAAAAGTATCACGAGTATCTGAAGGATGAGAGTAACAGCAAGCTCCGTAAGGAAATTGCAGAACTCAAAAAGAAGATTAAAGAGGTGCAAGAGGAAGACCGCTCCGAGTACGCGCAGAACATCATGGACAAGATGTTTTCCACTTACAAGAACGGGCACAGGTGGACAGTGCGCATGACGGAGTGTGCAAAGAAAAACGGTTATGTCTATTCACCACTCGGTCGAGTACGTCACCTTATGTCCACGGTGTTGATCAACCCAAAGGACAAGAAGCTCATTGGACGTCAGGTACGTCGTGGTTCCAACGCACCGATTCAAGGGTTTGCCTCTGAGATTGCGGTGAAGGCATCTCGTATCACTTTGGAAACGTATTATGATGAGTTACCGAAGCTCATTGAAATGATGGGGTTGGACACTACTGAATGGAAGATGAAAGTTGAGAGCAGTCGCATGGTACACGATGCCTCATACTATGCCGTTCCTTATGACATGGTTCTTCCCTTCATTCAAATCACGCAGTATACGGCCACTTATGGTATTGCGAAAGCTCTCAAAGAGCAGTTCAACCTAACTTGCAACATTGAGCCAGAGGTGGAATTTGAGACTGCTGTGCGAGACGATATGGGTGCCACGTGGAGCTGGGACATTCCCAATCTACTTCAGAATTTAATGACCAATGTAGACCAAGGTGTTGAGCTCGGTATCATTGAGGATGGAGACGAGGTAAAGCGTCGCATCCTGGCACCGTGGCTCAATAAAAAAGTAGTAAAGTACTTAGATGAAAAGTACCCGTTGCTTAACGTACACTTAGCGAAAAAGATTTATGACTGCGCGAAACAGTGTGAACAGAATATTGGTAGATCCTGAAAGCTCGGTTGAGGAGGAACTCGACCGATGCCTCATTGAGACGGAGCTTGGGGATGTATTTGTGCTGCTGTGCTTTCCTGTAACGGGAAAGCCCTGCCAGTACCGAGCTACCATCTACAAGACAGCTATTTATGTTGGTGAAGAAGGTGATGGTGAGGATGACGACTATGTAGCCCGTGTTGTCAATGCGTCTCAACCCGTGTACACTCAATCATTTTATGCGGCAACTCCAATGTTCAAACGGGGTATGCTTTCTGACATGTTGGAGTGTATTCAAGAAGATGACGCAGACACTTGGGAAAACTTGAAAAAGGAATTTGGATGCGAAAATGCCTCAGCAATATACGACTCTTACGGACAAGTTGCAGTTTGTTAGGGATCAGTGTAGGGGGATAGCAGGAGCAAAGCATCACAAAAATTACACCATGATTCGTTGCCCGTTTCACGATGACTTGAACCCTAGTGGTTCCATATATCATTCTGAGACTACAAAGAATCCTGGATTTTTCCGTTGCTACGGTTGTGGCAAAACAGCATCGTGGGATGAACTTGCACCTCTAATAGGGTGCGAGCCATTCTCTAATAACCCTAGAGTCAGGTACGCAGAGACTCGAAACTTTCAAATTGACAAGGAACTTGAAGACGCACCTGAGAAGTTGATTCTTTCCGAGTTACCTGCTCACAAGCTGTGGCGAGGTGTAAGCACAAACCTACTCAAGAAAATAGGGTGCAAGGTATGCAGAATCAAGTACGCAGACGGCAATTTGAGTAAGGACAAATTCCTATACCTGCCTGTCATAATAGACGGTGAAACCGTTGGCTACACAAAAGGCCGAATGCACAAGGTGGAAGGACAAACAAGTTATATCAACCTTCGAGGTTCATGGGTGAAGACTCATGGTTTGTTTCCCTTTGACTATGCAATAGGGATGATGACCCATACCAAAACCGTAGTTCTTGTGGAAGGGCAACGAGATGCACTTCGTTTACTTGCCAACGGTGTGCCGGCAATGTGTATCATGGGTACGCAGTCGTTTAGTGAATCCAAGTGTCGATTGCTGGCAATGCACGGTGTAGACCGTTGCGTGATTCTCATGGATGGAGATGACGCAGGTAAGGAAGGAACTCGCAAGGTGTATTCCATACTGAGCGAGTTTCTGGAATGCAAAGTGTTGAAGCTCTGGGCAATGAAAGGTTCCCCATACATCAAGTATAAAACAAGCTCCGAAGCAAAAGAAGCTGGGGTTGATTTGTGGGATCCTGGCAATTGCCCGCAATGGATTATTGATCGAATTAAAGAGAGGTACATACTATGACTACCATTATTGAATGCTCTGAAAATAAGGCATACAGTGTTAGCAAATACGAATACGAAGGGCACTCTTACTTGTCTATCACTCGCATGTATAAAAAGAAAGGTGACTCCGAGTGGTCACGCGGCAAGGGTGTGGCTTTTCAAATCGACACCTCCGATGACATCGAGGTAATTCGTCGAGTCATGCAGGGTGTGAAGAAGGAACTTTTTGGTAAGCTCAAGTAACTATGTCAAGCAATTTCAAACTCTATTTTGGGATAGGTGTTGTGGGTCTTGTCTTACTTGCAGTCGTTTTTCTCACTTACCACGTGTACAACTATGGATATGAAAAGGGCTACTCTGCATCTGAAACCTACTACCTGTCCCAATTGGAAAAACTGAAACAGTCACAAGCGGAAGAGCAGAAACGTGTTTCCGCATTGGAGCAACAATTATTTGAAGCATCGCAAAAGTATGAGCAATTGAGTTCATCCTTTACTAAGGTGCAACAGGAAAATGAAAAATGGAAAGCACAGACAGGGGACGCTCAAAAAGAAGCCCTCGTCCCAGCAACGGTAGATCGTATAAACGAGATATTGGACTCCTACTCTTCACCGCGCTAACCTTAGGACTTACGGGGTGTGCTTCTGTGGAACCTACCTATACCGTTGAGGTCACACCCCCTAAGCGTCCCGTATTACAACAGAATTTAGTTAGTCCCTGCCCCGATTTGCCAAAGTTAACTAAATCGTGTTATAATCAGGGTGAGGTTGTTGACCTTTTGACGGAGTGGATTTCCCTCTACCAAAAGTGTCAATATAAACATGCCGAAACTGTCCGCTTTATTGAGGACTATTTGCATGACTAATCTCGTAAATAATTTATGAGAGATGGTTTAACTGACCTACTTTAATACGTATTAAGGAGTAAACATGTCTAACCTTGAAAACAAGGCTCAACATCTGAGTCCTGGTTCTGTTTGGGAATCTCTTCGCGGTTCTCGTTTCACTGTGCTTGCTGTCACTAATTTGACAGTTGCCACGGATGAAAACGCACCGAAGCGCCGTCGTGAACTTTTCCCGTTGTCCGTCGTTTTTCTTAATGAGGAAAACGATATCTTTTCCTGCAACGCTGAGTCTTTCCTTAAGGCTTACGATTTTGTCTACAATGATGAAGTTGTTGACAATTACATGAGCCAAGTGTATGCGGCCAATGTTGGTGAACTTGGACCTGTCGATCGTAAGAAGATCGAAGAAGAACAAAAGAAGCAGGTTTCCGCAAGAAACGAAGAAACTGGCACAACGCTTGCTCAGCAGATGTTGGGTGCTAAGTACAACATTAAGTTCCTTCCGACTTCGGAAGAGGTGAAGCCCATGCTTACCTCTGAAGCCCTTGCTGAAGCACTTACCTCTTACTCTGTAAGTTTGGACAGTACTGGCAACCGCTTCTACAAGTTTGTTTTTGCAACGAATCACGTGGTGAACCATTCTACTCTGAATGCTACCTTCAACCCTGAAGTGTACGGAGAAGAGGAAAACACCTATCAGAAGTTCACTATCGAAAGTGACCTTGGTGTTAAGGACGAAATTGCGTGGAATACGTACTGTGGACTTTCCCTTGAGGTCATCAATCAAGAAAGCTTCATTGCTCTTATTCTCGCAGACTTGAGCGAAGCCGAACCCGTGGTTGAAGATGAACCTGAAAAGGAAGCTTCCCTTGAAGACGAACTTGCTCGCCTTGAAGCTCATGTTGCGGCATCAGATAAGGTTGAAGGCAGTGTTGAAAATCCTGAGCAACCCGTTGCAGAAGAACCCAAAGTTGAAGGTGAACCTGCTACGGAAGAACCTGTAGTTGAAACCGTCACCGAGGTTCAACCGCAAGTGGTTCAGGAAGAACTACCTACGGAAGCTCCCATTGAAGTAGTTGACGAAGCAACAGTAACTATTACTGCTTCTGAACCTGCTGCACAGCAAGTGATCGAGTCTCAGGGTGAAGACCTCAACCTTGATGACAATGACCTTGTGATGGAACCTGCAACCACTGCTATGGAAAGCTCTGCGGCTGACGTCCTTGAGAATGAACAAGGTACTGAACCGCGAGTTGAGGAAGCTACTGTGATTACGGCAGACGAAGACACACCGCATACTCTCCGTGCGCAGTTGGCAACTACACTCGCAAAGCAGATTCTTTCTAACCAAAATAAGTAAGGTCTAAAAAATGAAAGCAGAGGATTACATCATTTTTCACGACGACAATATTGACAAGAAACATAACTTGTTAGGTAAAGTCGAGAAAGTGAATCCTCTGCTCGTCAAACTTCAACCTGACCTTTTTGGGAATCAACCTACCGTTGAGACGTCTCGAAAGAACATCCTCTGCGTGGTTGGACCAAAACCTACGTCTGGTCACGTATATGGCGTCGACCTTTCCAATATATACCGGACCTCTGTCCCATTGGACAAGTTCGGTATTTTGCATTACTACTGGGCACCTGAGAAGTCAGTACGGAAAGCATTAAAGAGTGCTTTTGCAATTGCGGCAAAGAAGTTGGAAAGTGCAAAGCTGTATACCATATTTGACGAGCAGGTGAATTACTCTATCCGTTCCATGCGCAGTGCAGGTATGTACTACATCGGGAATGATGAAAAGAAAATCCCACACCGCGTAGAACTTGATCCTAGTAGAACTACTATTGAGGATTTGCCTCATTGCATACTTCACGAAATTGGGCATTTCTACTTCAACAAGTTGGATGACGATTGGCAGTTCAAGTGGGTGAACCTCTATGCCACTTACGTGCAAATGGATCGTTTCACGTCTCGAGACATGAAGGCTCTGCGTGACAACTTTGTACACTCTGGTCTATCCTTTGTTGAGTTTCGAAAAGAGCTTGACGAACCTGAGCAAACCTATTTCAAGTTGGTTCAGAAGCATTTGCAAAAGTGCTTTAAGCTGAACCCGAAACAGTTGCAGCTCCTTTACGAAGAGAACCAGGAAGTGGTTATTTCCAAGTTCCCCACTTCTACCCTCAAAGTGAACTACGAAACGTTGGTGTCAGAGTACGCAACTAAAAACTATCACGAGTTGTTTGCTGAGTCCTTTGCGTTCTACCTTCTGGGGATGAAGCTCCCAAAGGACGTAAATAGGTTGATAGAGAAAACAATAGCTGTATTACGTTTATAAGAGGGTAGAATGAGTGTTTTTTATGTCCCAGCTTCAAGTGAGATGCTTGTGAATATGCAGAGCACAGCATATTCAAAAGTGGAACCTCACGAAAAAGAAACTTCAGACTTTATTGACACCCATAGAGTATGGAAGTCGGAGTATCGAAAGTCTGAATATATCTGCAACGGTTTTGGTCGAACGGTACTTCCCGATGACACCTATGACGTGTGTGTACCTGTCATGGGTGCGGCATATCTCAAGTTGAACAACATTAAGATGTGCCTTGTTAACCCACATAACAAGTCATCGGCAATGCCTGCGTCCTACCGTGATGCAGGGTTGCAAGTGATTGCGGACTCTGGTGGTTTTCAGCTGGTTACGAATAAACTGGACTTCATTGATCCTGTTGAGTTGGCAAAGTCATATAACTCGGTGGCAACCCTAGGTATGGACTTGGATATTCCTCCGAGAATTGGTATACCGAATGAGCAGATCGTTGCTCTTGCGAAAATCCAAAATGCTAATTACGAAAGAATATCAGAACACTTGAATAGCAAGGTTCACATGGTTACCGTACTTCATGGTAGAAGCCTTGATGAACGAAAAATGTGGATGGATGTAATTGGGCGTGAGGATTCCGAGTTTATTTCCGTAGCTGGCCTATTGCGGATGTATACTACGGACATCCCACTTGAACTACTTTGCATTGAACAACTACTTCTCACCGTATCTCGGTACAAAAAGACGAAGTACATACACTGCTTGGGTTCTACTTCCACAATGGCCAGTTTCGTGTATGCCTTGCTGGATCACTTAGGTATTGTAAAAAACATTGGAGGGGACTCTGTTTCGCACGTCCTCAATATTGCGTCCGGACAGTTGTTTTCTCTTTACCCGTGGGGCAATATTAAGGTTCCAAAGAATTTTCACACTACGGTTCTCCCGTCGTGTTCATGTCCAATATGTACTACTTTGCATGACTACCGTTTGTTAAATGGATATCTTGGAAAGGCACATGCTTTGTACAATCGAAACGAGCAGAAGAACTATATTGTACACCTTACGAATCTTTTGTTGAACGGAGACATCAAAATTCCTGAGTTCTTATCCCTTACCAATTTGACAACAGCTCCTGACGTAGTGCAAAGGTGTATTGACTATGCAAGTGAGTTTAAGGCTACAGGGAAGTTTAAAGAACTTAAGCGTCGAAGGAATAACCTTTTTGCTAGCAAAAAGGTTGCTAAGAAAATTAGTCCTGAAGACATAAAGATTGTAGACAAAATTATTAAGAACTATGAAAAGTATTATCAAACGCGGTTCCTCTAAACTAGGTGGTCTTTTGTTTAGGCATCCAAATCTCACCTATTATACTTTTCACGAATGGCTTGAAGCCGGATGTCCTTCTGATTGTTACATAATGGGCACCCCCGATCAGTTGGTTATTTGTAATATTCCTATTGTGGATGCTCGGTTTGACACAGGGGTGTTTCACCGCATCACCCCGTCAAAGCCCAAACAGTGTAAATGGAAAGTACCTAGTTACATGAGACCAAAGAAAGCTCCCAAAGTTAGGGAGGCTCATTATGACTTCATCACGTATTATGACGTGAGTAGACGCAGTGAGAAAACTGTTTTGAGGTACGCATCATGATCCCCATTAACGTCGATATCAATGCACGGTTGAAAGAGTTTGAGGAAAGCAAGGTTTTGTTTGTGACCTCAATCTTTTACACCATTCAAGGTGAAGGTCCCTTTACAGGTTGCCCCTGTATTTTTCTGAGACTCGCAGGGTGCAACTATGGCTCTAAGACCAACGTGTGTATACAATGTGATACGGCTTTTCAATTGAAAAACGCATCACAGTACACGGTTGAAGAACTCCGTAAAGAGATTGAAGCAATTGCAGAACAGCACGATTGCTATAGTCTTGTGGTAACAGGTGGAGAACCCACACTACAGCCACTCCTTAAGGAGTTCCTGTTTGACTGGTTGACTGTGATTTCCATAAAGAGTAGTAGTCTTGAAAGTTTCGTACAGATTGAGACCAACGGTAGTATCCCATCTTTCTATGAGGATGCCTCGTGGACAAAGATCAAAGGTATGGTCTACGTAGTTTGCAGTCCCAAGGTCAACGAGGTTACAAAGAAGTACCTTAAGATCAGTCCTGTTGTAGTGCAAAACGTGCAAGCCTTTAAGTTCTTGGTGAGTGCTGATCCTGACTCTCCATACCATCAGATTCCTACTTTACTTGACTTGATCACTTCATACGGTGCAAGTGACGTTGCAGTGTACAACGATAAGAAGTATTACGTGTCTCCTATTTCCGTATACAAGAAAGCTCCTGACGGTGAAGTGGCTTGCATTTTCGATCAGGAACTCATCGATCAAGAAGCAACACGTAAAAACTATGCGTATGCGGCAAAGATTGTTTTAGGTATGCCTAAGCAGTACCAATTGAGCTTGCAGACGCACTTGTTTACTGCTCTCCCATAAAGGATTGAATATGTATAACGAAAACTCTTACAAGAAGCTGAAGACGGCTTATGGTATGATCCTCGATGTGCTTCGTGAAAATACCAATGATGATGCAGCCCGTGAAAACTTCACGGGGTCTGAAGACCGTTGTGTGCGTGCTCTCATGGAGACGTGCAAGACCGATGACGAGATTACGCAGGAACTCTCTAAGATTATAAATCGCCAGTTTCCAATGGGTTCCAATGCAACCGATCACCAAAATGTGATGTCCCTTAACAAGGCAGGTATTATTTGTCAGGGACCAATTACGGTGAACTCCTCTTGCCCCCATCATTTGTATCCTGTTCGGTATGAAGCCTATGTTGCGTACATCCCGAAGGATGGTAACGTGTTGGGTCTTTCCAAGTTGGCTCGTATTGCTAAGATTTTGGGTAAGCGCCCCGTACTTCAAGAACAGCTTGCTGCTGATATTGCAGACGTACTCTGCGCACCTATGGAAGATACTGGTAACATGGACGGCACTCTCAAGCGTCTTCCTTTCCGTTTTCCAGCACTCGAATCCGATGGCTCTGCCGTTCTCCTAGTCGGTGTACACAACTGTATGTGTCATCGTGGTGTTGAGGAAAATGCTAAGACTATGGTGTGTGAACTCCGTGGTAGCTTTCTTAATGAAGGTATGGAGCAGAAGTTCTATTCCCTCGTTAAGTCTGGTCGTGTAGGTAGCCCGTATTAAGAAAATTTAATGCTTCAGACCTATGTTTCTGAGGTAGATAAATGGCTACACTGAAGTTTAAACAAATTATGCTGCAGGTGCTGAGATATGCACCTACGCAGCTCACCAATGCGGCTTTTGCTCGCATCAAAGAGTTCAAGGGTATTCGCAAGGATCAGGATGGTAGATACTACGCATATGCCATAACCTATTCCACAAAAGTATTTGACAAACGACGTGGTATGTGGGTGTCCAAGAAGATGCCTACTTACTATGACACGTTCATTATGGTTAGACACTATAAACGGAATAAAGGGTATCAGCGTCAGTCTACCATTGTCATGTCTTGCAGTTGTCCTGACTTTAAGTACCGTCATGAAGTTGCTCTGACCCTACATGGTGGTTCTTTCTTTAAGTACTCAAACGCTCGTAGACCAAAGATAACAAACCCGAGACTCCGTCGTACCTGCTGTAAGCATTGCTTGCGGTTTTATCAATTCCTCTCTAAGGAGTATCCCTCTCTGTTTACTCCTAGTGCTGAATTGAAGGCTAGAATCGGTGACGCATAAAGGATTGACATTACATGGCTAGAAGGTATAAACATTCTGAAGTATTTGCCGAAGTTAAGGCTATCGAAGAAGACATAAAAATCAACCTTACTAGTCTTCAGTATCTGCAAATCCTTGACTACTACCTATGGAATAGCTTACGGTTTTTAATCAACATTAGCCCTACCTTTTTCACGTGTTATCTGTCCAAGGTAATTGCCTATCAACAGGTTCACTCAATGTCAAAGTTGAGTTCTGAGTCCCGAGAAACCATCACCAATAACTTCTACAATTATGTGACTACAGGGGATGTAGAATGGGTCAAGAAGCTCTACCTCAATAGGGGTCTTTACTTTGGCATAATTTCCTATTGGTTGTCTCGATCAAACGAGTATTTCCAGCTACGGTCTCCTTTCAATACAGCCGAAGACGCACCCGAGAGGATGCACGCAATAGCAAATGAGTTGTCCATCACAGACGCTCGTCTCTATTATGCAAACTACAAACAGGTTGCATATTGGTTCAACAAGGCTCAGGACTTCAAAAGTAAGATTATGCAAAAGTATGTACGCATGACGATTTTGCAAGCACAGAAAGCCTACGTTGAATATAACCATGAGATCGACTTGGATGACGTTACTCAAATCTATCTTCAGATTATGAGTAAGGCGATTGATCGCTGTGACTCCCGTTTTGGTGTACTCACTACCTTCATTCAATCATGGTTGAAATCCGCAAAAGCGATTGTACAGCGCATGGTTCAAACTAAGCAGCACTCAACCTCCTATGAAGGACTTATTGAAGAGTACGGGGACTCGGCTGATGTTGGTGTTACTCTTTTCGACAATTCGTTTGATGCCTTGCAGGAGCTTTCCTACGTAGCACAAAAAGTAGACACTACTGGGTGTCTACGCATCAAGTACAAAATACCTCAATTCATGTCTGTACAAAATAGAAAACTTCTGGAGGACGCATGGAGTTGACTTTTGATCGCGGGGTGCTTGAGAATATCAACCGAGCTTCCGAAGAGCTTCGTAAGGCTGGGTTAATGGTTCAGGGTCAGTTTTCGGATGAACAAATTGCTCAGTATATGAGGATCATGCGAGACCTTTCCAAGGACTATATGAATATTGTAGGGATCAACGCATTGCACCTACTTGAGACCTCCTCTGCTGTGCTCTCTCGGTTGCAGGGGGCTAATGCAGAAGAACGTGCTCAATTGCAGAGAGTGTGTGCTTCAATAGATCAGTTTGTTGCCCTAGTAAAGCAGAAGCAATCTAGTAAATAACCATTGTAAGGAAAACTTATGAAACCCTTAAGTACTAAAAGGAGTCAATATATGCCACGTGGTACTGATTTGGATGCGGTCACTATTCGTGGGTCGAGTAACAACTTTCGTATGTCTGACGTGGTCAACATGTTAGAATACCCGACTAAGAATGGTAAGGCAGGATGGGTGACAATTCGACTTTTTGGACCTGTGTACTCGGATGCGTTTTTCTGGGCAAAAGCAAAGCAGGGATCAAATAAGTCTTTCCGTGCTCCGTGCCGTTGTTACGATCCCGACACACATCAGTGTGTTCCTGAAAAGTATGATCCTTGGTATGACGAATACCGTAGAGAATGTGACGAGAACATTGATCGCAAGGATCGCCTTCTGCAATATTCCCGTTACTTCTACATGCAGGCAATTGTGAGAAAGTTGCAGGATAACATGCCTGCAAAGAATCGCATTACTGCTCAGGAAAAGAAGACGGGTTTTAAAGACCCTGATTCTGATAGCTACACCCCCGTTGTAGTTGTTCAGCTTACCCCGAAGATTCTTTCTGCAATTCAAGACATGAAAGAAGACAATGTTGTTAAGCTGAAGTCGGGCACTCGCAAGGCTTATAATGTTACGGATGAAAAGTTTGGTCGTGACATTATGATCAAAAAGGACATGAGTCCGGGTGTTGCCCCTGGCGATATTTATCAGGTGAAGCTTGCAGTTGATTCGGGTCGCACCCCTCTCACTGAAGAAGAAAAGGCTTACTTGACTTGGGACATGAATACCATTTATGCTCCCGAGCAGTCTGAAGCAGAAGTGAAACGTGACTTCGAAAGTTGGGCACGTCGCATGGGTCTCACGAAGCGTAAGGTTGAAGAACCTGAAGTGGATGAGGATGACGACGATACGGATGACTTTGAGGAAGAACGTAGCACTCCGAAACTCAAGAAGAAGGTGAGTAAGAAACCTGAAGTTGAGGAAGACGATTTCGAAGAAGACGATTCCGAGGACGATTTTGAGGATGACGAGGAAGACGAAGCTCCCAAAAAGAAGCCTGCAAAGAAGTCTAAGAAAGTAGTTGAAGAGGAAGACGAGGATGACCTCGATGAGGACTCTGAAGACGACTTTGATGATGAAGACGAAGAGGAACCTACTCCTAAGAAAAAGACATCTAAGAAGAAGCCCGTAGAGGACGAAGATGACTTTGAGGATGACGATTCCGATGACGACTTCGACGATGACGAAGACGAGGAACCCACTCCTAAAAAGAAGCCTTCAAAGAAAAAGGTAGTCGAAGAGGAAGACGATGAAGACGACTTCGATGACGAGGATGAAGAGGAAGAACCTAAACCCGTAAAGAAGTCACCCAAGAAGAAGCCCGTCAAAAAGTCTAAGAAAGTTGTCGAAGATGACGATGACGAATTTGAAGACGATGACGAAGACTTTTAACTGACTACTGTAAATAGGGGTTAGGATGTAATATTTCCTAACCCCTTTTCTTTTCACAGTTCACATATATGGCAAAAACTAAAAAACAAACTGCAACTGATGATGCTGTTCAATTCGACTACACGGGCTTTCTTACCGAGACCGTAGACGCAGTTGCTCAGCGTCTCAACTACGATTCTGACCCTATTGAATCAGCCACTCCAATGTCTACGGGTATGCTTACCTTAGACCTACTGTATGGGGGTGGTATTCGTCCTGGCTGGTATACACACTTTGGTAAAGAGCAGTCTTCTAAGACTACTGGTGCTCTTGTAATTGCCGCCAATGCTATTAAGGAAAAGGTTCCTCTTATTACCTTCTTTGACTATGAGGGATCGAGTGCTAATAGTATGCCCTACATCCAGAGCATTCTCAATACTACGGGTATTGACAAAACGATTGCGCAAGTGTTCGGCACAAAGGATCACGATTCTGGCAAGTGGATCACTCCCCCGATCATTCGTTTCCATGTTGAGTCTGTTGCAGAAAAGTTTTTTGACTTTCTCGCAAACGTTCTCCGTGAGCTACCTGACAAGAAAATGATCAACGGTAGGTGGTGGCTCATTTATGAGGACAACAAAAAGAACAAGGCTCGTGTTGGTGAGTTTGCCGATCCCTCAATGAGCAAGCGGTATGGTCCGGGTCTTTGGGTTCCGGCACCTAACGGTGAACTACAGGCTCTATTCATTGTAGATTCCTACCCTGCAATGAACCCTGCTTCAAATGACGAAGAGGAGACGGACAACTCTCTGGCATTGCAAGCCCGCATGTTCTCCAAGCAACTCCCTCGTGTCAAGGGACGTTTAATGCAGAAGATGGTAGCCGTCATCGGTACGAATCAACTGCGTGACGCACCTATGGTTATGTATGGCCCGAAGGAAAACGAGCCAGGGGGTCAGGCTCTCAAGTTCAATGCCGATTGCCGTTGCAAGTTCACACCTCGTTCGTCTGGTCAACCCCTTTGGCCAAAGAACTTTGACAAGGAAACGGGATGGGAAATTGAGCCTTCCGTTGAGTTTGAAAAGGGTCGAGACTCTTACCGTTACATCCACTTGAAGACGATTAAGAACAAACTCTCTGTGCCTAATCGTGTTGGTTGGATTCGTATTTGGGCAAATGATGGTGAGGGCTCCGCACGTGGTTATGACCCTGTGTTTGATACCCTTTACTACCTCTACGTCACTGGGCAATTGGTAGGTCGTGGTCGCAAGTCCATGAAGCTCAAGCTGAACAAAACAGACGTTGAACCCTCTGTCACTTGGATCGACCTCAAACGGTGGATTCTTGGCGATCGAGCTACAAAAGTAGAAATGTGTGAGAAGTTCGGCTACAAGCAAAAGTTCTGCCTTCGTAAGTTTTGCTTTAATCAACTAAAGAAGGGTATCGGTGAAAAGCTCTACATTGAACATGCTCAAAGCTCGTCAGCGGAAGACGATTCTGAAGAGTAGTAAGCAAGGTGTAGTTGTTTCGCCTGTGGGTTCTCCTATTGTTCCAAAAGAAAAAGAAGAGAACCCACTTATAGGTGCAACAACGCAACAGCAGGATGCAAGAAATGCCATACTCAACCGTATAGGACAACTTGCGTATGCTGTTCCTACACCTCAAAAAGAACCTGAAGTACAAAAAGAGGATGACCTTTTTTCGGCTCCTCCCTTCTTTGTACTTCCGGACGATTTTGCAGAGGCTAATAAGAATAGTACGGGTATACAGTCACTCCCCGAGGAACCTTTTAATGTTGAGATTGTAGCGAAAACAGAGACCTACAAAGATCAGGTAGGTGACCCTGTTAAAGCCAACATTGACATTGTTTCTGATTTCATTCTCAATGAAATCACCCCTTTGCTATTAGGGTTGGACGGTGGGGTGACGCAAGCTAGGTCGGTTATTCAAAACACTATTTCAGACGTGGATCAATACCCGTTTACCGCTCTCGAACTTTTAACGAGAGAGGCAGTAAAGCTCAAACTAGGTGCTTTCATCAAAGGGTACTTTGATCTTTCTGACACTGCCGTGGAAGACCTAGTTGCGAAAATTCTACCTCCGAAGCAACGAGAGGTAGTTGTGCCTGTTCCTATGGAAGGAAGTAAGTATGAAGCTAGACCAAGAGAAACTAGACATACTACAGAAAATAAAGGCGGATAAACTCTTTCCGTCTCTATTGACTTCTGACGAAAAGAAAAAGATCAAGACTAAACGCAAGGTCAAAAAGGTCGCTACTACTAAAAAGGTAGCTGACGACACTCATTCGGCTGATGTTCCTAGTACAAAGGAAATTCTGTCTACGGGTGTTGACTTTGACCTTAAGAACCTAGTCAAGTCTTCCATTGATTCCAAAACGGGAAAGATGCGAGAGTTGGTTGATACTCGCTCCCTCCCCGAGGCTAAAAACTTCTACGATTACTGTTATAGAATTCTAGGGTCAGACATCCATCCGCCTTGGGCTGTACAGATGTGGTTGGCATCTATGGCACTCGGTGAAGTGTGCCCTCGGTGTACTAACCCTAAGTATATGGACGTTTTTCAAATTGACAAGAAAATGTCCTCCAAGGACTTAAACTCCAAAAAGAGAATGACCTTTTTGGAGCACGGTGTATGTCCCCGTTGTGGTGCTACTCGTAAGGAAATCTTAGAGAACAATGAACTGCCCAATTATGACCAAGCTGTTTTCATTCTCGGTCAGCGTTCTGGCAAGTCAACCACTGCGGCAATTATGGCGTCCTACGTGTTACATAGGTACTTGATGTACCCTATTCTGTCCTCTATGACAGACTCTATGCAGGCGTCAACTGAACTGGTTTTCATTTTCTGCTCTCTTACGTACCAAAAGGCGTATGACGTTCTTTGGACACCTTTTAAAAACATTGTCAATACTGCGCAGTGGTTCAAAGCATACTTCCAACTATTGGATCAGTATAAGGATCAGTACGGTAAAGAGTTGTACACAAAGGGTGAGTCGGTAATCTCGTTTGCAAACAAAAATATTAAGTGCTATCCTGTTGGACCTACTGCTTCGAGACTTCGTGGTAACACTGCAATCATGACCATTCTGGACGAATTGGGTCTATTCCCGTTGCCCAAAGCAGACGAAGTGGTTGATGAAAACGATACCAACAGGCGAGCATCTGCGGACGAAGCATATACCTCCCTTACTAACTCGTTGACAACCGTGGAAGCAGCACGCAATGAACTTATTCACCGAGGGTTCAACGATGCTCCCCCTTGCCTTATGCTTTCCGTTTCATCTCCCGTTTCAAGACGGGACAAGGTGATGCGACTGTATGCAGAGAGTAAAACGAATCCCTACATTTTTGCTGCACGTATGGCAACGTGGCAGGTTAACCCACACTTAGAGATTACGTCTGGACCTATTGCCTCGGCTTTCAAAACCTCCGAAAGAAAGGCATTGCGTGACTTCGGTGCCCAACCTGCTGAAGGTGCTGCACCCTATTTCCCTGAAGACGTGGTAGTGAGCTGCTTTACGGGTAGACCCAATTCACACACTCTGCAATATCAATATGATGACCGCAACCATTTTGTATGGGGCACTGTCCGTAGAGTAAATCAATACAATGGACCTACTGTGATGGCATTGGACGCAGGTCTTGTCAATAACTCCTTTGCTATTGCCGTTGTAGGGTACAATGAGCAAACGCATCAAACGGAGACTGTTTGTGTATTGGAGGTCATCGCTAACGATAACAACATGGTCAACTTTGAAAACCTTTACCGTGCTGTAATCCTTCCCTTGTGTGAACAGCTCAATACATGTCTAGTGGTTGCAGACCGTTGGAACTCCGTTGATCACCTTCATCGTATTCGTAATGACCGTGGACTGCGTCAAGGTAAACCGATCACGCACGTGAAGCAGTATTCACTCAAGGTAAAAGACTTTGAGGCTGTGCGTGCTCTTATGAGCAATCATAGTGTCTTGTGTCCAGTCATTTCAAAAGAGTGGCAAAAGAAAATTCTTGATGGACAAATTGGTGACTACAAACGAGACCTTTTTGGTAGGCCAGTCGAACATTTTTTCATGCAACTCATCACAGTAAATGACCTTGGTCCTGGACTGTGTCCTGGCAAGGCGGAGGGACTCACTGACGATATTGCACGTGCATGGGTTTTGGCTGTAGCAACCATTAACAAGGAAAAGGTGATGGAACTGGTAGACGCTAACCGCAAGTTTGTGAAGTCGTCCCGATCCACCTATGGTCGAGGTGTTGTGGTCATGGGTCGCAGCTTCTAACCTAGTAAATACATGGTATAATATTACCCCCTATTAACCTTACGTTAAAACAGGAATAGACGTATGATTAAGACACTAGGTAAGAAAGCCCTTTTCAAGGGTATGTCCGCAAGGATTGAAAATGAGGAAAAGTTTGAACCTCAAGTTGCAAAACGCAGGTATCACAACAGGAGCAGAAAACCCCTCTCGATTGACTACTCTGTGACGAATAGTTCAAGGGATATTCCTAGTTTGAGTTGTTTCACTACCTGTGCCAAGGCTATTGAAGACGAGACTCTGCGAGAAGCAAAAGCGAGAAGCAGGGAACGTTCGGTACAGCTTTACAACAAAGGTCCGTATGGGATTCTCACTCCATTGCTTGCATCTGAAATGGCAGCTGGAGAAAACCGTCGTCGTTCATAAAGGAGTTCATAAAATGGTGGATAATGTTAACCATCCTGCACATTATACGCAGTTTGAGCACGAGGTGATTGAACTTACTCGTCACCTCCCCTTCGATGCAGGTAACTTCATTAAGTACGTCTTACGTTCTCCCTTTAAGGGAAACAAGATTGAAGACCTGCAAAAGGCTTTGTGGTATGCAGAAGACTTTGCTGAGCACCTCAAGCTCAAGGAAGTTCGTACTGTTTCTAAAAAGAAGTATGCTAAGATCTTTAGTAAGTGGAAGTATTTTGAAGGTGTTATTCAGGGTCTTGATATTCCTTGTGCGAAAGAGTTTGCAGAGCTTGCTGCATCTATTGTGCAGAGTTCTGTGCGCCGTCGTGGTGAAGATTATCAGTATAACCTCGGCAAGAAAAATGAACCCAAGCGAATGCAGACGTTTTTGAAAAACACCATGTATGATAATATCGAATACATTGAAGATACACTGAACAAGGCTTGATATGAAGGTAAAGGCGCTGTGTGTTAAGAACTACGGCCCCTTTATAACGAAGCAAGCTTTCAAATTTAGGCCGGGGATCTCTGTGATCTACGGCCTAAATCAAACAAGTGGTCGTTATAGCAAGAACTCCAATTGGGTCGGTAAGTCACTTTTCTTTAACTCTCTTTCTGAGCTTCTCTATGATGAACCTATTGTAGGGTTGAAGCAAGACAAGATGAAAAGTGGTTCTCGTGCTCTCATTCTTGAAAAAGAGGACGGCACCACAATTCAAGTTGTTAAGACCTCTGGCAAGAGAGAGTCTGTCAAAATTTTGGAGAATGGAACTCCCCTTGAGCACCTCACTAAGACTAAAGCTAACGAATATATAGCAAGTCAGTGGGGTGTTTCTCGTTCAGAGTTTGAAACGTTCATACACCTCGATTCCCGAGTGCCTCACCCACTTGTCATGGGTAGTTCCACGGATCGTAAGCACTTCTTTGATGACTTTTTCAAACTGGATCGCATTGATGCTGAACGCAAGTTGTATTTGCGAGAGTTGCGAAAGCTGTCTGAAACGAAGGCTGCATTCAACGAGCTCAAGCAGTCCTACAAGTTGCAAAGTAAACAGGTGTTGGAAGACTCTGATTATGAAGAGCTTTCTCAACAGTTAGAGTCCTTGCGCAGTGAACGTGCTAGGTTAGATACTTTGGTAGACGAGTACCAACAGTATCAGAAGCTGAAGGTTACCTATGACTCCTTTTCTTCTCGGTTGAAGGAGCTGCCGTGTAAACTTTCGGAGGTCTCTATTCATATCGAAGTTCTCTCCGAGAGAAAGGGAAAAATCGAGAGGGCTAAGAAACAAGCTCTGAGATATTCCTTATACCTTCAGCAGAAGCAGGAGTATGAAGACCTAGTAAGTGAGCTTTCTTCATTGGCAAAAAAGTGCAGTCGAGAGAAGCTTCACAAGGGTGCTATTTTCTATGAAAGGGCTAAAGCCAAGTACGTCACTGTATCCTCTCAACTGAACCACTTGGAGGAACCTGACGAGGTAGAAAAGTGTGACCCCATCGAGGGTTCCCTTGAAGACCTATTGGGCAAGCGTGCATCACTCAAGCATCAGATTGAACATGCGGAAAAGTTCAAGTCTGGGGTTTGTCCCACCTGCGGTCAACCCGTTGATACTGTAAATGTGAAGACCCTTAAAAAGGAACTTACTCAAGTTACAGAGACCATAGCCCAGTTGAAAGCATATGACGCCTATTGTACGTACAAAGAACAACACGAACAATATGTAGGTAAGAAAAATGAGCTTGAGTCTCAGTTGCAGGAAGTAACACAAAAGGTAGAAAAGTTCAAGCCCTATTATGAAGCATACCATGAGGTTGCAAACTTACCGCAGGAACCTGAACCTGTCAAAGAACCTAAGTACACGACCGAAGAGTTGGATAGAAAACTACAGGTTGTGTCTAAGCAATTGACTACTCTTTCTGCGGTTGAACCCTACGTGAGTGACTTGCAAAAGTACCTCAGTTGGTCTGGTGTAAAGGAGTTTGACTACACTACCTACAATCAAGTAGGTGAGAACATTGCTCGCATTGAGGCTAAGCTAACTGTAAATGCAGAGGCACGCAAAGCACTTTCTACCATGACAGATCGCTTGCGTGAGCTCAATTCACAGTTGAAAGAGGAACCATACGTAAAGGCATTGGTTGAGATTTTCTCAGACAAGACCATGAAAAAGACTATGGTGACTCAGATTTCAGCTACTTTGTGTTCCCTGTTAAACAAGTATGCCAAGGTAGTGTTCGACCAAGATTACAAGTTTAATTTATTGTGGGACACGCAGCTGCAATTGTTGTGTACCCGTAAGGTAGGCTCTCAAGAATTGACGTCCGACGTGCGGAAATTGAGTGGTGCAGAATCCAAGTTGTTTACTCTCATCTTGATTCTTTCCTTGCTCTCGTTTGTACCTCCGAAGCGTCGTCCGTCAATTATGATTCTCGATGAACCTACCGCTAACTTTAGTGCCGAAACTACTCAAGCTTTCATGCGTCTACTTGATGTTTTGAAGACGGTGATCCCATCCATTGTGATTATTACTCCTAGGGATGACGTCTACCCTGACTCAAGACCATACACGGTAGTTCGTACAAAGAAGGGATCAATCATTGTTGAGGGGTTGCCAAATGACGTACTTGCATCTGGACATTAACGTATTTGCTTTCCTTTTGTTACAGCAGATCTACACAGCAGAGACGTATGAACAAATCAACCGTCTGTTTGACGTGTACTCTTACTTGATTCTCCCTCCTGACTGGGATGGGATCATTGCGGATGCTCTCTGGCAACAACGCATAGAGATCAATCAGGTGTGGTACGTACAGCGATTACGCGAGGCGGGTTTATGATTTTTGGCTCTTACTTATATGACCTAACAAGTGTGTCAAGAGGGTTGTCAGAACTTGGTTACACGCATACTCTCATTGGCAAGGAGTTGTCGCAGACGAAGGGTATTCAAAGTATTCATACCTCACAATATCCGATCTACGTAGTTGATGGTCTTGCACGTGCTACTCATCTTGCCACTGGACAACCGTGTGTAATCATTGTATGTGATGCAAAGTCGGCACTACTTACGTCAAATGTTGACCATGAACTCCTTTTTCCACACTATACGAAGAGCAAGTTCTTAGGTGCTCTCAAGAAGGCTGTACGTGTTTGTGCTCCTCAAACACTTACCATAAAAGAACCTACTTTGCAAGAGGTCATTGATAAGGTCACAACGAAGTCAATTTTGACAGACGTACAGACCCTTGTCAATAAGGTTAACCCGTATGACTTGCGTAAGAAAGTACATAAGTACATCATTTCCTATTTGTATGGGGAAATGCCTTACACAAAGATTATGAAGTTTTTCAATACGGCAACCAAACTGGAATCCTTGAAAAAGATTGTAGCCTCTTCTGAGGCAAAGAACATGCGTAATGCTGTGCTTGAGTATACGAAAACAAAGGATGAAGAGACGGTGAGCAAACAGTTTGGGGTTCACACTTTTGAGATCCTTTATATATACAATTCCTATGACAGGTTGAAGGACGAAAAATGATTGTACGAGACACCAATATACAGCAACCGATTCTACAAAACCTGATTCCCGTGTTGACAGAAGATGGTGTTCTGCACGGACTCATTCAGACAGGGGTAAACGAGTGGCAAGGTACATCAGCCACTCTCGAATTTCCTACACGGAAAATTAGTTTAGTGGCAAAGGAGTTCACTGGGGAAAACGTCACACGACGGCTTATGTGTGCCGTGTTTCCTGTGACTCTCACGAAAGGACGCGAGCCTTGGAATGCGATACCTAACTTTCTTTCAGCAGAAAAGATGGGTTACTTTTCCGTGTGGGCAATTCCTGTAATGAATCCCGGATACAATCGCGTCACTATTGGTGAGCTCAAACTGTTTACCTCAAACAAGCTTGATCCTACCTCTAAGGACGAGAACAAACCTGTTAGCTCTACCATACAGACGCAGAAAGACACCATAGTGGTCAAGGCAAACATTGGTGTCTCGGTGTACAAGTTCAACAAGCGGTTCTCTTTTGTTGAGTTCAATTGGGTTGACCTCTTCCGTAGAAAGTTGGAAACTGTAGGTATTACGGAGCAATGTTTCATCTCTGTCCAAACCGTGCAGTCTCCTACCGTGTTTAAGACCCTATGCTACAATTCAACCACTAGTTCTGCCGTACCGTACATCTTACAAATTATGCGAGTGAGCCGCGAACTCCCTGACGTAGGCACGTATGAATTTGTGCTGGAAGTGATGGGTAAAAATCGGTATTTGTTTCAGATCACCCTTAGCATAAGATCGTAAATATACTAGTATAACCCCTAAGTTTACATTTTGTCAAAGGAGTTAGGTAAATTATGAAGGTTAAGACAAGTGCAACGATTATTCTCAATCAGTTGCGAGTGCTTACAAAATTGGTTCCTCCGTCGACGGGGAATGTCACTATTCAAGTCAAGAAAAATAACCTGTATCTGTACTCAATGAATGACCTTGCCACGTATGAGTCCATTGTCCCATGTGATTCCGTGGAAGGTGAGTGTATGTTTGGTGTCTCGGTCGAGGCTTTCCGTACCGTGTTGTCAAAGCGTAAGGAAGTGGAACTTGCGTATGTCAACACCATGCTTACGGTCACAGAGGGAGCTTACCATGCCGAACTCGCAACGGCAGACGCAGTTGAAAACACTGCTTTGTTGAATCAGGGTGACGAGCAACCCAAGACTTGGAAACTTACCGCAGAGCAGGGTAAATGGATCAAGTCCGCAGTAAACGAAGTCAACCTGAAAGTGGTCGAAGCTCTCCTTCCCTTTATGCCACTCACCATTAAGGTCACGGACAAGGGTGCTTTCGTAGTTTGTTACGACAGTAGTCACATGTCATTTATTCGTTCAAATGACATTACGGGTGATCTATATGTGACCATGCCGTGTGAACTACTTGCCAACGTGTTTGATGCCTTCTCTGGGAATGCTTTCCGGATGGAAGTTACGGAGTCAACTCTAGTTGTCAAGTCGAAGCTACTTAAGGTATCATTGTCTCTGCCACTTTCAGATGCCTACTTGGATGTTTCGGAGTTGCTCTCGGTTGCGGGGTCTTCTGTTAAGGAAAAGGGACACCTGCTCAAGATGAATCGTACCGAGTTACTTGACTTTATGGATTCCTGTAAGGCTGTGGCAACGAAAGAACGCTCAGAGCTATCCGCAAAGGCGAAGGGTAAGAAACTGTTGCTTCAGGTGAAGACTGTAACTGGTAACGTGAAGCAAATGGTTCCTCTTACGGAATCAGTTGCAGAGACGGAATTTAGGATCGACTTTACCTACCTTGAAGAAGCAGTGCGAAAGAGTTCCACGGAAGAACTCACGTTGAAGGTTATTGGTGATTCTTCTTTGTTGGTAGGTACAGATCATGGTTCGACCGTTATTTCACTCAATGAGTGAGAAGTTGACCTGTGATTATGACAAAGGTATTTTCTACCCTTTTCGTACTGGATGGCTACTCCCTATTCGTAAGTTGAAGGAAGGTGAGGTAGTCTCTCTAGGTCAACAATTTTTGAACTCGTTTTTGTGCGGTCGTTTTGTAAGTGTAGAAGGTGAGAAAGAACCCTGTGGTTATTACTTCACTTCACAGTTCAAGGTGACAACTACAGGGACTTTTCTATTGGGGTATTCACCTGCCAAGTCAGGAGCTGCACGGCATTCTAGTAAAGTGTTTGCAGACGATAACTTGGTTATAGTTGAATACCCTAATTGCGGTACACTGGCAATCAACCCACAAACAAACGAGAGTATCACATACATACTAGAGGGTCAGTAAAGCACTATGATTTCCCCTATTATTAAGACCATTAGGAAAGACCCTCAATACAAAAAGTTCAAGGCTATTTGGGTACGCATTCAAAAGGACTTGGATATTGACGTTGCAGTTGAAGAGTGTAAGATCCTTCACAATGCACGCCTTTCTACGAAGATCAAGGATAACAAAGGTCAGTTTAGTCCGCAGCAACTTTTTGATGCCAACGCGATTGACCTTTCTACTCGGTCTCGTATGTCCTTTATTGCAGCCAACCTCCAATTGCGTCTTTCCAAATTGGAGTCAGCTTTGGACGCCATACAGAACTACATACTTAACACGTACAGCAAGGATATTGGAGTGAGGACAATTGACGGGCAAAAGAAGTTTGTACGTCGGGTTCTTAAACAGTACATCGAGCTGTATGACCAAGGGAAAGCCGCACTTGAGTTCATTCAAGTACTTATTAAGGACATAGATCAAACAGGATTTGCCATGCGCAACATGGTAGACTGTGTGAAACTGCTTTCCGAAACGAAGGGTAAAGTGATATGATTTTATTGCAGAGTTACTCACCTATTAAGGATATCATGGTTGACATTTCCGTACCACTCATCTACGCAGTGAAGGATAAGTCGACCAATGTAATCACTCTAGGTAGGTTCACGGAAGAGGACGTTACAGAGGAGTTCTTTTCACACTTTTTGAAGATGTTGGAGAAGAGCACTTGTGACATTTCAAAGTATCTTTTTCTCATTCACAAGCACAGTGAGCAGTTTAAGGATTGCACCTGTAATGCCACGTTTGAGATCGTGAACAAGAACTTTGAAACACGTAAAATGCGTTTAGTGGGTAGTGAGAATATTGCTCGGTATTTGCGTACCCATGATGTTGATTCTAATTTTCATGTGACGGTAGCAAAATGAAAGTATGGGCTAGAGAGCGTTACTTTATACGCATCAAGGATATTTCAAAGAAAGCCATAGACGCTATTCAAAGCAAGTACACTTTCCACTTTTTCGAAGAACGTGCTTGCAATCAATGTGAATGGGTAGGTCTGCGTCGACAGCAAGGTTTGCTTGGTGAGTGTGAAGCCTGTGCTGCGTATAGAGGTTCAGCTCTGCTAGCTACCAAGGTCAAGGTTGGTGAGAACCAATATTTGGCAACTCCTTTGGGTGACTTCGAGGGTCTTTGTAAGATTCTTAAGAAGTATACCGCAGAGGATATTCGAAAAGTTGAAAAGCACCCTGTCATCAAAATCAAACCTATCAAGTTTACGGGTGAGGCAAGAGGGTATCAAGAGGAGGCAGTACAAGCCTGTATCAAGGGTGAAAAGGGTGTCCTGTATGCCCCTCCGAGATCTGGTAAAACAATCATGCTTTCCAAAATGATCTGTGACCTCTCGGTGAAGTCTCTCATTATTGCGTCACAACGAGACTGGCTTATGGGGTTCTACGAAACCTTTGTAGGCTCTGACACGCAAAAGGCACTCACCGATATTGACAAGTCGCGGATTGGGTTTTGCAAGAAACTTACCGACTTTGACAAGTATGACATTTGCCTTGCAACCGTGCAAACGTTTCACTCCGAGTCGGGTCAGGTACTTTTGAAAAAGCTCCGTGACAAGTTTACCTTGGTCGGTATTGACGAGGTGCATACTTCTTCTGCCAACCGTTACATACAGGAAATTTCACGTTTTAACTGCAAGTATAAGATTGGGCTAACAGGTACACCTGACCGCAAGGATGGTAAGTACGTATTGACGGAAGCAGTGGTTGGACCCATTTTGTATGAGGCAAAGGTTGAGCGACTTCGTCCCACTATTCGGTGTGTGAGAACTCATTTTAGTGATGGCTCCAAGTCGAGTGTGTGGGCATACATTGTTCGCAAAGTGGAAAGCAACCAAGCTCGTATGGACTTGATTGCAGAGTGGGCATTGAAGGACATGGCCGCAGGGCACATGATCATTATTCCCTTCACACAAGTCAAGCCCATTCTCAAGTGCATTGAAACTATCAATCGGAAAGCAGGTAAGACAGTTGCTTACCCTTTCTACGGCGCTTTGAAAAAGGAAGTACGAGACGATACCATTCAAAAGGCACGAGAGTACAAAATTAAGATCATTGTAGGGAACATGCGTTTGCTCGGCACGGGGATCAACATTCCGAGGTGTAGCTGTATTTATAACTCAACTTTGAGCAGCAACATTCCTCAAAGTCAACAGCGCTTTTCTCGTATCCTTACTCCGTGTGAAGGAAAACCCGCTCCAATGATTCGACTTTTCCTTGATGACATTCAGGTAGCAAGATCGTGTCTCAACAATGAGTATTGGAACTCGATCAAAAAGTTTGATCCGATCATTGATGACAAGACCGAAGCGATTCTTACGGGTTACCTCAAGGAACGTGATCGCTACAATATGTGGAATCGAGGTGGATTTTGATAGAGTCTTGTGTTATAATAACGGTGAGAAAACTTCAACAAGGAGATAGCAATGAAGGTTCGTACTCGCAAGGCTCGCATCAATTTTACTCTCGCACGAGAACTCTGGCTTACACCTCATCTTAAAAGAGTAGCTGACGCAATCGTGCGCGAATCGGATGAGAACATTAAGAACGGTAAGTATAAGGTTGTCACTCTCGAAGAGTTGAAGTCCGATACGGAAAAACTGTTTAAGGAACTTTTCAAATGAGGAAAGTACAAAAGGAATACGGGTTTGACAACGCCTTCAAAAAACACCTAAAAGGAAAGAACAAAAAGGAAGCTAGGGTGATAGTAACAGACTATCAAATCCTAGTTTCCTTATTGTGTGATGATAACCAAAGCATACCTAGTAGGTACAAGGTGCATAAGTTGCCAAACAAGGGTGGACTTTTCGAAGCACATTTAGGGGGTCGTGGCAGTGACTCCCTTTTCCTTTTTCGTAAAGGTATAGAAGGTGGTGAACCTATTCTATACCTTGTCCGCATCTGTACTCACTATGAGCTTGACCTAGTTAGGGCTATGGCTGAGGATGAAGATGCGGTTATTACAGCAGCCTATTGTGCTGAACTTTTGGACTAACTATGTTAATCAAAGTAAAGAGCACTCGGGAACTCCGTCGGTACGTTCCTGGCTACGTGTTTCAGCAGGCTCCTTTCAAGTTCCTCCCCCTAGGATTTTCCATTTTGACCAAGGGTGAAACTCAGGAACTTATGTACCCGAGAAGTGTTCAGGAGGCCGGCTTTAACAAATTTTGTGAGCAACCATTTGGAGGGCAGAACTACATAATTACAGGTTATCTTGACGACTCGAAGGCTCTTTACTTAGCTGCGTACCTTTTACAAAGGCATCTTGAAAAGGGTGGTCGAAACCCATTGTGGGTTCAGCTCAATTCGTCTTTCAAAGAGCAGGTACAAGAGATCACAAAACCTTCTCTCTTAGTCATTTCCAATCTCACTACCGAGTCTTCTCCTATCCGTTTTGAAAAGTGTAGGGACTTGACTTTGAAGTATTGGGACATACCTAAGATCATTGTGGGTTGTGGACTTGACCCTGTGCGTTTTGGTGGGATGCGTCTTCATATACCTGTAAATAAAATGGTATACTTTAAGTCTGGTCTTGATGTTGAAACAGCGACAATAGAATAATATGAAGAAGGTAAAAATCGTCTCACCGAGAGCAGAAATTGCTGTAATCAAAGCATTATGTAACAAGAATCTGAAGGTAGCTGGTACAACACTTTCCCTCATTGATGAGTCATATTTTTATGAGCCTTTGAGCAAGGAATTGTATAACGTCATCAAGGAGAAGTTTGCAGAGAATGCAGAACCTCCCTCAATTCGTCTTCTCATGGAAGACCCTGAAGTTTCTGATGACGCTAAACAATACCTTAAGGACGGAGCTTCGGTAGTTGTTGACACTCCCGAAGAGGCATCCAAAGCGGTTCAACTACTCAATAAGTTTCGTAGAACGAGAATCCTTTATGAGATTGCCAAACATATTGGAACCTCGTTTGAAGAACCGAAACTCAACATTGACAACCTAGTGAATGATGTTGTCACACAGATCAATATTGCGCAAGCAACTAAATCCAACAAGGACTGCTTCGTGCATTTTGGTAAGAATGACAACGCGAAAGAACTTCTCAATGACATTATTTATGGAGAGGATACCGATGACATCATCCCTACTGGTTTTCAGGTGTATGATGAACTAAGTGGTGGATTCGACCGCGGCTCCTTCGTAGCATTGGGTGCAACCTCGGGCGGTGGTAAGTCCACACTGGCAACCCAGCTTTGCGTGAACATGGCAAAGATGGGGTATAAGGTTGTGCTTGTTCCCCTTGAAATGTCTAAGAAGGAGATGGGTAATAGGCTGCTTGCGAACATTGGCAACATGGAGCTTTCCAAAATTCGTAGGCATAAGCTAGATGAACGAGAAAAGGATTTGCTCACCAAGAGGCATAGACGTTGGCGCAAGGCTGTATACACCAATGGAGGTCGTTTCACGATTTTTCGTCCCGAGGAAGACCTTGACATTGACGAGGTGTATGCAGCAGTTTCAGCACTCAAGTGTGACGTGTGCATTATCGACTACATCTCTTTGTTGAAAGGTATTGATGACGAAAACCAATGGTTGCGTCTCGGTAGCATTGCACGTCGTGCTAAGGTCAATGCGGAAATCACAAACCGTGTTAACATTCTTCTCTGTCAGGTAAACGAGGACGGTAAGATTCGTTATGCAGGGGCAATCAAAGAGCATGCAACCTCTGCATGGATTTGGACTCCTTCAGACGAAGACAAGGAAAGTGGCATCGTTCGAATTGAGCAGATTAAGTCCCGTAACTCGCAGCCTTTTCCGTTTAGCCTTAAGTTTAATTGGAACAGAATGCAGGTTGAATCAATTGACAATTCTGTTGAGGCTGGTGATCCTGCACCTGTTGACAACAAAGAACATCAAGTTAATTTAGCTGCGGATATTTAACTATGTATTTAACTATTAAAGACATTGCACGTATCTTTAGAGATACGGAACCTTTCTTTGATATTCACTTAGGTGATGAATTTTCGAAGCTTCGTGATGACTTAGTAGATGGTAAGTTTCAAGAAGTTTTCAAAGGGAAAAAGAAGGTAAGTAAAAACCTTGTTGAAGGTATTCCCGAACTCGAAGTTGAATTTTATCCTGTTGGTAAGGATCATTTAGTGTTCAAGTTCTGCTGTGTTTTCATGGCACGTAAGTCCCGTACTTGGGCACAAATGGATCGTGAAGGGTATATGGAAAGTTTGGATACGGATGAAATGAATCTCCGTATTCCTGTAGAAAAGTTTATGGATTCGGTCAATGACCTTTCTTACGAATATGTTGAAGGTGCTGAAGTTAAGCTCAATCGAGTAGATACGAGCAGTCGCGTTGACTACTATAGATCCAACGAATACGAAGCTCCTGACGGTATCCGCATTGATATGGAAGTGACGATTAGCTATGTTTAAGCTATGTTTTTGTCGCTAAGTACAATCGAAGATAGCTATGAAAAACAAGCTCTTTGTAGTGGACGGGAATTGGTACTTACACCGAGCCTACTATACCATTAACCCAAAGTACCGAGAAGTGAAAGATGCGCTTGTGTACTCTTTCCTTTCCATGATCTGCAAAGACGCTGGCAAAACAGGTTGCAACCATCTACTAGTAGCCTTTGATGGTCCTGAAGTTTTCCGCTACAAACTGTATCCTCAGTATAAGGCAAACCGTTCGGAAGCCAAGGAAGGTGCTGGTATTCGTGAAGGGTTTAAGGACGTATACGAATACCTTCCCTACGTCCTTCAAACTCTTTCCGATCTTGGTATCACGTGGGTGCAACCTCGTAAGTTTGAAGCTGATGATGTACTTGCCTCTGCCGCTTCTTTCTACAAAGAGTTTGATCACGTTTATTGCGGAACCAAGGACAAGGATGCTTACCAATATCTCAATGAGAGTGTCTCTCTGTATGATTCCTCTTTCAAAGTGAAGGGAGAACCAAAACCGAGAGAAGTTACCTTTGAGGATGTACCTAAGTTGAAAGGTGTACTTGCTTCACAGATGGCTGCATACCAATGTCTAGTCGGGGACGCAATCGACAACATCCCTCAAGTGTTGCATCCTTCCCGTGCAAAGAAACTTCTAAAAACCTACCCCACAATCAAGTCCGCATTGAAGTCAAAAGAGTACCGAGAAGAACTCCTACCGCATCTCGAAAAGCTCAAGCTCAATGCGAAGCTTGTTTCTCTTAGAAAAGACGTAGAACTACCTGAGCTTCCCACACTCAAAGTTAGACGAAAGGACATAGACGATGATCTCAGAAAGTTTCTTCCAAAAAGTTATTTCCTACTTCTCGATCAGTCATGTCCGAGAACGAAAGGACTTTTTGCTCGATAGTGAGCTTTCTTACCTTTTCCTTATCAAAGGCTGTGTGACCTCTTTACAGGAAGTAGAAGACTTACTCAAGCAAGGTAAGAGTGAGGAAGCTAAACTCAAAGGTCCAGTCTCCCTTTTGTACACTTTGTGGTACGTGACTCAGGTTGTTGAACGTATGGAGGAAGATCGCCTTAAGGATCTTGGAACTCCTGATGCGGACAACAAAGGTACACGTCTTTTCAATCTAGCCCACACCTACGGTACTTCCTGTGAACGTTTCGGAGTGAGAGGGGACACCCTGTTGCATAACTTTTGTGTGTATTCACTACAAGTGACGAATGAACTCATTTCTGAAGTACGCAAACAAAGATATTCATTTTTCTAGGAACCTCTAATTTTATACTATTAGATATGGAGGGTGCTATATATGATTGACGCTACACAAGTCAATCCGTTCGTATATAGCACTGACACCTATGTCTTCGTAATTATTTTAGCAAGCATTGCTGGGTTTGTTCGTTTCTTAAATGTCAGTGTAAAGACAGGTGAGATGAAGTTTCTTGCTTTGTTAAGAGACTTGTTCACGGGTATACTGTCTGGTTTGATGGCGTTTTGGATTTGCGAATACTTTAATCTCATTGGCCCATTATCCAACGTTGCTGTAGTAATTGCTGGAGTGATGGGTGTTCGTGCTATAGATGAGATTAAAGACATTATTTTCAACATTCTAAATGCTTACACAGCCTCTAAAAAATGAACAAATTCTCTACTTACTATTACAGGGTGCGAGACATTACGAAAATAACATACAGTATGTTGTCTGTGTGTTTCGTAGTTGGTCTTCTTTTCTTAACAGTCTACTGGTTACTTAGTTCTGATTACTATTACCAAATTCGACCCTTCCGGGACAAGGAAGTTGTAATGACGAAGGACGGTGCTGTATTTGACACTTCGCTTCTCATTGTGGGATCGGGGCGGATGCAGTATAACCAATTCATTGCTGATGAACTTGGGAAGGTTGTGTACAGATATGATCCGTATATGATTGAAGCAAGCATGATGACTAAAGTAACGCAGACCATCAACTATGTGCCTCCGCTTCCGAAAGGTAAGTATCATATTCATGCAAAGTTATACTATCAGATCAATCCCCTGAAGAGTTCAGAATTGGATATTGATTTGGGTGGTTTTGAGGTTAAGTAAGCTTGTGCCAGTTTATGCGGCCATGCTCGTGACGACTAGAGACATCCACGGAACTTCAACCCTTACAGTGTCTAGAGATTGACTCCTTGCTCTAGACGCTGTGGTTGTGGGGTTAGTCGTGAGAAGGGTTGGAAGTTTGCGCAGTGATGTTGATGTTGGTGGAATCTACGAAGGCGGTGTTAAGTATATTCCATAGAGCATGGCCGCATAGTGAAAAAGAAAGGGACTCTAGATTTGGTTCTAGAGTCCCTTTTGCTTTATACCTCTGGTACTACAATATTAAAATTATAGTATGTTCTAAGGTACGCATTTTTGGCTGGGTCATCTATAGTATATCTATCAGATCTTGATCCTATACTCTCTTGTAATAGGTTGTCCGTTTCAATAGTAAGTCCAATAGCTGGAGAACTAGGGTGTATAGCATCTATATGAGAGACGTCCTTAATCGAAAATTCCTTAGTAGTACCTTGTGGAAAATCACTATACTCTGTTCCGTCTAAAAAGTAAACATGAATTGCTATGTCAGAGGGTACGGCCTCCATCACAATTGTCAATATAGTAGAATCACTCCCCCCCCCGATGCTACTAAAAGTTTATCATTGATCATAACGTAAATACCTTATAACAAAATGTTGTTGGAGAAACCTTCAATGAATACAGTACAGTTCAAGGCTGCATTTCAGAGGATGTGGGAAGAGGCACAGCAAGAAGTGCTTTTTCAGTCAGTGGACATTTCACGTCTTCTTGAGGTACACCCTTCTCAGATTCCGATTTGCCCTACGTCTTTTATCCTCAACTTTGTACCGAGTATAAAACTTGAGAGGTCACGAAAAATGATCTCTGACGCAATCCTCAATACAGGTACAACAATTCATAGAGTAGTACAGGACTACCTTTCAAAGTCACCAAACGCTTTCGGTAACTTTGTGTGTCACGAGTGTGGGGAAATCTTTCAGCTCACTACGTCAAAAGAGGAATGCCCGAATGGGTGTGGTGCTCCTCTTTTCTACGAAGAAGTGCCTATTAGTTACAAAGGGTTTGCTGGTCACGTAGACTTTATGGTGAAAATCAAAGACGAGATTTGGTTAGTTGACTTCAAAACCTCGTCAGGTTTTTCCATTGACAAGAAGGTAAAAAATACACCTTCAAACTACGATCTGCAAACACTTGCTTATGCCCTACTTTTGCGTCTTCAGTACAAGATTAAAGTAAAAGGTCGAGCCATTGCGTACATCTCTCGGGACAACCCTGCGGTGATGAAGCTCGGTGGCTGCAAAAAGATTACTACGAAAGACCTTAAGTATATTCATGGGCTTTTGCTTGAGCAACGTGACCTCCTCAATTTTCTACTTGACTGCCGCTCCTATGAGGAGTTCATGGACAACGTAGGTATCCAAAGATGCGGTAACCCGTATTGCTCTGTATGCGGCAAGGCTTATTCAGATGAGGACTTACAGAAACTGCTACAGCAAAAGTTTGACACCTTTGACGGTAAATGTATTAGAGACTTTGTAAAGGAAGCTCAAGCTGAGCAAGAGAAAACCAACAAAGTAATTGACACCTTCATTGATATGTGTAAAGGAGATAGAAAATGAAAGTGAAGATCGAACTTGAAAAAACGGTTCAAGTGCGTCAGTATGAACCTCTCCGAGTGTGCATCTCGGCTGAGGATGACGTTCCTGACTCTTCTCATATCCCTACCTTGTATAAAGAGATTAGTGGTAAGCTGTATAAAATCCTCATGCGAGAATACGAAAAGTATGACGAGTTGAGTAGCCAAGCACCTGAGGCTAACAATGCAAAGAAAGCAACTCCGATTCCTAAGCTGAAAAAGAAGACGACTGCCAAAGTAGTTAAGGCAGAGTATTGACAGCACGTTCCTCTTTGTGTTATACTGTTATTACCAAGGTATTAACCTTCACAAAGAGGAACACACTATGTCTCGCAAACTTACACCTTCTGAACGAAACGCTATTCGTTGCGCACTTGAAAACTGTGACGACGCTGTTGAAAGTGTGCAGACGGACTACTCGGGACGTTTCATGTACGGTCAACAGTGCTTTGGTATTGTTACGTCAGATCCTTTCCGCCTCGTTGGTTCCATGAGTATGTCTCTTGGGATGGACGGCTACGATGACCTCGCAATTGACCTTTACTCCAACACCTGCATCGATAATATGGGATTGAGTAAGATTGTTTACTTCCCAGATGTTGATTGGAATGCAGACGCACCTGAAGACCTCGATGCTTTCTTTGAAGAGGAAGACGAAGAGGACGAATACTAACTAACACCGCAAGGGACTACAAAATTGTAGTCCCTTTATCACGTAAATATACTATATAGACTAAGGAGTATAGTGCTATGTCTGAAACTAAGGAACTTACACCGCAACAGGTTTTTGACCAGCTCAAGGAAAAGAAAGGGCAGTCGTCCTACGAATCTTTGCAAGCCATCTACGATGCCGCACTTGAGATGGGTGCTAAGTACAAACGTACTGGTCAGGTGAATGCCCTCAAAAAGGTTCTCTACGTAATGAAGACGATTGAAAAAGAGAAGCAGCTTGTTGACCTCGGCATTAACCGTTTCATTTACCGTGATGACATTGACTTCTTCATTGACCACTGGAATAAAAACACTAACCCCATTAAGATCCTTGAACTCTCTCGGTATCCTCGGGAAATTCCTGACGAGATTGTAGACACCATTGAAAAGGTCAAGGGCATCTTCGATGAGTTTTACATCCTCTATACGGATTACACGGGTAAGGAGGAGAAGCGGATTGCCGCAGAAAAACGGTCTACTGACCCTATCCTCTTCGGTGTTTTCATTGAACAGGATGAGAGACTTTGCTGTGATCGTTTCTATTATCTAGGTGATTGGGAAGATGAATTTTGCAATCTCACCCTCGATCGTATGTTGAGCGATCCCACCTTTGCGAAGCGTAAGCCGCTGAAGTACAGTGTGACCCCTACCACTAAGGAGGAACTTGAAGCTTACTTTACTGCGCATAAGGAAAAGGACTTTGACGGTGTCGTTGCGTTCTCTAGCATGCAGAATATTCCTTATATCAGCGTCTCTCCGAAGCAGGGTTGGATCGGTAAAGTGAAGACTGTATTGAAGAAGGTGTTTTCGTAAATGATCGCAGACCTTACAAAGCACGGTCTCGATTTCAAAGAGCACACTCTTGCTCTTAGGTTGGGTGCTTTGCCCGAGTTGAGACCTAAGTCTACAGCCGACTTTCTCTTTCGTGGAGTACTGGAACCTTCTTACCGTGAGTTTATGTCTCCCTTTCATACAGGGTCACAGGAAGAGCGCAAAGAAAAGCAAGTTCTGAAAGAAGAGCACAACTATGAGATCACAGACGTGAGATGCCCTATATGCGGCAACATTGTTAAGGTCTTACCTTGGAGAAAACTCACGGGGTGTTGTTCTAATTGCGCTCTAGACGTAAATACATTGTATGACACGAAGAGTTACAAAGAATGGTTTGACTTCACTCCCCGTGATCGTACTCAATGGATTTTGGATATTTGGAATAGGAACTACTGATGCCGTTACACACTCAATATCGTCCGAAAACTTTGGACAAACTCATTGGTCATGCAGAGGCAGTTACTCGCATGAAAGGGATCATTAACAGTGGTAAGGTTCCCTCAGCTATTCTCCTGACGGGACCAACTTCGGTAGGCAAAACCACTCTGGCACGTGCGTTTGCCTGTGACCTCTCTGGTCGAGGTGAAGCCTTTCTAAATTCTCCCGATTACCGAGAGATCAACTTTTCGGATACCCGTGGTATTGATGACATTCGTGAGCTGATCAAACTCACTCGGTTCAAACCTCAAACTTCAAAGTATAGGGTCATTGTGGGTGACGAGTGTCAAGGGATTCTTTCAACACCTGCTGCAGCTAATGCCCTTTTGAAGGCTCTCGAAGAGACCCCTAACACAGTGTGGGTTCTCTGTTCGATGAATCCTGAGAAGTTCAAGACCACAACTATTGGTAAGGCAATTGCTAACCGTTGTGTTCAATTCAATCTTGAGCCTCACACGAACAATGATCTTCTCAAACAGGCAAAGCGTATTTGCAAGGGTGAGAAGATGACGTATATGATGGACGAAGAGACGAAGTTGTTAAAGACCGTAGTCAAGGCGTCCAACTATGAGATGCGTACACTGGCACAATTGCTGGAGGCTTGCCAACAGTATTATGATGGACTTGATGAAAAACCTGAACTCCTTACTGTCAAGAATCTTTCCTCTGTTCTCTCATCGGTAGAATCCTCCGAGGACAAACTTGCAGTTGACTTCATGACAGCATTGTTCAGTTTGAATTTCACCCATTGCCAGTTGGCTATTCTTAACTCTCAAGATCATGTAGGATTAGTGAATAGACTTGGTTACGTGAGCAGTTTCCTTGTGAACACAACTGTTTTGAAGGGTCAACGTCACCCAAAGGTATGGGCTACGCAGAGCAATAGACAGGTTCTTTCCGTAGTTCAAAAGCAGAAAATCACTCTCGGTATGTTGGCAGAGGTCAATACTCGGTTGGTCGAGTGTAAGGCTCAGGTGATGCAGTTTGGGGTGGGTGCAGATGCCTTGCTCTCTGCCTTTGCTTATTCTGCTATTCGTAAGTTGCAGGAGATGCAAAAGTAAGTAAATTTGTGTTATAATATACTTACCAAACTTCCACTAATCGAAAGGAGATATCTATGGTTGAAGAAGTAAAAGTCAAAAAGGTGTACGCCTTTGACAATCAAGGTGACTTTGAAAACCTTTTTCGCAAGTACATCAATACTCACCATTATTGGAGGCATTGTGTTGATGAGAACTTACCTGAACTCAAGCATGCAGAAAAGGATAGAATCGAAGCCGCACTTGAATTTGCAGAGCACTGCATGTTTCATATTTGTGTGATTCCGCATATTGAACGCAGTGATGTGATCGTTTTGGGTGAACTCAAACAACACGTGAATGCTCTGAGAACCTGTCTTGAAAAACTTTAGACGCAAAAGGGGACGTAACTTATTACGGTTACGTCCCCTTTTCTTATTTTGCGAAAGCTGCAAATAGTGCGTTTGCCCGAATCCCTGAACTCTTGCCCCCAACATTGTCTTTGAACCACTCTGTAATTTTCTTTACAGAGGAGTATTCAAATTCAACGTCTTCAATGAGGTCTCCGTTCTTGGTCATGGTTGACATCATTAGCCAACTGCCACGTACTCCATAGTATAGAGTTTGAATTTGCTTTGCAGTTGGCATAACAATAGTGGATGCAATATGAGCCTTGAAGTCTACTCGCATTGCTCCAGCCTTTTGCATGAACTTACACATTAGATCATCGCCGTCACCCGTACCAATCCAAGGTTCGAGTGAGAATCCGTCATAGTTCTCACCCCCTAGCTCTCGGTGGTCTACCGTGCGCTCATGTCTATGGTATTTAGCGTCTTTTGGATGCGCCCAATGCTTCCCCGAAAGATCTAGCATAGAGCCATCTGGTAAGATGTACCCTGCTTCCTTATAGTCGGTAGTGACACCAAAATATTGTTTTGCGGCTTCTTGTATGTTCATCTCTTACACCCATGCCCGACCAACTAGGTAGCCAGGATAGAACCTGCCCCACGCACTAGCTGGGGTGATACTCAAACCAATAGCTCCTAGGGAACGAATAGAGGTGCTAATGCCACCATTGCCATCAGTACCCGAGCCATCACCACTAGTGTAACCCTTCTGCGTCATAACCTGTTTGATGGGTTTCAGGTTTTGATCCAAGTTACCTCTAATGGAGTCAATCATAGTTTGAAGCATACCTGTGCGGTCTACGTTCAAACTAATTGCTGCACCTGAGAAGTCAAACGCCTTTTCCCCTTCAGCCATAAACTGAGCTTCAAGTGCTCCCATCTCTGAGCAGAGCAGCCAATACTCACGAATGATTCCCTTTGCATTAGTCATCGTGAAGTTGGTAAATATACCTTGCCACCCATTGAAAAGGTCTCTGCCTCTCCGCATCCAAGTCAGTACCGTAGGCATGGTAAAGATCAAGTCCATTGCCCCGTACAAACTGGCTCTTGCCTTTTGAATTTTTGCAAGTATATCATCAGCCGCACTTCTAATGGATGGGTTAATGATCCATAGCTTGCAAGCCTCACTATTCACTTCACAATCTTTGTCCCAAAACTCAAACACCACATCATAGCTGTCTAGACTAACAGGGAAAACACTAGTGTCTAGACATGCAGAATAGAGCCACCCACTGCTCACGTGTTGTGGATCTTTCAACACTTTGTCCTCTGTAATAGCAGTGTTGTTGCTATAAATAGTTACCTTGCAGTGTTCATACAGTCTTGGCAACACCAAACTGACAGTGGCTTTCTTTCCTACGAGTTCTACCATATCAGGAGCACCGAGGGGAACCGTGACGTTCGTTTCCACTCTCAATGTCTCATATTGATAGTACGTAGTATTGTCATCCAAGACTAGTGAGTACCGTATTTGATACCGCTGTTCAATACTGGTAGGTTCCAAGTAGCTGGGACAAACGATGACGCATTGCCCACTTACGGAATTACTGATACCATTACCATCCCAGTCATAAGAGAAAGAATTACCACTGCTAATTGTTTCGCCAGCATTGTTAATAAGTTCCCAATTGATGTACCCGTTGGTCACGTCTATGTCCGAGGGTACACTGAAAACGACAGTTGATACAGTGCTTTCACCTGCTCGCATTGTACCAACTAGATCCATAAACGCGTCTGGTGCTGTAGCAACAAGTGGATCAAATTCCTCGTCACATACCACAATTACCACTTCTACTACTTTCTCACCTTCGGAGTAGCTCACTTTGAACTTTACAGAGTAGGCAGTATTGGGCAGTCCACCTGAAACGTTCAACACCAAACAGTCGAGCATTGCGTACTTTACGTCCAGCATACTTTCCGTCTGTGGGTAAATTCCCATCAGTTTCACTTCCGTGATGTTGGGAATCTCTTTCAGGTCACACTTGAACTCACTTATTTCAGCACTATTTTTGCTGAATAAATACATTGATTTTCTCCGAAAACTCATGCTTTCATAAAATTTTATAATTACGATTTGAATAAAGTGACGTGAGTTTTCACTATGGAAAAGAACATTATTTGTATGGATATGCCTCTGTTAATGCGTATCCTTGAAGAAGCTCGGGAAGGTGTTGAATCAGATGCAGAACTGCATTTTCTAGTGGATCAGATTCTACAGGAACAGCAGGTGAAAGAAGCACCTTTGACGATGGACGACTACGCAAACATCACGCAGTACAAAGTACGTTTTCAGTACTTTGCTGATGATATTGTGGAGACTAAAGAGGACTAACAACTATGCCAGTCCTTAACCTTTCAAACAATCAACTGTTACCGCCTAACCAACGGGCATCGGACGTTGCTGCGAAGGCTGTTGAAGGTATTGCAAAGATACAACAACAGAAAATCAATGCCGCTTTCCATGTTCAGGGTATACAGTGCATTTTGTACCATCACCTTGACAGTGGTAAGAAGTGTAGTTGTCAGTCGTCTGGGCACAAGCTCAATGCGCGTCTTGGTAAGGATGGAAAAGCCAGTTTTGGTCTCATCAACCAACTACTCACAGGTGGGCAGTTTGGTGTGAGTGACTATGATGGCTCTCCCCTCCAAGCACAAAAAGAAGCTGAGAAAAGTGACGTAGATGTGCTTGCGTATTCGGGCGCCGATCCTATGTCCTCTGACCTACCTACTATTTGGAATAGTGCTCGCAATAACGAGTTCGATGAAGAGGCAGTTGGCGATGACGGTGTCCATCGCAATACCGATCTAGTTGATGAGTACAACGGATTTGACTATGATTACGCAACCTTCGGTGACCATGCGTGTCCCATTTGCTTTGGTCATGGCTACGTCGGCGGTTACTCTGTTTACAACGGTTACAGAAAAGTAGTTCCCTGTGAGGATATGAATATTGGAGGTACAGGCATCCTCAATGTTGAGACCTCTCCGTACTCTGCGTCCTCTCAGCAGCTTTCTTTTGAAATCACTCTCCCGAAAGGTGTAGTTGCTATTGACGCATGTCGACTTCTCAACAATTGGGATGTAGTGCCTGCTCAGGGAACCATTGACGGTTTACCTATGTCTCCCGTTGTGATTCGAGCAAAGTGTGACGGTAAGAAACATCTCATTGCGTACCACTTCAAGGAACCTACAAACTTCACTCATTTTGAGTTCCAAGTCAACCTTTCCAAAAAGAGTGCTTACCTTGAGTTCCCGAAGTTGAGTAAGAACCAACGCATGGACATTATTGATCGGTTGGACGATTTTCAGTTGTTGCTTTCCCCTGATATTCCTACCATAGATCAAGAAGATGTAATTTGTGACTGCATGCTAGGGAAAGCCTACTATGTACAAAACACTTCATGGCTGAATACAAGAGAACGTCAAATGCTCGGCTGGGAATGTAACGTGCGCGTGGTTCAACCTCAAGAGGCTTTCAATCATCTACCGAGACGATACAGAACGAAGACACGCAATATGACAGTGAACCCTGTAATTGGCAACATTGGGAGACGGGTGTAATATGGATGTTAAGGTAAAAGATCTAGGTGACGCAGTTAATCAACTTACACAAATTGAAAACACCATCTCTGATATTGCCAACCTTTTACAGTTGCAAAAGAGTATGGTTACTGCGTCCTTTACAAACAAGCTCAAGGTATTGGCTGAGGTCTTCACTTTTCCGAAAGGAGACTTGGAACCTGAACGCAACACCGCTATTGATCTAAGTAAGGCAAACCCTCTGCAAGTCCAAAAGGGATTGGAAAATTTAATATCCAATTACGGTTTAATGGACATGTTACTTGACCTAGAAAGTCAGGTAAAGGGTATCACTACTTATGTGCAATTGAACTTTGCTGATGCGGTTGACCTTCCTCAAGTGCTTGCAAAAGTTGAGGGGATTCGTACTAAGTTGCAGGCTCAGAAACAGAGTGTTGTTTCTTTCTTGAAAGAGGTAGCAAATGGTGCACTCCCTCCGAGCTTCAGCAAGTTTGTGTTTTCTATTGCGCAAACATTGAGCAAGTTACTTTCTATTGAGGAAAACCGTTACAAGGTCTCTTACACGTTGACCCCATACGGCGATTCTCTCATGTATGCAGCTTATATCGAGTTGCGTAATTTGGAAAGAAACGTGCCGCAGAATGAAGAACTTGAGGTTGTGCCGAAAACGTACATCACGTTGCTATGGCTTATTGATACTTCCTCAAGCCATTCAGACGTACATGTTGCGTTGACTTATAACTGGCAACCTGCCGATGAACTATTCACCAACGGTAGTATCAAACTAGGGTCTACATCCGATGCTACATCTGTTGTTGATTCCCTCATTAGGGAAGAACGGATTGCGGTGAAGGATCAAAAGACGGCAGAGCCTGTTGTAACTTTGCGTGGTAGGATTAGTAGTTTATCCATTGAACCTGATCGTATTGAGGCAACGGTATACAGCATGAAAGAACCAAGTATGCAAACGAAGCTCTATATGAGTATTCCTAAGCTATTTGGTACGGGTGCAAAGTATACAGGTGCTGTCACTGGCAACAAAATGGTCTTCGATCTTGTTTCTCGCGGTGAATCTAAACGGTATACCGATGACGAAATTCGTGAGTTCATGTCATGGGGTTTAGAGTTGCAGCAGGTGTACAAGATTGAAGCAATCCTATTGAGTTAAAAGAGTATGAAGGTTCAAGCCAAAAGCTCTGCTTTGTTTAGTCCAAAGAAACTGCGTGGGTTGATGACGGAGTGTTGTCCCATGCGGTTGTTCAAGCATGTGCGTTTAGTAAACGACCCCGAGGTTGGACTTTCCTACGCATACAAAATTCCGTCAAAAATCAACCTGCAAATGTGCCTTGTTGTTCCAGTAAAGGACGACTTTTTGCAGTACCTTATTGATAACGAATTACGAATTGATAACGTTTCTGACCAACGGTTTATGATCGACTCAATTCGCAACCTACAGCTTGAGTCCAATAAGGTGTTGAAAAAGTTTACTTCAACATTGGATAGCAAGAAGGTTGAACGTTGGGGAAGTCGCATACAGGACTTGCGTGACGCTATTAACAAACAGTGCGTCCCTACGGGGATCACCAATAGTGTGCTAGAGGATTGGGGTAAGTTTAGACGTAAGGCTTTTCGGAGTTTGAAGTATGTCAAAATCTAACGCATACGAGCTAGATGCAAACTTGAAAGCCAAGCGCAAGTGTATACTTGCTTTCGATCCTGGCTCTGTCAATATGGGAATTTCCCTAGTTGAAGTTCGTAAGGATGGTACTCCTAGGGTTGTAGCTAATGCTACAATGATGCACCCCATACATGACATTCCGAGTTTCATGTCCCAGCAACGGGAGTTTGTAAACGAGGTCAAGTCCTGGATTGAACAATTCCAACCAAAGGCTATTGTTGCGGAACGTTTCCAATCACGTGGTCTTCGCGGTGCTACCGTTGAGTGCGTCTCTATGATGTTAGGTATTTTGAGCACATTCAACCTACCTACTTTGTTCATCACAGCAGCTACATGGAAAAACCAATATCAGAAACGGTTTGATGTGAACTTGCGAGACGTGTACAAAGAGATTGCCACAACACCGCATCAACTTGATGCTTCTCTTATTGGATGTTTTGGTTTAGAGATCGCATTGAAGACGAAGCTGGACTTGGACTTGGATCGCATAATTGTAAACGTTAAGAAGACCGCATTAAACGGAGTTAAAAGAAAATGAAGCTACCTAGAGAGTGGACACAGGCACAAATACATAAAGCAGTACGAAGCACAGTAGCCGCATCAGGTAAAAAAGTAACTGCTCGTATTGACATGAGTGAAGACGTTGCTGGTAAAGGGTTGTGTCCTGAGTGTAAGGAACCTATGCAACCTGTGCTTGCTAACGGCATTCACTGTTTGTGCTGTATGAATTGTAGAATCGTTTTACCACAAAAGACCGCAGATGCTGAAAAAGAAGAGTAGTTCCAAAAAGGTTGTTCCCGTTGCTGAGGACGAAAAGAAGACTACAGTCAAACGCAGTAAGAAAAAGAAGGTCACTAAAAAGCCTTCCACTGCATTAGTACTTCACGAGCCATCAGGGGTAGTTGTTACTGACGAACATTTTGGAGAGTTGGTTGACTCAAGTTTTGATACTGTGTACCAGCTGCTTGAGGTGAATGACACAGACAATGCAACGCAGCTATTGTACAAACGTGTCATTCAGTCCTCTTATAAAATGCTTGGTCGTTTGGAAACTCTCATGGACGACCCAACGCAGACTGCAAAAGTTGCCTACCCTTACAACGCCATTGCAGGGACGATTAGAGAGTATCTAACTGATCTGCAAATGAGCATGGACAGGGGACGCCTTGCGGAAACTATTCTTGATAACATCCTCAGACCTCTTTTCCTAGAGATGGCTACTACGCTGGTTCTCCAGTTAGGTGTCATCGGGAAGGAGGCTAAAGTTGCTTTAGGGGATGAAAAATTTGAGGATTTTAACAAAATGGTTCTCTCTGTAGCACAATCTAAAATCCTTGATACTATGCAACGATCATACGAAACAGCAAAGGAGGAAGCCCGAAAGGCGCTTCAACGGTAATATGGATATTGCAGGTTTACTAAACCTATCATACGGAGGTCGAGTTCTCCCTCCTCGGTTTGTAGATACGAACGAAGACTTTGACTTTTTGACAACCCTTTTATACGAAGGGTATGACGTTAAACGAGAGACGCAAGCTGTATACAATGGTTATACCTCTATCACTACGTCTTCCAAAAACAGAGAACTCCTTGATAAAATCGCAATTGCTCTTGTAGGTAACTACCACGTGAGTGAGCAGGAGTGGACTGTACTTGAGGACTACCTCGATACAGCATTGGCAAATCGTGATGTATTTGTAAAGGTTTTGGGTGTTGCTGCTCATTGCGTAAACGGTAATCACACTCGCTTTGTGCGAAGTGTTGTATCGGGTTTGGACGCAAGTGATAGACGAATTGTAGATGCTGTATGGCGAGCATTTTCTATGCTGTACCATTGGGTCTTCATGACTTACGCATACTACGAATATCAACGCGGATAATACGTAAAGGAGCTCTTAAGTGTTTGCTCGTTCAAAAATATTAGGTGTTGCAAAAAATGGTAGGTTGAACGTTCAACCATCTTACCATAATCGGTACGCCTCAGCAGCTGCGAAGAAAGTCGAGGGCTCACTTATGGGTTCCGATCTACTTGCAAATGGATCTGCTGTAAACAAGTCAGTTAACTCTTTCTGGCAGTCCAGTTATCAGTATATGATGACAGGGTTTATTCCTGCATCACCTGACTTGACCGATTCTCAAGCTCTAGCACTTTTCTACCGCGATATGTATCTGCATGATTCGGTAGCTGGTTCCGCAGTTGACATTCAATCGTCCTTCCCGTTTTCAGATTGGGAACTACGTGGTTTGAAAGCTGAGGACTTGAAAATTTACAACGACTCATTGGAAAGGCTTACTTTACAAGAACTCTTTCCATTGATTAGTGTTGCGTACCTTACAGACGGCTTCTTTGCTGGATCTTTGATATTCGACTACAGCACGAAACAGTTTATGGACGTGTTGATTCACGATGCTTTGAGTTGTGAAATTCAACCGTCTCCGTTCCATAACATTGACCCGAAGATTACTGTGCATACCAACGGTCAAACAAAGGCTTTCCTTGACAATAGCAGTGAGTACACAGACGCATACTTGCGTACCATGCCTCAGCAATTTATTGATTTGTTGAGAGCAGACGCGTTTGAGCTCGATCCTGTTTCTACACTGTTTGTTGCAAGACGGCAATTGACTGATCGTGCGTACACCTCCTATCTACAGCGTCTCCTACCATGCTACCTCATTGAAAAGGTCTTGTTCAGAGGCACCTTGGTTGAAGCACAACGCCGTCAGCGTGCAACTACTCATATTCAGGCGGGTGACGATACATGGACACCTACGGACGATGAACTCCATGACCTTACCGTACTTTTCCAATCTACGGAAAGTGACCCGTTAGGTGCGTGGATTGCTACTCGAAACAACATTCAACTTTCCGAGTTCCGTTCAGCAGGTGACATGTGGAAGTGGTATGAAACGTCAGAATCACTGACACCCATGAAGCTTCGTTCGCTTGGTATTAGTGACGCTTTCCTGAGTGGTGATGCTTCGTATGCTGCTTCTGAAAGTGCATATTCCACTTTCGTAGAGACAGTTGCCTCTTATCGTAATCACCTCACGGATAAGGTCTTCTATAAGAAGCTTTTCCCATTGATTGCAGTAGTGAACGAATTGTATACAAGTGACTCGGTTGTGAAGCCGGATGTGAATAACATCACGCAATTCCTATTCAACGCGAACAATCGTCAGGCTCTGCGCATGCCGAAAATTCACTGGCATAAACAGTTGGAAGCTCGTGACGAGCAATCCCAGTTTGAGATGTTGGAACGTGTTGCTGAGCATGGTATCCCTGTACCGATCACTACGTGGATCGCCGCAGCTGGTCTCGATATTGAAGCTCTCATTAAAGACTTGGAGGAATCCAAGGAACTCGAAAAGAAGCTGGAACCTTATCAACAAAAGCCGAGCGAAGACGAGGACTCAATGTTTGCGGCTACGCAGGTTGAGGGTGGTCAAATTCCGCAGGGTCATCACAAGGATGACATGAATAGTTGGACGACCGAGTCTATGAAGTCTCAATGGGCAAAACTTCGTCGTGTACCGATCCTCTCCCGTGCTTTCTCTGATGAGGACAATGCAGAGTGGGAACTTTCCACGGATGGAAAACGTCACCTCAAGGTGCATCAAGAGGCAGCACGCAAGGATAGACTTTACAAAATGGCTAAGGTCATTTCTAAGTACAACAAAGACCCCAACTACAGAGACGCCATTATTAAGGCTAATGCAAAGCGTGGTAATAGAACACTGAAGGGGTTTTAATTATGCTTAACTATTACTATATAGGGGTTGACTATGACAAGCTTTCTAATGGTATTGGAGCACGTATGTTGCAGGATCTTATGGCCTGCAAAAATGTAGCTGATACTTACCATAAAGAGCTATTCGTATGCAGTCCCAAGGCAGAGGAAATTCGTAGAGCACTTGCCACTCTGGGCATCGAGGTAATGTCTGGTAGTTTAGACCTACCTAATATCTACCTAGTGTACAAAAGTGGTGACTACTACCCACAGGTTCCTCCCTGTATTCAAGTGCAACGAAATCTACAGGTCAGAAAAAAGAACCCTAACAATTTATATTTAGAGCACTCACAGGGTCATCCATTGAAGGATGATACTCGTATTTCGTATTCAAATCTGAATCGAATTTACAATCATCCGAACGGGTTTGCACCTCCTGATCCTGCTCTCATTATGTTGTGGGGACCTGTAAAGGCGTAAGGATTTATCATGTTCAATACAGGTATTATTGGTCAGGCAAAATCTTACATCTCTACAGGCACAGGCTTACTGAAAAATCCTCGGCATATTTTAGGGTTCACAAACTCGTCCTTTCTGAAAGGTCTTTCTGATACCACAATAGAAAGAATGAAAGGACGCAGTGACCCAGCGTTGTCCTGTTATTGGGATGTACAAATGCCTGACATTCCCACTTATGAAGAGCAACAAAGTACTCTAGGAATGATTGTAGACGCTGCTGGGACTGTTAGTAAGTTTGCCGGTGAGTTTGCAGGTAGTGGAGTGCTCGGCTCGATTGCTGGAGGTGTTAAGTCTGCAGCAGGTGCAGTGTCTTCAGCAACAGGGAAACTTGCGGAAAAGGTGAACTCTTTTTGCGGCGATCCCGTGTCCCATGTGAAGCTTGACTCTGAATATGTGGAAGCCCTTAGTTTAGTGTTTCCCGAGTATTCATCACGTGAAGTTTTCCGTGGTGGTGTGATGCGCAAGTACCCCGATACCTCCGTGACGCTAGGTGATTTGACGTTAACTTTCTACGTAGGTAATGACAATGAAAGTTACCGTTACATCATGAACTGGTTACAGTTGGTATCAACCCCTGCATCACAGAAAGCACCAAACAATGTACGTATCTGGGCACCCCCTTCGATCTACAAGAAAACCATACAGGTAGCTCTAATGGATATGAACTCAAACGACATCTACTCCATTGACTACTATGGGTGCTGGCCTAAGTCATTTTCGGAAGTGCGTTTGGATGGTGAGGGTGAACGCCTTACGTATGACGTCACTTTCAGTGTGGACAGCATGTGTACTTACGGGTTTGACTACATCCCGTTTACGGAAGAGCTTATGAACATGGCTTCTGGTGCTTTGAAAAAGGTCACTGGTGCAGTCATGGGTAAGGCAACGGAAATGGTCACGTCTCACCTTGAAGTTAAGCCAGGAACGTTTGGTAACTTTGAAGCCTACTAACTTTGCATTGTACAAAGGAGTATTATATGTCACAGCAAAGTCAAATTATCGCTACTCCCTTGAGTAGTCCAACTTCACAGTCTTGGGGTGGAGTTCAACCGCAAAACTCCAATATCCCAGCCCACAACATGCAAGAGGAACTAGACTCTAGCTACGTCGAAGTTGACCTTCCCTCTCGGTACAAGTTCTACGATTTTAAGCACCTGTACATTAGACCGTTTAAGCAGAAGCATTTGCGTAAACTCATTCAAGGGCAGGCTAACAAAAATGCACGATACATGGCAGAGGTAATCAATTCCTGCATTGCTTGTGAAAAGGGTTACAAAGACTTAGTGTTTAGACTTTGCCGTGAGGACTTCACGTACCTGCAATATTGGGAACGTATTCACTCCTTCCCGAATATCCAGTATACTCAGATGGTGGAATGTACTAATCCTGAGCATATCAAAATGGTGGAGGATGGAAAGCTCCCTGCAAGCTCTCTAGCCTTTCCTCAAGCTATTACGAAAACCACACTTGACGTGACATACCTTGAGGATGATGCGCAATATAGTTTTGATGACTATATTCCCGAAGAGCTTAAGGATAAGTTTCCTCAAGTCTCTATGCACGTTCCCTATATGGAAGACTACTTACAGCTGCTGGAACTTGCTGAAAAGGAAGTAGGAGATAACGATGACGAGGGTCTTGCGTGGTTCATGACAGGTGTACCCGCCTCAATGCTTACCATTGTAGACGCAAACGGTAAGACCCTTTCTCTAAAAGAACGGTTTGACATTGTGGACGAACTCTCCCCTGAAGCAGTTATGCTACTTCAAGAGGTGAAAAACGAAGTCCCTGAATTTGGTGTTACGCAGACGATTAAAGCTAAATGTCCGAGGTGTGGTGCGGTCACGACTACTCAGCTAGTCTTGAACGCACACTCCTTTCTACCCCAGCATAACCTTAAAAGAAGTGCTTGATCGCACAGTACTCATTGCCCAGCAGTACGGGATTTACATGGACGGTGAGTGTGATCTGTATGACTTTTTCTATTTGTCAAGTGCTGCTAAGAAACAACGCGATGACAAAATAGCTGCGGCTAAAGATAACATGGTTTGGATTGCATAACTATGGCCGGTGTAAATTCTACTATTGCCCTAGGGAGATGGGATGCTATTGTAAAGCAAACCCAGCCCGTATTTGATGACATTGAAAGTGGTGACTTTACCAATAGAGACTTAGCAAGGGTGGCTCAACTACTTAAGAAACAGTCTAAACTAGCTTCTACAGTATTTGAGCAAAACCTTCAGCTACTCTCTGAACAAGCCAAAACTTATATCCCTGTTGTGAAGCAGGAATTGGCTAAAATCGGTGAGGCTGTCTCTCCTAAGAATATTAGTATTGTAGTTGAAGCCATTTACAAGGAACTCGTCACTAACAACATTAAAACTATTGTTGATAAAATCAAGGAGGTCATCAACAGTGATGTTGTTAAGAAGTTTCAAGAGACAGCTAAGAGCTTCTACAACGACTATGCAAAGTTCTACGGGAAAGCACCTATTGTAAAAGTCAAAAATGACCAAGTGGTTGCAGAACACCCTAAAGCTGATACCTCCAAATCAGATGGACTCATGCAAAAGGTGTATGACTCACTTGCCAATATGGGCACGGCAATAGTAGATTTACCTACGGACGTGAGTACGCAGGTGGCTCAAGATTTGCTTCCCAAGATTAAAGACTCCATTGGTGATAGAAATATTGCCAAGGACGTGAGTGGGGAGACAGCTGATGATGCTACAGTTCCCGTACCTGAAAAGCTGGAGAAAAAGTTAGCCAAAGACATTGACCCTAACTACTGGGCAAAGAAGGGGTTCATTCCGTGGGTTGGTAAGAGTATTAAAGATTTCCTTTATATGAAGACTCACACTTCGGAAGAAGTGGAGCAGGACATTAAGGACTTCGTTGACGACCTTAGAAAAACGGATGTGAAACCACTTGCACTTAGTATTCCTGGACTTGACATTGCTGATGAAGACGTGCGAGAAAGACGCCGTCGACAAGCACAACAAGACCTTGCTGCTGTATGGGGTGAAACAGACGAGGCTAAGGCTGAAAAAATTCCTGCATGGAAACAACTAATAGATTCTTTCAAAGAAACTAGGCAAGAGTTGAAAGAGCTCAAGGCTAGCACTAAGAAAGGATTTTCTGATGTTGGTAGTACTACCAAGAGCATACTTTCAAAGTCAGTTAGTGCTATTGCTTCTGCTACAGGCGCTAAGTATCTTGCGGGGGTGAGAGATCTTGTTGATGGTTTTCATAACAAACTTGAAAAGAAAGTAGACGCTATCAAGAAGTTTGCAAGTAGAACAGGCAACATTTTCAGTACCCTTCTTACGGGTGGTATTCTTGCCTACGTGTTGTACAATGTTCTTTTGAAGCATATTGACTGGGGCAAGGTAGGTACGAAAATCATCAAAGCTATTTTCCCCGGACTAAACCGCAACGAAGACCCGTCTGCACCTGAAAATCAACCTGATTACCATAGTGAAAATGATCCTTCCCTCGATGGACTTCGTCAAGGTTATGGTGAAGACGAAAAGGGTAATCAAGTTTTCACAGTACAAGATGAGTTTGGAAAATTCCACAATGTCCATAAGGACAAGGATGGGAACATAACCACGTCAACTAGTGACGATGATCCCCGTGTGATGCAAACTGGTCCCTATGCTGGGTACAAAGTACAAAAGCAAGGTCCACTTTCTGATATTGGGTTTGACGATAGCGGTGAGTACACAGATTATGTCCATCCTGAAACGGGTCAGGTAATTCGTCATAAAGAATTTGACAACGGTGTAAAGGTGATGGATGAGGTCATCGACGAAGGTAAATTAAAAGATCCAGCCTTCCGAGAGATTTACCAAAAGCGCTTACAGGAAAAGAAAGAGGCAGAGGAAAAGCAACGAGCCCTTACAGGTGTTTCGGTACGAGATGCACCCCCTGAATACAAAGTGCCTCCGAAAAAGTCAACTACGGTTCCAGGTGCAACGTATGATGGTACGCAAGAGGAAATCATGCGTAGGGCTCTGGCAAAGAAGGACGGCACAGGTGGACGTGCACCCGCTGTTTCTAGACCTATAGTACAGGAACCCGTAAGTGTAAAAACAGTGACTCTTCCCAATGTTGATACAAAGACAGCTACGGGTGGTCTAGTTGGTACAGCCAGTCCTTTGAAGATGTACCAATACGACCCAATGAACTTGAGAACCACTCGTGCTAATGGCAATAAGGCGGACGAGACTCTAGGGTTGCTTAACGGTAGAGACTTTTAACTATGGACTATGCAGTTGAGTATTTCAATGATTTTAAAAGGCAACGGGAAGATACTTCCTCGAATATTTTTCCTTCAATAGCTCAGTTGTTAGGGCAGGAAGCTGGTCTTGTAGTTGATGCTCAAGGTAGTGTAGCCGCAATGAACAAGAACTCTGCCCTAGGCTTAGTTCTTTCGGGCATTCTTTCCCTAGTAGTTTCACTAGGGAAAATGCTATTGACAGGAGCTGCTTTCCTTGGTAGGTTGATTCTGACTAACCCTTACTGTCTTGCAATATTGGGTATCACTGCGGCAGGTGTTGGAGTTTACAAACTTCTTACAGGTGGAAAAGAAGAAGGAGACACGGAAGCGCAAAAAGCCTCCTTTGACTGGAATCCTTTTTCATGGATGGATCATTCGAGGCAGTACACTCCTAGCTACCCCATGGACATGACGAAGTCAATCTACAAAAAGGCTTCCATTATTAGATCCGTAGTTGAGGGGGCTAAAGCCGTAGGTGTTGATCCTAACTTGATGTTAGGTATTGTGAAAGCTGAATCTTCGTTTGGTCAACTCACTCGCAACACGGCATCATCTGCACAAGGTATCTTTCAGATTTTACCTTCTACTTGGAGGCAATACTATCCGCAGTTTGCACAAAAATACGACATTCCTAAAAACGATCCAAACGATCCTGAGAGTGCTGCAATTTTTAGTGCAGCATACGTGAAAGAGGTATTGAACCCCATTGTTAGAAAAGCAAAGGGTGAGGATGCTACTGCGGCTGACCTATACATGCTCTACGTATTTGGACCAGCAGGTGGGGCTTCTCTCATTAAAGAGTATGCAAAGAATCCTAATGCGTACTCAGCTGCTGTACATAGCAAACGTAGTTATGGACAAGATCAGATCAATGCTAACCCTACGTTTTTCTACCACAGGGACGGAACCCCTAAGACTCTGGCAGAGACGTTTGGTTTAGCAAAGTCAAAGGTTGCATTTACCAATAGTGAGAAAGTAGCCTTGCAGTCTTTTTCAGTAAAGCCTACAAACAATGTACAGCCGCAGGATGAAACAGTTGTGTCGCCTACGTATGCACTGGGACAGGATATTGAGGATGACTATGAACTTGTGCGTAACAAGGAAGGTCGTTTAGTAAAGGTTAAAAAGGTATGAGTTCATCAAGTGATTCTAAAACCGCTGAGGCTATTCCGTTAGCCTATGCAGTGGTCATTTACCAACAAACTAGTCAAGCAGGACAGTGGGGTGATAGGGCTACTCAAGCCCAAAACGGTGCTCTAATGTTTACGGGTTGGCTAAGTGAGTCATTTTCGTATAATGCTGGAGCTCAGTATGACTCACCTTTTCAGACTGTAGTAGGTAGTGGGCTTGCTCCTTTGCTTTCTTTAGGTGGTGTCAAAGTCATGCCACCTGTATTGACTGGGCAGTTGTGGTCAGGTTCTGAAACACCCGAATTGAGTATTGCAGTTGAACTAGCTGCAGATACTGACCCGTTATTGGAAATTCGTGATCCTATTGTGAATTTGTTGAAGTTGGTAACACCTAGGTTGGGCAATGGGGGAGCTTCAATGCTGAGTCCTGGGCCTTACTTAGACCCAAGCAAAGTATGGGATCAGTTGAGAAAGATTTTTCCAATAGTGAATGAGCTTGCACCTAGTCAAAGTACGTCTAGTGGTGAAGGTACGCAGGCCGCTACAGAACAAAAAACAGGTACGGTAAATCAGCAGGCAGCTGCTAAAAATAAACCAGCAGCTAAGCAAGGTGAGGCTCTGAATACGTCAGAAAGTGAAGGTAGTACACCGAGCGAAGACGCTGTCTCAACGGCTGTAGCTTCTGCGGATCAATCAATTAGAAACTCTCTCACAAATCAAATCAGTATATCCATTGGGCAATACATCTATTTCCCATCCGTGGTTATCACTAATGTTGAGTGTGAGTTCCATAATCAGATTGGACCGAGTGGGTGGCCTATGCAAGCTACGGTAAGTATTACGTTCAAACCAATGTTCCTGCCCACGCAACCTGACCTTGCTACTATGTTTGGAACATCAGGAGGTTAACCTATTATGAGTAGTTCTCTAACATGGAGCCTTTGCACTCCCTACAGTGAGACGTATGGATATGACTCGTTTCACTCTTTGTACAAAAATATTCGTTACCGTATTCGGAACTACAGTACGTATAAAGTGACGGCTGCCGACGTAGCAAACCTTCCTGGAATTTCCTTTAACGTGTACGGCACAGTTGCACTATGGAGAGTGATCCTAGAGTTCAACGGTCTCAACGACCCGATCAATGACGTACAAATTGGGATGACACTCAATATACCCGATAAATCCGCTGTTGCTTCTTTACTGTCCAAACCATTGGATGACGGCTCTTCCGCGAGCACTACAATCACCATTTAAGGAGTGTTTACAATGGCATTCAATGTCAACAACATGCTTGAGGTGGTGCTTGAGTTTGAGGTAGAAAAAGACGGGTTCATGGAATTTCCTTGCATAGAGATGTGTACTCTGACGGAACTCAATATGACGGAGAGTGTGAAATTCCATGTTCCTCTTTTGTACCTACAGCTTGAAGACGGTATTGGGTTTTTTACCAAGTTTCCCTTCATTGACGGTTGTCGCATCCGTGTAACCATTCTCATTAACAGCAAGGTATTTCAGCAGGTCGAGTTCCGCGTGTTTAATCACAACACAGTGCTTACTCCAACGGGACAAACTGTTACTATTGATGCTTACCTGAATTGTCCCAAGTATTGGTTCACATCCTCTTGTATGGGGTACAAGGGTTCCACGTCTCAGGTCATTAAACAAATAGCGTCAACATGCGGTTTTGGTGCAGACTGCGACGCTACACAAGATACCCAATTGTGGATGCAAGGAAACATGACCTATGCAGAGTTTGTGAAGTACCTTACGCAGAAAGGGTTTGCTGGCAAGGGAAGCTACATGATGAGTGGTTTAACTTTGTCACAATCCCTTGTCTACAAAAATGTAAATAATTTACCTGATAGTGGGGTAAAGGTTGCAACCTTCACTGAATCGGAAGGGTTCTTCATTGCTACGGATTTCAGTGTGAGTTCAAACTCTGGCTTGAACAATGGAGGTGGGGGTGGCTATGCCTCCCTTATGAGAAAGCAAACCACTAATGCGAATGATACTACGTACAAAACACTTGACGTGAAAAAGAAAGAGAGTAACGTCAATATTGATACAAACGTGGTGTCAGAGGTACAACGATCCAAAGTGACGTTCTCGTATTTCAACCCTGAGCAGGCCGTGAACCTGTGGGAAGGTGTGTACCAAAACGACCGTTACTCTCGTCTATATACGGTCAATTGCAATATGATCATCAATTCACCTACCCCACTAACTTTGCTCACTCCGTACTCCCTTACTGCATACAATGCAGAGGGTGCTATTGATACTAAAAACTCTGGCACGTACATTGTAGACACTCGGTGTATGATTATTCGAGGAAACAAGTACGGAGAAAGAATTTCCGCTTGTCGTATGGGGGTGAACTAATATGTCTTTCATTAACCTAAATTCGCAGCTCCCAAAACCTACGGTTCATGACTTGACTTTGTACAAAGGTGTGGTCATTGACAACAATGACCCAATGCACCTCGATAGAATCAAATGTCATATACCTGAGCTGTACGACAGTGAACTAGGTGAGGTTCCGTGGATTCTCCCTGTCAAATACTGCATGTTTGGACAGGGTAGTGGATTCGGTCAATTTGGAGCACCTCCTATTGGAGCAATAGCTCTGGTTGAGTTACAGGGGAATGATCCTAACTTTCCCGTGTATCGTGGCTTCATGCTCACCGAGGAAAATGTGAATGCAAAGTACGTTCCAGGAACCTATGGGGTACTTGATCCCAATGGATCGGAACTCTTTGTAGACACAAACACAAAAACGTTAACCTACACTCATGTCTCTGGCATTCAGTTTGTCCTCAATCCTGACGGTACTTTCAACGTGAATGTTCCGAAAGATGAGAATGTACAGATCGGAGGCAATGCCAACATTAGTGTAGGCGGAAACGCTAATTTAACCGTGCAGGGAAATGCTACGGGGAACATCTCAGGAAATGCCAATCTTACCTGTAGTGAACTCTCTGTACAAGCTAGTGGGAATGCTGACTTTCAGTGTTCTACTTTTAACGTTAAGGCCAGTTCCGCACACTTTCAATGCCCCGTATTCACTGGCAATATTGCCAATACTTATGGTGCTGGTGGTGCTGGTGCTACCATCAGCGGTGGTATTAGGAATACGGGTGGCACGATCAGCAGCAATGGCATTGTGCTTGATACGCATACGCATACTGCTCAGGGTGAATACGCAGAAACTACTGGCCCACACTAAGAGATTTGTTGTATGATTTCGAATAAGTTACTTATCATGGGGGGGGGGGAATGAAGTAAGTAATTCCCTCTTTGTTGAAACAATAGAAAATGACATAGTATATTCGAATACCGGATACGGCTATGTAAATCCTACAGGGTATGAAGATGCTTTAGGGACTGACAAGAGCTATGGTGATATAGTGGATAAGGTCTTTGAAGATCATCCTATTTTAGCCCTATATACTAACACCTACTTTGGTGGTATAGCCTTTTTAGGTAGTTCTACTAACGTCAGTTCTCCCTCTTATATTGGCTGTATATATGATTACCAATAAGTATCTTTATTTAGCCAAGCGAACCGAAGAAAACGGAGTAATATTCTATTCTTCTCCATATATAGAGGGTGAACCTTCTTTGTTTGAAGGGTTTGCTCCATACGTAGGTAAACACCTTCCTATTGAACTTTTTAACCAAAAGGTTGGTCAGAAAGTAAAACTTTCAATCTCATTGTTAGTAAGAACTAGGGTAGCAACAAATAGAGCAATTGATGTATCTAGCACATTTTATCTGTGCTATGCTGACCAAAATAATGAAGATGATTGGTTCACTATCTATAAGTCTGAGATTATACCTGATGACACCGTGACTGTTGAGGTTGAAGTAGATACGTATAGAGACCTATGTATTTTTTATAAAGCTGGCTATGGTGGTTCGAGTGAAACTTTACCATTAAAATCTATGTCATCTGGTATTTGCTACGATTCATTTTCCTATCATTTTGTAGTAACTGGTTCCAGTTCTATTTCGTTTAACTGGGCATAATATGAACTATTGCGGATTTTCTACTTACGATACGGCGAATGGTCCAGGCATTCGTGTGTCTCTTTTCGTCTCAGGTTGTACAATTCATTGTAAGGGGTGCTTTAACCCTGAATCTTGGGACTTCAATGCAGGAAACAAGTTTGACCTAGAGACGTATCGAAAGCTATTCAAGGCACTAGAGGATCCTTATGTACAGGGTTTGAGTATCCTCGGAGGTGATCCTTTTGAAGAACAAAACCTCGATGTGGTTATGGGCATCTGTCAAGAGTTTCGCAACCGTTTCGGTAATACAAAGGACATCTGGATTTGGAGTGGACGTACCCTACATGAATTGAAGAAAGACCCACGTCGAGAGTTCATTCTCTCCCTTTGTGATGTTCTCGTTGATGGGCCTTTCGTAGAAAAACTCAAGGTCGATCATAAGTGGTACGGTTCGTCAAATCAGAAAATTAACTATCTTAAGAAAATTTAAGAGGATGTATACGTAAAACGGAGTAATTAGGTATGGCTAACAGTACGTACACACCGCATGAACTGCGGTTGACTAATTGTACTTGGCTTGACGTCAACCCCCAATTTACCAATAACCTTCAACCTGAAAGGTTTGCGGACGTGAACTCCGTGCTCTACTCTTCGTTTTTCAACCTAATGAATTGCCCTATTGGAGCACGGGGTCGCATTTTCCAGCCCGAGTATGGTTCCTCCCTTATGTGGTTTTTGCAGGAATCTATTTCGGAGATCACAGCACAGAAAATGCGTCTTGCAGTCATGCAAATCTTTGGTCGGTGGGAACCTCGAATTGACTTGGATTACCGCAATACGCAAATCACTCCTGACTACTCTTTGCCAGGATACCGTATTCGTATTAGTGGTACGTTCAAACTAAACAAGCAGTATGCAAGTGTTGACTTTGCAGTAAGGCAGCAATAACCATGAGTAAGCAACTAATCATATCTGACATGAGCATGGATTTTGACCAGTTTGTGTCGGACTTTCAAAATTATCTACAGAAAAAAGGTAGTTGGAAAGGTAACCTAACGACAATGACTGGGCAAACTCTCATTGAGTTAGTTGCTGCGTTAGGTACTTTTGACCAAACGAAAATCAACAGAGCCTTTCAGGACTGTTTCGCAGAAACAGCAGTGTCAGATTCTGCAATTCGTGCGTGTGCAGTCATGCAAGGTGTACGCATGACGCGTAGATTACCTGCTCAAATTGAAGCAGAAATTACAGCACCCCGTGGTCTAGTGATCCCTGCATATTCACAATTCCAGTGTGCAGGTTACTCTTTCTTTAATCGTGAAGCTTTTAAGTTTCTTGACGATGAAGGTGATACGGTAACCCTTACCGTAACACTGTATCAGGGTGAAGTAATTATTTACAACATCACTGGTAATGGTACTAACTTACAGGCTTGGGTCTCGCCCGAAGACAACTTTGTGGTGTCAGATCAAGACGTTAAGGTAAGTATAAACGGAGAGGACATCCCCGTGTCTTATGCAGGGCTGTGGAATTACAAAGATCAACCTGCATGTCAAGATCTAACTACATCAACAGGTCGCCTTGTTATCCATTTTGGTTCCAATGAAATGACATCTGGTTATAGTGCAGACCTGATTGAGTTGGAACCCATCACGTATGGGTCTGTACCTACCATCAATGACCAAGTCACTATTACCTACTGCACTACTGAAGGTGCTAACGGGAACAACTATGTGACCATTAACAATACGATCAGTATTGACGGTTACGAGGATGTTGAAGGTACGGCTCTTACGAATCCTCGATACGGCTGTGCAGAGAAGTCAACGTTGACTTACAAAAACAACACGGCGAGCTCTTTCGGTACGTATGGTTCTGCTGTTACTAAGTCTCAGTACTCTGCAATTGTGAATACCTATCCAGGGGTCATTGATACTATTACGCAGGCACAACGTGAAATCAATCCGGGCGACCTTCAGTATATGAACGTCATTTGGGTGACGGGTGTTACCACCGAGCCTTGGGACGCAAAGAAGAAACAAGAGTTTTGCAAATGGTGTGAAGCACAGTCCATGTACTCTACTCGTTTTGTATGGGTAGACGCAGAGGAGGTTCCTCGTACTATTTCAATGCGAGTGTATTGCTTTAACTCTGCTGTCCTTACGGATGCAGAAAACAATGTAAAGCAGGCACTACTTAACTTGTTTAAACCGCGTCCTGGCATTCTGATGACCAACATTTATCGTTCGGACATTATCAATGCTGCACTTAAGAGTGACGAAAACATCTCGTATGTGACCCTAGAAGAACCTACTACTGATTTTATTGTTACACCTCCGACGTCTCCTCTCCTTTCGTTCAAAATCAATAACGATGCGGGAGGGAAGAATTTTGAAGCAAAGCAGTATGCGTATTGTGTAACAATGGTGAATCAGGACGACCTAGAATCGACCAAGGACAATTGGGTGCATCCTCTTATTACCGAGGATATGGAAAATCCAACAATCACCCTTAATTGGTACGATGACCCGTATGCAAAGGAATACCGCATTTATGGACGTATTGCAGAGGAGGCAGGGTATATGGCTACTGTGAAGGCTGGTACTTCTACGTGGGTTGACAACGGTACGGTAACACCTGACCCTGACAAGTTCTCTCTGGGTAAAAAGGTTGACATCAAGTATAACTCTCTTAATGTGATTGAAAACCTGACCGTCACTTGTAGTTATGCAGAACGTCAACAGCGCCTTGACAATAGTTTACCTGTAAGAGGCTAACTATGATCTACACAACAGACTTTCAAGAGGATCAAAAATTAGCCAAACGTTTAGGGTATCGACTACCTAGGAAAATTCTACTTCCTCCGTACCTATCCTTTAACCCTTTCTTTTCAGACTGGATGGACGCTACAGACGAGTTGTTCGATTCAAGGGTAGAGGACAAGATTGAAATCCTGAAAAACCTACGCAATATGTGGGTAAGTAACTCCGATATGGAGCGGAAAATTCAAGCAGGGGAAATGCTTTCACAAAGCGACTGGTCTGTACCTGAGCAGAACATTGTCTTGAAGCAGTTGAACATGCTTGGGCTACAGCTCGGTGTACCTACAGTGATGTTCGACGAATACTCGTTCATGAACTTTTGCAGGTTCATCGGTCTGTATTGGATGCAAAAGGGTACAAGCACCTTCATGGATTTTGTAAATTTTTGTACTGGCATGCAGTTCATGATCGTTAATTGTTGGACGCAAGACTACAAAGAGTTTTTACCTGAAGGTGATGAACGCATTGGAACTCCAATATGGGAAGGTGGTAAGTGGTATCCAACTACGCATATCATTTTCAAGTCGATTAACCCTGAGTTCACAGACGTGAAAATGCTAGGTCAACTGTTCTACGAGCTAGCAAACTATAACCTAGTTCTATACGCAATTGACTGCGTGTTCAACCTTAATTTTCAGGTTCCTGGCTACGATGACCTAGGGTTGAACCTACAAGTTGCTTCAGCAAATCACTTCAATATGGTCATTCCCACTGAAGGATTTCCTGTGCCTGAATGGGTTCTAAATTCTCTCGCACGTGTAGTTGTAAGCGGTAACAAAGGTCAAATAGTGTAAGCAAAGAGGGTAGGTTTTCAATAGTGGAACCTACCCTCGTCATATCTCTACACCCCGTAAATACTCTCCAAAAGGAGAGGCATATGCTTAAGAAAATTTTTCTACCGAAGACAAAAAATAGGGAAGTGTTTTTCCCTGTGATGGATGGTAAAAACACCATCACCTTCACTAAGGGTATCAACTGCATAGTTGGACCCAATGCAAGCGGAAAGACTGTGCTGTTGAAGACGCTCAAGTGGAAATCAAGTTCAGAGGGTAAGGGTGGCTATGAGCAGGTTATCATCCCTACCTACGTCAATTGCGAGTATACGTACAAAGTTGCTTTTGATGAACCTATTGACAGGAGCCTCATTTTGTGGTATGAACCACAGCAATATTCCAAGTTCAACGGAGAGGCTGTACAAGAACTTTTCAATAAGAGCAACATCGAAGACGCGTTAAGTTTGGGTCTCTACAGACGTAGTGAAGCTGAGTGTATTAGCCTGTATTTTTCTCATTGGTTTGACCAACATAAGGGAACAATTGGTAGCGGCAAGCATGTGATTGTTTGTGTGGATGAAGTAGAAAACAGCAACGACCCACTCACCATAGACACCATAATGCGTACCTTTCATAATTGGTGTAATGTTAATCCTAACCTGCAAATTCTCATCACAACGCATAGCCCTATCGTGCTTTCCTACGCTGACCATGTAATTGAGACAAAGAAAGGTTGGACAGAAGATATGAGAAAATTGTATCTAAAGGTATTGACAAAGACTAAGTGATGGTGTTATACTTGTGTTACCCACTAGTTTACTTTAGAGGTAACACACTATGTCTAAACTCATCAACACCCTTTATCTTAAGGTTGCTTCTGATCCTTTTGACCTTGGTGATATTCAGTACAGCACGAAGCAGGTACACGGCGCTCCTGACTACAGAACTCAGCTGAACGATATGTACGAATTGCTCGAATGCCGCACTCTTGAACACTTTACCCTGCGCACCCTGAAAGGTACTCGCTACGACCTGTGGTTTGACGAAGAAGGTAAGTTGCTGAATCCAATGAAGCTCCCCTGCATTCCCATAGTTTACAATGGAAAGGTACGAGACGTGATTGTTGGACACTGCATTGTAACTACCTCTAATGCGGAAGGTGACATTGCGGAAATCACAGAAGAAGGTATTAAAGAGTTTCTTGACTACCTCAAATATTGTTGGGCTTGTGCAAATGCTGCGGATCGGTTGATTTTGCAAGAAGCCTAAACGAAAAGAAGGGACGTAACCGTAACAAGTTACGTCCCTTTTCTTTTGCTTGTAGGTATTAGTCTTCAGCCATGAGTTGGTCGATGTCTAAACTAATTATAAGTTTGAACTCTACCATGCTGGCATCTTGTGCAGTACGATAATCTCCATCCGCAAAGCAATGGCGAACTACAAACGTGTCAAACTCTTCACCATTACGGAAGACTCTATGAACTTGCTGGACAACTGGCACAACATACTTACCGAAAGCTACATTGACGTCGTTTTCTAAGTGTCTCCAATAGTCGTCCCAGTATTCGTATTTGTCTTTTACTGCTTCAAATGGAACTGTGTCGATGTTAGTGTGCAAACAGATGCGCGGACGACCTTGACGGTATTCGAGTGTACCCGTGAGTGTAACCTTACCATCAATTAAACCGTACTTGAAGCCCGCATACGAACCCTCCGTGTCATCTTCCCAGCGATCCAACACTTCGTTGCTACCCTCTTCCAAGTGGTAGCAGAAGTCACGCAGATCACACGTGAAAAACTTATCTTGGAGGTTCCGGAAAATCTCGTAAAGATTACCCTCTGTTAGCATTTTAGCTCCCTGTAGTATTCAAACAAGCCATCCCTTTATTGTTGTCCCAAGAAAGGACAAGGAGGCATGGGTTTGTGATTGTAGGTTGCGAACCGCCTACCCAAGACCAGCTGCTACCAAGACTAATAGTTGCACCTGTATTGGTGATGGAAATTTTCTTGACCCAATACTGATTGGCACTACCGTTGTTCACGGTAATCTGGACAGCACCTGTAATCTGCATGTTGTCCGCAGTAGTAGCACTCACGGTAAGGGCACCACTCTGAGAGGTTCCACTTTCATAGCCTGCAAGCTTGCCGCGTGAACCTGATACAGGAATTTTTGCATTGATCTCTTCACCAACGTCAACACCGTTGGCAATAATTAGGTCGCTTGCGATTGTTGCCATTTACATCTCCTTAGAAAGTTGCCTTGCTTTGCAAGTTAGCTTCAAGTTGAGCACAACGTCTTTCCAGTTGGTTAACCTTGTCAATGAGAATAGCAACTAGAGCATTGTACTCAATACCAAGGTGACCTTCTTCGTCAATTACCTTAACGGCTTCGGGGACGACTGCTTGTACTTCCTGAGCAATTAAGCCAATGTGTACATCTTTCTTTTCGTCCTTCTTAAAGGTGTAACGGTATGGAATCAACGTGCTGAGGTCAATACCACTTGCCGTGTTGACAACGTCTTTGAGTCTACGGTCTGAGGTAGCATTGAGAGAAGCACCCGAAAGCGAACCATTGACAGTGAGGTTGCCAGTGATAGTACCACCATTACTGCCAATAATAGTACCCGTCTTGCAATACTGTAAGTTAGAAGACGTACCGCTATAGCGTCCATTCCAGTATGCAATAGCCGCACTAGTTGTTACATAACCACCATTAGATGAGGTGTAACCAAGCGGACCAACCGCAGAAAGTGTTATTACTTGTGTAACGTTTACAGCCTTACCGTCTGTACGACCTGTGCCGCCGTGCGAGGTAGGCAGTGTGCCCGTAACACCGAGAGTCACGTTTCCACTACCATTAAAGGAACCTGCCGTAGTCGATGCAAGGTTTGTAGTAAACGTGCGTGCTGTTGCAAGCGTAGTTGCTGTAGTTGCGTTACCACTCAAAGCCCCCTTGAAAGTTTTGGCAGTAATTGTACCCGTGCTTGGGTTAATCGTGGTATCAGCATCGAAAATAGCCTGACCATTGATGTTTGCAGTAGCTGTAGTAGACTTCGCAAGCAACGGGTAGTTACCATTGGCAGTAGATGCGTTTTGCTGCATCTTGTTATCAGTAGGTGTTTGCCACGTACCATCACCCCGTAGGAATCTACTTTGATAGCCGGCCGCAGGAGCAGGAACAGCACCAATTGTACCAGCTGCATCAGCAGAGGCTGCACCAAATACACTAACCTTAGTACCGTCAACCGCAGTAGTCGGAATCGTGATATTAGCACTACCATTGAAGGATGTTGCTGTGCCTGTGACAGCGCCACTGAGAGCAATTGTTCTAGCTGTTTGCAGTCTTGTAGCCGTGCCTGCATTGCCGCTAACAGATGTGGGTGCAGCAGGTAACTTGATTGCATAGTGTGCAGATTCAGTTACACGACCCTTGGCATCAACTGTGATACTCGGTACGTTCACAGTTCCACCAAAACCTAAAGTGACAGCCGCAGTTGGACCATACGTACCAGCCGTAGCACCTGAGTTTGCGAGTGTAACAGCAATCGAAGCGTTACTACCTAAGTTGGTTGCAACACTACCTGTGACGTCACCCGTAAGGGAAATTGTACGGTTTGCCGAAATCCTATCGGCAGTCGTTGCAGATGCAGCCTTAGCTGTTTTACCTAGGTAGTTGGTGCTTGCATCAGTCTGCGTAAGGTAAGTGGACTGCGCAGTAGCACTGGTCAAGTACGCAGAAAGATCTACCGTACCTGCAAGCTTGTCCCATTTGCTGCCATCCCACGCAAAGTTGTCACCTGTATCCTCTACATTATAGACATCACCTGTGATTTGTCCAGACTTTGGTAATGCAGCTTGGTTTGCTACTGAGCCTTTGTACTTGTATACGGAAGCAACCGCATTGTCAACGTACTGTTTGGTTGCAGGGTTCGAAGCCGCAGTTGGTTCTTGTACGGTAACTGCACCAGTGAAGGCGGCACCTGCTAAACTAGCCTTTTTCGCAACCTCTGCGTTGACACCAGCTACTGCCGTAGAAAGGTCGTTGTCTGTTGCATACTGACTAATGTTGAGATCAGTAATAGCCTGCGTAATATTGGCAGGGGTTGCATACGTCGTGGAAGCTTCACTCTTCGTAAGGAAAGTAGCCTTATCCGCGTCGTACTTTGTAGCAGTTACGTAGCCACCTAGTTCAGATTCCACGTGAGCCTTAATCGTCTTGTCATACGATTCAAACTCTGCGGTCACTGTCTCTGTAGTAGCATAACCCGCGAGAGTGGTATCCGTGACGAAGTGTGAAACGTCCGGAATCTGATCGGTAGTAGCTACAGCCTTACCGTCGATTGTTGCACCACCTGTAAATTGTGGGTTTGCTTTCGGTGCTAAAGTGTTGGAGGCATTTTCTTCAGCTGTTTCTAACTGTGTAACTGTAGCATAACTGCTTAACTGAGTCTTATCTGCCTTACTGTCCAACACCGTTTGGAGGTCAGTTTGATTGGAAAGTGTACCTTCAATTTCGCCCCATTCACCACCACCTGTTGCTTCAATCTCAACGGGGTGTTCCGTGTTGTAGATAACGTTGACGGCAACCTTAGTAGGAGACGTGAAAATGGCTACGGCAAGTTCTTGCTCTTCTTGGGTGTCACCAAAGACAGGAGCACTATCACCGATTAACCAAAGGTCAACACCATCCCAACGAACAGAACCCGTGACCCCAGCAGGCTTCTTTAGCACAAGTTTCGTATTCTTGTGAGCTGTAGTCTTGTTGATCGTTACGTGGAACTCATTCGCAGTAAGTGTTCCCTCAAGGACAGTGCTACTGTTATCGTCAATAGTTGCTGCATCCGTTTCTGTAGCTGCAGCAACTTGACTTACCGTAACACCTGAAACCTGCCCTGTTTTGGGCATCGCATTACGTACAGCTTCACGCTCCGCTTCAGTAAGTTGCGCATAGGTAGCTAGCTGACCATCAGATTTTTTAGTACCAATGGTCGAGTCACCCATGTTGATCCATAGCTGGCCTACGTCAACTTGCTCTGCTGGCGGACGATTACCCGCTGTTTCAGAGTAAAGGTGTTTAACTTGTAATGTCATTTAACATTCTCTCATTTAACAATAAAATCAACGTAGGTAATCAATAGACCTACTTTGAAAATAATTTTATAAGTATTAAATTTATTGTATAAATGGTGTCAAATATGAGTGATTATGCAATACTCTTAGACGAAGCACCAAATATGGAAGAGGAAGTTGACCTATCAAATCGGTCAACTTTTCTTCCTTTTCTGAAAAAGAGCTATGCCTTTTGGAATCGAAAGCTCTTCGGAGGAAAGTTACCCAAGGATGGGCAGGGTGTTTCAATTGAAGTAACGACTAGAGAAGGTGTAGGTGGCTATGTGAGTCACCCTCTGCGAAAGGATATTCCCAATGAAGAACTGCGCAGAGCTGACATGAACCACGAACTCTATAAATGTGCTGACAATACTCTTTGTGTGAAGATGGATTTGTATGGGACAAAGAGTGAGTTTTTTCATCAAACCCTTCTTCACGAAATGTGTCACTTGGCCGTGTGGACGATTGACAACATTTTCGAAGTAGGAAATAGCTCTAAGGACGGTTATGAAGGATGGGAAGCTTGGTTTCTAGGTCAAGGACTTTTCAATGTTAGAGCTGTCCCTGGACATAGTGGGCCATGGCAGAAGTGGATGAAACACTGTGGGTTAGACCCTGTTGCTGGGTTATTGCAGCATAAGTTTCAAACCGATCAGGCTGTTGACTTTACACGTGAAAAGCAAAAGCGTCAAGGAAAGATCAAGGCTTTTGTACCTACTATTAAGGAATTGGCTGCGAGCAATGACGTGAGTGTTGTTCCTGTGCGATTCTTTTTAGATCCACGAGCTGGACTTGATAAAATCGGTGTGGACAGTAGAAAAGTGGAATGCCTAGGGTTGCTGAGCATTTTCCAATTCTGGAACCCAATGGGTAAGTACTTCCCTCTTACAGATCGCCGGCACACGATGATGTTCCTTGCGTTTGTGGTTGCGGACGGTAAGGAAGGTGATTCAGTACAAAGTAGCATGCTCGCACTTGAGGATGTACAAAACCTTGATATGTGCCAAGAGTGGGGTAACGCAAACGAGCAAAACAAGCTACTCACGCAACGTAGTCAAGAGTGGGTTCCTAAGTTGCATCGTTTCCTAGGGAATAAGCTCAACCCGAAGGAGCGGATTACTGCGGCTGAGTTGAAGGATCTACTTCTCGTAAATATTGTGGAATAAAGGGACGGGGACGAATATCGTCCCCTTTCAAGTGTCAATGTTTGCCGCCTGTGAACTGCGAGTATTGGTCTCGTAGGTACTCTCTAAGTTTAGCACTGTCTTCTTGTTCGAGGCTATGCAATTGGTAGTCACCGTCCTTTTCAGTGTAACGTGCTATGACAACTGTGCCGTCAATGCAAGTCCATTCTAACCATTGGTTGACAAAAGCACAGGTGTACCTTGGAGCTATTACAGTGAGGTCTACATTGTACATGACTAGGAAATTTCCAAAACTCGTGTCCAACCTTTCACGGTAATGACTTGTGCCGCCTATGGCTGCATAGACCTTTTCTCTGTCAGGTTCCATGTAAGTAAACTTACCGAGGACGACTTGAGGGTTCCTTTTACTAGGGGTGAGCACTAGCACTTTGATTTTTGACATACGTGTGGTTCCTCCTTTTGTCACATATTAGGTAGTGTAATTATAACATGAGAAAACGAAACACTTACTCAATGGGTATTAAAAACAGTTGGTGGAAGACAAGTGCTGGAGTACGCAAGCGTGAGCAAGGCAAGTGTTTCTACTGCGGTGCTCCTGCTACTCAAGTGCATCACATTGTACCACTGTCAAGAGGTGGAACCAATTCAATGACAAACATGGTGTTAGTTTGTGAAAGGTGTCACAGACTACATCACAAGCATATGAAATAAAGGAATAGTAAATGTTTGATAGTAAACTTCTTTGCAGCTCTCTCAATGGGGGTAATATAGTTAAACCTGAAGATTATAACTATATTTTAACAATAGGCCAAACTGTTGATTCAAGCACTCCTGGAAATATTATATATGGGTTTTATAAGAAATCTGATACTAATATAATAGGTAGTATCGAACCTGAGTTTTCTCCGCTCACTCGTATGTATTTTATATATGAAGAAGGTTCTAATCCTGAAACAGTACCTTGGTACTTACAACGAGAGAAGGGCTTTGGTACTCCAGATCGTGGATATCCGTTGTATTTTGGCAGAGCTGATTTACGAATACTACGAACGGATTATGAAACTACTAGTTTTTATAGGGGATCTTTGTGTACATATAACAATATACCCTTTTCTCCACAGGACATAATTGTAGGTACGCAAATTCCTATTTGGCTTTCTAGTAGTGATCCACCGCCTTGGGCGTAAGCATGACTTTTATTTCGATTGCTTAAATATGGGGTATAAATCAGGTAAACTATATATTATACAAGAAGATAATATTAAAAAACAGTATCCTACATACCAACATATCTGAGGGGTTATACGTATTTAATAAATCTCAAGTAATAAAAATATATAAGTTTTTTCTAAAAAGTTTACCTAATATAGGTGACTAGAATAAATTATGTGATTAGCTCAAAGGAACACATTATTATGCGCGTCACACGAATTACAGAGAACAGCTGGCAGGTTCAGTTTGAAGCCAATTGGATGTTCGTTCAATACATGTGGCGAGCACTGTTGGAAAACGACCGAGGTGTTGTTACACTTGACAACCTGAAGAACCTTTCCGTAAATATAAAGAAAGAACCATTGAGTGAGTTTCAAAATGACCCTGCGCTCAAGACTACAATCTGTAAAGAGTGTGAGCAGCTGTATAAGAGTGTTGATACCCTACCGCAGAGTCTGAAGCATGGTAAGTTTGTCCTTACCATAGATCATACTCAACAATGTCTTTGCTTGAGTATTTTTTAACAAAAAATTTAATTTTGCTAGTATTAGGGGTGGGGGGTATAGATTACTCCTCTCCCTGTTTTTTTTCTTTTTAACTTTTTTAACCTAAACATATATGAGTGGAATTAAGTTAAAAGGCGTTGATTTGGTCACCTCAATTGATGAGCAAGTCAAGGCAAAAATACCTACCAAAATAAGCCAACTCACAAACGATTCAGGTTATGTCACTACCTCTGGTAAGGTAGCATCGGCAAATACTGCAACGACTGCAACAAACCTGACGGGTGCCTCTGGGGTCACAGCTGGTACTTACGGGCCAAGTGCAAACGTCACGATTGCAAATAACAATCAAACTGGTTCGATTGTGATTCCATATTTTACAGTCAATACTCAAGGACGAATCACGAATATGGTCAATCGAACATTAAAAGTTACCACCGGATGCAATAATTGTAGTGTTACCTCTGGATGTAGCCAATGCAATAACTGCTCTCGAAGTAGTGGATGCTCGAATTGCAATAACTGTAATAACTGCAACTGTCAACCGTAAGAGTTTACTGTGTACCACCTGCATGTTTTGAAAAATGGCCAAGCTCTGGTTTGGACGTATGACCCGCAGGAAAATATTTTCCGTGACGAAAACGGAAATGACCTGCTAGCTGAGTACCTACCTTATAAAAAAGAATTTTTGGAGATCAAACCTTTTGCAGGTGAAGAAAACCCGCATCAGTACGGAAAAGACCTCGATCTGCTGGAAATTATCCTTGGCATGAACTGTAACTTTAATTGCGCTTACTGTTCGCAAAAGAGTTTCCGCCATTTAGTGAAAAGTGGCTCTCCGAGTGATGTAGGTGCATTTATTGCTAGGTTAAAAGAAGCTGGAATCAAGCCGAAAGCGGTTCAACTTTGGGGTGGAGAACCCCTCGTTTACTGGAAGACGGTCACTGAGTTAGTACCTGAGCTTCGCAGACTCTATGGTGATAACGTTGATATTAGCTTCCCAACAAATGGTTCACTACTAACCCGAGACAAAATCGACTTCATTGCCAAGTATCACCTTCGGTTTTGGATTAGCCATGATGGTCCTCATAATGAAGCTAGAGAAGTCGAAGAGCATCCCGATATTTTGAAAAATCTAATTGTCCTGGATGCCTTGCACTATGGCTATACGATATTACCTCCACACACTTTTTCTTTCAAGACGACCTTGACTCAAGGCAATGTTAACCAAGAAAAAGTGATTGAGTTCTTTAAAAGGAAAGTATCTCCGAAGGCAAACACTTCAACTAACAACGTGGTGACCTGTAACGATTCGACCTCACTTGAAGCAATTGAATCAAGTCACCTTTCTGAGAAAGATCGACGGGAGTTGACTGCGAACACCTTCGATCTTTTGAATCGTGAAACGGTGCCTGATTTTTCAATGCGGGAGATTAAAAATTCGCTCATTGAATCTTTCATCAATCACACACCCGCTTCAAAAATTGTAGGTGAGTGTTCTTTAGGAATCGGTTCGACCTTGGCTATAGATATGCAGGGTAATATTCTCCGCTGTCACAATTTTGGAAAACCAGAAGGAAATTGTCAAAATATTCAAAATTTGAATGAAGCACGCCCTTATGGTCATACGCATTTTTCAAGACGTGACACAGACTGTTCGAATTGTATCGTTTTACATTGTTGTAAAGGTGGATGCACAGGTCTGGATAATGCCTCGCATGCCTTGAGTTGTCCAAATTGGTATGCTATGTATTTTGGCGTTTTCCGTGCAGCAGTTGCGTCTCTTTTTGGTGTCTATTTAGATCGTGTTGAAAAACTATGAAAGTCATTAAACTACTATCCGATCAATGCCCAGTGACCCCTGAAACTATTGCAGTGTACGCTGTGGCGAACAATAACTATATCCGTATCTCGGTCTTCCAGCCGAATACTCCGATTGATCCTGAACTGGAAAAAGATCGAATCCTTTCGGGTGATATCAAGGAGCAATTTATCAATTACCTTAAATCGCAACAATACAATTATAACATTGAGTCTGGGTATCTCAATAAGCTGATTGACTTAACTGAGGTCTCTAGTGTCTTTTCTACGGACTATGCAGGAAAAACGTTTGCCTATTTGGGCAGTAGTGTTTTGCAGTATACAGACATTGAACGTCGTCAAGACTATTCCGCCTACACGATGGGTCTCAATGGGTACACGATGACTCTAACTCCTTGGCAGTCACTTTTCCCAAACACTTATCTAAACAAAAATTTGCTCAATAAGCAGATGGTGAGCACTGGTACTCGTCTGTTGGCTACCCTTTATGCACCTTCAAGAGCTGATGAGTTGACCTCAAATGAAAATACTCTCGTTTTAGATCGTCATGTTTTCTTTGAAAACATCTCCGACACAGAGCATGAGTATGTAGAGGAAAATGTCCAAAACGGAGTTAATAATAACCCGAAAGCATATTTGCCTTTAGCTACGGTTTCAGGGCCGGTAGCCATGCTACCTGACAGTGAAGGTGAATTTACAGTCACGTTGAGAAAGACGCAATATGACGATGAAAGTCACACCTACTTGCCAACAGGTGAGATCTTTGATAAAGAGCTGAAAATCATTTTGGACAGCTCCGCTGGTTACTTACCTATTAAGAAGTTGACAACCGTTAATGGTGTTTGCACTTTCAAGCTTTTCACAACTCATGTTCCTGTTGGAACTGAAATCGATCTCAAGATCAATACGGATAATTACACCCGTATTGGATCAACCACGATTATGATATCTGCGGAGTGAAAGTATGACTGAGCGTAATCTATTAACTATCGCTGGTAAAGATATAGTGGATGTGATTGATGAGGTTGCGGATGCTTCAACAAGTAAAGTAACGAAAATGAGTCAACTTCAAAATGACTCAAAATTCGTAACATCCTCTGGCTCTGTTGCATCGGTAACAAGTGCCACGAATACTACTACCATTACAAATGCTTCTGGTGTAACAGCTGGGAATTATGGGGCTACTGGGAATTTGACTGTTGCTAACGTCGGTACGGGAAGTATTAAAATCCCGTATTTTACAGTTAATGCTCAAGGTATCGTTACTTCGGCAACTTCTCGAACCCTTTCAATTACTACAAAATGCAGCAATTGCGGACATTGCAATCAAACAAGTGGATGTAATAATTGTAGTGATTGTAGTCGAACTGTCTGTAACTATAATCGGTGTAACTGTCAACCATGAGATTCAGATTAAATATTTTGAAAGATGGTAAACCTACGACCTGGGTTTACAATAACGTCACAAATCGGTTCTACGATGAAAATGAGAATGAGTTGTTAACCGAGTACCCTACAATTGGAGTCAATAGCACTTATCCATTTACTCGAAACGACAATCCTATCGAGAAATCGGATGACATCACCCTATTGGAAATTCACCTAGGAACTAAGTGCAATTTCCATTGCAAGTACTGCTCGCAAACAGCTTTTCGAAATTCAGCATACAGTGCTCGACCTGAAGATGTTCCTCTATTTATCGAGCTGCTTCGTGAAAATGTGAAGCGGGCTTTTCGCATTCAGCTTTGGGGTGGTGAACCTTTTGTGTATTGGAAGGTGATTGAAAAGCTCGTCCCTGAACTGCGAAAACTTTACCCTGAAGCGCATATTTCTGCTCCGAGTAACGGTTCTTTATTGACTCGTGAAAAGGTAGACTTTCTGAACAAGTACGGTATGTATCTCTATATCTCACATGATGGTTGCGGAAACGAAATGCGAGAAGACGAAAAGCATGGCGATATTTTGAAAGACCCTGTCGTGAAGGATGCTCTGGATTATGCCTACCAAGTGATGCCGCATGATCGAATCGCATTCAATGCAACTCCTGCACATGGCAATACGAATCCTGAAAAGATCATCCGTTGGTTTAAAAAGAATGTAAACAATGAAGTCAACGTGTCCACTCACAATGTGGTGCGCTGCCATAATAGTTTTGAACCTGAAAGTGCCAAAGCCAGTCTCTTGACGGAAGAAGAACGCAAGGAATACTCTGACGGAGTTTTCAAAGTTCTGTTGGAGCATAATCCGAACGACTATTCTCTCAAAAAGAAAATGGACATGCTCATTACAGGCTGGGTTGGAAAATTCGATATTTCAACTATTGTAGCCGAGTGTCCAATGCCTTCTGAACATGGTCTTGTGGTCAACCTCAAAGGCGATGTTTTGCAATGTCATAATCATCCAATTCAAACACAAGTTTTTGGTCACCTGAGTAATCTGTCGAACGTGAATCCTCTGGGATACGTACACGCCCTAACGAAACGTCGTTGTCGAGAATGCTTGCTTGTTCACGGTTGTGCAGGTGGTTGTCCCTCTTCGGACGACAAAGCAAATGAACTCGCTTGCCCCAATCTCTATGCTTTATGGTGGGGGTGCTTCCGTGGTGCAATGGCATCACTCTTCGGAGTCTATTTGCAAAGTTACAGTAAAATCGGTTAAAAGGAGAAAATCATGCTATTTGAATTGACCGTGAAAATGCCTGATAACACGCTTGATAAATGGCAATACGAAACGAAAAATAACCACATCGTTTCTAAGCGTTTTGGTAACATCAACCCACTAGACAGTAATCAAAAAATCAAGCCCGATATTGAAATCAAGCCGTTTAACAAAACGGATAAAATCTATAAAAAACTCTCGGACATCAAGCAGCTTGAAATCAACCTCGGTTTGCATTGTAACTTCAATTGCACGTTCTGCCCGCAGAAGTTTTCACGTGACAAAATTCACTCATCTTCGGTCAAGGACGTTGATCCCTTTATTGAAAAACTCAAGAAGGCAAAAGAAAATGGCCTAGAACCCATCCACATCAAGTTTTGGGGTGGTGAGCCTTTAGTATATTGGAAGGTCTTTTCTCAGCTCTTACCGAAGGTTCGTGAGCTGTATCCTGACGCTCTCTTTACAACTACTTCGAACGGTAGTCTTTTGACAAAAGAAATTGTCGATACCCTGGATAAGTATAAATGTCACATCAACATCTCGCATGACGCCTATCTAGGAGCAGTCGATCGTGACAAGGATATTTTCCAAAACCCTAGACTCCTAGAGGTTATGAAATACGCTGCCGAGAAAATGGGTTTTGGATTCAAAATCATGCCCGTGTTGACCGATACTTCTCCGAGCATTACGGAGAAACAAAAGTATATCAACTCGGTGTTCGGTCGTGAGGTCATTCTCTGTCCTGAAGTGATGCGTTGGAATATGGTCAATATCGACCGTAAGGATTTTAATGATGAAACACGCAAAACGATTACGGAAAGTGCCTGTGAAGCGATTGTAGCGAATCCTGAAAAGCTCCGTCATATTCTACCATTCCATGATTTCAAGCATCGCTTGTTAACGTGTTCTAGTGCTGATTCTTGTCGATTCTATTGCTTGAATCAAGACATTGGTCTAGTTTGCGACTTACTAGGAAATACGTATAACTGCAAGATTCGTGTTCAAAAGACAGGTACACTAGAAAACATCAACGAGATTCCGAGTGAGGGTAACGTTTCGTGGCATTATCGTAAAGAATGCAAGGACTGTTTAGTGCTTCAAGTCTGTGCGGGTGGATGTGTTCGCCAGTCAGATATTGAGCATGAAAAGACCTGTCATAATTCCTATTTCCCGCTGTACTACGGTATGTTCAAGGCGGTCTTCAAAACGACTTACAACGTCGATGTAGTGGACTTCAAGCGAATCGAAAAATGACTGAGCACTTGATAAATGCCGTCAACTTCTATGTAGATCGTAGCATGAGCGACCCTCATGCTATGATCAATTGCTTGGTTTCAAAATTCCTATCAGTTGATGGTACAGGTTATTTGAATCAGTTTAGCCGATACCAGCTCACAGAGAAAGAACGCAACAAATGGAATCCTGACTTTGAGGCTCCGACCCTTGCCCCCTGTTATGGACATTAAGGCAAGGGAACTCCTAGAAAAGTATAAGCACTTTGCCCTGTTCTGGTCTGGGGGTTTAGACAGTACGGGTGTACTGACCGCACTTTTGAAAAATGGAATTGACCCGAAATCCTTGGTTATTTTCATTACGAAAGACAGTGTGGTCGAGTATCCATATCTGTATTTCAAACTCAAAAAGCAAGGATTCCGTTTTGAGTTCTTTGAGTTTGAATCCCTCAAGGATTTGAGTCTGGACGATTTCGACTGCATCTGCTCTGGAATGGGTGGAGGTTCGTATTGGATGCATCGTTTAATTCCCCATGTTAAATGTCTATATGAGCCTGCGGTGCTCGGATTCGGTCAGCACCTGATTGAATTGGGGTACCATATCGATGACATAAATCAAAATACGGAGGCATTTAACCAATTCCTAGGTCAGTATAGAAAGGTCGATTTGCCGTTCTACGCAAATCTCTGGTATTTGATTTACGTCAACTTCAAAACTCGTCGAAGCTTTTTCTACTTAGATCATATTCTGCATCGTAAAACTCAGCTCTTTTACGATGACGATCGTTTCCGAGCTTACGTGTTGCATAAGGTGCCTGTGATTCATGATGAGGTCGGCAAGCCTGCCAAACAGGATTTGCGAGACTACATTTTCTCGGTAACACATGATGACGGGTATGTTCAGCATAAAGGGTATCGAAGTTCGTGGTTACCCGCAATCAGCGAAAATACCTGCACAATTTGGTACGAAACCGAGGAATCAGGATTCAAAACAGTTGATTGTGAAAATCACGATTTGACGGTTTGCAAGCGCTTTGAAATACAGAAGGAGTTTCAAAAGTGATATTGTACAAAGAAGGGTCAACCCTTCAATACAGCACGAGCATTGCTGCCACTTGGACGTGGGCACCAACCCTTTACACTACCAGCTTCATGGGCTATAACTATGGTTATGCAGGTGTATTTTGTACGACCTTTTTTAATGCTCTGACTCTAATGATTTTCGGGTTCGTGGTTCAATACTTAGCCATGCATGACAAGGTTCAGAGGTATACTTTTCTGGATGCACTTCAGTCCTTAAGCGTACGACAAAGAATACTCCACTTGGTTGCAAGCCTAATGCTGTTGATTTGTTGTACGTGGGTGCAATATATTGGCTTGCATCTATGGCTTTTGCAGTACTTCGAGATACCAAAAATTGTGACGGCTCTCATCGTTTCTGGAATCTCCCTAGCAATCGTTTTCCGATATGGTATTAAGGCTAGCATCATTAGTGATAAATGGAAATACTTCATCATCGTGTTATGTGGTTTGAGTATTGCAGTAAACACTCTCATGGACCCCAGCACAGATGTTTCGAAGATCAAAATCCTAGATGCGAACGACCTTGACTACCTAACTGGATTTTTCATTACAGTCATGATAAGTCATTTGACTGCATTATACGCAGATCAAAACTACTGGCAACGTGCGTTCTCATTAGCTAAGGAAAATATTTTCAAGGTCTTTTCAATATCCGCCTTGCTTTTTGTTATCATCCCGTTCTGCTTCGGCTCAATTGGTGTGCTGGCTCGGACGCAAGGGTTTGTCGAAGGTTGGGAAATTACGCAAGGTACGGTAGGCATTTTCAGTTTCCTGTTCGGCTTGGCATTGTTCAGTGCAATCATTAGCACAGTGGATTCGAATCTCTGTGCGATTCAGAGTCTGGGCTACGTTGGTATTGACAAATACAAGATCGAGGGCAATACCACGATTTACGGTCTGTTGATTTTCGTTTCGACTCTGTTCTGTATCACGGATATTTCGATCACCGATCTGTTCCTGATCTACGGTACGATTCGAGCAATTCCCTTTATTCCAACTCTGCTCGGGGTGTTTACAAAGAGATTCAGTGAACAACGATTGTTCTATGCTACTCTCGCAGCAATCGTTTTTGGTGCAGGTGGCTATGTAGCGGCGTATAGTGTTGGGTACAGCAATCTGTTCATCTTCACTCTGATTGCGGTGTTTACTCCGATCTTGGGGGTCTCATGGAAGAAGCAATTGAGTACGCATTAAAGGTCAAGGTTCCTAGCTATTTGTTTGACCCGCATTCGTGTTTGTCAGCTGTTATGGGACAACACCTTTCAAATGAACGCTATGGGTTTATGAATCCATTTAGTCCCGTGGCAATGTACAATCAGCATATTCCTATGCCTGATCTAAAAACGAAAGTAAACCTTTTCGATTTAATCGATTCCCGCACAGAAAACCTGATCGAGCTTTGCAGGAAAGAAAATAAACTACCCTTAATTGCCTATAGTGGTGGAGTGGATTCCATTGTCATTTTGTTGGCTTTTATGAAGGCTGGGTATCCGTTTGCATTGGCCCTCGGAGAAAAGAGTATCGAAGACTCCCCTGAAATCTTTTCCTACTTCTACCATCTTCTTAGTAAATCTACAAAATTTTTTCACCTCTCGCAAAATCATTTTGAGGACGATGTTCGAGCGATTGACAAAGAAAAATATTTGTACATCACGGGGCATGGTGGAAACGTAGTCGGGGAAATCGGTATGACTGGTGTCGGGAAGAGAATGGACACTACTTTGGCTCTGGCACCGTGGGAGGATGCTTTCAGGCAACTGGCAATGGATGCCAACATCTTGACTGAAAAGGAACTCTATAAGCTAGAACCTACTATTGAAACCGTGAATCACTGGGCTTCACTTTTTGGTTTTTCCAAGATGCGAATTTATCAGATTGACTCTTTAATCGGGGTGACTCAGAAAAACGAATTTTTGATGATGCAGACCGAGTTGCAAGACTGGATCACAGATGGCTGTATTCCGTTTTTCTGGGACGAACGTTTCTATGGTTGGTACTTTCAAAATGCGCATCAGTACTTAGGGGAATGTCTTTCGCATAATTATTTCAAATGCTATCCCAAGCTCTACAAACCGCATTTGAAAAAATACATAATCGAGAATAGCAGTATTGATCCTAATTTGATTCACGGTTTAGCAAAAACAATTTCGTATTCTGAAGGATCACATTGGATTGATACTTCTCATTTGCAATACAAAACGAATAAAGGATATTACACTGTAAATAATATAGATAAACTAGTCCCAAGGTTTATATATCTATATAAGCACTATCCCAATGATAAATACGTTGACTATTTCGGTGGGTTAGAGCTCATGTTAAATAAATATGGTGATATTTATGAACTACTATAATATTCCTGCAGCTTCTGGTAACCAGTCAGGTTCTATGCTTATGCTACCTGTTGTAGGTGAGAACTTGTTTGGTATTCGTTTGTGCTCCTATACCAATGAAGCAGAGACGATCGATGCTCAAACCGTATACAGTGATGCACAGATAGGTTCCATGCAGGTGTTCAAACATACGGATGGCTACAACTATGTAGTCAACTATAACCGTTTGTATGGGTCTGACTATAGCTTTATTAACGATGGGTCATTTATCGTGTTAGGTATGGAGCATGACCATCACACGATTTATGACGTTAACCGAGAATGTGAGTTTGCAAGCGGCACGTTTGACAAGTATAGCAACTGGTTTGTTATGAAAAACATCTCACCTGCACTGTGCCTGTTTGTAAACAAGCGTGGGCTTGAACCTACTCAATATTCGCGTATCGTAGCCACGAGCCACAACATTCTAGTCAACCCGTTGGTCTTTCTCGGAACGACGATTAGCAACTATGCTGACGTTTATATCTCTGAGTCAATCTCTTTGCAGAATGCGACCAAGGTCTCTTCGGAGGGTGGTATCAATACGATTGAACTCTCCTTTACGAATGCATCAGATCAGGTTATGGAAATTCGTCCGCGAGCTGGGGTAATCTTCGACGGAGCAATGGCTTTGCAAAATGGCAAAGGTACGGTTCGAACGGCTACGCTTACAACTACGGTAGATAATCTCGACCCGACTATGTTTGATGTCTATCTGGATAATCGCCGAATCAGCACGATTTCCCTCAAGGATATTTGATCGAGGTAAAGAATGGCGGATTACACCAAAAAATTGATTATTGAGGGGGCGGATGTAGTCGACATCATCAATAATTCAGTAACGACTCAAAGCCCTAAAAAGACAAGCGAATTGACGAATGACGCGAGTCTAACGACTACTACTGGGAAAGCGGCCTCTGCTACAAAAGTAAATTCGGCTGGTACGATCACCGCAGCTTCTGGGGTGACTGCAGGCAGTTATGGTGCGACAGGCAATGCTACTTTGAATAACAATACTGTCACGGTGCGCGTTCCACAAATCAATGTAAACGCTCAAGGGCTTGTGACTTCGGTCACCAATCGTACATTGAGCATCACTTCGTACTAAATGAAAAAAGGGGACGTTACTCATTGAAAGTAACGTCCCCCTTCTCTATTTAGTTAACAGTAGTTACCTGCGTCGGGAACCAAGTATATTGTGAGTACTGGTAGACTGCCGCCTTTCACAGGAACCATTTCGAGCTTGATCGACCCATAAAGTTCACCACTGTTTGCGTCCGCAATGATGTACCCTGCACCTTTTTTGCGTTTGCAACACACATCTTCAAGCTTCTTTATTTCCTTGATGAAGGTAGGAAGGCTCTTGCTGAAGTCTTCAAAGTTGGTGAAAACTCCGACATTCAACCGAAGCATGTCGTCGTCAACGTTTTCAAACACTTTTACGAAGGAATCCTTAGTGAAACGTTTGGTTACGTTTTCGATGACTTCGAGGAGTTCTGCGTATGCGTAGCCAGCTGATACTGTGCTATGCAAGTGGGCTGCGACCCATTTCTTGAAGGTAGCGGTTCTGAGTGTAATGTTCGACATAGTGTTTACCTCTCGGTGTGTTGTTTAACTCTATGTCACTATTATACACAGAACCGCAGAAAAGTAAAGACCACTTTAGTAGTATTCACGTACACTGTCGAAGACGTGGATGTCATGTGTCTTTAAGTATGTACCAAAGGTGACCTCAGCCCATTCGTCAATACCTCCAACAGCATCCCAGCCGGTCTCATCCGCCCAATACTGTAGTACTTCATCCCATTCTGCACCATTCGTGACATCGTCGAGACAATTTAGTACAGCTTCTTTCAGTTCAGGGTTCTTAATCTTTCTGCAAAGAATAAACAGCTGTTTGATGTACTTGTTTGCAGGTAGGCAGATGTCATAGAGCTCGTCACCGTCATCATCAAAAGCTTCACCATCCTCAATTGCGTTTTGCAATTCTAGTGCTTCATCTGCGGCATTTAGAAACACACGGTTGCCCTTTTCACAAAGGGTCAACATCTGCTTAATGACTTTATCGTCTACAACAGTTGTATCTTTAGCTTCTTGCTTTACAGGTGTAAGAAGGAACCCGTTGGAATAGCTGTAAGATGACTTTTTAATCTTTCTTGTAAGGACACCTACTTTTACACCCTTTTTATTAAGGACATTCATTGTGTCAGCTGTCTGTGTCTTTTCTAAGGTATATTGATTTCGTTTGAGTGCTAAGATTATATTCTTATACACTTCAGCCATGATACCTTTAACTACGTCTTCTATATATTCATAACCCGAGACGGTATAAACCATATCAGGCCATTCATAGTATATAAACATTCCAGATCTAAAACCTAGGTCTGAGAGTTCAATTTTTGATACCCCGTCTATAAAGCATTCTTTAACTAAGCCTGAGACTTTGAAAAAGTCTCTGCTTGAATTTTTCACTTGTATGCGGGCTTTCCTATATTCTTTTTCAAGAACTTTGGGAACATCTTTGCTATAAGTAGATGGGAAAATTTCCATTTGTTGTATTCCTTTGTTAAAACTTAGGACTTTGATAAATTATACCAAAACAAATTGCGCTTTTCAATTCCTTAAAAAAGCGTTTTTAGTAAAATCTATGATACGAAAGTACCAATTAGTAAACACGTCTAAGGTGCTATACGGTGTAGCAGATATCTCTACATTTTCGTAGTCACCGTCATACGTGCTGCCTTCCACCATAATATATCCATGGTAGGAAGCAGAGCGATCAAACTGTTTCATGTACACTCGGTTGCCGTTTGTGACTGGACCTGTGTAGTTAGCAAAGCTACCTTCTACAATCTCAGATCCATATTGCCACTCACAGTACGGTCCACTCAGCAGACCCCCCCCCCCC